>Ga0207695_10009173_pt1 | contig 12273 bp, 13 predicted proteins | sample KBSC54metaG_FD_184354 | JGI IMG/M metagenome (GOLD analysis project Ga0207695, IMG submission 184354) | Corn rhizosphere microbial communities from Kellogg Biological Station, Michigan, USA - KBS C5-4 metaG (SPAdes) (version 2) | ecosystem: Host-associated > Plants > Roots > Rhizosphere > Soil...
CTAGAGCGTTCGGCGCTCAAGCTGAGGCATAGCCATCGTGGCGGAAGTAGTTGGCGCATTCTTGTGGTGTGAAGGCGTCGAGCACTTGTCCGATGCGATCCCAGAGCCCGCCCACGGAGCGCTCGGCGGCCTTGCGCAGCAGCGCCTTGAGCTTTGAGAAGGCCAGCTCGATCGGGTTGAGATCGGGGGAGTAGGGCGGCAGCAGGAGCAGTTTGGCGCCCTTGGCCTCGATGCGCGTCCTGACCGCTTCGCCCTTGTGCGCCGGCAGGTTGTCCATCACCACGATGTCGCCGGCGCTGAGCGTCGGCCCGAGCACCTTGTCGAGGTAGACCAGGAAGGCCTCGCGGTTCATTGCGCCGTCCAGCACGAAGGGCGCGGTGATCCCATCGCAGCGCAGTCCGGCGGTGAAGGTGGTGGTCTTCCAGTGCCCGAAGGGCTGGCGGCCGAGCAGCCGCTGGCCCCTCGGCGCGCGACCGTAGGCGCGGACCATCTTGGTGTTGGTCCCGGTCTCGTCGACGAAGACCAGCTTCGTCGGATCAAGGCTGGCCTGGCCGGCCTTCCAGCGCTCGCGCGCTTCGGCCACGTCGGGCCGCGTCTGCTCGGAGGCGTGCAGCGTTTTTTTTATAGCTGATCGCGTGGCGCTTGAAGAACCGCCGGATCGACCGCTCGGTGATCTTCTGGCCCAGCCCGTCGAGCAGCCGCAGCTCGATCTCCGCCAGCGTCAGGTCCGGCTCCTTCGCCACCAGGTCCTTGAGCCAGCCGCCGTGCGGCTCCAGCGGCGAGCTCTTGCCGCCCCGAGGCCGGGCCCTCACGCTGCCCGTCTGCGCCTCCAGCGTGGTCCAGCGGATCGCCGAGGCCGGGCTCACCTTGAAACGCGCCGCCGCCTGCCGCCGCGAGCTGCCCGCCGCGACCTCCGCAACAACCCGTGATCGAAGATCCTCCGAATGCGCCGCACCCATGTCCGCCTCCCCGAATCAGGAAGCCTCATGGACTCACATGCCGCCCCCCTGCGGAATCCCAGCCGCGATCACAATCGATTCAACTCGATGGCCGAACGCTCTAGCGCCTACTCCGCCGCTAGGTCCTGCTCGCCGACCAGCGCGCGAAGCGCCCGAGCATGTGCGGCGAACGCCTTGCGGCCCGCCTGCGTCAGCGCCAGCCAGGTGCGCTGGCGCCCGTTCGAAGCCACCTTGCGGACCGCCACGTAGCCCGCTTCCTCGAGGGTCTTGATGTGCTTGGAGAGAACGCTTTCGGAGACGTCCAGCATCTCCCGCAGCCGCGCGAAATCCATGGTCTCCACCGCCGCCAGTCGGGCGCAGATCTGCAGCCGCGGCGGCGGGTGGATCACCGGGTCGAATCCGGCCGACATCAGGCCACCCCGAGATCGCGGCGATAGGCCTTCGCCCAGAGGTAGCAGTGCACGCGGGTGAGCGCCGCGAGGATCACGCCGCCGGCGATGCACGCCCCGTGGATTCCCATCTCCCAGTAGAGGTACACCCCGCCCATCATGACCGCGGCCAGCACAAGGGCGCCCCCGATCGCCACCCAGCGGGTGCGGCCCGCCCGGTATCCCGGGATCCAGACGCCGGTGGTCCGGCGATAGGCGCGGACCAGGAAGAACAAGGCGACGAAGAAGAACACCTCGTAGCCGAAGATCACCGGTAGGGGGAATTCCTGGACGGCCGCCAGGCCGCCCATCATCAGGCTGAGCGACCAGCTGTACCAGCCGGGCCCCTTCACCCGATCCGCCATCTCCCGATTGGCGGCGGCGATCTGGTTCAGGGCCTCCAGGCCCTCGGCTTCAGAGATGGGGGACATGGCGCGCTCCTCACTTTCCAATCCGGAAACTAACGTCGCTTTCCATGTCGTCAAGTGAAAACTTTCCAGGTCGGAAAGTGAGGCGAGACTGGCGCGATTTTCCCCGCCGGCGAAGCCCGTCGCGTGACAATCGGCGAAGTCTCTTTTCCCTTCCCCCATCGACGCGCGCCTCCCGCGCCTCGGGCTCACTTCCGGTGCGGCGGCGCTTCCGCGCCTGCTCGACAATTATGCCGGCCGATCATCCGGCTGGGCATTGCCGAACCTTGCGACCACCTCCAGCACCGCGGCGCCGTAGCGGGCGAGCTTTCCCTCGCCGACGCCGGAGAGCCGCACCAGCGCTGCGCGCGATCCCGGCCGGGCGGTGGCGATCTCGGCCAGGGTCGCGTCGTGGAAGATGACGTAGGGCGGCACGTGCTGGGCCTTCGCCGCTCCCGCCCGCCAGGCCCTCAGCGCCTCGAACACCGGCCGGTCGGAGGCGGCGATCGGATGGCCTTCGCCGCGCTTCCTGCGCCCGGGCTTCGCCTCGCCGGCGACGGCCCTGCGCATCGCGATGCGCCGCTCGCCGCGGAACACCTGGCGCACCGCCTCGGCCTCGCCAGGGCCGACCAGCGGCCGGCCCTCGTTCGGGTCCTCGCGCAGCAGACCTTCGAACAGCAGCTGCTCGATCAGGTCGCGCCAGGCCGCGGCCGGCAGCTCTGTCCCGATGCCCCAGGTGGAGAGCGCGGCCTCCTGCGGCGAGACGTCCTTGGTCTTGCCGAGCAGGTGCTCCACCAGCCGGCCCTTGCCGAACCGGCCGCCCAGCCGGTGCGCCGCCGAAAGCGCCTTCTGGGCGGCCTCGGTCGCATCGAAGGTCGCCACCTGGCCGAGGCAGAGGTCGCATTGGCCGCACGGTTCGACGTCGGCCTCGCCGAAGTAGCGCCGCACCGCCGCGGCCCGGCAGCCGGTCCCGTCCAGCATGGCGTAAAGCTGGCGGACCTTGCGGACCTGCGCCTGCTTGACCGCCTCGTCCACGTCGCGCTCCGCGATCCGCCGCAGCGCCCAGGCGAGGTCGGCCGCGCCATAGAGAGTGATGCCCTCGGCCGGATCGCCGTCCCGCCCGGCGCGGCCGATCTCCTGCCAGTAGGCTTCGATCGTGGCGGGCGGATCGGCGTGGATCACGAACCGCACGTCGGGCTTGTCGACGCCCATGCCGAAAGCGATCGTCGCCACCATCACGTCGGCGTCGGCCTCCAGGAAGTTCTCGAGGCGCTGATTGCGCAACTCGCGCTCGAGCCCGGCGTGATAGGCGAGCGCCGGCACGCCGGCCGCCCGCAGCGCCGCCGCCAGCTTCTCGGCGCCCTCGCGCGAGCCCGCATAGACCACGCCCGAGCGGTTCGGCCGCGCCGTCACCAGCTCGGTCACGCGCTTTTCCTTCGAGCCCCGCTTGCGCTCCGCCGAAAGGATCAGCTCGGGCCTCGCGAACGAGGCGACGAACTCCTTCGCGCCGTCCAGCTGCAGCTGTTCGCGGATGTCGTCGCGGGTGCGCGCGTCTGCAGTGGCGGTCACCGCCAGCCGCGGGACACTGGGGAACAGCTCGGCCAGGCGGCCCAACATCCGGTAGTCGGGGCGAAAGTCATGGCCCCACTGGCTGACGCAGTGGGCCTCGTCGATGGCGATCAGGGCCAGCGGCGTGCGGCGAAGGCGCTCCAGCATGGCAGGCTGCATCAGCCCTTCCGGCGAGACGTAGAGCAGGTCGAGCTCGCCGGCCTCGATGCGGCGCCAGACCGCCGCCTTTTCGGTGGGATCGATGTTGGAGTCGAGGCGCGCGGCGGCGACGCCCGACTGCTGCAGCCCCGCCACCTGGTCGGCCATCAGCGCGATCAGCGGCGAGACCACCAGCCCCAGACCTGGGCGCAGCAGGCTCGGGATCTGGTAGCAGACGCTCTTGCCGCCGCCGGTCGGCAGGACCGCCATGGCGCAACGGCCGGCCAAGAGCTCGGCGATCACCGGCGCCTGCAACCCGCGGAACTCCGCGTGCCCGAATGTGCGCCTGAGGATCTCGCGCGCGGCGTCCAGCGGCTGAAGTTCGGCTTCGGCGACGGCGAGGGACATCGGCCCCTTATGCCGCCGACTCGCTCGCCATGGCCATGCGGCGCGGCGCTACTGGACCGCGTCCAGCCGGCTGATCAAGGCCCTCTGCGCCCAGTGCGAGCCCATCCGGTTGCGGAACTGCTCGGGCCGCTCGCGCAGCGCCTCGGTCTCCAGCCAGAGCCGCTTGAGGTGGCGCACCCGGCCGCTTGCCTTGTCGTCCTCGTAGCCGGTCCGCCCGTGCAGCACGTGGTAGTTGTTGATGAACTGCATGTCGCCGGGCTGGAAGTCCATCACCACCGAGTAGCGGCCGCCCTCGGCCTCCGCCTGCATCCAGCTCAGCGCCGCGGCGGCGCGGTCGCTGAGCCTCGGCGCGTCGGCGTGGCGCTGGGAGGCCAGGATGTAGCCGCGGATCAGCCGCACGAACAGCCGCCCGCCATAGGCGGTGAACACCGGCATCGGATACCAGCCGCGTCCGCCCGGCGGCTGCTCGCCCCGGTAGTCGTAAGGCTGCGGCTTGTAGAGCTCGGCGGCGAGGTCCGACCGCTCGCGCACCAGCCGATTGTGCAGCGCCACCGAATTGCAGACCGCCGAGAGGCCGCCCGAGACGCCGGTCTGCAGGCAGAGCAGGCCCACGAGGTCGGAGCCGTCGCAGTGGAAGTCGAGCGGAATCTGGCCGAGCTCGTTGCCACGGGCGGTCGGATCGCCCGGCTGCTTGCCCTGGTCGGTGACGTCGCCCAGCAAATGGCCCTTGGCGTTCTGCGGCCAAGGCCGGCCGAGATGCGCGCCGATGCCCCAATAGGCCAGGCACATCTGGTCGTTGGACCAGCGCTCGCGCGGCAGGCCGCGGATCCGCACGAAGCCGCGGCCATCGATCAGCTCGGCCTCGATCCGCTTGAGGCGAGACGCCAGCGTCGGCAGCGGGAAGTCGGCCTTGCCGATCTGCAGGAAGTCGTCGGACTTCGCCTCGGCGACGGCGATCGCGCGCTCCAGCTCCTCGAGCTCGCCGGACGTCAGGTGCTCCGTCCAGAGCGCCTCGTCGCGGACGTCCTCGGCGGTCCACTCGCAGGCCGTCTCCAGCGGAACCGGCTGCAACTCGGGGCGATCGTCGGCCATGGCCTATTCCGCCGCCATGGCCGCCGGCGCGGCCTGCCCCCCGCGCAGCAGACGCCCGGGCAGGGCGCCCGTGGGTTCGCCGTCGCGGTAGGTGATCTCGCCCTTGACGATCGTCGCCGTGTAGCCGTCGGCCCGCTGGATCAGCCGCCGCCCGCCGGTCGGGAGGTCATAGGCCACCTGCGGCGCCTTCAGCTTCAGCCGCTCGTAGTCGACGACGTTCAGGTCGGCGCGGAACCCTTCGGCGATCAGCCCTCGGTCGTGGAGCCCGACCGTCTCGGCGGTGTCGCGGCACTGCGCCTTGACCATCTTGGCGAGCGGGATCCTCGGCCCGCGGCTGCGGTCGCGCGTCCAGTGGACCAGGTTGGTGGTCGGGAAGCTGCCGTCGCAGATCATGCCGACATGAGCCCCGCCGTCCGAGAGGCCCGGCACGACGCACTCGTGGTTCAGCATCTCGTAGGCCGGATCGAGGCTGTAGTCGGCGTAGTTGAGGATCGGCAGGTAGAGCATCCCGCGCCCGCCGCCCGTCAGCATGTGATCGAGCGCGATCTCGTGGGGGTCCTTGCCCTGGGCGGCGGCGAGCGCCGCGATCGAGGTCTCCCGCGTCGGTTCGTAGTCCGGCTCCTCGCCCATCAGGTAGATGCGCTCCCACGGGCGGGTGCTGGAATTGCCCGGGGCGCGAGGCGACTCGGGCTCCTCCGCGAGCAGGCGCGCACGGAACTCGGGGTCGCGCAGAGCGGCGACGCGTTCGGCGAGCGGCTTGTCCTTGATCGCCCGGTAACTCGGATAGGAGCTGAACGGGTTGACGGTGAGCTCGAGGCCGAACAGCACGCCTACCGGGCGGCTGGCGACCTGCGCCCGCATGGTCAGGCCCTTGGCCTTGGCGGCCGAGAGCCGCTCCAGCAGATACTTGTACTGCCTGGGATCGCGCGGGCTCTGCACCAGGGAGAAGGAGAGCGGCCGGCCCGACTTGGCCACCAGCCGCTCCAGCATGTCGAACTCGGCTTCCGGGTCGTTGAAGTCGGAAACGAACTGCAGGACGCCGCGGCCTGCCGCGGCCAGGCCCATGGCGATGCCGGTGAGCTCGTCCTCGCCGGCGGTCAGCGTGGCGATCGGCGAGCCGTCGGAGGAACGGTGGTTCAGCGTGCGCGAGGAGCCGAAGCCGATCGCGCCGGCCTCCATCGAGCGCTTGGCGATCGCCGCCATGGCGTTGATGTCGGTTTCGGTCGCAGGCTCGCGGTCCACGCCCCGTTGGCCCATGACGAACACCCGCAGGGCGGCGTGTGGCAGCTGGCTGCCGACGTCGACGTCGAAGCGGCGGCCGGCGAGGCTTTCGAAGTACTCGGGATAGCTCTCCCAATTCCAGGGGAGCCCCTCGGAGAGCACCGGAAACGGAATGTCCTCGACGCCTTCCATCAGGCGGATCAGCCGGTCGTGGTCGCCCGGGCGACAGGGCGCGAAACCCACGCCGCAGTTGCCCATGACGACGGTGGTCACGCCGTGCCAGGAGGAGGGCTGCATGCGCTCGTCCCAGGTCGCCTGGCCGTCGTAGTGGGTGTGCACGTCGACGAAGCCCGGTATGACGATCTGGCCGCGCGCATCGATCTCATCGGCGCCGGAGCCCGCAATCTGGCCGACCTTGGCGATGACGCCGCCCTTGACGCCCACGTCGGCCGCGAAGGGCTCGCCGCCCCCGCCGTCGACGACGGTTCCGCCGCGGACCACCAGGTCATAGGCTCGTTCCATGGCTCGCCTCCCCGGGCGATCGATTTGTTATCGCCGGTAATTAGCGGCCCGGGGCGCCGCCGCGGTCAAGCGGTTAGTTGCGCCGAGCTGGGCTGTCGGAACTCACGAACGATTCAGCCTTTTTGTTCCGGCCCCATTAAGGCCCGAGGAGACAATATGGCGCTGCGTAGAACGGACGAGGGACCCGTTATGACGCCGAAGATCCTGATGGTCGCCGCCGTGCTGGCGGCGATCGCGATCGGACTCGCCTTGCCCGGGCCGCACCGGATCAAGGCCGAGCCGCGCTCCCAGATTCCGACCCTGGAAGTCGGCAAGGGCTGACCTGGGCCAAAATCGGCTAGGCTCCGGCTGTGAGTCGGGGCTGCTTCACCTTCTACGAGTTCTTCGCCGGCGGCGGCATGGCGCGGCTTGGTCTCGGCGACGAGTGGCGCTGCCTGTTCGCCAACGACTTCGATCCGGTGAAGGCGGCGACCTACCGCGCCAACTTTCCCGATGGCGACGCCCACCTCCGTGAGGGCGATGTCTGGATGCTGCAGCCGTCGGACCTGCCCGGCCGCGCCGACTTGGCCTGGGCCTCCAGCCCCTGTCAGGACTTCAGCCTGGCCGGCGCGCGGGCGGGGCTCTCGGGCGGACGATCCTCCGCCTTCTACGGTTTCTGGCGGCTGATCGAGGGTCTTGCGAACCAGCGGCGCGCGCCGCCGATCGTGGTCATCGAGAACGTCGCCGGCCTGCTCACCTCGCACGGCGGCAAGGACTTCGAGGCGCTCGCCGGCTCGCTCGCCGCCCTGGGCTACCGCTTCGGGGCTCTGGAGATCGATGCGGCGGCCTTCCTGCCGCAGTCACGTCCGCGGGTGTTCATCATCGCCTCCCGCGAGCCGCCGCCGCTCGGGCTCACCGGGCCGGGACCCTGGCAGACGCGCGCGGTCCGCGCGGCGTTCGGGCGGTTGCCGTCGGCGCTCGCCTCGAGCTGGATCTGGTGGCGGGCGGCCTCGCCGCCGTCCCGCAATTCCGACCTCGCGGCGGTGCTCGAAGACGACGACGCCGTCGCCTGGCACGCGCCCGAGCGCACCGCGCGATGGCTCGCGCTCATGAACCCGCTCCACCGCGCGCGCCTGGAGACGGCTCGGGCGGGCGGCGAGCCAGCGGCCGGCGCCCTGTTCCGGCGCATGCGCGTGGAGGATGGGCGAAGGGTCCAGCGGGCCGAAGTGCGCTTCGATGGGCTCGCCGGGTGCCTGCGCACCCCGCGCGGCGGATCTTCCCGCCAGGCGATCGTGGTGGCGGATCAGGCGTCGATACGCACTCGTCTGCTGACGCCGCGGGAGGCGGCGCGGCTGATGGGCCTTCCGGACGCCTACCAGCTGCCGAAGGTCGCGACCTCGGCGCTGATGGTGGTCGGCGACGGGGTGGCGGCGCCGGTGGTGCGATGGCTCGCCGAGCACCTCTTGGAGCCGCTGCTGGCGGGATCGGCCGCGATGGCGGCGGAGTAGCTGGGCTTCCAATCCCCTCAGGAAGTCTTAGGCTCGCGGGCACGAAGGGCAGTCTCCGCATCCGAGGTCCGTGCATGGACGCCACTCCCGACAAGGTCTACGACGCCGCGCGCTATCGCCGCGCCGGCCGGGGCAAGATCTTCGATTCCGTTCTCGACCTGGTGGGCGACACGCCCCTCGTCCGCCTGCCCCGGCTCTCGGCCGCGCTGAAGCCGAAGGCCGAGGTGGTGGCCAAGCTCGAGTTCTTCAATCCGCTCGCCTCGGTGAAGGACCGGATCGGCGTCGCGATGGTCGAGTACATGGAGGCCAAGGGACTGCTGAAGGCCGGCGGCACAGTGGTCGAGCCGACCAGCGGCAACACCGGCATCGCGCTCGCCTTCGTCTGCGCCGCCAAGGGCTACAGGTGCGTGCTGGTCATGCCGCAGAGCATGTCGCTGGAGCGGCGCAAGATGCTGCTGCTGCTCGGCGCGAAGCTCGAGCTCACGCCGCCGGAAAAGGGCATGGCCGGGGCCGTCGCCCGCGCGCGCCAGATCGTCGAGGCGACGCCCGGGGCGGTGATGCCGCAACAGTTCGACAACGTCGCCAATCCGCTGATCCACCGGGTCTCGACGGCCGAGGAGATCTGGCACGACACCGAGGGGCGCGTGGATGCGGTGGTCTCCGGCGTCGGCACCGGCGGGACGATCACCGGCGTGGGCCAGGTGCTGAAGGCCCGCAAGCCCTCGGTGAAGATGATCGCCGTCGAGCCCTCCGGGTCGGCGGTGCTCTCCGGCGGGCCGCCGGGGCCGCACAAGATCCAGGGCCTGGGCGCGGGGTTCGTGCCCTCGATCCTCGACCGAGGGGTGATGGACGAGGTGGTCCAGGTCAACAACGAGGACAGCTTCGCCATGGCCCGCCGCGCTGCGCGCGAGGAAGGCCTGCCCGTGGGCATCTCCTCGGGGGCGGCGCTGGTCGCGGCGTTCGACGTCGCCTCGCGCGACGAGATGGCGGGCAAGCTGATCGTCACCATCATCCCGAGCTTCGCCGAGCGCTACATCTCCACCGCCCTGTTCGACGGGCTGTGAGCGACGTCTATCCCGCCGACAAGCGCTCGGCGGTGATGCGCCGGGTGAAGGGCCGCGACACCACGCCGGAAGTGAAGGTGCGTCGCGCGCTGACGGCCCTCGGCGCACGCTACCGGCTGCACCGCAAGGACCTGCCGGGTTCGCCCGACATCGTGTTCCCGGGGCGTCGGCTCGCGCTCTTCGTCCACGGCTGCTTCTGGCACGGCCACGATTGCGCCAGGGGCGCCCGCGTGCCGAAGGCCAATCGCGATTACTGGGTCGCCAAGCTCGCCCGCAACCGGGCCCGCGACGCCTGGAGCCGCACCGCCCTCGAGGCCGCCGGCTGGCGCGTCGAGATCCTCTGGGAGTGCGAGTTGAAGGACGTGGCGGCGCTGCGCGCGCGCCTGGCCCAACTCCTCAAGCCTTGAGCTTCTCCTCGACGACGACCTCGGTCTTCACCGAGTTGGCGATGAAGCATTCCTCATGCGCGCGGTGGTGCAGACGCTCGCGCTCCTCGGGCGAGGGGACGCGGCCGGCGTAGGTGATGCCGGGACGCAGGGTGACGCGGGTGACGGCCGTGCGGCCTTCGGGCGTCTTCTCCATCACCCCTTCGGCGGCGTCGAAGTAGCGGCTCACCACGAAGCCGGCCTCGCGGGCGACGTGCAGGAAGGTCAGCATGTGGCAGGCGGAGATCGAGGCGACCAGCATCTCCTCCGGGTCGACCGCGCCGGCCTCGGCCCACTTGCCGACCACATGGTGCGAGGCGGTGCCGCGCATCCGGTGGCCGGCCTCGAAGAACACCTCGTGGCCACGCCCGTAGCGACCCTTGGCGAAGTCCTCGCCGTCGGCGAGCCGCCACTCCACCCCCGCCCGATAGGTCGCCATCAGAAGGCCTCCGCCGGCAGCGCCATCACCAGCTCGGCGCCGGTCTTGAGCTTCGCCAGATGCGCGGCGGTTTCGGGCAGGACGCGGTCCATGTAGTAGCGCGCGATCGTCAGCTTGGCGGCATAGATCGGATCGGAGCTCCCGGCCGCGAGCTTCGCCTGCGCCACCTTGGCGGTCATGGCCCACATGTAGGCGAGCGCCGTCAGCCCGAACAGGTGCAGGTAGTCGGTGGAGGCGGCGCCGGCGTTGTCGGGGTTGGCGAGCCCGTTCTGCATCAGCCACATGGTGGCCTCCTGCAGTTCGGCCTTGGCCTTCAGCAGCGGGGCGACAAAGGGTTGCAGGGCCTCGCCGTCGTTGGCGTCCACGAAGCCATCGAGTTCGGCGAAGAAGCTCATCATCGCCCGGCCCCCGTCGGCGGCCAGCTTGCGGCCGACGAGATCCAGCGCCTGTATGCCGTTGGTCCCCTCGTAGATCAGCGCGATGCGGCAATCGCGCAGGTACTGGCTCACCGGGAAGTGCTCGGTGAAACCCGAGCCGCCGTGCACCTGCATCGCGTCCGAGCAGACCCGGAAGCCGCGGTCGGTGAGGAAGGCCTTCAGCACCGGCGTCAGCAGGGCCATGTAGTCGCGGCCCTTCTGGCGGGTGGCCTCATCGGGACTTGCCTCGGCCAGGTCGCCGTGCAGTGCGGTCCAGTAGAGGAAGGCGCGGCCGCCCTCGATGATCGCGCGGGCGTCCATGAGCATGCGCCGCACGTCCGGGTGAACGATGATCGGATCGGCCGGGCCGTCGGGGTTCTTCGGCCCGGTCAGCGAGCGGCCCTGCAGGCGCTCCTTGGCGAACTCGGCGGCGGCCTGGTAGGCGGCCTCGGCCTGCGCCAGACCCTGCATGCCGACGCCGAGCCGGGCCTCGTTCATCATCACGAACATCAGGGCCAGCCCGCGGTTCTCCTCGCCCACCAGCCAGCCCGTCGCCTCCTCGTGGCTGATCACGCAGGTGGCGTTGCCGTGGATGCCCATCTTCTCTTCCAGGCCCAGGCACTTCACCGAATTGCGCCGGCCCGGCTCGCCGTCGGCGTCGGGGATGAACTTCGGCACGATGAACAGGCTGATGCCGCGGGTGCCGGCCGGCGCGCCCTCGATGCGGGCGAGCACCAGGTGGACGATGTTCTCCGTCAGATCGTGCTCGCCCCCGGAAATCCAGATCTTTTGGCCCGAGATCCGGTAGGTCCCGTCTTCCGCCGGAACCGCCTTGGTGCGGATGAGGCCGAGGTCGGTGCCGCACTGCGGTTCGGTCAAGTTCATGGTGCCGCCCCACTGGAAGCTCGCCAGCTTCGGCAGGTAGAGCTGCTTCTGCGCCTCGCTGCCGCCGACCAGGATCGCCGAATAGGCGCCGTGGGTGAGGCCGGGGTACATCGAGAAGGCCATGTTGGCCGCCGAGCTCATCTCCGAGAAGGCGAGGTTCACGACGTGCGGCAGGCCCTGACCGCCCCACTCGGGCGCGGAGCCGAGGCCGGGCCAGCCGCCCTCGACCAGCTGGCTGTAGGCCTCCCTGAAGCCTGCGGGCGTGGTGACGCTGAAGTCCGGGTTCCAGCGGCAGCCTTCCTTGTCGCCGACCGCGTTCAGCGGCGCCAGCACCTCGGAGGTGAAACGGGCGGCCTCGTCAAGGATCTGCTCGACCACGTCGAGCGAGGCGTCGGCGAATGCCGGCAGGTTGGCGTAGCGCTCCAGCTCGAGCAGGTCACGGAAGATGAAGAGGTGGTCCCGGACAGGGGGCTGGTAGGTCATCGGGGCTCCGCCAACGCAAGCCGGCGCAGGCGGCTGTTCCGCCTGCGCCGAGGCGCCGAGTCTAGGGCGCGGCCGATCGGGCGCCTAGCGCGGCCTCAGTGCTCGGCGCCGTCGAGCTGGCGGCGCATGGTCTGGTCGTAGTCGACGGCGCGGGGCAGCAGGTCGGGCCGGGTCGCTTCGAGCCGCTTCTCCATGGCTTCGCATCCCTGCCTGAGCTGGGCGATCTGCTCGTCGATGTCGATCTTCTGGCGTTCCAGGGCGACGATCCGCTCGCGGAACTTCTTCAGGGACTTGGCGGCCTGCTGGGCGCCCCCGTCGCCGACCTCGTAG
>Ga0207695_10009174_pt1 | contig 12270 bp, 12 predicted proteins | sample KBSC54metaG_FD_184354 | JGI IMG/M metagenome (GOLD analysis project Ga0207695, IMG submission 184354) | Corn rhizosphere microbial communities from Kellogg Biological Station, Michigan, USA - KBS C5-4 metaG (SPAdes) (version 2) | ecosystem: Host-associated > Plants > Roots > Rhizosphere > Soil...
TTTTATTTATTGCGGAGCGGATGCCGTTAACATTATAAGTGATAATTTTCATTTCGGAATTCGGAAGTTTAATTGCGGAATTATTTTTCCTGCAATCCTAATAATTGATCCAATTGTTTGCACTCCTTTTTGCTGAGTAGCTCCACAGTCATTGGCACGTCTACAACAGGCCGGTCACGTTCGTCTTTTTTCACTGAGGCTATTCGATCAACCATATCCAGGCCCATCACCACTTCTCCGTACACGGTATAGTTCTGATCAAGCTGGGGGGTACCGCCAACGCTTTCGTACCAGTCGCGCTGCCATTGCGGGAATTTATGGCCATTCATTCTTGGTGCTTTTTCAAGGGTATCCAATTTTCCTGAAGTGTAACGCTTACCTTCCACAATATAAAACTGGCAACCGCTTGATGCTTTCTTCGGATTATCATCGCGTGCAGCGGCTAACACTCCCCGCTTATGAAAAATGCTATCCTTAAATTCAGCCGGAACGGTATAACCTACATCGCCATTCCCCAGCTCAGCACCCGGAGTAGCTTTCTTAGGATCTTTCGAATCCGGATCGCCGCCCTGGATCATAAAATTCTGTATCACCCGGTGAAACAAAGTGCCATTGTATAGGCCCTGTTTGGTCAGCTTAATAAAATTGTCGCGGTGCTGCGGTGTTTCATTATACAGACGGATAATGCATTCACCGTAACTGGTTTTTATGCGGACGTATTGATTCTTTGGTCCACCTGCAAAAGCAGTTAGTGTGGTAATGAGGAATAGGATTGTAAATAATTTCTTCATGCTATTTTATTGTTGAAAGGTTGGAAAGTTTTAAAGTTGGAAAGTTACTTTCAAGTTTAATAAGATTAGTTTCACTATGCAAAGCCAACTTTACAACTTTAAAACTCCGAATCTACATCGACTCAAAATACTCAATTACCAATGATTTCATCAGCATTTCCTGCTCCAGCAAAGTATAGTTGGGAATAGTCTTTACTAATTTCCAATGTGGCCAGCCATCCTGGTCCAGGCCTTCCAACTCATAAAAACCCATCTGGCTAAACAGTTTGCAGGTAGCAATGTGCATTAGCTCCTCCTTTTGGCGTTTACTGAATTTTCGCGGTCCCTGGCCAAGTTCCTGCACACCTATTAAAAACAAAATCACCTTAATATCGGGCGTATCGGTATCAAAATCTGCCGCTATCCTTTGCTGCAGCTCTGTCCATTTCAAATTAACTTCAGCAGGCTTCATGCGCCAAATATACATGGCCGCGGGTATTTAAAGAATCTCCCAGAACATCTTTACCACGATATTGTTACGATAGCATGATATTTTACATTCGTATTTAACTATTTTTGTGCAAAATGCGTCTTATAAATAAAATCAAACGCAATTAGGTTTTGAGGCGAGCTAAATTACATATCATTTATACCTGGATCGTGCTGTTCTGCTTTGCAGCGGGACAGGTGATGGTATATGCCCACCAGCATTTGGTGAAATACCATACGCACCAAACCGCTCAAAATCAAACTACCATATCCGAAAAGTGCCAGATTTGCGATGCCATGCATCATACCAGCATGACTCTGGCTGATAACCACTATTTTATTCCGAATATTTCTTCTGATCATGTCTATCAGCAAAGTAAATATGATTTTGTAAGTATATCCCTTATCCTTTCGGCAGGCCGTTCGCCTCCTGTATCATAGTATTCCAGTTAAACAACCTGCCTTACTGGCAATATTATTGATCTTAAAAACACTTTTATGAAACTCAAACTGCTGTATAGCATTTTAGCACTATTTATATATACGACGACATTTGCCAATGTCCCGGCAATTGAAAATAAAATTATTAAGGACGATGTTTTAGGTACGCTCACTGGTACTATAACCGATAAAGCCGATGGCAAGCCTATTCCCGGCGCTACCATTTCTATTCCCGACTTGCGTATTGGTACTGTAACCGATGCTAATGGTAAATACACCATCGGACAATTGCCAAAAGGTATCTATTTGCTCCAGGTGAGCTTTGTCGGTTATGCCACTTTTAATCAACGCGTCGACTTAACCAAAACTACCAAGCTGGATGTCATATTACAAGCATCCTCCATTGAAGCTGCGGAAGTGGTGATTACTGGCGTGAGCAAGGCTACAGAAATTAAACGCGATCCTGTACCGATGGCGGCCATAAGCAAAACCTATATCGATCAGCACTCCGCTTCGACGAATGTCATCGACGAGATCGCTAATCTGCCGGGTATCAGCGCCGTTACTACCGGGCCGAATGTTTCCAAACCATTTATACATGGCCTGGGGTATAACCGGGTAATTACTTTACAGGATGGTATCCGGCAAGAGGGCCAGCAGTGGGGTGATGAACATGGCATTGAGGTAGACCAAAATTCTATCGACCGCGTAGAAGTGATCAAAGGTCCGGCCAGTTTAAGCTATGGCTCGGATGCCATTGGCGGTGTGGTGAACCTGATATCGCCTTCACCTGTTCCGGAAGGAAAAATATTGGGATCATTTACCGGGAACTACGGTACCAACAATGGACTGATGAGCGGTTCATTCCGTTTACAGGGCAATAATAATGGTTTGGTTTGGGGTACTGTCGTTTCTGCAAAAGAAGCCAAGGATTACCAAAACGAACACGACGGCCGGGTATACGGAACAGGTTTCCGCGAGAAAGATGCGCGCGTTATGGTTGGCGTGAATAAGTCATGGGGATATTCCTACTTTAACGCGTCTGTATTTGACGACGAGCAGGAAATACCCGACGGTAGCCGCGACCCCGCGACCCGCCAGTTCACCCGGCAGATATCCGACTCCGACACTTACCGGCCAATAGTTCCAGAATCAGTTTTGAACTCTTATGCCATTACTCCATTACACCAGCACGTACAGTTATATCGCATTTACAACAACAGTAATTTTACTTTGGGTAATGGTAACCTGATCGTAAATCTCGGCTATCAATATAGCCATCGCCGTGAATACACACACCCGACCGAGGCAGATATTGCCGGGCTGAACCTGCACCTTAGCACCTATACTTATGACGTGAAGTACAACTACGTCATCGGCAATGATTTTGAAGCCACAGCAGGTGTTAATGGCCAATACCAGAATAATACCATCGGTGATGCAACCGATTTTCCGATCCCGGCTTATCATCAGTTTGATATCGGTCCTTTCTTTATACTTAAAAAGACTTTTGGCAAGTTAGACCTGCAAGCAGGTGCCCGTTACGACAGCCGTTCATTCCACGGACAGGCCGCTTATATTGACACAACTAATGCCTATTATCCATCGCTGTATACCGGACCAAACCCGGCTACAGCGCCTAATGTAGCACAGCAGTTCGCAGCGTTAAATAAAACCTTCTCGGGCGCGACCGGAAGCTTTGGTGCAACATATAATTTCTCCAACGAATTCCTGATCAAAGCAAACATTGCGCGTGGTTTCAGGGCACCAAGTATCGCTGAATTATCAGCTAACGGTCCCGACCCTGGTTCACAGATCTATCACATAGGCGACCCTAATTTTAAACCGGAATTTAATGTACAGGAAGATTTGGGTGCCTTCCTGACGCTGCCGAATCTATCGGCCAGTGTGGAGGTGTTTAACAATAACATCCAGAATTACATCTACCAGCAACAGGTATTAAACCCAGATGGTTCGCCAGTCGTAACACAAGGTTATAACACCTTCACCTATGTGCAAAGTCATGCACGTATCAACGGCGGCGAGGTAAACCTGGACCTGCACCCCTGGAAATGGTTGCATTTCGAGAATGCACTGAGCCTCACCTATGGTACCAACCTGGGCACCGGCGGTAAAGTTGCTGACAGTCTGAAATATCTGCCATTCATTCCGCCGCTGCATACGCACTCTGAATTGCGCGGAACATTTGCCAAAGGCTTCGGATCATTCAGAAACGTTTACGGTTTTGTAGGCTTTGATCACTATAGCGCACAGGACAAATTTTTTGCTGCTTACGGAACTGAAACTTATACAGCAGGCTATAACCTGATTAGTGCAGGTTTTGGCGGAAATATTGTCAACTCAGCAGGCGACCCAATTCTCAAAATATTTATTGAAGGAACCAACCTGGGCAACAAGAATTACCAATCGAATATGAGTCGCCTGAAATATTTTGATAATCCAACCGTACCTCCTGGCGTTCAGCCGGGCATATTCAATATGGGTAGGAATATCAGTATAAAGGTTGTTGTGCCGTTTGATTTATCGCCGCATGAGAAGGCGGTGAATAACGGATAAGAAGATATTTATTCATCAAACATAGCGATGGGTTTGAAACCCATCGCTATGTTTGATATTGTTATTTGTAGAGACGCGATGCATCGCGTCTCATGTTTATGCAGTCAGTTTCTGTAGTATCTGTTGAGCTGATAATTTCTCCTGCAACCCACTTTCCATATCCTTAAATGCCAACAAACCACTTTGCATTTCCTCGCTGCCGATCAGAATGGTATAAGGAATTTGTTTGTTGTTAGCGTACTCCATTTGCTTTTTGATCTTGGCACCGGCAGGGTATAATTCAGCATAAACATTCTTCTCTCTCAATTGCTGTAACAGTGGCAAGGCATAGCGTTCGCCCTCTTTATCAAAGCAGCAGATAAGCACTTGCGTACCCTGGCTCGCCGCTGCCGGGAACAGGTTCAGTTCTTCCATCACATCATAAATGCGATCGGCACCGAAGGATATACCTACACCGGTTAATCCCTTCAACCCAAACATACCTGTCAGGTCATCATATCTTCCGCCGCCGCCGATACTACCCATGGCAACTTCGTTGGTCTTTACTTCGAAGATGGCGCCAGTGTAATAATTCAATCCGCGGGCGAGGGTAATGTCGAGTTCCAGTTTGGCAGTTTTAAGTTTGAAGTCAGCGATGTAATCTAATACAGTTTGTATTTCATCGCAGCCTTTTAATCCTGCCTCAGATTTTGAAAGGGTATCGCGCAGGCTTGTTAATTTTTCTTCATTGGTCCCCTGCAATAAGATTACCGGTTTTATCTTTTCAATATCATCTTGAGTAAACCCTCTCTCCAACAACTCTTTAGTTACGCCGTCAAGCCCGATTTTGTCCAGCTTATCTATCGCTACAGTAAGATCTATTATGTTATCAATTTTGTCTATAATCTCAGCTATTCCTGATAGAATTTTTCTATTATTGATTTTTATGGTAAAATCTTTCAGCCCTAATTTACCTAAAGCCTCATCGTAGATCAGCACAAATTCCGCCTCATTCAGCAACGAATCGGAGCCTACTATATCCGCATCGCACTGGTAAAATTCACGATAACGGCCACGCTGCGGTCTGTCCGCACGCCATACCGGCTGCACCTGGAAACGCTTGAACGGAAATGTGATCTCGTTCTGGTGCATTACTACATAACGGGCGAAGGGAACGGTGAGGTCGTAACGAAGAGCTTTTTCGGAAATTTCGAAAGCTAATTGTTTAGAGTTTAAATATTTTCTAAATAGTGATACTAAGCTTTGTTCTATAAAGGCTTGTTGCGTGTTTGCCTTTTCAATAAGTGGTTTTAGAAGCTGTTCATTTTCAGGTTGAATTTCCTTTTTTGCTCTTTCATGGAACTCCCTTTGTTCAAGAGTTTGAGAAATAACTTCTGATAACTGGTTTTCGTAGTCTCTAAATGATTTGGTCTTTTCAAGAAACTCACCACTATCTAGTATTTTAAAAATCAACTTATCCCCCTCATCACCATACTTACCCATCAGCGTGCTTAGATTCTCCATTGCAGGCGTTTCTATCTGCTGATAGCCATATTTGCGGAATACGCTTTTAATAGTATCAAAAATATAGTTACGCTTAGCCATTTCGGCCGGGGAGAAGTCGCGGGTGCCTTTGGGTACAGATGGTTTGATGGATGCCATAGCGTGCAAAGGTAACACGATTACGGGATTTTTTTGATTTTCAAGATCAATCGACTTATCATATCCTATAAATCTATTAAATCCTTCAATCGTGTCCTTTTTATGACAATCACGTGAATCCCTTAAATCACGAAATCGTGTTATTTTTGACTATGCACATTATAGCCCAAACGCCCCGTTTTGTTATCCGTGGTTTTAAGCCCGAAGAAGAAGCCACTTACCTAGCTCTTTTTGATGACCCGAGAGTAAGCCTGCATCTACCTATAAAAAGCCGTGAGGAGCATATTAAGGAATTTAATGAAACATTAAAAAAATATACTGAGGGTAACCCTTTGTCTTGCTGGGGAATATTTAGTGTAATAGATGAGGATTTTATGGGTATTTGTTTGTTGATGTGTAACCCAGAAGAAAAAAACGAGATAGAAATGGGATATGTTTTACATGAAAAATACTGGGGGAAGGGGATAGCTACTGAGATAACTCAAATTATGGTAGGTTATTCTGAGAAAAATATAGATATACCTGAAATACGTGCAATAACTACCTTAGAAAATATAGCATCTCAAAGGGTATTGGAAAAGGCCGGATTTACGCGATTGTTTAATATTTTGAGAGATTTTACAAATGAGGATGGCGATTGGTGTATTGAACTTGCTTGTTTCATTATAAAATGTCAAAAGCCAATTTAAAAAAATTCGTTTATGATATAATTCTTTATTTACTCCTATAACTGATTAGCCGAACATGCACATTATAGCTCAAACGCCCCGTTTTGTTATCCGCGATTTTAAACCTGAAGAAGAAGATATCTATCTCGCCCTTTTTGATGACCCGAGAGTTACCCTGCATCTACCCAAAAGAAGCAAGAAGGAACAGACTGAAATATTCAGAAAAACAATTGAAGGCTATCAGACTAATTCCGGTTTAGGCCGTTGGGGGATATTCAACAATATCGATGGTGAATTTATCGGCATGTGTTTGCTCAGAAATTATTTCGACGAAGAAGGGAGAATTGAACTAGGCTATTCTTTACGCCACAAATACTGGGGTAAAGGCATAGCCAGCGAAATGGCTATTATTATGGTAGGTTACGCGCTGACTCATACCGACGCCAACGAAATTGTGGGCGTAACTACTTTGGGCAATACAGGCTCGCAAAAGGTTTTGGAAAAAGCAGGATTAACCCGGATGGCTGATTTCTGGCGTGATGGCGAAGACCTGGCTTTTTTCAGCATGAGGGTGAATAAAAAAGGTGGTTGATCATTGAGAAATGCAGTGTTCAAATCACGCCTCGTATAAACTCACCCGACAACGCTACGCTGGTCGACCCTCTCTATGGCAAGCCATAAAGAGGGTGAAAAAAAATAACCCTCTTTACACGAAGTGTAGAGAGGGTGGTCGAGCGAAGCAATGACCGGGTGAGTCAACTGTGCGACTTGCTCATAGACAGCTTTCGTCAAACAAAAAACCACTTACATTTTAGTCGTGTCTTTTGACATCTTCCCCTTTTTCATCTTATCCATCTTTTTGTCCTTGTGGTCCATCTTGCTCATTTTACTGTGGCTCATTTTAGACATTTTGCCGGTATCAACGGGTAAACCTTTTACTGATGCCTGTGCACTGATGGTAAAGCAAACTGCAATGGCAGCAGCCATAATTACTTTTGAAATTGATTTCATACTGTTTTGGTTTCTTATACTTTTCCTGCTTAGTAGGTCGACCAAAACAAACCTTACAAAGAATTTTAATTTTTATCCAACTCGTCCTCAATCCTGTGCTGCATATCCTTTTTAAAAGTATCGTCCAAGTGCTTTTCGGAATTTGCAGAGTCATGAAACAACTGGTGAACCATTTGGCTGATCTTTATAGTTTGCTTTTCATAGGTACGACAGATCCCACAGCCAAACAGGTGAATTTTTAGCTCGATCTTCTCGCGCAAGGTGATTTTACCGATTAATTTCTTTTCGATCAGGAAGGTGGCCTTATGGCAGTTGTTTTGAATTTTCTTTAAGGTTCCCATAATCAAATCCAGTTTTTTTGAAGGCAGGCCCTCAGGTTAAGTTTTGTACGATGAATAATCACCCAAAAATTAGCCTGGGTAACTTTTAGTTCGGAACAGATTATGTCGGTCGTTTGGTCATCCATATGCTTCATCGTAAAAATGGACAGCCAAAGCGCAGGCAGTTTTTGCATACACTTTTGCAGAATACTATTGAACTCTTTATTTATTAATGGGTCGTGATCATCAATACCAAACGACATTGGCGCGTTTTCTTTGGTCCAATGCCCATATTCAGGTTCAAAAAAGTCGGACTGTTCTTGTTCAGCCCGTTGGACATCAGCATTCACTATCAATCCAGATGATTTTTTGCGGTAAACATCAATGATCTTATACTTTAATATCGCTGTTAGCCAGGTACGCTCTGAGCTTTTGCCCTCAAACCTGTCTACCTTTTGCAGCGCGGCTAAAAAAGTCTCCTGCACCAGGTCTTTAGCCTGCTCTTCGTCGTTTATACGGGCAATGGCATAAGCGTACAGGTAATCGGCATGTGTGGCTACCCAGTTCCGGGGTTCAAGCTGGAGAGTTTTGGTAATCATTTATTTAATGGTTATTACTGCTTAGTCGTATGCCCGGTCCAGTCCTTACAAACTATCAGCATAAATATTTGTCTTGCACCGGTAAAAAAGATTTAAATTTATTGTAAGGAACCAAATCACAAAGCGACTATATGCGTAAATGAGATATCAATCTAATTTAAAAAGAATAAAATGAGATCGTTCAGAATATTTATCGTATTGATCTGTCTTGGTTTGATAGGTTTGGTAACCGAGGCGTTTATCACGATAAAAGGTAAAGAAATCACCAAACCCGCACCAAGCAAGGGCTTTGCGGTTGTGGAATTGTTCACTTCCGAAGGCTGTTCAAGCTGCCCGCCTGCTGATGCTTTGATGGCGAAGGTACAAAAGGAAAGCGCAGACAAACCAGTCTACATCTTAGCGTTCCACGTTGATTATTGGAACCGCCTGGGTTGGAAGGATGTTTTCAGTAATCATGATTATTCCAGCCGCCAATACCAGTACGGCAAATGGCTTAAATCATCGCAGGTATATACACCACAAGTAATTGTAAATGGCCAGACAGAATTCGTTGGTTCAGATGAAAAGAGTTTGCGCATTGCTATAAAAGGAGGGCTGGAAAAAGCTGCAAAAACAGAACTAAGTCTCAGTAATATCAAAGTCGAAGGTGACAAAGCCAACGTTCAATATCATGTATCAGGTGTCAATACCTCAAATTTATTGATCGCACTGATTGAAAAAAATGCAACTACTAAAGTTCAGGGAGGCGAGAACGGCGGACGTACTTTAGCACACGTTCAGATTGTAACACAATTGAAAAGTATTGCTTTAAAAGGTACAAGTGGCGATGAAAGCATTTCTTTGCCTCATGGTTTTGATCCAAAGAAATTTGAGCTAATAGGTTTTGTACAGAATACCTCAAGTGGCGAGATCACCGGGGCGACTAAAGTACAATTTCCATCAAACGTAAGTGCCAAACTGTAATAACGTCTCAATAATAGCGACGAGTTTCAAACCCATCGCTGTTATTGAACCAACAACCAATAAATGAAAGCAATTAAAGAAAAGCACCCTTTAGTAATGCGCTGGGCACACTGGGTTAACTTCCCGATACTGACCATTATGATATGGAGCGGGATGCTAATCTACTGGGCAAATGACGAGTATAGCATCACGCTGTTCGGGCATACCTACGTACGTTTCTTTCCTGATTGGTATTATCAATGGCTGCATATACCACAGCGCCTGGCAGAGGGCATGGCTTTTCATTTCCTATTTATGTGGTTTTTTGCGCTGAATGGGTTTTTCTATGTGCTTTACACCATCATCTCCGGCGAGTGGAGACAGTTAGTTCCTAACCGGCATTCGTTCAAAGAAGCCTGGTTGGTTTTGTTGCATGATCTGCATATCCGAAAAACCGCTCCGCCACAGGATAAATATAATGCGGCCCAACGCATTGCTTATACTGCAATTATCATCATGGGCTTTGGTTCGCTGGTTACCGGGCTGGCTATTTATAAGCCGGTGCAATTTAACTGGCTGTGCTGGATTTGCGGCGGATATCATTTGGCCCGCATCTGGCATTTTGTGCTGACTATAGGCTACGTCCTGTTTTTCCTGGTGCACGTGGTACAGGTAATACTGGCGGGATGGAATAATTTCCGCTCTGTTATATCCGGTTTTGAAGTAGTAAATGAACAACCTAAACCAGCTATAGAAAACAATAATGAAGATGAAAAAGCCTGAGACAGAACTGACCACCGAGCAAAAGATAAAGCGCAGAAATTTCATCTCGTTCACGCTATTTGGCGCTTACGCCGCAGCTGCTTACGGCGGATGGCGTTGGTTGTATAAGTCGCCTGACGAAACGGCAAGCGTAACGGCGGGGGCACATAAGCCATTGCGCCAGGCATTAAACAAAACTGAGCTGTTTTTTCGCAGGCTGACCTTCAATGAAAATCACCTGGTGAAAACCTACCCGCGCGAAATGGCTGCCAGAAAGATACGCCATAACAGCGATATAGGCTCCGCAGGTAAATTGCCGCCTGAAAACTGGAAATTGCAGGTAAAGAAAGCAAACGGCGAAACATTACAGATCACGTTAGAAGAACTGATGAAGCTTCCCAAAACAGAAATAACATACGATTTTAAATGCGTGGAAGGCTGGGACCAGATATCACACTGGGAAGGGGTAAGCTTTCGTGATTTCATAAAGCATTATAATCTTGATACCGAAGCTAAAATGGGCTACGTCGGCCTTGAAACTCCGGATAAGCAATATTATGTGGGGATAGATATGCCAAGCGCCATTCACCCGCAAACTTTGCTGGCTTACCAGATGAATGATGAGTTGTTAAACGGCCAACATGGGCAACCTTTGAGGCTCATCATACCCGTAAAATACGGCATCAAAAATCTGAAGCGGATTGGTACCATTGCCTTCAGCAATAGCCGTCCACGCGATTATTGGGCCGAGCAGGGATATGATTATTATTCTGGGTTGTAATCCATCATTTGAAATTCGCATTTTGCATGAAATTCCTTTGCAAAATGTCTCTTAGCTTCATCATCCGCCCGGTAACCCGAGAAGATTACGATCAATGGCTCCCGTTATGGGATGGTTACAATGCTTTCTATGGCCGTTCTGGGCCAACAGCACTATCCAACGAGATAATTCAAATGACCTGGACCAGATTTTTTGACAGCTATGAGCCTGTGCATTGTTTGGTTGCTGAAAGGGAAGGAAAGCTGATTGGCCTAACCCATTATATTTTTCACCGGTCGACTATCGCTATCGGTCCGAATTGCTATTTACAGGACCTGTTCACAACAGAATCAACCCGCGGAAAGGGTGTGGCAAGGGCTTTGATCACTGAAGTTTATGAGCGGGCACGAATAGCAGGTTCGCCGCGTGTATACTGGCAAACACATGAGACAAACGCTACTGCCATGGCGCTTTACGATAAGGTTGCTGAGAAATCAGGATTTGTAGTTTACCGGAAAAATATTTGATCTGTGGTGTTTTAACACAACACTTCAGCCAAAAATATTTCGCATCTTGCGGTAAATGCCTGCTGCAAAACTACCTTTGAGCAAAGAGATAGCCTATGCCTGCGGAATGGTAGGCTGGAGCATCATGACGAACCTTATCATCGTTATGTTGCCTTATTTTTACCTGCCGCCATCCAATGCCGGACTGGTTCCGCTTGTGCCTCAACTGTTGCTTTTCGGTGTAGTGAATATCCTTTCTGTCATCGCCGCCGCCGGGCGTTTTATTGATGCTTTGTTCGATCCGTTAATTGCATCGCTCAGTGATGAAAGTAAAAACCCAAAAGGCCGAAGGACACCGTTCATGAAGTGGGCCATAATACCGGCAGTTGTATTCTGCTGCCTTACTTTTTATCCGCCCGAAATGAAACAGAGCGGCGCAAACGCCACGTGGCTTGCAATTACCATGACTTTATTTTTCATGAGTGTAACCGCCTATGTAATCCCTTACAATGCCTTGCTACCTGAGCTAACGGAGACAGCAGAAGAAAAAGTAAAACTATCTTCTTTCCAACAGGCCGGTTTTGTATTGGGTATCATCATCGCAGCATCAGTAAATAATTATGCAGATGCCGTTGAATATCTTTTTCACGTAACCAACCGCGATCAATCTGTGCAATATACTATCTGGGGCTTGGCTGTACTTGCAGGTGTAGTGATGCTGATACCTGTTTTAGCTATCGATGAAAAGAAATATACGGTCAGCAAACCTTCGCATCTGCCGATC
>Ga0207695_10009175_pt1 | contig 12270 bp, 8 predicted proteins | sample KBSC54metaG_FD_184354 | JGI IMG/M metagenome (GOLD analysis project Ga0207695, IMG submission 184354) | Corn rhizosphere microbial communities from Kellogg Biological Station, Michigan, USA - KBS C5-4 metaG (SPAdes) (version 2) | ecosystem: Host-associated > Plants > Roots > Rhizosphere > Soil...
CGTGCGCAGGGCTGACCTCGTTACTCCCAATTCTGCCAGCCGACGATTTACATCCCAAGGTTCTGTCCAAACGGATTGCGCCTGTGACATTCTTCTCTCCTAGCCTTACTTCCTGTTATGCTACCTCAATTGAGGTTGAAAAACAAGAAGTAGATCGACAAAAACTCCACACAATAAAAGAGATTGACTTTAATGGAATGGTCAAGCATAATGGTCATTATGAATCGACTCGACGGTCAGCAACGAGTTCAGGTCATCAAGTGCCTTTGCGAAGGAATGAGCATTCGCAGCACGGTGCGAATCACCGGGGTAGCAAAGAACACTGTCGTAAAACTGCTCTGCGAGATGGGATGCGCATGCGCTGATTACCACCATAAGAATGTACGCAACCTCACAGTACAGCGTCTTCAATGCGATGAAATCTGGAGCTTTGTTGGGGCCAAGAAGAAGAATGTCACAGCCGAGCAAGAGCAGTTCGGATGGGGAGACGTTTGGACGTGGACTGCGATTGATGCCGACACAAAACTATGTGTGACGTATCATGTTGGCGACCGTGGCAAACACTCCGCATTCGCGTTCATGGACGATTGCGCGTCTCGAATCAATGGCCGCCTACAGATCACCACAGACGCGCATAAGCCTTATCTCGCTGCCGTCGAAAAAGCATTCGGAGGCGATGCCGACTATGCCCAACTTCACAAAATCTATGGTGCGCCGGAAGTGAATGAATCACGGTACAGCCCTGCAACGTGCATCGGCTGCGATATGAAGACAGTGAGCGGTGTACCTGATCCCAAGCATGTCAGCACGTCCTATGTAGAACGCCAAAACCTCAACATGAGAATGTCGATGCGACGGTTCACTCGGCTTACAAACGGCTTCTCAAAGAAGGTGGAGAATCACGGCCATGCAGTCGCCCTCTACTTCGCCTACTACAATTTTGTCAGGGTTCACCAAACCCTCCGCGTCACGCCAGCAATGGAAGCAGGGTTGTCCGATCATGTCTGGAGCGTAGACGAGTTAGTATCGTTGCTGCCGGAGCCAGAAGCTAAAAAGCGCGGCCCTTACAAGAAGGCGATTTCAAACTGACCCACTACCCGAGATTGCGCAGATGCCGTCACCGGCGCATACGAGTGCTAGAATGACTCGATCGACCCCGTCGGGACAATGTTGCAGTCGTGCAACATCTTCCGCAGTAAAGGTGAACTGCCACGGCGAATGATTCTTTGTCGTGTATTTAATCAGCGCGAGGACAGTATCGTTAACTAAATAGCCGGGCGGACATCTGACCACCTCGATGCATCGGGGATCGTCGAGCGCCTTCGCCAACGCAGCGCCATGATAGAAGTCGGCTTTGTCGATCATCTTGGGCTACGGGACACCTGAGGAACAATCGTAGATTCAGTTACATGGTCGCAATACCACTCTAGCCCACCCACCGATGCGGAGTCTGGTTGGCAGAGAAATGGGAGACATTATGTCGGCCTAGGCTGCTTTCCCGGCCAGAAGAGAGCCGGTGGCCGCAGCCGGTACTCTGTATCCTCAGCTTCGAGACGCGCATAATTGTGGATGGAAAATCGAAAACGCGATACGCTTTGCGATACGCTGGTTCTCACCTTACTACGTGATTACAAGGACTTAGGGAACCACCCTTGTCTTGTAGGTTATTGAAAACAATACTGTTTTGTCTATAGCATGGAAGAGGCCATCGGTTCAATTCCGGAGTGAATGTGCCTTGTCTCAGGCAGTAAGCAACAGCGTGAGGCCGATGATTGGAATATGCAGCGGTGTGTAATGGTGGTGGTGGCCAGAGACGGCTTTGGTCAGTGCTACACACTCCGTTTCGGGTTCCCGCAGCTGGAATTGTCCTAAATCCACAGATGGATACTGCGGCTTGAATACGGCTCTGTTTGCCATCGAACCGATGACCTCTTCCATGCAATAGACCCCACAATAGGCCTTTTTGCTCACTTACAAGACCCCCGGTGGCTCCCTAAGTCCTTGCAAGCACAACCCGGAAGAACCAGCGTATCGCAGAGCATAGGCCCGCTTAACGCAAGTGCATCTCCTCAAATTAATCGACTCAGCAATTTTTTGTTCATGAACACCACAGAGCGTCGAGAATGCTCAGCGCGTCGAAACGATAAAATCCCTCTTTCCCCGCTCCTCTTCTCCGGACTCTCTGTCTTTGTCGGGAAACGTACAGGATTGTTGGAAGTTAATCGGCGTCAATTCGTCGCGATCAGGGTGTGGACGGTCCGGAATCCTGCAAGCCGACCCAGTATTATCAAAAGCACTGGTTTCGACGGTATTGTTTTTTGTGTCGCCCGAACTCGCAGCCAACCCAACGTAATAGGTACCCGCCATCGGCACCGTACTTGTCCCCACAGCAAACCAGGTCACTCCATCAGCGGATTGGTAGCCAGTGAACACGTTGCCGGAGCGACGTAGCCTAAACCATACCGGCATCCAGGTGTACTGATCTCCGGTCACCCACCTCATGGAGCCCCCAGAGAGCGATCGAGTGCCCATCTCGGCAATGCGCCAGCCGGTGGAGCCCAGAAGCATAGCGACCACGGGAGCATCGCTATCCAGTGATTCACGCATCATCAGCCCTGTGCTGCTCAATGCTTTGCCGTCTACGTTTGTGAGCCTAGTGGTCAGGGTGAAGTCTCCGGTTACCTGTCTGTATGCAAAGTTGAACGAATCGGATGCTCCGCCGATACCGCTTCCTTGACCTGTAATGAGCGTGGTGCCGTTGCCAACCTTTGCATATGCAGCATTGCCAATCGTCTTTACCGTGCCTATATCCGTATCCTGCCAGCCGGAAGGAAGCGCACCGGCATCCAAAGGTGTAGCGGAGACAGCACGCGATTCAACACTCGTGCCGGACTGGTTAATCGCTTCGACCTTGTAGGAATACGTCGTACCGTTCGTCACGCTTGTGTCCGTATACTCGGGCCAGGTGGTCTGGGTCAGTCTGGCAATGCTCGTGTACGAGTCGCTGTTGGAAGCGCGAAGCACGTCATAACCGTTGGCGGTCCGCACTGGTTTCCACTTCAGATACACACGACCAACGCTCGCTGTCGCTGTCACCGGCTCTGGCGCCTCAGGAATTGGCGACGATGGATAGGGAGAGGATGTTCCGCTCAACGTAAACGTCAGCGTGCCATAACCAAAGTGATCGGCGCTGCCATGTTCGGGCCTCATCAGCTCCGCCATCCTTCTGCTGCTAGGGGCAGGCAGTCCTTCGAGAACGTGGTAATGGTTGTAGATCAACTCCCAGACCGGTCGATCATCCAGCCGTCCGGCCCCATTCGTGGAGATATAGTACTGGTTCACCGTGTCGCAGTTGTTATAGGTGGTGTAGGGAACCGAAAACGTGGCATTGTATTTTGCCGTGTACTCCGACCCGGCCAGAAGACGGTGATTGGCGTAGCCAAAAAGATCGACTCCTTGATTCCAGGCCGTTTGGGCGGCATATCCTAGTAACCCGACCCCTAGCTGATCATGCTCCTGATCGCGACCCGCTTCCTGCCATTGTCCCAGGTCTCCGGGCCACAGATGATAAACGGCATTCACAATGGATCCGTTGCCCGGCCCATTCTCGAAGTACTCAATCCCCTGACTGAACCATGCCTTGTTGTCGTTGAGCACGCCCATGGCAATGAGCGCGCCGATATTGGCTGCGTCCCAGTTGGCCCAGTAGTGGCTGATACAGGCACCATTGTGCATGGTAAGAAAGGTATTGACCACCGGATACAAATAGTTCGTAAACATGGACTGGAACTGCACAAAGTCGCGATGATTCCATCCCGGATAGATGCGCAGGACCTCTCCGGCAAGAGCGAAGTCCTGAATGGGAATCCCGATCAGGCCAGGAATATCCGTGCCCGTCGGAACCTGATTGACAGTATAGGCATACTTGTTCAGTATCCTCACCGCGGCGTCGGCATAGGCGGTGTCACCGGAGATGTACCAGCGAATCGCATTCAAGTACGCTGCGTGAGCGTCCTGATCGGCGCGTTGACGGCTCTTGCCCATATTAGGAAGTGATGCCGCTGTATAGCGGCTCTGCGCCAGAGGATCTTTGATCAACAGGTTCCAGTCGTCGATCCACGGATGGGCGCCCGCCGCCACCTCGTCCTTCATGCGATCAAGATCGGCCTGTGTGTGCAAGCCTCCGGGATGAACAAACTGTGCACGTGATACCTCACCCAGAAGAGCAGCCTGAAGCAGGAACAGACTCACACATATCGTCAGAAATTTTGCTTTGCGCATTTCTCAGGACCTCCTCTGATCGGTAAAATCACACGGATAACGGACTTTGATCAGGCCGTATCCAGCTGGAGACGGTATACCTCTCGTCTCCACTCACTCGGATCGAGCCTGCTTTTCGCAGTTCGTTCCAGATAATCTCGACACTGCCCTTCGATGCCTGCAACTGAAAGGGCAACCTTCCATCTCCAAAGATGCGGACCTCCAGGGAGCGGCACGCCGGATCAGCAGTCGATCCTGTGACTCGCGCCAGGGGCAGCACCGCCCCTGACTTTACAAACACCGGAATATTTCGCGTGCTCGCGGCAAACCTCAGGGATACACCGCCTGTGTGAGGTTCGCCCGTCCAGAAGTCGTACCATTCACCGGGCGGCAATATCAGCGTGCGACCATCTGGCTCGCCCGCAATCAGCGGTGCAATCAGGAGTCGGTCGCCCATCATCCATGCATCATCGACGCGCGCCAGCTCGGGAATTCCGGGCCAGTCCAGTGCGAGCGCACGGAAGGGCGGCGTCCCATCGGCTGCATAACGGGCAAATGCTGCACGCAGATACGGAATCAACATCATCCGCCATCCCAGTATCTCGCGACAGCGTGCTTCCAGTTTCTCAAAATCTGGGGAGCTCTGGTTTGCATTATTTTTCTTCCTATCCAGTTGCTTCCACGGAGGATTGGGGATGTACCACGCATTGATCATGGCTACGGGCGAAAAGACAACGGTCTGTAACCGCCGGATCAGATCTTCCTCGCTTTGGGCATCGCGGACCTCGGGGCACCATAGCAAACCGCTGAAGCCGGAGTTGACCAGCGCGCGCACAAATTGCCGGTGGTCGTATAGATCGCTGTACAGCACAAATGGATAGGGCGACGCAAGCGCACCGCTGGAGCGCGCCAGGCAATAGGTCTCTATGTTGCGCTTCAGAAACTGCTCCCAGATCGTGCGCTGATACCGCAGACCGAAGAGGCTATGCATCTGCTCACCGTCGACACCGGATGGAAATTGACTCAGCTCGGCAAACGACCATCCGCCGGTGTAGTCGGAGTTGTCGCATTCATCGAGCTTGAAGCCGCTGACTCCAATGTCGAGCAGATTCTTTCCGTGGTACTCGCCGAACTCCCGGCGCGCTTCGTCACTCTGAAAGTCCGGCACCAGCCCACCCCACACGGCGGTGTCTCCGGAGAACTCATGTACAGGTTCGAAGAGCGGAGAAGACGGATGGACAAAGGCGTGTTCCCAGAGATTGACGTGAAAATTCCGAAACCGCAGCTCATGGACGAAGCTCTCCGGTTGCGGAAAATGCGAGCTGTTCCAGGAAAATGAGCAAGAGTAAGAGTGAGATTGCCACCCCGCCTCGAGGCCCATCACATCGCACGGTATGTTCCGGTTACGAAACTCTGTTGCCAGCCGGATAATGTCATGGTCCGTTGCATTGCTCACTGCTCGATACCAGCAGCCCAGCCCCCACTCAGGAGGCATGACGCCTCCACCGGAGAAGAGGTTGTAGCGGCGCACGGCATCCAGCATCGAAGGGCCGGCAAACAGGTACACATCTGCTCCCCGTGCGGCAGGAATCTCTACAACAATGCGGGACGCCTCTCCGTCCTGTAGCGTCTTTGTATAGAGAGGAACATCGCCGGTTTCCTCTTCGGATGAAACCGATGGGCGAGGCAGCGCCTCTCCGCAGTAGAACGTCGCGTAGCGCGCAGTATCGACCAGGAGCCCATAGCCACGACTGCTCACATAGAAGGGCACAGGCGCGTGTGAGTCTCCGGTATCGCTACGAGGGTCGGCATTGACACGAATGGCGCGCTTCTTCCCTCGATGATTCATGCTGAAAAACTGGAGGCCAAATCCGTAGATTTCTTCGTGCGAATCCAAAGGCAGAGATAGCTGTGTTCCTCGTGGACCAAGCCGAAAAACCGGCGGGTCGATTGCCGGTATGGAGATGTGCGGCAATCGGCGCAGCGCATCGGTGCAGGGTGACACCAATCGTGAACGTACAGGCGTGATCGCTTCAGGCTCTCCCGCCGTTGCGCACCACACACCCTGAACGACCGGCTGCCAACGTGTATTCTGTGGGTGATTTACTTCACTCTTCTGCGTTGCTGAAGCCTCGCGGCCTGTCAGCGCAAGAGCCGCCCCGCCAATCAATCCTTTACCAAACTGCCTGCGATCCAACCTGTTTTTCATGCTGCAATCCTGCGGGTACTTCTTTCGTAAGAAATTGCAAAGAGAAGGCCATCCGCGAGCCTGCCGAATGACCATAAGGAACGTTGCGAAGACATCACCAGGTCAGCCGGCCGGTAAGCTGGATCAATCTACTCTGCTGGCTTCCATTGCCGGAAGAACCTAGCCGGACGATTCCGAAGTTTCCGTCCGTTGTCGACGTGTCGTAACCATTGGCGAAGGTCTGCACATGGTTCAGAACATTGAACGCGTCGATTCGCATCTGGAAGACGAGCTTCTTCTCGGGCAAGATGCTGAAGTTTTTCGAGATATTGGCATCCAGTTGGTTGTGCGAACCTTCACGTGCGCCCGTGTACTCGACGTTCGGATTCATTTGATAGCCGGTATTGATGGCGATGTAGTTTGGAGTTGAGCAAAGGCCGCTTTGCACAAAGGGCAGCGATTGCGCGATCCAGTTGTAACCGCCCGATGAGGGATCGACGGTAGCCACGCAAGGCTTCAGGCGCTGGATGTAGCTGTCCGATCCAGCGTTGGGAGACCATGCGTTCGACCCGCCGGCCCAGTACCTCTTGCGGGGCAGCAGATTGCCTCCGTTCGCCTGCTTATCGACAATCCACCCATTGGTCAGAGCCTGCGGAAATCCGCTCTGATAAAAGTACGTGCCCGCCATCTCCCATCCGCCGACCGTCAGGTCTACGAAGCGTGGCATATTCGGGAACAAACCGCTGCCCCGTGCAAGCGGCAGCTTGTAGACGACTAGAGCTGTCAGCCTGTGCGGCACATCCGTCGACGAGATCGTTCGTGCTGGAACGCGGTTGACTACATCCGCGTATCCCACCGCGCTCATCGCCTTCGAGTATGTGTATCCCACATTTGCAGTTAGCCCGAAGGATGTCCTGTGGGTATAGATGGCCTCCACGCCGTTGTACCAGTATTTCCCTCCATTGATGAGCGCCTCGCTGATATTCAGGAACTGTGGATATGGGCGCGAGAAGTTGATTTTTCCAATGGTTGACGCGGTGTAGTAACCCGATCCTGCGAATGGACCTATCCCTTTGAACGGATTGGCCATCTGCCCTGCAGATCCAGTGCAGTTCGAGTTCAGGCCGCCGCGCAGCGGATCGCAGGCTGCCTGGGCCGTGGCGCTGATGTGATTCAGGTCGTCGGTATAGGCAATGCCATACATACGGCTTCCGGCATAGGAGACGTCGATCTTATCGTGGGCCGAAAGCTGGCGCTCGATACCAAACGAGGTCGAAAGGAAGGACGCCGGATGATACTTCGGGTTGTAAAACGTAGCGCCCTGTCCCAGATTGGAAGCAAGACACTTTACCCGGTTCCCTCCACAGTTACCAACCGGCTGCTGGAACGCCGGAAACGGATCCGCCAGATTGTTGCGCGGAACCATCATTGTGTATGAGCCCGATGTCACCAGATCGTACGGTGTATATCCTGTACTCGTCGAATAACCGATCTGGCTCGGGGCATACTGGTTGCCCGTGGCCTGATCATTGAAGAACAAGCCAATTCCACCGCGGATCACGGTCTTGCGATTCGGCGTATATGCGAATCCCGCGCGCGGTCCGAACTGATAAAGAACGGGCTGGAACTCCCAGTTCTGGTTTCCTCCCACGCCGGCCCAGGTTGGGCCGCCTACAAAACCGTTGGGCAGCGGCAGGCCAGCCAACGCAGAAGCAGGGATCAGCGCGTTGACAGGATTCGGATCGGTGAAATCCCAGGTCGAATTGAGCCGGTTGAATCGGTCGCGTAGGCCGCGGCCGGGATTTTCCCAACGGACTCCTAAATTGAGCGTGAGATCGGGCCGAATCTTCCAGTCGTCCTGGAAGTAGAGAGCGCCGTAGTGGGACGAAAAGTAGTTGCCTCCTGCCGCAGTGGCGGACACGGTCCCGGTTGGCGACCACGTTCCTGCCTCCATCGAAGCGATGCTGTTTCCGCTGTAATTGTTGGGCAGCGATACGGACGAGGTTTCGAGGCCTCCATTGCGTCCGGCTACATTGGTATCCCACTGCTGGGTCCAGCCGCTGTCCGTCGTCAGCGTGATTCCCTGGCCGTTGCTGCTCTTCTGGCTGTACTGCGTAAACCGCACCTCGCCGCCGAAATGCATCACGTGATTGCCGTGGGTCCAGTTCGCCACATCCAGAAGCTGCAACTCGTCGTCTCCGCGATACAGCACAGCCAAGGAGCCGAGCGCGTTGTAGTTCGCAATGTTGGTCAGCGGAAATCTCTTGAAATAGGTCGCATTTGCCGCACCGATGTTGGAGGAAAAGCCCAGAGCGGCGGGATCGAAGCCACTTGCCGGTCCTGTCGAGTCGCTCTCGAGAGCACTGGTGACAAGACCACGGAACGAATTGATGAAAGTCGAGCTAAATGTGTGGGTCCATGACGTGCTCAAACTTGGATAGCGATAGTCGGTTCCGTTGTAATGAGGCTGGTCGACCGCCCAATTCAGTCCCGGATGCGCCGCATTGACCCCATCCCTGGGAAATGCGTTATTTGCCTGCGCATAGAACTTCCAAAGCTTCCCCGTAACCGAGAACGCGTCCCTGTCTCCCACGTTCTGGTCGAATTTCACAATATAGGTCTTGTTGTCGCTATGGCCCGGAGCCAGGCCCACATAATTATTGTTAAAGGGATTGGCCGTCGTCGGCGTGGGTGCCAGGTTCGGTGCCGGATACCAGGACAGGATTGCTTTAGCCACAGGATTGATCTGACCGGACGGAATCACATTTGCCGCTCCGAGCAGCACCGGGTTGCCCTGCGACCCCGGAGTCGCTCCCGAACCGTAGCCGTACTGATACCGGCACACCTTCGGATGGCCCCCAGCGGCAGACGTCCCGGTATCTGTATTGTTGGCTGTGCATGCAGCCTCTGAATTCGGATCGTAGATTGCCTGATTGTATGGTTTTCCGTTGATCGACAGGTTCAACAGCCCACTGAAATCGCCGTTGAGCATCGCTGGAGTCGGAACACTGGTGATTGCGGTCCCGATTCCGTGGTTATTCAGGTCCTCGTAAGAGATCATGAAAAACGTCTGCCTGTTGCCATGCCAGAGCTTCGGGATCATCACTGGTCCATCCAACTCGAAACCGTACTGGTTTTGCGTGAATGCACCCTTGTTGAACTTGGCCAGCAGCGAAGCCGGACTGCCTGCTGCCAGGCCCTTTGCGATATTGGCATCGTTTTGTGGAGTATTGGCATTCAGAAAAGCGCGCTGCAGATATTCATAAGCGGCGCCATGCAGTCGCTCCGTCCCTGATTTCAACGTCATGTCGATCTGTCCTCCGGGCGAGCGGCCATTCGCCGCGTCCAGAGGACTGGTCGTGATCTTGAACTCCTGTAGCGTCTCGGGTGGTGGAGCGATCGTATAGTGTTCCGGCCCTGTCTCACTCTGATTGGTGACCCCATCAATGCTGAACTCCACACCCCCGCCATGGATGCTGAACGACTGCGCGCTCTGGTTTCCGGGAGTCATGCCCGTTGTCGTGCTCATCATGCCTGGAGTCAGATAAGCAAAGTTGAACGAGTCGTTATCAATATCCGGCAGATCCTCGATCAACTCGTTCTCCATCACGTTGCCCCGGTCGGCCTTACTGTAGTCAAGGATCTCCGCCGAAGCATTGACCGTGATTGCCTGAGACACATTGCCAGGCTGGAGCGCAAAGTTTACCGACGCTGTCTCGCCGGTTTGGAGTGTGATGTTGGTTTTGATAACCGATGCGAAACCCATCGCCTCGGCATGCACTTCGTAGAGGCCCGGATCCAGAAAGGGTACCGAATAGACTCCCATCGCCGAAGTCTCCGTCCTCTTATCGACACCTGTCTTTTCGTTATGAACAAGGATCTTCACCTTCGGGACAATGGCGCCACTGGAATCCGTCACTAAACCCGAAATGCCCTGCGTCGTCTGGGCGAGGACACCGGTGCAGAACAGCAGGCCCAGCATCACCATGGTGCAGGCCTCCCTGATGAAACCGCGAGCCCATCGCTTAGAGATGGGTTTCCAACATGTGAAACCGCTTACTTGCTGGCCGGTAGTCCGGCTCGTCTTCAAGATTTTCACCACTCTAGCCTCCTCTGAGGATCTCCGGCTCTTCTGGCATTCGCCGATCCGGCATCCTCTCAAACCGCACTGAGTCTCGGCATTCATGGCCAGCCTCGTCAATGTTCGGAACAGTTCATATCTTTGAGGCGCATGCATCCGTTCATAAAATCAGCAAGTTATAAGAGGTTCACGTGACGTTACGAGCACGTTACGAGCGTGCTATATTGAGGCGGTCCTCATTGCCACCGGAATGCTCTCATCAACCCAGGATCGGACACACGATCGACTGACCAAACCTTCTCCAGCAGAAACCGAGATGATCCTGGCGGAGCTGGCGGCCATTCTGTCGAGCGAAAGCTTCTCGAGCAGCAAACGCTGCCGGGACTTTCTGGAGTTCGTCGTGAAACGAACACTCGCGGGTGACCAGGCGGGCCTCACCGAGCGTTTTCTGGGGGTTGAGCTCTTTGGCAGGTCGGTTGACTATGAGACGTCAACCGATGCGGTTGTCCGAGTAAGAGCGAACGACGTGCGGCGGAGGCTTGCCCAATACGGCTCAACCCGGAAATCGGCGACTCCAATCAGGATTGAACTCATCGCGGGGGGATACATCCCGGAGTTTCATTGTGCGCAGCAGGAAGTCAGCCATCCGGTAGCGATCAATCAGGCGATCCAGCCCGCCAGCCCGTCATCGGTCCCATCCGGCACGCAGATTGCACCGGTCGAGCCACCTGTCGTGCCGTACGTGGATGAGCAGGCTTCGGCCGCAGTCCGACCATGGCAGCATCTCCCAATTTTCTGGATGGGTGTAACGTTAGCTGTCACTGTCGTAGCAGTGTTCATGACGCTGCTGCTCAGGCCCCGCGTTACGAATTTCGATCGCTTCTGGCGCCCCGTAATGCATGCGTCGTCCGCGCCAGTATTGAATCTGCCGACCAGCGACACTTTCCAGCTTGAACCCGACGCGATGACCCGCTTTCAGCAGACCGGCCCCGGTCAGCCATTTACAGTTGTGCCGGGAGAGATGCAGAGCTTCCACAACTGGCACGTCTCGCTGCCGGTCCTGCAGGCGACCCTGTCAGTCGCTCTTGCAATGGAGCGAAAGGGTGTACTTCCTCTCATCCGCGTCGGCACCGACCTGAGGAGGGACGAGGTGGAGGGCCATCCGATCATCGCCATCGGGTCTTTTTCAAATCCCTGGACCGAACAGAATGTGGCTGGTTTGCGATTTACCTTCGACCGGGGCGCCTCCGATAAGCAAGCTCCGCGTATCCGTGATTCGCAGAATCCGCAGCGGATGTGGTCGCTAACTCATCTGTATCCGGACCCGCAGACCAAAGACTACGCAATAGTCACCCGTACATTCGACCCCGTGACCCATGAGCCGTTTGTCTCGCTCGCTGGCCTGCACAGCTTCGGTAATCAGATCGCTGCCGACTTTGTCTCTCAGGAATCATCATGGGACCAGATCGCGTCACGTGCGCCTTCCGGGTGGCAACAGATGAATCTTCAGATCGTGCTCGAAGCTGACATTATAGGCACAACTGCCAGTTCTCCACGTATCCTGGATGTCTATTTCTGGCGGTAAGTCGGTTAGCCGCTGTGTAAGGAGCAACGTCCTCATTTGCAAACTGCGGCCCCGGGGCAACCGCGCCGACTCTCGGCATTGTTCCAGCACCTCCGCGCGCATCCAGTTCAGAGCAGAGTCTGATTGCTCAAGTGCTACGCGCGGTTTTTCGCGGCA
>Ga0207695_10009179_pt1 | contig 12268 bp, 6 predicted proteins | sample KBSC54metaG_FD_184354 | JGI IMG/M metagenome (GOLD analysis project Ga0207695, IMG submission 184354) | Corn rhizosphere microbial communities from Kellogg Biological Station, Michigan, USA - KBS C5-4 metaG (SPAdes) (version 2) | ecosystem: Host-associated > Plants > Roots > Rhizosphere > Soil...
AGGAACGCCACCTTGTCGACGAGGCTCTCTGGCGCGCCGCCGATGCTCGCGACCCGCGTGTCGTTCTTCACGATGACCGCACCGCCCAGCACGTCGCTGTGGCCGCCGAGGTACTTGGTGGTGGAGTGGGTGACGACGTCCGCGCCGAGCGACAGCGGCCGCTGCAGGTACGGGGTGGCGAAGGTGTTGTCCACCACCACGATCGCTCCCGCGGTGTGCGCCAGGTCGGCGACGCCGGCGATATCGGTGACCTTCATCAGCGGATTGCTCGGCGTCTCGACCCAGACCACCTTGGTGGCGCCGGGACGGATGTGGCTCTTCACGGCATCCAGGTCGCTCATGTCGACGGTCGACAGTGAGACGCCCCACGGCACCAGCGCGCGGTCGACCAGCCGGTGCGAGCCGCCGTAGACGTCGTTGCCCATCAGCACGTGGTCGTTCGGGTGCAGGATGGCGCGCAGCAGGGTGTCTTCGCCCGCCAAGCCGCTCGCGAAGCTGAAAGCCCGGTCACCGCCTTCGAGCGCCGCGAGCAGAGTCTGCAGCGCATCCCGCGTCGGATTGCCGCCGCGCGCGTACTCGTAGCCGTTGCGGAAGCCGCCGATGCCGTCTTGCACGAAGGTGGTCGTGAAGTAGACCGGCGGGATCACCGATCCGGTGGTCGGGTCGAACTCCTGGCCTGCATGGATGGCAGTGGTGCTGAAATCGGGGTCGGTCATGACTGCTTTCTAGCTGTTGAGGAAGGTGAGGAGGTCGTGGCGGGTCACGACCGCGGCGGGCTTGCCGTCGTCGGTGACCATCAGGGCGTCGGCGTCGCGCAGTTGCTCACGCGCCGACTCGACCGACTCGTGCTTTCCGATCAACGCGAAGCGCGGGCCGATCAATCCCGAGACCGGATCGGTGAGCGCAGCCCGTCCGCTGAAGACGGCATCCACCAGGCTCTTCTCGTCGATGGATCCGACCACCTCGCCCATCACGACCGGCGGCTCGGCGCTCAGCACCGGCACCTGCGACACGTCGTACTCCTTGAAGATGCCGATCACATCGCGCACCGTGTCGCTCGGGTGGGCGTGCACGAACTCCGGCAGCGTCCCGTTCTTGGTGCTCACGATGTCGCCGACCGTCTTGCCCTCGTCGGCGGGCAGGAAGCCGTAACTCCGCATCCACGAATCGTTGAAGATCTTGCCCAGGTAGCCGCGACCGCCGTCGGGCAGGAGGACGACCATGATGTCGTCAGGCCCGAGCGTGCGGGCCACCTTGAGGGCGGATGCCACGGCCATCCCGCTCGAACCGCCGACCAGCAGGCCTTCTTCGCGCGCCAGGCGGCGGGTGATCTCGAACGACTCGGCGTCGGATGCCGCGACGATCTCGTCCACCACCGTCGGGTCGTAGGCCGTCGGCCAGAAGTCCTCGCCCACTCCTTCGACCAGGTACGGCCGGCCCGTGCCGCCCGAGTAGACCGAGCCCTCGGGATCGGCGCCGATGACGCGCACTCGTCCGCTCGAGACCTCCTTGAGGTACTTGCCGACGCCGCTGATGGTGCCGCCGGTGCCGACGCCTGCCACGAAATGCGTGATGCGGCCGTCGGTCTGCTGCCAGATCTCCGGCCCGGTGGTCTCGTAATGGCTGAGCGGCCCGTTCGGATTCGAGTACTGATCGGGCTTGAACGCCCCCGGGATCTCGCGCGCGAGCCGATCGCTCACCGAGTAGTAGCTCTCCGGGCTGTCGGGCGCGACCGCCGTCGGGCAGACCACCACCTCGGCGCCGTAGGCGATCAGCGTGTTGCGCTTGTCTTCGCTGACCTTGTCGGGGCAGACGAAGACGCAGCGGTAGCCGCGCTGCTGGGCCACCAGGGCGAGCCCGATCCCGGTGTTGCCGCTGGTCGGCTCGACGATCGTGCCGCCCGGCTTGAGCTTGCCCTCGCGCTCGGCCGCCTCGATGATGCGCACCGCGATGCGGTCTTTGCTCGATCCGCCCGGGTTGAGGTACTCGATCTTGGCCAGCACGGTGGCCGTGATGCCCTCGGTCACGCGGTTCAACTTGACCAGCGGGGTGTGCCCGATCAGATCGAGAACCGTCTCGGCGTAATCCATGCTGCGAGCCTAGTTGCGGCTGCGCGATGATGACGGGCGGCGGGCGTTACGCGATGACCAGCGAGCTCGGCTCGGGGCTCTGCCCGGCATCGGCGAGCACCTTCGCGCCGAGCTGCTGCCGGTGATCGATCGCGAGGCCGATGTCGCGGGCGAGCGCCGGGCGGGTCTTGACCAGGGTGTCGACGAGCGACACCGGCAGGTACAGCACGGCCAGTTCATCGACGACGACCGCGTTCACGCCCACGGTCTGCCGGGTGAGTGCGGTCAGCCCGAGCAGGTCGTCCTTCTTGAGCTGGGCGATCGGGTATTGAGCGCCCGCAGGCCCGGGCACGCTCAGTTGCACGACGCCCGAGACGATGATGCGCAACCCGTCCGGCACGGTGCCCAGCTTCTGCACTGCCTCACCGTCGCCGTAGCGTTCGAGGCGCACGTGGTGCTGGTAGGTCTCGACGTCCTCGGGGGTGAGGTAGAGATACGGCGCGACCCGGGTCAGCATGTGCTTGGTGCGCTCGGCGGTCGCGTAGTTGTCGGTGAGATCGCGATCCAGGTGCAGGCCTTTGCGCCGCGCGGCGTACCAGAGCCGGCTGCGGAACAGGCCGAGCGACATGTATGCCTTGCCGGGGGCCGTCAACGCGATGTTGATCTCGTACCAGCTCTTGCCGATCGGGATCGCGTACGGCTGACTGTCGGGCTGCAGATCGGGCAGATCGCTGGCGACCTGCACCATCAGATCCATCACCTCTTGCGGCGGATCGTCGGTCGCGAAGCGCACATCGGTCGACGCCTCCCAGGTGTCACTGGCGCGGCTCAGGTTGGTGAACGACTCCCCCGCCAGGTTCGAGTTCGGGATGATGATGATCCCGTTGCCCGAATCGATGTGCGTCGCGCGCCAGTTCATGACCACGACTCGGCCCTTGCCGCTCGGGGTCACCAGGTAGTCGCCGAGTTCGAAGGGCTGCTCGAACACCAGGAACAATCCGCTGAGCAGTGAGCCCACCGCGTTCTGCAGGGCCAGGCCGATGACGATGGATCCGACGCCCAGCGCCGTGAAGAAGCCGCCGATGTCGGCGCCCCAGACCCAGCCGAACAGGATGGCGGCGCAGATCAGCACGAGCAGCACGCGCGCGATCTCGACGAAGATCGACGGGATGCGGTTGCGCCAGGTGCCCTGCTTGGCGGTGACGAAGACGGCCAGGTTCAAGCCGCCGAGCAGCACCAGGATCACCACGAAGCCGAAGGCGGTGGCAACCAGCTTCGCCCAGGTGAAGCCGGTGTTCGGGCCGCCGCTCTGCGGGATCTGGGAGAACAGGATGAGCACGGCGCCGAGCGGCGCCAGCACGTTCCGCGTGATCAGCACGATCCGCGCGGCCGGATTGCCCGAGCGCACCATGGAGGCGTGCAGTTCGCCGAGCACGATCAGAGCGACCGGCAGGCCGATGATCACGGTGATGGCCGGCCAGAACCAGGGTGCCGCGAGGATGTTCATGGCGTTCCCGGCCTCACAGCGGTGCGGCCTCCGGCGACGTGGTCGCCGGCTTCTGCTCGTCGTCGATCGCGGTCGGGTCGATGCGCCAGACGCGCTGGTTGCCGCTCGGGGTCGACACGACGCCCGAGTCGGTGAACGGCAGTTGGTCGGCGATCTTGTCGACGACCCGCTGGGTCACGAAGATGCCGGCCTCGTTGGCGCCGCCCTGCAGCCGGAAGGCCAGGCTCACGGCGTCGCCCCACAGGTCGTAGACGACCTTCGACCTGCCGACCAGGCCGCTCGAGACGGTGCCGGTGTCGATCCCGGCCCTGACCGCCAGCGTCACGCCCTGCTGTGCGCCGAAGTGCTCGACGATCTGCTGCATGTCGATGGCGAACATCACCGCGCGACGGGCGTTGTCGACCCGCGGTACAACGAGCCCGCAACTGGCCAGGTAGCCCTGGCGGGTCGAACGCACCCGCTCCACTCCGTGCTCCTCGGCCGCGTCGTCGAACGCGCGGAAGATGTCGTTGAGCGTCTCGAGCGCCTTCTCGGACGATCCCAGAGTCGCGCTGTAGTCCTCGAAACCGACGATGTCGGCGAACAGGACGGTGACCTCCTGGTGGTCCTCGACGATCGTCTTCGCGCCCTCCTTGTAGCGCTTGGCGAGGGTGTCGGGCATCAGGGTCTGCAGCAACTGATCGTTCTCGGCCTTCTGCTGCTCGATGAGAGCGGCCCGCAGCTCGAGACTCCGCGACATGTCGTTGAACGCCGACTCCACGTCGGCCAGCTCGTCGCTGCCGCCCGGCACGACCTGCACACCCGACTCGCCGGCTGCGATCCGCCTCGCCGCGTCGCGCAGCCGCCGCAGCGGCCGCACCGCGGCGCCGGCGATGATCACCGAGATGATGGAGACGATCGCCACGATGATCGCGGCCGAGATCGCCAGTCGTGCCGTGAAGTCGTTCACCGGGCCGAGGGCTTCGTCGGTGTCGATCTCGGCGACGATCACCCAGCGCAGGTCGGGGTCCGGGAGGTTCAGCGGGGCGTAGGCCGCGACGGTGCTGCCGCCGAGATAGCCATTGGTGGTGATGGTGCCGGTCTTGCCCTGCTGGGCGCGAGCCACCGCTTGGGTCTTGACCGGCTGGATGCCGAGGCTCTCTTTGCGCGCCACCGCCTCGTTCGCCTGCTGCTTCGTCAGACCGGAGGCGATGGCCTCCTTCACGTACTGCTTGGGATTCTCGGCCAGGTCTCGCGACAGCGATCGCATGTAGCCGTCGTCGCCGACCAGGTAGGCCTCGCCGGTCTTGCCCAGCCCGCTCTTCTGCCAGCTCAGGCCGCCGGTCATCACGTCATCGATCCGGGACGCCGGCAGCTGCACCGCGATCGCCCCGACGATCTTGTCCGCCCCGGCGAGCGGTGCGACGACCCAGGCGGTCGGCGCATCCAACGCAGGAGCGTAGGGCTTGAAGTCGGTGAACACGACCGAGTCGAGCCGGTTCCGCGACATGGCCTGGTCGAAGCCGGTAGCCAGGCTGGTGAAACTGTACGACCCGGAAGCGAGGCTCGCCCCGAGATCGACGTGCTTGCCGACCGTGTAGACAACTCGGCCGCCCGAGTCGATGAGAGCCAGGTCGCCGTACTTGAGCAGCGACGCCATCCGGCTGAGGTAGTCGTGGTACCTGGCGCTCGCCGCCGACCATGCGCTGCCGTCACCTGCGTCGCCGAGGGCGGCGGGATCTTTGGCCAAGGCGTAGTGGTACAGCAGGTACCGCGCGGCGGGATCGCTGGGCAGGAAGCTGGACGCGTCGGCCGTCTTGCCCGTCGCCTTCTGCAGCTTCGGGCCGAAGTCGTCGGTGAAGTAGCTCTGCAGCTGGGCCTCTTGCGCGTCGGTCAGCGCGTTCGGCGTGCTGGCCGCCACGGCTCCCGCCGAGGTGGACGACCCGGAGTCGGCGACGCCGCCTGCGGCCTTCGGGGTGCTGGCCGCCGCGGCATCCAATTGGTCGTACGCACTCGAGAACGCCTGCTCGGCGTCGACGACCGCCGAGTCGCGGCTGGCGAGCAGCAGCGAGCTCTGGATCGAGTCGAACAGCGATGAGACCTCGCGCGCACGGGAGTCGCGCACCTCGACCAGCCGGTCGATGGCCGCGGCCTTGAGCGAATCGGTGCCGTTGAGGTAGCCGATGACCCCGACCACCAGATTCGACCCGATGCTGACCGCGAGCAGCATCAGCAGGATCAGCGACTTGATGCTCAGCGTGCTGTTGCGCGGCGCACGGGCAGGCTTCGCGTCAGCTGTGGCGTCGTGCGTCACCGTGGGCCTCCGCGTCGCGGTCGAAGTAACGAATGCCCCACTCTAACGAGTGCGGCAACGTCCCACTAGCGCGCCTCGGAGCCGCCGATCAGCGCCGTGAGCGCGCGCAGCGGAATGCCGATCCAGTCCGGCCGGTGATCGGCCTCGTATGCGACCTCGTAGACCGCCTTGTCGATCTCGTAGGCGCGCAGCATGGCGACCATGGCATCCGATCGCTCGAAGCCGTAACCGAGCAGGAAGGCGATCTGGTTGCGGCGCACCCAGTCGTCGGCGAGCGCCGCCTCATCCACCGCCGGGTCGAGCGAGATCACGCCGGTCATGGCCGGGATCGAGTGCGCGACGTAGTCGAAGGAGCGCAGCATGCCCGCCAGATCGCGCAGCGGGGAGTCGAGGCGGATGCGGTCCTCGAGCGGTGTGGCCGGTTCGCCCTCGAAGTCGATGATCTTCCACCCCGCGGTGGTGCGCAGGGTCTGCCCGAGGTGGAAGTCGCCGTGGATGCGCTGCACCTCCACCGGCACACCGCGGTCGATCCGGTCATAGGCGGCTCGGGCGCCCGCAGCGTGGTCGGCCACCTCGGGATGGGCCGACACCACGTCATCCAACCGGCGGTTGAGGCGCGCCACGAGCGCCTCGAGCTCTTCGGCGCCCCACACCGCGGTCGGCAGCAGCTCGCGCATCCGCTGGTGCACGGCGCGGGTCGCCGCGCCCAGGCGCTCGGCCTCGCCCGCGAAATCCCCGCCCGCCTCGCGCGCTCGCACGGCGTCGTCGCGCAGCGCGCGCACACTGGCCCGCGCGGTGTCCCAGCCGTCGGTCGCCGAGCGCTCGAACAGTCCGGCCATGGCCAGGTCGAAGTCGCCGCTGCGGATCCAGCCGAGCAGGGGCGGGATCTCGTCCGAGCCGGCGAGGGTCAGCGCCTCCTGCACCTCGATGTCGGGATTCGGGCCGGGGCTCAGCCGGCGGAAGAACTTGATCAGCGCATCGCCGGCGACCACCGAGGTGTTGCTCTGCTCGGCTCCGAGCAGCACATTGTCGACGCCCGGCTCGAGCTCGAAGCCGGGCAGACGGCCGTACCGGATGTCATCGGGCAGCGCGGCCCCGTCGCCGAAACCGCTCAGCAGGATGGCGCGCGCCTCGGGATCGTGCAGGGCGTCGTACACGTAGAAGATCCGCCCGTCGACGCCGGCGGCACCGACGAAGCCGTACGACAGATCCTCACGCGGCTCGCTGCGGTACGACAGCGGCACGTTGTAGGTGCCGGGCTGTGTCCCCACCATCGCCGACACGATCTCGAATCGCACGCCGGGGTCCGACGATGGCTCACTCAGCCAGGCCAGCGGCTCGACCCCGGTCACGGTCACGTGCTCCGATCCGGCGAACCAGCGCTGCCGGGCCAGGTAGGCGGCCAGCTCGGGCTGCTCTGTCCAGGTGCTCATTCGCTCGCCCCTCTCGTCGGCCCGTCGGCCAGGATGCGGAACCAGTAGAAGCCGTACCCGGCCAGCGTCAGCAGATACGGCAGGTCGCCGATCGGCGGGAACTCCACGCCCCCGAGCATCTCGACCGGGCGGTGACCGCTGAACTGGTGCAGATCGAGCTCGACCGGCTGCGGGAAGCGCGACAGGTTGTTCACGCACAGCATCACGTCGTCGCCGTCCTCGCGCAGGTACGACAGCACCGACGGGTTGCTGCCGCCCAGGTCGAGGAACGAGCCGCGGCCGAACGCGGTGTGCTGCTTGCGGACGTAGATCATCCGGCGCGTCCAGTGCAGCAGCGACGACGAGCTCGCCTGCTGCGCCTCGACGTTGATCGCCTGGAAGCCGAACACCGGGTCCATGATCACCGGCAGCGACAGCCGGCCCGGGGTGGCGGACGAGAAGCCGGCGTTGCGGTCCGGGGTCCACTGCATGGGCGTTCGCACCCCGTCACGGTCTCCGAGCCAGATGTTGTCGCCCATGCCGATCTCGTCGCCGTAGTACAGCACGGGCGAGCCGGGCAGGCTCAGCAGCAGCGCGGTGAACAGCTCCATCTGGTTGGTGTCGTTGTCGAGCAGGGGCGCCAGCCGGCGGCGGATGCCGATGTTCGCCTTCATCCGCGGGTCGGTCGCGTACTCGTTCCACATGTAGTCGCGGTCCTCGTCGGTCACCATCTCGAGCGTCAGTTCGTCGTGGTTGCGCAGGAAGATGCCCCACTGGCAGTGCTCCGGAACCGTCGGCGTCTGCTCGAGGATCTCGCTGATCGGATACCGGGACTCCCGCCGCACCGACATGAAGATGCGCGGCATCACCGGGAAGTGGAAGCACATGTGGCACTCGTCGCCGCCGACCGCGGGATCGCCGAAGTAGTCGACGACATCGGCCGGCCACTGGTTCGCCTCGGCCAGCAGCACGCGGCCCGGGTACTTCGCGTCCACGTGAGCGCGCACCTTCTTGAGGAACTGGTGGGTGCGGGCCAGGTTCTCGCTGCTGGTGTGCTCCTCCTCGTAGAGGTAGGGAACGGCATCCAATCGGAAGCCGTCGACCCCGCGCTCCAGCCAGAAGTCCAGCGCCGCGAGCATCGCCTCGTGCACGGCCGGGTTCTCGAAGTTCAGGTCGGGCTGGTGGCTGTAGAAGCGGTGCCAGAAGTACTGCTGGCGCACCGGATCCCATGTCCAGTTCGAGGTCTCCGTGTCGACGAAGATGATCCGGGCCTGCGAGTACCGCTCATCGGTGTCCGACCACACGTAGAAGTCGCCGAACGGCCCATCCGGATCGGAGCGGGATGCCTGGAACCACGGATGCTGGTCGGAGGTGTGGTTCATGACCACGTCGATGATCACCCGGATGCCGCGCGCGTGAGCCGCGTCGAGGAAGTCCTGGAAGTCGTCGATGGTCCCGATGTCGGGTGCCACCGCCGTGTAGTCCGCGACGTCGTAGCCGCCGTCCTTGAGCGGCGACGGGAAGAACGGCGGCAGCCAGACGCAGTCGACCCCGAGCCACTCCAGATAGTCCAGCTTCTCGGTCAAGCCCTTGAGGTCGCCGACCCCGTCTCCCGAGGAATCGCGGAACGATCTGACCAGCACCTCGTAGAAGACCGCCGACTTGAACCAGTCGGGATCACTGCGATCGAGACCCTTCTCACTGGCTGTCATGCTTCGACGCTAACCCGAGGCAGCGGCGGAGCCCAGCCCGTGAACGGCTCTCTCAGCCAACTGCTCGGCGAACAGCTTGGCGTAGACCCCGTCGTTCCGGAGCAGCTGGGCATGCGTTCCCTGCTCGACGATGCGGCCTCCCTCGACCACGAAGATCACGTCGGCCGCGACCACTGTCGAGAGCCGGTGAGCGATCGCGATCGTCGTGCGGCCACGCGCCGCCTGGTCGAGCGCGGACTGGACGATGCGCTCCGAGACGGTATCCAGGGCGCTGGTCGCCTCGTCCAGAATGAGCACGGCCGGGTCTTTGAGCAGCACGCGGGCGATCGCCACGCGCTGCTTCTCGCCGCCGCTGAGCCGGTAGCCGCGCTCCCCGACGACGGTGTCGTATCCCTCGGGGAAGGTCGCGATCGTGGCATGGATGTTGGCCGCCTTCGCCGCCGCCACCAGCTCGTCGTCGCTGGCACCGGGCTTGGCGTAGCGCAGGTTCTCGGCGATCGTGGCATGGAAGAGATAGGTCTCCTGGCTTACGATGCCGATCGCGCCGATCAACGACTCCTGCTGCAGCTCGCGCACGTCGTCGCCGGCGAACAGCACGGCTCCGCCGGTGACGTCGTGCAGACGCGGCACCAGGTACGACACCGTGGTCTTCCCGGCTCCCGAGGGGCCGACGAATGCCGCGTACTGCCCGGGCTGGATGTCGAAGCTGACCTCCTTCAGGGTCGCGGGCGAGTCGGCGGTGGCATCCGGGTACCTGAATACCACCCGGTCGAACTGCACCCGGCCGAGCCGGCCCGCCGAGACCGGGCGGGCATCCGGCGCATCGGAGATCAGCGGGACCAGATCGAGGTATTCGAAGATCCGCGCGAACAGCGCCTGCGAGGTCTGCAGGTCGAGGGCGACCCGCAGCAGCCCCATCAGCGGGAACAACAGCCGCGCCTGCACGGTCGTGAACGCCACGATGGTCCCCGCCGTGACCGTCACGCCGTGGAACAGCAGCCAGGCGGCCACCAGGTAGATGACCGCGGGGATCACCGACAGGAACACACTGACGATCGCGAAGAACCACTGCCCGCTCATCTGCTGCCTGATCTGCAGCATGATCTGGTTCTCGTTCTCGGCCTCGTAGCGCCCGATCTCGGCCTTCTGCTGGTTGAAGCTCTTGGCGAGCAGGATGCCCGAGACACTCAGGGTCTCTTGCGTGATCGCCGTCATCTCGGACAGCGATTCCTGGGTCCTGGTGGCGATCCGCGCGCGCACCTGACCGACCCGGCGCTGCGCGACGACCAGCAGCGGCAGCAGCACGACCGCCACGATCGTCATCTGCCAACTGAGCACCAGCATCGCCACGAAGGCGGCGATGACGGTGACGGTGTTGCCGACGACGCTCGAGATCGTGTTGCTGAGCACGCCCGCCACACCACCGACGTCGTTCTGCAAGCGGGACTGGATGACGCCGGTCTTCGTGCGGGTGAAGAACGCCAGCTCCATGGCCTGCAAGTGCGAGAACAACCGGATGCGCAGCGCGCCCATCACGCTGTTCCCCACCCGCGCCGTCAAGTAGGTCTGCCCGACGCCGATGCCGGCCGATGCCAGCCAGAGCAGCACCATGGCGCCCACCAGCGTCAGCAGGACCGGGACGTCCGGGTGGCCGGCGGGCGGGAACAGACCTCGGTCGAAGGCCTGCTGGGTGAGAAGGGGTGGAATCACGCTCAGCCCGGCGCTGACCAGCACCAGCGCGATGGTCACGATGAGCTGTGCGCGGTAGGGGGCGAAGAGCTGTCCGATGCGCCCGAGCAGGTTGGCGACCTTGGGCGCTTCGGCGTTCGCGGCCTTCTGCGCGGCGATGTCTCCGCTGCTGACGCGGCCGGCCCCGCGGCCGCCGCCTCCGCCGCGCATGCTCACCTGTTGAGCCTATCCCGGCGTGCCGCGGCTCCGAATCCCTGCGAAACATGCCAATCTGTACCCCGAAAACCGAAAATTACCCCAGTTCTGGGTGACAGAGGTGTCCCCCTTTGTGTGGACAGGTCGTCATATGTCTCGGTAAAGTAACAGGACTGTTCGCTGCACCCGCCACGGCATCTGGGACCCGCTGGCCGCAACGAATGCACCGCCACCAACCACCGCATCATCGCGGCCCGACCTCGCCGACCACGAGGGCGTCCGGCCGTACCCAGGAGATCAGAACCGTGCACCCACCATCGGACTTCGAGTCGTACAGACGGTCGGTCGTCGACGCCGTCGAGCGCGGAGATGCCCCGTTGGTGCTGTCCGTGATCCATCCGACGGCCCGGACCGTCGCGGTCGAACACGGCTCGGCCTTTCGCGAGCTGATGAACGGCCTCCCCACCGAGATCTGGCACAACGACGCCCGGATCGCCGAGGCGATGGGAAGCAGCTTCCGCGCCCCCGGATCTCCGCGGGGCAAGTCAGCGCTCGGCTACTTCCGCGCGGCCGAAGATGCCATCGCGACGACGCCCAACGTTCCCGCCCACTGCCTGGTCTCGGTACTGGTCGGTCACGCCGGCGCCCTCCGGACCCTCGGTCTGCTCGCTCAATCCCGAGCAAAGCTGGACGAAGTCCAGACCATCATGACGACGCAGCTGTCCACTCATCTTCCGATGCGCATCCAGTGCAACGCCCGGTTCAACCTCGAGCTGGGGATGGTCGACCTGCACGAGGGGATGCTGGTGTCGGCCCGCTCCCATCTCGAAGAGGCTCACGGCCACGCCGCCGAGCACCTCACGCGGGCCGAGCACATCGAATGCCTGGGCGCCATCGCTCTTGTGGATGCCATCGACGGCGAGTTCGACCGGGCCCTTCGGCTGATCGCCGAGTTGCGCGAGCTTGCCACCGACACGGACCTGCTGGCGACCGGCTACGCGGCGCCCGGCCTGGCGGCCGAGGTCCTGATCGCCAGCGAGCGGTACGAGCTGCGGCGCGCCGCGGAGGTCGAAGCCGAGCTGCTGGTCGCCTCGCGCCACAACGAATGGGACCCCGCCGCCGGCATCCTCTCGGCGCAGCTGCGCGCACTCGAGGGTCACCCGATCGTCGCCCTCGATCTGCTCAGCAAGGCCGCCCACGGCTACGCCGGCTGGGAGACCCACAGCATCGGAGTCGACTTCGCCCGACTTCTTCAGGGCTCCGTTCTGCTGAGCCTCCACCACGGCGAGGAGGCGTGGGCCATCCTGCAGACCCTGCGCCCGTACGAACATCACCCCCTCTGCCCCGGCCGCGTCATTGGGCAGTTGCGCCTGGTGCACGGCGACCTGGTC
>Ga0207695_10009182_pt1 | contig 12266 bp, 12 predicted proteins | sample KBSC54metaG_FD_184354 | JGI IMG/M metagenome (GOLD analysis project Ga0207695, IMG submission 184354) | Corn rhizosphere microbial communities from Kellogg Biological Station, Michigan, USA - KBS C5-4 metaG (SPAdes) (version 2) | ecosystem: Host-associated > Plants > Roots > Rhizosphere > Soil...
AAGCTCTGCGCCAAGGCCGGTGGCTGCGTCAATCTCAATCCGAAATGCGATGCTGGCTTGACTGCGGGCAATGGAGCCGGCCGCATGGATAGCAGGCAGTTCGCCAATGCTGTGGCACATCTGCCCTATCTGCAAAGCCAAGCTTTCCTTAAGCAGCAGTTCAAGCTGCCGGTTTCATCGTGTTCAGCGAAGTTCAGCGACATAAATAACGGGCCAGGTAACAAGTCCTTCAATGCGCCGCCGCCGCCGCCACCTCCCCCACCTGGCCGCAGTCCGGGTTGCGGCAACGATTGCTAAGACTGCGACGCATCTTTGGTCTGGCCCTAGGCCCGCTGGTGGCGGTAGGCCTGATCGTCCTCCGCCTTGCTGACCCTGCTCCGGTCACCGCACTCCGCCATGCCGGCTTCGACATGTTGCAGCAACTGTGGCCGCGCACGGCGGTGCCGCAGCCGGTACGCATCGCCGATATCGACGAGGCCTCACTGCGTACCCTCGGCCAATGGCCCTGGCCGCGTGACCGGCTGGCGCAGCTCGTCACCAACCTCAACAATCTCGGTGCTGCGGCCATCGCCTTCGACATCGTCTTTCCTGAGGCCGACCGGCTTTCCACCCCCGGCAGGGACAATGACCAGATCTTCGCCGATGCCGTGAAGCAGGCCCCCGTCGTGTTGGCGCAATCGGCGACGCGCGACGAGGTTCCGCAAAATCCCCGTATCCCGAAATATGGTTTTGCCCAGACCGGCGCGGACGCGATTGGCGCCCCGCCGCAAGCCGCTTACTTCGTCAGCAACGTATTGCCGCTCGATATGGCGGCGAAAGGGCTAGGCCTGATCAATATCGATCTCGCCGGCGGTGGCGGCGTGGCGCGTGACCTGCCTTTGGTCTGGAGCGATGGCAAGCAATTCGCCCCCAGCCTCGTGCTGGAATCGTTGCGCATCGCGCAGGGCCAGGACAGCTATGTGCTGAACAACTCGGCCACGCTGGTGAATGCCATCAATTCGGTGCGTGTCGGCCAGCTGGAAATTCCGACCAACGAACAGGGCAGCATGGCGATCTACTACGCCAAGCCCGACCCCGATCTGTTCGTGTCTGCCGCTCAACTCTTGGCTCCGGATCCTTCGGCGCTGCGTCCCAAGATCGAAGGCCATATCGTGCTGATCGGCACCTCGGCCACCGGCCTGCTGGACACCCGCATCTCGGCTCTTGGCCAGACCATTCCGGGCGTAGCGGTCCATGCACAGGCTTTGCAGCAAATCCTCTCCGGCCAATATCTCGCGCGGCCGCAATGGGCCGACCAGCTGGAAATTCTCACGGTCATCGGCGCGGCTTTGCTGTTTTCGCTGCTGTCGTTGCGCGCAAGACCCGGCGCCTTGTTCGCAGGGCTACTGCTGGTTCTGGCCGCAGTTCTCGCCGTCACCGTCTGGGCCTTCCGCGCTCAGGCGCTCGTCCTCGATGTCACCTTCCCCATAGCTGGCGCTATCCTGAGTTTCGCAGCCACACTGGCCTACAAGTTGCTGGTCACCGATGCACAAGGCCGCACACTACGTCGCGCCTTCGGCCACTACGTCTCGCCCGCTCTTCTGGGCGAGATCGAACGCAATCCATCAGCCCTCAAACTCGGCGGTGAAACCCGCGATGTCACCGTGCTGTTTGCCGATATCAAGAACTTCACGCCACTGTCGCAGAAGCTCGACCCTCAGGAACTGGTCAGCACCGTCAACGCCCTGCTTGAGGCCTGCACCAATGCGATCCTTGCTGAGAACGGCACGCTCGATAAGTATATAGGCGATGCTGTCATGGCGTTCTGGAACGCGCCCGTGACCGTGCCCGATCATCAATACCGCGCCTGCCTCGCCGCGCTGAAAATCCAGAACGCCATCGCGGTCCTGAATGCCGATGAGCATTTCTCTGCACCCCTCAAAGCCAAGGGCGTCTGGCCCTTGGGCATGCGCGTGGGGATGGCGTCAGGCCCTGCCACGGTCGGCAACATGGGCTCCTCCACCCGCTTCGATTATTCGGTTCTGGGCGAGACGGTGAACGTCGCCGCCCGCGCCGAATCCGCCTGCAAGCACGTGGAGGCCGATATCATCGTCGCCGGCCCGATGACCGAAAAGTCCATGACCCTGGCAGCGCTGGATACCGGCGGCCTGGTCCTCAAGGGCGTGGCGCAAAAAGTGCCGTGCCATGCGATCTTCGGCCTCACTCGCGATCCTAACTTTATCGTAGCCGAAAAGGCTTTTAATTCAAATGCAAAAGGGGGTGATCTTCATCCCCCGTATCAGCGGTTTTTCGCTCGCCTGCCGGAACGGCGGGAAGACTACAACGCTTAGGCCGTGGCCTGTTTGCCAATCGGCGCTTTGAACTGCAGCTCCATGTCCCAGGGCAGATAGATCCAGGTATCCTGGCTCACCTCGGTCACGAATGTATCGACCAGCGGCCGGCCCTGCGGCTTGGCATAGACCGTGGCAAAATGGGCTTTCGGCAGCATCTCGCGCACCACTTTGGCAGTGTTGCCAGTATCGACCAGGTCATCGACAATCAGCACGCCCTTGCCCTGGTCCTTGCCGACCACTTCTTGGGAAACCTGCTTCAGAACAGTGATTTCGCCCTGCTTTTCATAATCATAGGAAGCCACACCCACCGTCTCGATGATCCGGATGCCCAGCTCTCGCGCCACCACGGCGGCCGGCACCAGCCCGCCACGGGTGATGGCAACCACGGCATGAAACGGCCCCGCCGCCGACAGCCGCCAGGCCAACGCCCGGGCGTCACGGTGAAACTGATCCCACGAAACCGGGAAGCTTTTTTGCCACTTGTCGTCCATCTGCCCCTCGCCCTGACCTTGCGCCAGTCTGGTCAAGCCCAACAAAGGGTAAAGATCAACACTTGTTTCACCTTTTCCCTAGATGATCGGCCGCGGGGATAAGACGGTAAATTGATGATAAGCACGTTGATGCAGGCCTTCGAACTGGCCAACCTCGAGGTCATGGTCGTGAAGCTGCCGGAAGTTTCGGTGGCCGAGGTTTCAAGCGCCCTTATGGTGCGCTGGAATTGCCTGCGCACCGACCTCGTCGGCAAGCCCCTGCTGCGTTCCGGCAACGGCATCCTTACCGCGCGTCATCTGCCCCCCGATCCGCGCCAGCCCGATGTGCGCACCATCGAAGTGATCTTCACGCCACCGCTCGGCAGCGCCATGAAGTCGGTGTTCCGCGCCCAGTCCGTGGACACCGAACAAGGCCCGGCCATGCTGATGATTGGCCAGCAGCAGACGCACGGCCAGCTCGAAGCCTCGATTGCCAATGAACGCCGCCTCAATCTCGCTTTGCGCTCCGGCGGCTACGCGTTGTGGGATCATGACTACGAAACCGGCGAGACCTACAACGCGCCGGAAATGATCGAGATCTTCGGCGGCCGCATCGGCGACAAGGCCCTCGACTACAAGACCTTCAACACGCTGATCCATCCCGAAGACACCAACAAGTCGATCGACGAGCAGATCGCCCGCGCCCCCTTCGGCACCGATGTGTTCCATACCCGGTACCGGGTGAAGGCCCGCAATGGCAAATATGCCTGGATCGAAACCCTGGCCGCCCTCGTGCGCGACCCGGCTTCAGGCCTGCCGAAGAAATGCGTCGGTCTCTGCCGCAACGTCGATAACGAAATGCTCACGCTCGACCGCCTGAAAAGCTCAGAGCTGATGCTCAAGCGTTCGCAGGCCGTCTCGCATATCGGCTCGTTCAAGCTTCGCCTCGAAAGCGGCGTGTCGCGCCTCACGGCTGAACTCGCTGCGATGATCGGCCTCGCCGATGCGATGATCCACCCCAACCTCGACACCTTCATCAAGATGATCGAGCCGGATGACCGCGCCAAATTCGTCGAAGGCCTGGAACTGGCCAAGATCGGCAACATGGTCAAGAACCTGGAAATCGCCGTGCGCACGCCGGGCGACAATATCGAATGGTTCGTGGTGACCATGGAGCCGGAAACCAACGAAAACGGCGAGATCGAAAACGTCTTCGGCGCCTGCCAGCTGGTCACCGAGCGCAAGACGCTGGAAGACAAATTCCATCAGGCGCAGAAGATGGAAGCCGTGGGCCAGCTCACGGGCGGCATTGCGCATGACTTCAACAACCTGCTCATGGTGGTGATGGGCAATCTGCAGCTCGTCGAAAATCTGGTGAAGAGCGACGAGAAGGCGCTGAAGCGCATTCGTGCCGCGCTGGATGCGGCAGAAAAAGGCTCCGACCTCACCCGCCGCATGCTCGCCTTCTCGCGCCAGCAGACGCTGCAGAACCGGGAAGTGAAGGTCAATGAACTGATCACCGCGATGCAGGACATGCTGAAGCAGGCGATCACCGCATCGGTCGAACTGGAAATCATCCCAGCCTCGCATCTCTGGCCGATTCAGGCCGATACGACGATGCTGGAAACGACGATCCTCAATCTCGCCATCAATGCGCGTGACGCCATGGCCCACAAGGGCGGCCGGCTCATCATCGAAACCCGCAACCGAACGCTCGATGAAGCCTGGGCCGAACGCCACGCCGACACCACGCCGGGCGACTACGTCGAAATCTCCGTCACCGATACCGGCACCGGCATCGCGCCCGAACATCTCGAAAAGGTCTTCCAGCCCTTCTTCACCACCAAGGGCCCGGAAGCGGGCTCAGGCCTTGGCCTGTCGATGATCTACGGCTTCGCCAAGCAGTCCGGCGGCCATGTGCAGATCTATTCGGAAGTGGGCGTGGGCACCTCCGTCAAGATTCTGCTGCCGCGCCTGAAGGCAGTTGCCGAACAGGCCCCGAAGCCTGCCAAGGCCGCGCTCGAAGAAGCCGCCGTCGAACTCGTCGCCAGCAACCGCCTGCGCCAGGACCGCCGGGTAAAAATCCTGGTCGTCGAGGACAACAACTCGGTGCGCGAAGTCGCGGCCGCCATGATCGAGGAGATGGGCTTCGAGCCGATCACCGCCACCAGCGGCAAGGACGGCCTGAGCAAGGTCGAGACCATGCCGGATATCGATCTCATGCTTTCGGACGTGATCATGGCGGGCGGCATGACCGGGCCGGAGCTCGCAGCGCTTGCTATGAAGGCGCGCCCCGACCTCAAGATTCTCTTCATGTCAGGCTATGCGCCAGGCTCGGTACGTCAGATGCAGGACCTTCCCAACGAAGTCGAACTGGTCAACAAGCCCTTCACCCGCAACGATCTCACCGCCAAAGTGATGCGTGCCCTCGCGCTTGAAAAAGCCGCCTGAAATCCTCATTTGATTTTCTGTCCCTCCCCTGACAGAATATCGCCATGACCAAGACTGAGACCCATCCCCACATCCGCCTCTATGGACCGGAAGGCTTTGCCGGCATGCGCAAGGCCGGCCAACTTGTGGCCAAGGCGCTGGATGAAGTCACCCCTTTGGTGAAGGAAGGCGTCTCTACGCAAGAGATCGATGATTTCTTCGTGGCCTTCTGCGAGAAGCACAATGCCCTTCCCGCCACGCTGAATTACCGCGGCTATCGCAAGGCCAGCTGCATCTCGCTCAATCACGTCGTCTGCCACGGCATCCCGAATGACAAGCCGATGCGCGAGGGCGATATCGTCAATGTCGATTTCACCGTCATCCTCGATGGCTGGCACGGCGATAGCAGCCGCATGTACAATGTCGGCGAGGTTTCGCGCGCTGCTGAGCGCTTGGTCGATGTGACCTATGAAAGCCTGATGCGCGGTATCGCTGCCGTGAAGCCCGGCAACACGCTGGGCGATATCGGCCATGCCATCCAGTCTTACGCCGAAGCCGAGCGTTGCTCGGTGGTGCGCGATTTCTGCGGCCACGGCCTGGGCGATGTGTTCCACGACCATCCGAACATCCTGCACTATGGCCGCCGCGGCGAAGGCGCCATGCTGAAGCCGGGCATGATCTTCACCATCGAGCCGATGATCAATCTCGGAAAGCCGCAGGTAAAGTTCCTCGCCGATGGCTGGACCGCCGTGACGCGCGACAAGTCGCTCTCGGCCCAGTTTGAGCACTCGGTCGGTGTCACTGAAACCGGCGTCGAGATTTTTACGACCTCGCCCGCCGGCCTGCACAAGCCCCCCTATTTGGCCTGACGCCATGGCTTCGGACGAGCTGAACGAAACTCCGTCCAAAGGCCTCGAAGATTTTTCCAGCGCGCCGACTTATCTGGGCCACCGCGAACGCTTGCGTGAACGTTTCGCCGTGGGTGGGCCATCCGCTTTGCCGGATTACGAGTTGCTTGAAATGGTGCTGTTCGGCGTCATCAAGCGCGGCGACACCAAGCCACTGGCCAAGGCCCTGCTCGCCCGCTTCGGCTCTTTTGCCGAAGTGATTAGCGCCACGCCCGAGCGCTTGAAGGAAGTGAAGGGCGTTGGCCCCGCCGTGATCTCACAATTGAAACTCATTCAGGCCGCCGCCCAGCGCTTGGCGCGCGTCTCGGTGATCAACAAGCCGGTGCTGTCGTCGTGGAATGCCATCATCGATTACTGCCGCACCGCCATGGCCTATGACGAGACCGAGAGCTTCCGCCTGCTTTTCCTCGACAAGAAGAACCAACTGATCGCCGATGAACTGCAGCAGCGTGGCACGGTCGATCACACGCCGGTCTATACCCGCGAGGTGATCAAGCGCGCGCTGGAACTTTCCGCCACGGCGCTGATCATGGTGCACAACCACCCCTCAGGCGATCCCACGCCCTCGATGGCCGATATCGAAATGACCAAACGCGTGATCAGCGCCGCCGAGAAGCTGAATATCATCGTCCACGACCACATCATTATCGCGCGGAAAGGTCATACAAGTTTCCGGAACTTGCAGTTGATCTAGCCGCGCCATGAAATGTCTGCTCGTCACCGCCCATCCGCTGCAGGACAGTCTATGCATCAGCCTGGCAAAGCGAGCCGAGGCCATTCTCAGCGCGCAGGGCCATACCGTCACCGTGCTCGATCTCTATGCCAAGGGTTTCGCGCCCGCCCTCACGGCCGAAGAACGCCGCGCGCTTTATGACACAACCGCACCGGCGGACGACACTGCGGAAATGACAGAACTCAAGGCCCAGCTCAGCGCTGCAGAAGCGCTCGTGCTGGTCTTCCCGACGTGGTGGTTCGGCCTTCCTGCCATCTTGAAAGGCTGGTTTGACCGGGTGTGGGTGACGGGCGTCGCCTACCATCATGCCCCCGACCTGAAAGCCATCAAGCCGGGCTTATTGACCTTGCGCAAAACGCTAGTGATCACCACGCTTGGCTCGCCCTGGTGGGTGGACCTGCTGGTTTTGCGCCGCCCCGTGCGCCGCGTGTTGAAGTCGGCGATCCTTGGCGCCTGCGCGCCGCAATGCCTGTTCCAGATGCTGTCCTTCTATAGCGCCGAGCAGGTGGACGCCCACCGCTTCGCCGAGATGGAGCAGCGTATCGAAAAGCAGCTTGTGTCTTGGCGATAAGATCAGGTCGCCATCACAGCGTCCGAACGCTTCACCTTCGGCCAGAACAGCAGCCACGAGACCAGCGCGATGTTGAGCAGGTTCCACAGCAGGCCATGCGCGAAGGCCAGACGGTAGGAATGCGCGTAGTCATAAATGTAGCCCGAGGCCAGGCCGCCCGCGGCCATGCCCAGCACCGTTGACGTCAACACCAGGCTGATGCGCGTGCCCGCTTCGCGCGGCGGCAGATACTGCCGGATGATCACCGCATACATCGGCACGATGCCGCCCTGGAACAGGCCGAACAATCCGGATATTACCCACAGCGAAGAGAGGCTGTTGAAGAACAGATAGAGCAGCAGCGCGCAGGCCTGCATCGCCGAGCCGATCAATAACATCGGCCCTGCGCCGATCTTGTCGGCCACCACGCCCGATGCGAGGCGGCTCACCACGCCAAGGCCCAGCATCAGTGAAATGATCTGCGTGCCGATGGCGATGCCATAACCGAGATCGCCGCAATAGGCGACGAGATGCACCTGCGGCATCGACATGGCCATGCAGCAGGAGAAGCCGGCAATCACCAGAATGGTCTGCAATGCGCCGGCTGAAATACCGAGATCGTTGCGCGCTGCCGTCGTGGCCACTTCCGCTTCGGCCATGGCGGTGTGAGCGATGCGCCGCCGCAACGCGAGGCCCAGCGGCACCATCGACACCAAGGCAAAAAGCCCGATGCCTTCATAGGTGGCGCGCCAGCCATAGGCGGTCTGGAAATGTTCGACGATCAGCGGCCATACCGCACCGGCCATATAGCTGCCCGACGCGGCAAACGAAACCGCCAGCGCGCGCCGCTTGCGGAACCAATGCGAGAGGTCGGAGATCAGCGGCGCAAAGCCGGCCGCCGAACCCAACCCGATCACGCCGGAGAGCAAAGCGAATTGCCAGATGCTGGTGGTAAAAGCCGCCAGCACATAACCGGCGCACAGCAGTACCGCGCCCAGCATCACCGGCACGACGAGACCGAGCTTGTCAGCTAAGCGCCCCATAACGAGGCCACCGCCAGCGAAGCCTAGCATGGTGCAGGTGAAAGGCAGCGACGCGCCGCCGCGCAGCGTATCAAATTCAATCTGCAGCGTCGGCAGCACCACGACCACCGACCAGCTGCCCACACAAGCGATGGTGCCCAGCACCACGGTGAGCGCCAGGCGAAACCAGGCATAAGGGGAATCGATGTCGCGAGCGGGCGAGGGTGTCATGGGAGCCTTCCACCACAGAAGTTGAGATGGAAAAAGAACCACCGCCGCCCCGTCTGACCTGCCAGCTATCCGAGGGATTTCCGGATCTGCTCCAGCGCGTCAGGCGTGTCGGCATCGAGCATGATACTCTCATCGGCCACTTTGACCGTGACGATCTTGTCCCGATTGTCTTCCAGTAATCCACGCGCGCCGCGGTCGCCACTGAGTGCGGCAAGCTCGGCGAAATGCGCACGGCCCCAGAGAACAGGATTGCCCAGCGCGCCGTCCTTGGCGGGGGCGACGATGCTGGTGTGATCGATGAAGGCCGTCATCATCCGCTTCAAATCTTCCGGATGAATGAGTGGCATGTCGCCCAGGCAGATCAGTGCCGCATCGAAGCCCTCCGCCGCCTGAATGCCAGCACGCAGCGAGGAAGCCAGCCCCGTGGTGAATTCCGGATTATGCACCAGACGCACATCACTCACCGCCGCCCGAACGGCACCGGCCTGATGCCCCGTGACCACAATCACTTCGTCCACGCCCGACGCCATCACCTGCGCCACGGTGCGGGCGATCAGCGGCTGGCCCTCAAGGTCGGCCAGCAGCTTGTTGGAGCCCATGCGCGACGACATGCCGGCGGCCAGCACGATGGCGGCAAAGCGGCTCACAACTGCCCGAGCCGCAGCGCCTTGGTCATTTGCGCGAGAATCGAAATGGCGATTTCCGGCGCACCCACCGCGCCGATCGAAAGTCCGATCGGCCCAGCGATGCGCGCCAGCGCAGCCTCATCAAAGCCCTTCGCCTTCAGCCGCTCCAGCCGCGCCGCATGGCTTTTGCGCGAACCCAAAGCGCCAATGTAAAACGCATCCGATTTCAGCGCCAATTCCAGTGCCACGTCATCGATCTTGGGATCATGGGTCAGCGCGATAAAGGCGGTGCGCCCGTCAAGCTGCAAACCCGGCAGCACGTCCTGCGGCCAGTCCACCTGCAAGGCCACATCGGGAAAGCGCGCGCCCGTGGCGAAGGCCCCGCGCGGGTCCACCACCGTCACGTCGTAACCCACCGCGCGCGCCAGCGGGATCACGCTTTGTCCAATCAGCACTGCGCCGATGATCACAAGCCGCAGGGGCGGATTATGGATGGCGTAGAACTCATCCTCCACCAGAGCCGATTTGTCGAAGCGGAACGCCTTCTCCAGTTCGGACTCCGGCGCAGCCTCACTGCGCGCCACAATCCTCTGTGTGCCCGTTTTCGTATCCGTCACCAAAGCCACCGGCTGGCGCGCGGCCTTGGCGGCCAGCAGCGCCTTCAAAACCTCCTGCTTCACGCCACGGCCTCGACATAGATCTTGATGCGCCCACCACAGCCCAGCCCCGCCCGCCACGCCGTCTCGTCGGCAATGCCATATTCCAGAAGCTGCGGCTTACCGGAAGCAATCACATCCTGCGCCATGGTGATCACGTCGCCCTCGACGCAGCCGCCGGACACAGCGCCTTCGAAATTCCCTTCGCCATCAATGACGAGCTGGGCGCCAACCGGCTGTGGCGCCGAGCCCCAGGTTTCCACCACCGTGGCCAATGCCACCTTGCGGCCGGAGCCCAGCCATTCCCCCGCCTTCGCCAATACGTCCATATCTATTTCGCTTCCCGATGAACCGTGATCCGGTTTCCATCGTATAATGGAAAACCCCCGGAGGCGACCATGAAGTATGTTGTCCTGTTTCTCGCTCTGATCTCGGGCTGGGGGGCTGCCCAGGCCCAGTCGGTGGATCAGTTCAAACCGATCATCGAGCAGCAGCTGCAGTCCATGGCGAAGGACGACAATGTCGGCGCCTGGAACCAGGCTTCGCCCTCCATCCACATGCTCTTCCCGACGCCCGATGACTTCATGTTCATGGTGCGCAGCCAGTATCCGATGGTTTACCGCTACAAGGGCTACACCTTCCTCGAAGCTGGCACCGATCCGAGCGGCCGGCCTTTCCAGCATCTGCGCATCCAGGGCGAGGACGGCGCCTTCTACGACGCCATTTATTTCATGCAGCAGCAGCCCGATGGCTCCTGGCTCATCTCGGGCTGCGTGATTGCAAAAACCAAGGGCGGCGAAGCCTGAACCCTGCTATAAGGGGTTATGGAACAAGGCTCTACGCTCAGAAACACCCTGCCCCAAATCTTCGCCGGATTGACAATTCTGACGGCGGCAATCACAGAATGGATCAACGGCCGCATCGTCATCTGCAAATGCGGCTATGTGAAACTGTGGCACGGCGTGGTCAACAGCTCGGAGAATTCCCAGCACATCGCCGACTGGTATTCTTTCTCGCATGTGATCCACGGCTTCCTGTTCTACGGCGCAACATGGCTCGTGCTGCGTCGTTACTCGATCTGGTGGCGGCTGTGGGTCGCCCTACTGATCGAGTGCGGCTGGGAAGTCTTCGAGAACAGCGCCTTCATTATCGAGCGTTACAGGGCGGCCACAATCTCGCTCGATTATTTCGGCGATTCCATTGTGAATTCGATGAGCGATGTGGCCTTCATGTGTTTGGGCTTCTTCATCGCCTCGAAGTCACCCACCAAATGGGTGGTGGTCGCGGCGATCCTGATGGAACTGCTGTGCCTCTGGGTGATCCGCGACAATCTCACGCTCAACGTGATCATGCTGATCCACCCGGTCGAGGCTATCAAGAACTGGCAAGCGGGGGCGTGAGGCCATTTGACTACCGGGCTAAATTTCCCACCAGCTGAGCGTCGGGAATCCCGAATCCGCTGGCGCTTTCGGCTAGTCAGGTGAATTGAGATCACCTACTCTCGTCCTCAGAGAGGAATCCAAATGCAGCCAAAAGTCATCATCACCTGCGCCGTTACCGGTGCGGGCGACACCGTCGGTAAACACCCCGCCATCCCTGTCACGCCCCAGCAGATCGCCGATTCCGCGCTGGAAGCCGCCGCTGCGGGTGCCACCGTAGTCCACTGCCATGTGCGCAATCCCGAAACCGGCAAGGGCTCGCGCAATGTGGGTTACTACCGCGAGGTGATGGAGAAGATCCGCGCCAAGAACACCGATGTGATCATCAACCTCACCGCCGGCATGGGTGGCGATCTCTATATTGGTGATGGCGAAAAGCCGCTGGAATTCGGCGCCGGCACCGACGTGGTGGGCCCGCTGGAACGCGTGCTGCACATCAAGGAACTGCGCCCCGAAATCTGCACGCTGGATTGCGGCTCGCTCAATTTCGGCGACGGCCAATCCATCGTGGTGCAGACGCCCACCCAGCTCCGCGAACAGGCCAAGCTCATCGCCTCCTACGGCACCAAGCCGGAAATGGAAATTTTCGATAGCGGCAATCTCTGGTTTGCCAACCAGCTGGTGATGGAAGGCCTGATCAAGGACAAGCCGCTCTATCAGCTGTGCCTCGGCATCCCGTGGGGTGCCCCCTTCTCGCCCGAGACCATGGCCTATCAGAAGGCTATGCTGCCCGAAAACGCCATCTGGGCCGCCTTCTCCATCGGCCGCCAGCAATTCCATGCAGTGGCGCAGGCCGTCCTCCTCGGCGGGCATGTGCGTGTCGGCCTGGAAGACAATCTCTATCTCGAAAAGGGCGTTTTTGCTTCAA
>Ga0207695_10009186_pt1 | contig 12259 bp, 10 predicted proteins | sample KBSC54metaG_FD_184354 | JGI IMG/M metagenome (GOLD analysis project Ga0207695, IMG submission 184354) | Corn rhizosphere microbial communities from Kellogg Biological Station, Michigan, USA - KBS C5-4 metaG (SPAdes) (version 2) | ecosystem: Host-associated > Plants > Roots > Rhizosphere > Soil...
CTATGGCAGTTTGCTGCAACAATTAGCCGCGGTAAATGACTTAACAGATGTACAGCAAAATAATGTTCGTTTAAGTCTCGAAGACTATGAAAAGAATAAAAAGCTGCCACATTCTTTTGTAGAAGCCATTACTATGCAGACCAGCGCCAGCTACAATGCATGGCTGCAGGCCCGCAACGAAAATAATTACGAAGTATATGCCTTCCAGCTGGCCAAAATGATAGATCTCAAAAAGCAGCAGGCACAGTACTACGATTATAAAGCTCACCCTTATGATGCGCTGCTTGATGAGTATGAAAAAGGGGCTACAGTTGCTATGCTCGATCCCGTTTTTACTAAGGTAAAAGAGCAGTTGCCCCCCTTGCTCGATAAAATAAAAAACACTACCCAGGTAAATAATGATTTTTTGCATCGGCATTTTCCAAAACAGGAGCAATGGGATTTTTCTATTGATGTACTGAAGAAAATGGGTTATGATTTTAATGCCGGTCGCCAGGATTATTCAGAGCATCCTTTTACCACTTCCTTCACGCCCGAAGATGTACGAATCACTACACGGGTTGATGAAAATAATTTTGCATCCCTGCTTTGGAGTAGTATCCATGAAGGCGGCCACGCTTTGTACGAGCAAGGTCTTCCTGTTTCACAGTATGGTATGCCATTAGGTACTGCTGCCTCATTGGGTATTCACGAATCACAGTCGCGTCTCTGGGAAAATTGCGTGGGTCGTGGATATGCATTCTGGGAGTTTTTCTATCCGCATTTACAGCAATATTTCTCGCAGCAGTTGGGCGGGGTGGTTTTGAAAGATTTTTATAAAGGGGTTAACCAGGTAAAGCCTTCACTGGTGCGTACTGAGGCCGATGAAATTACGTATCATTTTCACGTCCTCATTCGTTACGAAATAGAGAAAGCTTTGATAGAAGGCTCATTGGAAGCAGAAGATATTCCCGCTACATGGAACGACTTGTATTTTAAGTACCTGGGCATACGGCCGGATAGTGATAAAACAGGTGTGCTGCAGGATGTGCATTGGAGTCACGGTATGTTTGGCTATTTCCCTACTTATTCTTTAGGTAGTTTCTATGCAGCCCAGTTTTTCGAACAGGCAGGCAAGGATATCCCCGGGCTTACGGCTCAGTTACAGTCAGGTGATTTAGCGCCTCTATTGCATTGGCTGCGTGAGCATATTCATCAGCACGGCCGTCGTTATACATCTGAAGAACTTTGTAAGAAATTAACCGGGAAGGGACTTGATTTTGCATCATTTATGCAATATGCTGAAAGGAAGTACTTGGAGGTGTATGAATTTAAATAACACAAGGTGTCCACTGAATTGCTACGATACAAGGAGCCGCTCGAAGCATCAGAGATGGCTTTCCTTCAGCAACAGGAGCGGAAGGAGCGACACTCGTATTATAAGCTCTTCCGCATCTTCATGATTGTTAGTTTCGTAGTGCCCTTTATTGGTTCCTGGTATCGGGCCTTCGATGGGGCTCCCAATGCTTTTTCACCTGCCAGGTATTTTGTCACCACAGGTATATTGCTGGGTATCTCCGTAGGGGCTACTACAGTTGCATATCGCCTTAATCTCCGTAGAATGAAGCACGACATTAAAGAGGGCACAAAGACCATAGAAATGACACACATCACCAAACGTGTACATGCTACAATAAACGACACCTACTATTTTTACCTCGATTCTCCTACAAAGCTCAGTATAGAGGTTTCTCAAAACGATTATTATCGCTTTACGGAGGGCGATGAGATCAGTATAGAGTATATAACTTATTCCGGGTTTTATCTTGGCTACTTTTGATTGCTGCTGCTCTACCGCTGTTTTCGTACTTTTGCAGCTCGCATGATACGTATTGGTAAGATAGTGGCTACCCACGGTTTGCAGGGGGCTTTGATAATGACCCATATTGTGGGCAATTCCAAATGGCTCAAACCTGAGGATGTTTTGTTTCTTGAATTGCATAAGGAGAGCTATATCCCTTTCTTTATTTCCCAACTAAAAGCTTCGGGTGATGATGAATATATCATTAACCTGGAGGATATCGCCAGCAGCGAGGCCGCGAAAAAGCTCATTGGCAAAAACGTATATGTGCAGGAAGATATACTTGCTCAGCACGCTACTGATTCTCCATTACTGTGGATAGGCTTCAACGTAGTTGACAAAGAAAAAGGTTCGCTTGGCCCCATAGAAGATGTAATGCAGGCTGGCCACCAATGGCTGGCGCGTATTAATTATAACAACAAGGAAGTGCTGCTGCCATTGGTAGATGAAATGATACTTGACGTGAATATTAAAAACAAATTCGTCAGGATGGACCTCCCCGAAGGTATCCTTGATATCTAAGCAGAAACCCTTTTTAATTTTTAATTTTGACTTTTGAATTCCTCACATGCGCATTGACATCATAACGGTTTTACCTGAGTTGCTGGAAAGTCCCTTTTCTCATTCTATTATGAAGAGGGCACAGTCTCGTGGCTTGCTGGAGGTACATACGCATAATCTGCGTCAATACACTCCCTACAAACAGGCGCAGGTGGATGACTATCAGTTTGGCGGTGGTGCAGGAATGGTCATGATGCCGGAACCCTTAGCTTTAGCCATTGAGGCACTGCAAAAAGAGCGTTCTTATGAGGAGATAATATATATGACTCCCGATGGCGAGCTGTTCAACCAGAAAATGGCAAATAAGCTATCGCTCAAGGGGAATATGATAATTATTTGCGGCCATTATAAGGGCATTGACGAGCGTATCCGCCAGCATTATATTACAAAAGAAATATCTATTGGGGATTACGTGTTGAGTGGGGGAGAATTAGCTGCTGCAATAGTGGTAGATGCGATTGGCAGGCTGCTTCCGGGCGTATTAAATGACGAAACCTCGGCCCTTTTCGACTCTTTTCAGGATAACTTATTGGCGCCTCCTGTCTATACCCGTCCTGCCGATTTTCGCGGCTGGAAGGTGCCCCAGGAGCTGCTCAGCGGAGACCCGAAGGTTATAGATGCCTGGCGTCATGAACAGTCCCTGAAGCGTACCGCCGAGCGTCGTCCGGATCTTTTAAACGAAGATGAGTAATTGAATAGCAAAAAAATTTGCAATCATAATTATTGTTTGTATCTTTGCAACCCCAAAATCATAGTAAAAATGGAAGCTTTAGCTTTTGTACACGAGCAGTTAACTGGGAAGAAAGAATTTCCAAAGTTCAAAGCCGGCGATAATATTACAGTTAATTATAAGATCATTGAAGGTAATAAAGAACGTATCCAGTCTTTTAAGGGCGATTGTATTAAGCGCCAGGGACGTGGTTTTACGCAAACTTTCACTGTTCGTAAAGTGTCTGATGGCGTAGGTGTTGAACGTTTGTTCCCCCTATTCTCTCCTAATATTGAATCTATTGTGCTGAACAAAGTTGGCCGCGTTCGTCGTGCTAAACTGTTCTATCTGCGCGAACGTTCAGGTAAATCAGCTCGTATTAAAGAAAAGAAACAAATCCAGGCTCAGGGAGAAGGCAAAAAAGCTAAAGCTGCTGCAAAAACTACTGCATAGTCTAATATTTGAAATAATATTAAAGGGTACACATTGTGTACCCTTTTTTCGTTTTCTGCCTTTAGCGGATTTTATCCACCCACCAGTTTCATAAATAACGACGGCGATTTCAGCCAGTTGATATTATTCAGTTTTATACTAAAAGAAATGCTATGAGCAAACGACTGGCTCTTGCCATAAGTAGCCTTCAGGTAATCTTGGAAATCACTGCTCATAACTAAAGGAATATTTATAGTAAGGATATCCTTTATAAAATGCACTTCCACACCGCCATCATATAAGACCTTCCCTTTGGTAGATGAAGCATTAGCTTCACTATAGCTTGCCACATCAAGGAACAAGCGTATTGGTAATTTTATAGGCAGGTCGCTTTTCAGGTTCAGTGACAGCAGGTAGTTATCACTCATACCCACATTATTGAAGGTAGGCACCTTGAAGCCTCCTTCCTGTAGGGACATTTGCTGCGCCAGCGCGCTATTCCTATTGCTTCTGTCAAAATAAGTGCCGTCATACAGGTAGTCATTCACGCCACTATAAGTAGTAGTAAGGTAATACCGCTGCAATACAGCCGGATCATTGCTTATCCCGAAGAACTTACCGGCATAGGCTCGCACATATAATGCCTTGTTCTTTTTGAAGTAATCTATCCGCAGGTTTCCCTCAGCGCTCACCTTGGCAAAGTCCGCCCCCAGTTGACCTTCCACGCTATAATTAAATGGATTATAAGCTCTCTCATTTACATGCCTGTATCGTATCAGTCCATAGGTCTTTTGCTGTTGGTTCAGTGTTATTTTGCTGCTATCTGCTGCATTATATTGGTCTTCCATTATGCTATACGCCTTCAGTGTCAACGTACGTGTCACAGGGCTCAATAAATTGTGCTCATTAAACGTAATATTTAGCGATGGAGCTATCTTAGTGTACCCCGCATATAGCCAGCTTCTATCCTGTTGCCTCAGCTCATTATAATGAAATGACTTCGCATCTGCCTGCAGCAATATTTCTTTAAACAGGTTATCAGGGTACCATACATATCCCACAGAGCCTGCTCCTACAAATTTGCCGCTATTAAAGCCCACCATCGGCGCCAGCGCAAAGCGAAATCTATTCTCCGGTATCGTCAGATCATGAAACACCAGCCCCAGCATAAATCCATCATAGTTATTATATCCCAGCGCCGGGCTAATAAACAATTTCTCCTTATAGCTCATATTCAACCCTGCCAGCGGCTTCACCTTCAGCCCACCTCTCTTAAACAATCCATACCTGCGATAAAGATTGTTCTGCGGTTTGCCATCCACCACATCATCATCTATCTTTAGTTGCGTCCAGTTTACATCATTATCAGGCAATTGCAGCTTAATGCTTCCATCGAAAGGTTTTGACCATACAGTGCCCATCAGGCTATCATTACTGTACACATCCACACCCACGGGTGCAGCTATATGGCTATTATTCTTTACGGTCATAGTCTGCTTATCGGCATGCTTCACCTTAAAGTCTATTCGTTTATCAGTCTGCAGCATACCATCAAAGAACCAATCCAGCGGTTTATCCGTATGCTTCTGCAATATCACCCTCAGGTCCTCCGGGTATGGGTGTTGAAATTTCCATGTGTTATAGTAATCCTGCATCCCGCTCTGGAAGTTGCTTTCACCCATATAGTCTTCCAGCCAGCGCATCATCAGCGCAGTTTTAAAGTACACATCACCGCCGTAGTTTAGCTTTGTAAAGTTGGCAGATGTTTGGTCTATCGCCTGGTCTGTATGTGTAGCTGTGGCCTCATAGTACAGCATATTATTCAGGTCAGCGTTCTGCTTCTGCCGCTTTGCTGATTTTTTAGAGAGTTCCCTGCTCGTTTTTTCTTCATAAAAAGTATTGATCCCTTCATCCATCCATGCATGGTCGCGCTCATTAGTGCCCATTATACCGTAAAACCAGTTGTGGCCTGCTTCATGTACTATGGTAGTTTGCAGATCACTTGCGGCACTCCTGTCTATTATCGTCACAGTAGGGTACTCCATTCCGCCTCCTGCATGCATATCACCTTCTACCGCTTTTATGGTTTTATAAGGATAAGGCCCCACCCATTTGTCATAATGTTTAATGGTTTCTTTCAGGTAATCAGTTCCTTTAGCCCATTGTTTTTTATGCTGTGGCAAAAACGCAGCCCACGTCGTCACCAGCTCACCCGTCCCGGGCGATAGCACAGTGTCTTTCCGCACCACCCAGCGCTTATCTGCAAACCATGCAAAGTCGTGTATCTTATCTTCATGGTAGTGCAGGGTCTTAGTTGTCAGGTCGCTTGCAGGCCAGCTTTTTCTGTATAAGGTATCCTCAGGCAGTGGCTTCCTGCTCAGACTGTCAAGCCATTGCATTTCGCTATCATCACTGCAATTGCCCGTTGACATCACTATATAGTTGCTTGGTACCGTTATGCTCACATCATAACTGCCATAGTCACTGAAAAACTCTCCCTGGTCCAGAAACGATATCGGGTGCCATCCCTTCCTGTCATACACCGCAGGTTTAGGGAACCATTGCGATATATAATAGGCTTGCCCCGTGTGCCCTAATCTTGAGAACACCTTAGGTATCTTCACCCTAAAAGGAGTAGTGATTTTTATCTCATGCCCCGGCAGCAGTGGGCTGGGTAGCTCTATTCGCGCTATATCCGGTACATCATCTGTATTATAGTAGTCCACATTCTTACCATCTATTTCAAACTGTAAACTATCTATATACCCCCTGTCCTCCTTCTTCGAATAATAAAAATTAGTGGACTGGTTCACATCCTGCTGCTTCGCAAACGGCGTATGGTCATGCTTATAGGCATTAGGCCACAGGTGCATATAGATAAACTTCAGGGTATCCGGCGAGTTGTTTATATACTGTAGCTCTTCGTAAGCGTATAAAAAGTGCTTCCGGTCATCCAGGCGCACATCTATTTTAGTATTTACGGTTTGTTGCCAGCTCTGTGCATTGGCTATGCCGTTTAGTAATAGAGTAGTGCCTAATAGTACTATATACTTCATAACGCTAAAATACTTGCTAATGTTCATACCCCGAAATAGGGAGCAAGGCATATAAGAACGCCTATATCTATGCTTTTGATATAATCATTTTCAAATTTTATTCTTCATATTATCAAATACTCAAATTGCCGCGCTTAGCAATTATATTTGCAGCGAAATATTTAAACATGCAACGCGATACTGCCATCTTTGAACTGATTGATGAAGAACTCGAACGCCAGCGCCGTGGACTCGAACTAATTGCTTCTGAAAACTTCGCCAGCCTGCAGGTGATACAGGCCATCGGCAATCCTATGAATAACAAGTATGCCGAAGGCTACCCCGGTCGCCGCTATTATGGTGGTTGCGAGGTGGTAGATAAGAGTGAGCAGCTGGCTATCGATCGTGCTAAAGAAATATTTGGTGTGTCTTATGTCAATGTACAGCCACACAGCGGCGCGCAGGCTAATGCCGCAGTAATGTTGGCCATTCTCCAGCCGGGCGATACTATCCTTGGTCTTGACCTCAGCATGGGTGGTCACTTAACACATGGCTCTCCTGTTAACTTCTCAGGTAAGCTCTACAAAGCAGTGCACTATGGTGTTTCCAAAGAAACAGGCCTGGTAGATTATGACATGCTGGAAAAGCAGGCCCTTGAGCACAAACCAAAGCTCATCATCTGTGGCGCTTCTGCTTACAGTCGCGATTGGGATTATACCCGCATCCGTGCAGCAGCCGATAAAATAGGTGCATTGGTAATGGCAGATATTGCACACCCTGCAGGCCTTATAGCTAAAGGTTTATTAAGCAGCCCTTTCGATCATTGCCACATTGTTACCACTACTACACACAAAACACTTCGCGGCCCGCGTGGTGGTATGATACTCATGAAGAATGATTTCGAAAACCCATGGGGTCTTACCGGTCCAAAGGGTGAAATACGTCTCATGAGCCAGTTGCTCGATCTCGCCCTATTCCCTGGCACACAAGGTGGCCCCCTGGAGCATATCATTGCAGCAAAGGCAGTATCTTTCTTCGAGATCCTTCAGGACGAATATATGACCTATGCAAAGCAGGTTATCAGCAATGCCCAGGTACTCGCAAAAAGTTTCACAGACAAAGGTTATAATATAGTTTCAGGTGGTACGGACAATCACCTCATGCTTATTGACCTACGCAATAAAAATATCAGCGGTAAAAAGGCAGAAAATACATTGGTAAAGGCTGATATTACCATTAACAAGAACATGGTTCCTTTCGATGATAAATCTCCGTTTATCACTTCTGGCATTCGCATTGGTGTTCCCGCTATCACTACGCGTGGCCTTAAAGAAGAGCATATGTCTAATGTGGTAGATTGGCTGGATCGTGTACTTATGCAGCCAGATAACGAAGATGTAATTGCCGCAGTTCGTGGAGAGGTTAATGAATTCATGACTCAATTCAAACTCTATCCTGAATTGAAGTAGGAATAATATTCATATATAATTATAAGTTGCTGCGTTTCGTAGCAGCTTTTTTTTTGAACTTTTTTTAAACCTTTTTCAATTTTTTCCTGTCTATAGTAACAACTCTCTATTCCATTTTTATAATGCGTAACAACATTAAACCAAACCCTGTAAAGAAACTTGTCAATTTGCTAAAGGCATTTTCATGGGTTATCTCGTACCTCAAGACAAGCGATTGGGAGCTGTAAAATCATTACGGCCGGGTCAAAAAAAGAAAAGGAACTGGGAACAGTTCCTTTTTTGCTTCAAGATCATTTAAAGCATTTTGGTTTTCATTGTTTTGGTTGTAGCTTCTTTACATTACTTTATACATGCGCGTGGCGGTATGTACATATTCTATCGGTTCAAAGGTGCTGTCAAAGGTTTGTTTCAGGTCATTTAGTTTATTTTCCAGCTTGGCTACATGGTCACCTATATTCTTGTTGTTTTTGTATTTGTCTATTAGCTGGTTGTATTTGTCTATATGCTCCCTTATGCGGTAGGTCACATCACCATACTTCATTTTCAGGCTTTGCACGTCCATCAATTGGTAGTATATATTTTCTTTCCAGTCTTTAGGGTTGCGTTGTTTCATATCTATCACATATAGGGCAGCCTTATCGCGCAACATGGTCAGGTATAGGTATCTTTTATTGGCATCGCTTTCTCTCGTAAAGGCATTAGTAAATTCAGTCCTGTTTATATCCACCATATGCAGGTTGCGGTTTAGGGAGCTGTCATAGTACACCTGCATTTCTTCAAGGCTTTTTGTTATCGCATCCCATTCGTTCTCTATCATGTTTTTGTCTGTGGTAAACTGGCTTAGCGTTGTAGTTACTGCAAACATTGTTTCGGCCTCCCGTTTCATCTCTCTTTTATTATGGCCTATTGCGTTTACATATTTTGCCATGCCCGAAAATAAAAGCTGTGAGTAAGCGCCCACCAGTGGTATGCCGAATGATACATTGCCTGTTGCGCTTATCATATCGCTCACTGTGTGTAGCGTGGCATCATGCTCTTTATGTTTTTGCACGTACACTTTAAATTTTTCAAAGCCTGGTTGAAAGCCTGCATAGTTTACAGGGTTACTGGTTTCTGTCAGCGCATTGAAAAAATCTTTTGTGGTATGGAACAGTATCAGCGGCTTTATCTCTCTGTCCATCGACACCAGATTTATTACAGCACTTTGGTAGTTGGCTTCGTAGGTGTTCAGTTCATTTGCTTCTATGGCTTTTTGCTTTTCTTCCAGTATCTGCACCCGTTCCACCAGTTTGTCTATGCGTTCTTTGGGGTTGCCGGTCATTTTTATAGTACTGTCCAGTTTGCTCACACGTCTGTCCAGCTTTACTATCGTCGAGTCAAATTGCTCATTCTTTTGAGCAAGATTCTGTTGTATATCGCCCAGTATTTTCTCCCTGATGTTTTTTTCAGTGAGCGTACTGTCATTTATTTCAGCATTTGCGCACACATAGCACAGGCTGAACAATGAAAGTATCAGTAGTTTTTTCATAACTATTTTTTTGAGAATGCTATATCTCTTGCAATCTTCATTCCAAAAATTGAGTATAGCACGTAAACTGCAAATCAAGAACCCCTGCAATCAGGCTGTGGGCGGGCCTCTTAGTTGTGTCGGTTTTTTGGAATATTTGTAAACAAAAGAGACGCATGGAGTAAATACGGGTCGTTCAGAAACATTGCTGGTAATGTTCTTTATATTACTATGTTGCAATACAAAGCTGTAATCTGCACCTATATACCGTGTTTTTATTCTTACTACCGACTTTAGAGGATGTTTATTCTTTAAACGATCTTTTTGGTAGCTGCTGGCCGTATGGGCGTAAGTAATGGTACCCCTTGCCCTGGGGTAGGGTGCAAAACTTATTTTGCTGCATACAGATGCAACAATAAAAGTCAGGATGGTGGCATACCGTATTATGCGTTTTTTATCCATCAGTACATTTGCTGTACAAATCTATAAGGATTTTGTTATTTCTAATGGCTCATATTGTTAAAACAGTTTTAATATAGCAGGGAGTTTTATATTACTGATCAAATACTTGTTTAATGCTATAACCCTTAACTTTATTGACCTATAGAGGTCATTGGTACTATTTTATTACACTATGTATTAAATAATTGGATGAGACGATACTTGCTATTCCTATGTATGCTCCCTTTCCTGTCTTCAGCTCAAACATTTGAATTGGGCCTTGCAGGCGGCCTTAATTTTCACTCGCGTCCTGCCGACAATATTTTTACTACGCAGGATAAACCAATGCTTGGATATGCATTCGTAGCTAAGGCTTCACTGTTGCTACCTGAATCTCAGATAGGGGTAGGAGTGGAGTTTCTTAAGATTACTGAGTACAACTATCTTATGCCTTACTACACAGTTAAGGTTTATAATCATTTAGCCAATCCGCTCATTACTCCATACCTCTTTTACAATCGTCGTCATATCCTGTCTAACGGATATTTTTATTACGGACTTATGTTTGGTCCTTCCATAGCCAATATGGGGGTGAATGTATTGGAATATACGAAAGGCGGTACGGTGGCTACTAATTACACTACCACTTATCATTCCGTTGTCGGTTATGTTGGTGGCATACAAGTAGGGCTTGTAGTACCTCTTGTCGGTCAGTTATCTTTTAGCGCAGAGGCTGCTATGCGTTTCACCGATTATTACTACAGGCCGCCTAACAATACGCAGACGGATGACCCATATCATTATCGCTATTTTTACTTCCCTATTACTGTAGGTCTGCGTTACAGGATTTAATTTTAAATAGAAGTTTTTACATGGCTATTCGCTGTAGTATAGCTACTACCCGTGGGCTTAGTAGTTTCACGCTGTGCATTTCATCAAGGGGTATTGCTGTAAATCCACCCGGTCCCAGTTGAAATGTGCGGTCACCTACATAGCATTCACACCTGCCTTCCAATATTATAAAGCTTTCATGCAGATCTGTATGCATTTCAGGTTCAAAATCGGTCTTAGATGCAAGCATCATTTGTGTTATAGTATCTGTATGGCGTATTACATGGCATATACGGTCTTCGTCCTGTTGTTTAGGTACTAGTTCCTTCACCAGCGTCAGCCATTTCCTATAGTCTGTAAATTCGTTGATAATAGGCAGGTCTTCTGGGTCCATCTGTTTTTCTTTATTCAGATTTTCCAGGGTATTCCATATGCTATCTTGCAGCTCAGGGCCCGGCCACACGGCATTAGCTTCAGCAAACTTCTGAAGTCCCAGTTCTATATTACGCAGGGCCATTTTTATTTCCGGGTACAGGGCGCAGTCCCTTTCTACTGCCACCCTTTCTTGTTCGCTAAGTACGCCAAGACTGTACTCCTGTAATATGCCACTTTCTATATATTGTTCAATATTCATTTACAGGACTTCCGGCTGTCTTTTATATTCATGGTAAAGGTACTATTATATACGGGCTGAATCTATACTTTAGAATTTGTTATAAACCTTCACAGTACTATTTTTTAATTTTTACTTTTTCATTTTTAATTTGAAAATGTGGACATCTTAATTTGGAACAGCCATGTTAATAACCGTACCTTGCCAAATCAAGGCTGTAATGTCGACTCAAGGAGAACTTTCTCATCGAGTCCTTTGGAAAGACATAAGGATCGAGATACATCTCCCAAAAACATGCAATCGGCCGATCAAGGCACAATTGCATAAAAGCTCTTTTACATACTAAAACCCCAATTTCCTGGACTTACAACTTACGACTAAAAAATGTTAATGAAATAAGGCTATAGCGCCACGTCGCTCTTATAATTACAGGAAGTTTTTCCGCTGCTGAAAAATATACATACACCGGAAATTTCCATGAAAACATCTCTTAACTAATTGATTGTTAACTATATATGGAACATGCCTGTTTTACCGCCACCGGAAAAAGCGGAAATTACCGGTAAATCTGTAAGTCCAATAATACGAATACCTTATATGATAGGCAAACCAATTTTTTAACGCTTTTACCCCAAAAAACAACCCTATTTTTGTCAACAATCAACCATAGAAACGGACCACAGTAATATATGAATAGGAAGACCTTTTACTTATTTAGTCTGCTTACCTTATTAATGTTTGTAATGAGTAAGCCGGCATTCGCAGACAGGAAGAAAAAGAAGGTGGAGAAAAAGATCAGCATTTACGATATCGATACACTT
>Ga0207695_10009187_pt1 | contig 12257 bp, 7 predicted proteins | sample KBSC54metaG_FD_184354 | JGI IMG/M metagenome (GOLD analysis project Ga0207695, IMG submission 184354) | Corn rhizosphere microbial communities from Kellogg Biological Station, Michigan, USA - KBS C5-4 metaG (SPAdes) (version 2) | ecosystem: Host-associated > Plants > Roots > Rhizosphere > Soil...
TCCTGAATGCGCTCGGATACAAGGCATATGCCCTTACGGCGCGCAGGCAGCCTTCCGCGTCGCAAAGCAAAGGCAAGCCGGCAAAGAAGGATAACGGAACGAAAGCCGTCCTGCTCGGCGTTGCCGCCGGCTTGCTCCTCGGATCGTTCGCGCCGCTTCTGGATCTCGCCCGGGATACAGACAATGGCCTTGGCCCCTATAGCATCGCATTCATCGTTTCGGCCGGTGTTGTTGCCAGCACCTTCGTTTACAGTCTGTTTCTGATGAATCTGCCGGTGCAGGGTCAGCCGGTGGATTTTGGCGAGTACTTCAAGGGAAATGGACGCCAGCATGGGCTCGGTGTGCTTGGCGGCCTGCTGTTTTCCATAGGAACAATTGCGAGTCTTGTGGCAGGCAAGGCTGAGGGACCCGCGCATCCCGGCGCCTTCCTGAGCTACGCCACGCAGCATGGCGCGCTGGTAGTAGGGGCTATCTGCGGTATTTTCGCGTTCAAGGAATTCGCCGATGGAGACAGCAAGGTTAAGACCCTGCTGTTCTTATCGCTTTTCCTGGTTGCGACGGGAATCACCATGGTCGGCCTCGCTCCGCGACTCGGCTTGGGCGTGTAGCGTATTAGCCGCGCACGCCAGTAAGCGGCTATACCGGAATTTACGCCAACACGCTACCCGAATCGCGCCTGGCGATTACTGAAGCCCTGCCTCTACATTTGTCCCTCGGGATTATTTCAGCGATACTGTCACTGAATGCAGCGATGGTCAGTACACTCGAACGGCTGCGATATCTCGTATGAGATCCGCGGCGACGGTGTGCCGGTCGTGCTCATACAAGGCGTGGGAGTATGCGGCAGCGCATGGCGGCCGCAGGTGGACCGGCTTTCGCAGTGCTACACATGCATGACCTTCGACAACCGGGGTATTGGCGCAAGCCAGCCCGCGGGCAGGCTGGTATCGATACCTCAGATGGCGGAGGACGTGCTTGCCCTGATGGACGCACGATCCTGGTATTCCGCCCATCTTATTGGACACTCCATGGGCGGGCTGATCGCTTTGCAAGCCGCCATGAACGAACCGAAGCGTGTGCGCACTCTGTCTCTGATATGCGCCTTCGCGCGCGGCGCGGATGCCACCAGGATTAGCGCGAAAATGGCCTGGATGGGCATGCGAACAAGAGTCGGCCGGAAGTCATGGAGGCGCCGGGCTTTCCTGAGACTCCTTTCCCCTCCGGGCACGTTGCCGGCTGACTTGATCAGCCTTGGGAACCGGGTCAGCGAATTGTTTGGGCACGACATCGCGGAACAACCGCCCGTGGTGATTAAACAACTCGCCGCTATGAGGAATCATGACCTCACTGCCCGGCTGGGGGAACTGGCGGGTATAAGGACCCTTGTGGTAAGTGCCCGGCACGACGTTATTGCGCCGCCTTCCAGTGGCAAGGTAATTGCCGCGGGCATCCCCGGCGCGCACTACGTGGAAGTGGCGGATGCTTCGCACGGAGTTACGATTCTTGATGCTGACGGGGTCAACGCCCTCTTGCTGAATCACCTGGCCGGTTGAAATGCCCCGGCCCGCGGCGAACAGCAGAGTCATGACGGCAACCGGAGTCGAGGCTCACGAGCCACCATGCAGAGCAGGTTGTTAAGCGGTTGTTAAGCAGTTGTTAAGCTCTGGACATGCTCGCCGCCGCTCTGCTGATTGCGATGTATCCCGATTGGGTGCCCGCGCGCTGGCCTTCGTCGGACGTGAAGTCGCTGGAACTGGTGGCCAACACGCCCATCAATTGCCTTTGGCTGGAGCGCCCGCAATGGTCTTCTGAGTTCGCGGCAGAGGCCGCCAGGCGTGGCATTGCGACCCTGGGCGTGATCCATCGCGAGGGCGATCCGATCGGGGCGGCGACAGCACTCGCCAAATCCGGCCTGACCGGCGGAGTCGTGGAAGGCGACTTCGACGATTATTCACTCATGATCCTCACGGCCACTCTTGCCAAAGCTAAAATGACCTTTATCGTGTCCGGGAGTCGAAGCGCCCTGCACCTTGACGCTCCCGAGAACGGTCGGACTCCGATTCTGGCCACCTCGCAGGGTTTGTGGCCGGGCATCCACGTGGAGAAGGGCAGCGACGCCTCAGCGGGTCCGACAGCCAATCCGTGGATCGATACCAACACGGGTTTTCTCCGGTATGCCAGGGCCAGTTCACAGGCGGCGATCTGGATGGCCGTGCAGCCTCCCGCCGCTTCTGCTTATCCGGTCACGCGGTATTTGCAGGCGATTGGCGATGCGGCGATGAACGGCGCGCGATGGGTGGTGTCGCTTGATGACGACCTGCGGCGCAGGCTCCTGGCGCGCGAACCGAAAGCACTCAGGGATTGGGCGCAAATCTCCGCGGCGCTGCGGCATTTTGAAGATCATAAGGAATGGCGTGCGACAGCGCCGGCGGGCCGGATCGCAATCGTGCAGGACGAAGTGCAGGCTCGGCTTTCCGGGGGCCTGTTCGACATGCTTGCCGCCAAGCACATGCCTGTTTTCGCCGAACCGCGCTTAAAAACGACCGGGTTGGACAAGGCTGGAAAGCTGGTTTTTGAAGCGCCTCCGGTGCAAGCCCCGGATGCGAACGATTTCGTGTACAGCCAGAAGGATACCAGCGTGAACACCGCCTGGCAGCGCGTGTCGGGAGAAGTGGGGCGTCAGAATATGGGCGCGCGGCTCTTCAACGTCGCCGGCATGCTCTCGCATCTGGTGGCGCTAAAGGGCCAGCGTCAACTGGTGTTGCATCTGGTGAATTATTCGGATTACCCCGCCTCCGGCATCACTGCGCGCGTGCTCGGCACCTATACCAAGGCGCGCCTCTTCCGCCCCGGCGAGGCCCCTGTGGATCTCGAAACAGAGAAGGTGGAAGATGGAACCGGGTTCGCGATCGATCAGCGCATTGTAACTATCGCGACTGTCGTTCTTGAATGAAGAATTTTCGAAGGAGCTATTTCGCCGCTTCAGGAGCGGCGGCAGCGGGAGCAGCCACTACCTTTCGCAACTCGGCGACGACCAGCCGACGGGCGAGTTTCTGCTTGCGCAATCTGTGGTGGCGGGCTTTATCGCCGTTACGTGCTGACATAAGAATCCATTATACGAGACGCTGTATCAGCGCGCTCAAATCGACGAGCGTTTCCATTGTTTTTCCATGCTCAAAACCCGGTCCGATAGCCACCGCCTGACCGTGATCTTCGAACCACGCGAGAAAGGTCGATTGATCGGCCCCCGACAAGCGCTGCTGATTGAGCCAGTGATAATATGCCGCCATATCGGCGTCGATCAGCGAACCCTGCGCATCCAGCTCCGGCTTGCGCGTGGTCTCGTTCAGTAATTCGTTCATCTGTTGTTCGCGCTGGCGGGGGGCGAAACGGGCAAGAAGCGTGAGCGGCTGGGCTCTTCGGAGAGCCTCTCTTGCAGCCCATTGAACAAATGTGGTGGCGAAAACCTGTGTGCCCGATCCTTCCGTTAAGAGGCTGAGCTGATATCGATTGAGCACCGCATCTTTCGAATCGCCTTTGTCCGAATCGCCTTTGTCGAGACCTATTTCCTCTGGCTTGATTTGCGCGAGCATTGTCCGGAAGGCTTCCGGATCGAACACGCTGGCTTCGTACGTTTTCTGCATGCGGGCCTGCAGTGCCGCCCTCACCGGAGAAAGCGATGCGTACGATACCTGCGCCACGCCGGCGCGTATGCCTGCGCTTTGGCCGCCGTCGATGTACCAGTGGCTGTAGGGGGCAGGATGCTTCTCCGCGCGTCCGCTCACCGCGTCTAAGAGCGATGTGACGCCGTTTTCCGCGCGAATGCCGGTAAAGTAAGTGCCCCGCGACCGAAGCTTGCGGAACAATCGATAGTCGGTTGACCTGACGCCCTGGCCAATCACGGCAATGCCAAGCCGGTGCGTTGGAATGGGCTCGTCGGGAAAAGCAGCGGTCGCCTTATTGACGTATTCGATGGCGGCGGTGCGGAAGGCATCGATCTGATGCGTTGTCCAGAGATGTGCCGTTAGTTGTTCGGTGAAAATAGCGGGGTTTCCGACCCAGTCGGTCTTCTCAAGTTCGGGAGTAAGGCGGAGTTTTGCAAATGGGGCGATGGCTTCCTGAAACTGTTGGGGTTCAAGGCTCGCGAGGTACTTCAACTGGCGGTCCAGGTCGCGCCGTTCCAACGGAAACTTGTAGTCGTATCCCACCAGTTCGCGCAGCAGCAGGGGCACGAAGGACAACGGCAATCGCTGAAGCCATTCGAGATGCGCCGTAGCGACCTCGCGCGCTTCTTTCGGATACGCCGCAAACGATTCGCGGGTGAGCTGCGGGGGAAGCATGGTCAGGCCGCAAGCTCCGGAATCGGTTTGCCGGGTGAATAACGCGGATTGAAGCCGAGCAGCGCGCCCAGCGTTGGCACGAGATCGATTGATTCCACCGCGCGATCCACCACCGCGTTGTGCTTCACATTAGGCCCCAGCGCCATCATCCAGGTGGTTCGTGACATCGCGTCGCCCGTTCGGTGGTGCTGGAATCCGTTGCCGCCGGAATCGATATCGGAATCGCGCCCGAAATCTGGCAGGATGAACATCGTGGTCTTGTTGGCGTATTCAGGGTCCTTCTGAATCGCCTGCCAGAGTTCAGCGCACAGACGATCTGACCGTTTGATGCCGTCAATGTAGAGCGAAAAAGTGCCGGAGTGCGCGATATCGATGTCGTGCAGGGTTACCCAGAGAAGACTCGGCGCGAACTGCTTCATCAGATGCCTGGCCACGTAGACCGACATCTCGTCCGGACTGGCCAGGCTGCGCGCGTGGCTGGAGAAATCGTCGACCGAAAGCTTGAGCATCTCGGCCATTTGGTTGATCTCGATCTGATTGCCGGTGAGTGAGGGCGCGTGCAGCGGGGTCTCGTAGTTGTCGCGCAACAGGTGCTCATAGCGCGCGCCGTCGGACCGCGAGGTCAGGGCTGCGGAGAGCAGGCGCTTCGGAAGAATGACGCCGGCGCCAAGCCCCGGGCCATAAGCTTTGTGACCGCTTTCACCAATGCGCGCGAAGCCATTTGAGGGCGCCACCACCCAGGAGTCGGTTGCGGGCCGCTTCTGGTCCTTGCGAAAGTATTCGAATACCGTCGGATTATCCGGCGAGACCGCGGCGAAGTTATTGAACGTCTCGTAAACACCGGTAACGATGCTGGCCGTCGCCACATAGTGCCCCAGGATGCCCCTGTTTACTACCTGGCTGAAGAAAGTAGCCTGTGGAATCAATTCGTTCAGCAGGCGAGGAATATTCTCCTGGCCATCGGGCATGAAGGTCTCGTCATCGCGGGCGCCGCCGCCGAAGGTGACAACAATTGCCTTTTGGCCTTTGGGCGCCACCAGCGCCCTTAATGCGGAGGGGCCGAAGAAGGTGGCTGCCGCGGTCGTGCGAGAAGCGAGGCGCAAAAAATTGCGGCGGGACTGCGAAATGGCGTGAGCAACGTCATTCGGGTGGGCGTTCGTCAGATTGTCCGGGCGCATTCCCTGTGTACCGTTATAATACTGCGGAACCAAGCCCAAATCGACCGTATCCCGTTTTCCCGCGTCTACTATATGAATATGGACAGAAGGCTCTTACTCTTCCCCACTGCCGCCGTGGTTTGGGCGCAGCAGACACCCCCCGCGGCCGAAGAGGCCAAACAGGCGCTGATCTCCCGGGTGAATCAGTATTACCAGCTCATGCAGGACAAGAAGTATCGTCAGGCCGAGGCGTTCGTAGCCGATGAGTCGAAGGACGATTATTACAACGGCAAGAAGCCGGATATCAAAGCCTTCGAGATCACCAGGGTCGCGATGGGAGACCAGGACAAAACTGCCGTGGTGACGGTCAAAACGAAGTTTGTGGTGCTGATGATGGGAGTGGGGGCTCAGATCTTCGATATGCCAACGCCCACGTACTGGAAACTGGAAAACGGGCAATGGAGCTGGTATCTTCCTGAGGAAGTAAAGCATGCCACGCCCTTCGGAAAGATGAACACGAACCAGGAAGCTGGCGCAAAATCTGAGTTAGACGGGAAAGGAAAGGCGCCCGAATTCGGCGCTCTGGTGAATCAGGTGACAATCGATAAGACTACCGTCAATTTGACTGCCGAGACCCCCGATGACACAGTTGTTATTCAGAATGGCTTGCCTGGGCCATTGACGCTGCGGCTGGATCCGCATGCGGAGCAAATAAAGGGACTCAGTGTTGTTGTTGATAAGTTAACCCTGGACTCGGGGGAAAAGGCCATTATACAGCTGCACTGGAAGGGCGAGGGGCCGATCTCCGACTTGGTTGAGATTGTGGCGTTCCCGATTAACCGGCCTTTTGATATCAGCGTGAGGGCGAAGTAGATCGGCTGGGTAAAGCAAAAAAAGGGGAGCCGAAGCTCCCCTTTTTTGTATTGCGATTATGTTGCTTAGTTGCCGAGCGTTTCGCCAGTTCCGGCAGCAGCGATGCTGAGCGGATCGGCGGAGCGGGACTTCTGGTTGACATCCGGAATCACGCCAGCGAGATAACCCTGTGACAGTCCGCCATTGACACCAGAACCGTTGGTGACGAAGGCGAAGCCGTGGGCATACTGGAAGGCGCACTGGGCGATGACATAACCCTGGAAGCCAGCGGCGACGCTGGACAGGACTACCGCGCCAGTGGTACCGGAAGCGATCGTGTTACCGGCAGCCGTGGTCGGGAGAACCACCGCACTCGGAGAAGGAGCGCCCGCACCGTAGAAGTTCAGGGTGCAGATACCCGCCTGCGGAGTTGCGCCAAGCGTACCGAACGGATCGGTTGAGGTGTTAGAGATCGCGATTCCAGTGTCGAAGCCAAGCTGGTTGGTAACGAACGGGAAGAGCAAGCTCGTGGTGCAAAGGTTGAAGGTGGAACCAGTCAGGGTCGTCGTGCTCGAACCAACCGCGAAGTTCGGGATCACTGTGGAGCCGACCGGGCTCAGGTTAACCGAAACCGAAACCGGTGTCGAAGAACCTGCAACGGAGTTGGCGGTCGTGACAGCGAAAACCGGGATGTCGAAGCGGTCGAGGTTATTTGGATCGGCGCCGGTGATTTCGAAGGTAGCCGTACCCGAGCCACTGGCAATAGTCACAGCGGCCAAGCTATTGCCGCCGACTGAAGAAGAACTGGAAGTTGAGACCGGTGCAAAAGCCGTGCCGGGTGCTGAGGCAGTTAGCTGCGCCATTGCGCCGCCGACTGTGGAGGTGATCACGCCGTTGGGAACATACAACGTGACGTTCGCAGGAACGTTAGTGAAGTTAACTGCGAAGCGCGTACCGTCGACAACGCCGTTGGATCCATTCGGAACCTGGGAGGCTTCGCCCGCGGCAGTCTTGAATGCACTGGCAGTGTTTTCCTGAACACGAACCACAAATGCAAGGCTCTTGCCTGCAACTGCTCCTGCACCGTTGAGAGTAACTGCATCAATTTTCGGGCTGTAAGCGTTGCAAATTACGAAGTTGTTCGTGCCGGAACTGGAACCTGTTCCGCTGATCACGCCGGCCGTAGCGCCGTTCGTGAAGGTTTTAAACAACGAAGATGTGCCCAATCCGTTTTGGGCAAATGCTACCTGAGTCGAGGCAAGCGCTGCCGGGTTCAGGTTGGCAGAGCTTCCGCTGATGAAAGCCGTTTCGCTGATGGACGGCGGAACACCGCTGCCGACGCTGAGCGACGTCGCATTCACGCGAACGTTCGAGACCACGAAGGTGTAAGTTCCACCAGTGGCGATCGCAGGAAGCGCGATACCCGAGAAGTTAATCGTGGAGCCACTCACGGTGCCACTCACGACGGAACCGCCGTTGACCGTTACAGCTGCTTCTGTCGCACCAGTGCTCGAGCTGAGTACCTTGCTGGTAACCGGCAGGGCGGGGCTGATGAAAATCTGAAGACTGGCGACGCCTGTGCCAGCCGCGGCGCCCGCGTTCGTGCAGGTGAAAGTGAGCGGTGCAACCTGCTCAGTTGTGCCTTCCGCGCGGATGATGTTCGTCTGCGAGGTAGGAGCAGTGCAGGTCGCCTGACCGAAAGCCATACCGGCAAATACTACCGCCGAGCCGGCAAGGCCAAAAATTTTACTAAAGTTTGCCATTTATTCTCCTTGTGAATTTCCTTCTGTGAATCGGTCGAAGTTCTCTACAACCTGAGCCTCAACTACAACGAATAGCTTGTAATACCTTAGGGAACTTCTCCGTGTCGGGCGGAGTTAAGACTTGCCTGCTTTCCTGAAGTGGTCAGCTAAGGCGGTACATCTCGGAGGGTGCGGGCGTTTTTACCTTCTTTAACTGCTTGCCTGCTACCCAAAAGCAAACTCGAACTTATAGCGGCGTAAGATCTGTGATAACGCATTCATGCAGGCTATGTCAAGCCGGTACCGAATTTCTGAAGATCTTAATTATCCTGCAAGATACGAACTATAACGGTTCCATGGCTACGTTGCAAGGGTCTGGGATCAAGATGAGTAAATTTTCATTCAATTATCCTCACTGAACCGCAAAAGAGACCACATTACTCATCTGTGCCCCTTGTTGCAGCGCCAGGCTGCCTGCCAGCGACGGCGGTAAGCTCGCCGGAACCAAAACATTGATCTGATAGAGGCCGATGAACCCAGGAATCAATCCCGCGAAGGAGGACGCTGCCGCGACTGAGTTCATTACGACAGAGATCGCCGTATTAGCCGTCTGGAAACCATTCCGTAATACCGTTGCCCCAAGACCAGCCGCGTACACCGAAATAAATTGACCCCGCTGCGCCGGAACCGTTGAGCTGTTAATAGTCCCGTCGGGGAGATTCACGATCGCACCCTGCGAATTGGCGCCGATCACGAATATTCCGGGAGCCAGAGGTGAGATCGTAATCGGCTTGTTAGCACTAGCCGTGGCCGTAGTCACGCGCAGCGAAGCATTTCCGGGAATTGTTGATGCCGGAATAAGAGCATTGATCTGAAATGGGAATGCAGCTACAATTTGCACGCTGCCATCGCCGATACTCACGGTCGACGCATTATTAAAGCCAGTGCCGAAAATCGTAATCAGTCCGCCAGGCGCGAGCGTGGAAGCGAATGCCGCGGAGTCCGTTACCGAAGAGATGGTTAAAGTCTGAGGTGCAACTGCAATTGCACCACCCGCCCGGCTGATTTGCCACGATGCTGTACCGCCGGGCAGGCTGGTAGCGCCCCCGGCGCCAGATAAATCCACGATGCTCCCGGCTTTCGACGCCGCGAGATCGACTTCGTAGGCAGGCTGCGTCCCGTCACAATACTGAAATCGCACCCCCGATGGCGCACTCGCTTCGAACACATCCACCGAGGGACACGAACCGCGTGGAGAAGCGGCAGAGGATGCTGCGCTCAGAGCCGACGCAACTACAAATGGAGAAGCTCCGGCTGCAAGTTGCGGTGTTCCCACTCGCAGCACCGAACCGATCGCTCCCCGGATCGAATGCCCCTGAGCGCTGAATCCCGCAAGATAATCCGACAACGACGCGCGGGCGTAGGTGGGATTGGGATCGAAGATCGAAACCGAGCTGTCCGCATTAATCCCGATCGCACTCACAGCCGCACTTCCGCCGGCCGCCCCATCAACCGTTAAGTTCAGAACGACCGCCACAGGCGTGCCCTGAGCGATCAGGTCCGCGATTCGACCCGGATTTGCAGGCTCACTAAACACTCCGGCCGATGCGAAGCGCGCGGCAACCCACGGATTCGCAACCATAGCGCCGGAATCCGCCGCCCAAAAGCCGTTATTAGCCGCCAGATATTGATTCAGCAGCGCCGGAGAGGCGGAGCCATTCGCAAGTGGAAGCGCTCCGGAATTTTGATAAAAACGAATCAGCGAAGCCAGCGCTGCCACCAAGCCGCCTTGGCCGTCGGTCTGCGTGAAAGCCGGAAAGCCGACAATCGACTTGGCCGCCGCAAGCGCGCTAAACTCCGCTACCTGCCCACCTGCGGAAAATGATCCGACGGACACGCCGGACGACGCCGGCAGCCGCAGCGTCGCGGACACCCGCCCGTTCGAATCGGTGATGGACGACGATTGAATCGTAGCGCCGGGCGATACGGTCGCGCCCACCGCCACGCCTGCAATCGGGGCGCCGCTTGAATCGAGAAGAACCGCCGTAACCGGGAGCGGCAGCGCAGCGCCGGGAGCGCCTGTCTGCTGGTCGCCGGAAACAATGGTCAGTTTGGGAAGCAGCGCCGGTACTGAACTGATGGTGTAAGAAGCGGCTGCCAAATCCGTGCCCGGCTTAGCGCTCACCTGTAGTGCCACCGTTGCCGGTTTCGCGCTCGCGGGAACAATCACATCCCAGGAATATGCGCCCGCTGCCGATTGCAGCGAGAACGGAGGCTGCCCGGAGATTGTAAATGACAGCGCCGATCCGGGCGCAAAGCCCGTCGCACTGATATGAACCCTTCCGCCCGGAACGACAATCGCCGGAGTCACAGAAATCGCTGGGTGCCGTGGACTGAAGTGTTCAACCGCCGCCGTGGCGCTGGGCTGCAGATCGATAAAGCCGGTTTCGAAATTTTCCTGCTGAACAGACCCCGCAGCTCCAGTGATATCGCCGACCGGAACGCCCAACGCGCCTGAAGGACCACTCAGTGCCAGATAGCGAGCAAGAATAAGCCCCGATGAAAACCAGGCTTGTCCTGAAGAGGCGCCGCTGGTAATCCCGAAAATCATCCCCGAAGCGAATGCCTGCGCCGTTCCGCCGATGCCGCTAAACGAGGTGAACACCGAAGAGTCCGCCATGGGCAAGCCCGCGCCCCCGGCTGGCCCGCCGAGAAGAAACCATTTTGCCGCCACAACCCCGGGAACAACTCTGACCGGACTACCCGCAAGCGCCGCCCCACTGGAGAATTTTTGCGCGCCGCCGGGCAGGAGATCGGAAACAGGGTAGCCGAGTGCGCCCGTGAAGCCCCCGCCCGAAAGATACGCCGCATAGATGCTCCCGGTCACCACGTAAGCTTTGCTCTGCCCGTCCCCCTGCGCGATTACGAACGATGTTCCGGAGCCATCGGACGTGCTCAACGCCTGCACATAGCCGGACCCCTGACGAGTCACCGGGGCCGCCGCGGGAACGGAAACAGAAAGATTATTGCGCGAAACCGCATCCTGGAATGCCTGCGTAATTGCGCTGGTGGGCGCGCCTTCGCCTACCGCGCAACATACCGAACCAACCCTCACAACCAGGGGCACGCTTGTTTTGCCCTCCACCGTGACATACACGTTAGCGGACCCGCCGCTGAGCGCCTGCACCATTGCGGAGTAGCCATTTCCCGTAACCTTGACAACTGAGCCATTCGTGGAATTCCATGTAAGAACGCGGTCGGTCACCTGACTCCCCTGCAAGTCGAAGGTTGCCGCGGTGATAACCGCCGTTCCGCCCACGCTAAGGCTTAGGCCCAGCGAAACTCCATTGATATCCACCTCCGTCAGGTTCAAAAGAACCTTCGGCACGCCGCCCAAAGGCATTTCGATGCGGCCGTACTCAAACGTCTGACGCGTTGTTCCAGTCACGCCCACCGCAAACACTTCCGAGGTTGGCAGGCCCAGCAGGGCAATACCGCCGGCGCCATTGAAAGCAGAATTGAACGGCTCAACTACGCTGTGTACAGTGGGCGTTGTGGAACTCACCGGGTAAGAAAAAATCGTGGCGTTCTCGAACGCCTGTTGAGTCGCCTGCGCCTTCGATGGCGATGTCACGGTGCTCTCCGCGCCCGCCGGTAACCCCGCAGTCCCCGAGATGCCACCGAGATTTGTCCAGGCCGTATAAAACGGATCCCGCACGGAAACATTGTTTCCGGTATTCGAATAAACGAACAGGGCGTAGTTCTTTGAGAAAAGCTGATAATTGCACGGGCTCACCGTATTGGCGGGGCAAACTGTGGTGTCCATCGTCGGATACCCCGCGCTTGAAACGCCCACGGCCGTGTAAAACGCATACACATCGCTATACACCTGCAGCACGTCAAATTGCGCTACGGGGGCGTTCGGGTCGGGCTTGATAAGCGCGAACTTGCCCGTTTGGGATGCCGCGGGGCCGAATTCCTGAATCAGCCCGGGCGACCCCAGACCGTGGACATCGTTCAACGGAGGGAGCACCACTTTGAGAGCAAACGCATTCCGGTTGTAGCCGTTCACGAAGCTTTGCTGTATGGCCGGAGTAGCGGAACCGCTGCCGATACTTGCAGCCGGCGCCTGAAGTGCGGCGCAGAAGAAAACCGAAATAGTGGGA
>Ga0207695_10009188_pt1 | contig 12257 bp, 8 predicted proteins | sample KBSC54metaG_FD_184354 | JGI IMG/M metagenome (GOLD analysis project Ga0207695, IMG submission 184354) | Corn rhizosphere microbial communities from Kellogg Biological Station, Michigan, USA - KBS C5-4 metaG (SPAdes) (version 2) | ecosystem: Host-associated > Plants > Roots > Rhizosphere > Soil...
GAGGTCTTGCACGCGCTGAGCCTTGATCCGATGGCCGCGGCGGGGTGCGCGTTCTCCGCTGATTTCCAGGGCGACCAGTGGCTGTTCCTCAAGTTCCCGCCCGAGGACATCCGGACGCTCTATGGCATCGACGTGAGCGAGATGAACGTGTGGCGCGGCGTCGTCGACCACGTCGTCGAGCAGCTCCAGGCAGGCCGGTTCATGACCATCGAGGCCGACTCGTGGTTCCTCCCCGACACCGCCGGGGTGTCCTATCAGCTCGAACACGCCAAGTCGACGATCGTCGTCAACGCCGTCGATCTCGAGCAGCGTCACCTTGGCTACTTCCACAACGCTGGCTATTACGAGCTGTCCGGCGACGACTTCGACGGGGTCTTCCGGCTGGGCGAGCACACGTCCTCCACCGCGTTGCCGCCGTACGCCGAGCTGGTCCGCATCGACGCCCTCAAGCGTGATCCCGAAGCGCTGGTGGAGCGCAGCGTCCGGCTGGCCGGTGAGCACCTCGATCGTGCGCCGAAGGACAATCCCGTGCTGCGCCTCGCGGAACGGGTCGCGACGGACACACCCTGGCTGGCCAGCAGCGACGCGGCGACCTTCCACCACTGGTCATTCGGGATTCTGCGTCAGTTCGGCCTGACCGCCGAGCTCGCCGCCAGCTATTTGGGCTGGCTGGCCGATCACGGAATCCACGACTTCTCCGCGGAGATCGCGGAGTTCACCTCCGCCGCCGAGACGGCGAAGAGCGTCCAGTTCCGGATGGCCCGCCTGGCCCGAGGGCGAGCGGTCGACGTCAGCGAGTCCCTCGCAGCGATGGCGCGCTCCTGGGAGGTCGCCCTGAGCGGAGTCCAGAAGTGGCATGAACACAGCCGCTGACTCGCCCTCGGACTGGCAGGTCGTTCAGCTCGCGGCCGGGTCCGTCGCGTCGCCTGATGAGCTCGTGGACGTCGCCGGCTGGATCCCCGCCGCCGTGCCCGGCACGGCGGCTGACGCCGTCCGCAGCGCTGAGGGCCTCGACGAGGCGATGGACCTGGACGTGGATGCCTACGACTGGTGGTATCGCGCGAGGCTGCCGGCCACCGATGGCGAGTCGGAGTTGGTGTTCAACGGTTTGGCGAGCATCGCCGATGTGTGGATCGACGGCGTGCACCAGCTGCACACCGAGAATATGTTTCGCTCCTACGTGCTCCGCCTGCCGTCCGGACCGAACGGACGGCAGCTGGTCATTCGCTTCGCCGCGATGGCGCCGTTGCTGGCCGCGCGTCGCAAGCCGCGTCCACGCTGGCGGGCGGGGATAGTCGAGCACCAGAACCTGAGGTGGCATCGGAGCGCCCTGCTCGGCCGGCTTCCGTCATTCGCCGGTGACGCGCCCGCGGCTGGCCCCTGGCGATCGGTCGAGCTCCGCTCCTACCGACCGCACGTGCGCACGTATCGCGCGCGGGTGCTCGGCGACAAGGTCGAGTTGAGCGCCGAGGTCGTCGGCGCCGTCTCGGTCGCGTCGTTCACTCTCGCCGGTGTGACCGTCGACGCGGCTGTCACGGCCGTCGACGGGGTCGCAACGCTCGGCGCCGTGACCGATCTCGGCGACCTGGCCCGGTGGTGGCCGCACACGCACGGAACGCCGGCCCTGCACGAGCTGGCCGTCAACCTCGACGGGCAGCCGGCCGTGACCGCCCGCGTCGGCCTGCGGACGATCGCCGCCGATCGCGCTGACGGCGGATTCGCGTTGAGCGTCAACGAGACGCCTGTCTTCGTTCGTGGCGCATGCTGGACGCCGATCGACCCGATCTCGCTGCGCAATGAGCCAGCCCTTCTGCGCGCGGCTCTGGAGCAGGTGAGCGCGGCCGGGATGAACATGGTGCGGGTCACCGGCACGATGGTGTACGAGGACGACCTGTTCTACGAACTGTGCGACGAGTACGGGGTCCTTGTTTGGCAGGATTGCATGCTTGCGACGTTGGACCCGCCCCAGGACGAGTCGTTCGAGGCCGAGCTGCGGGCGGAAGTGCGTGAGCTCGGCCGCCGCCTCGCGCCGCGTGCGTGCCTGGCGGTCGTCTGCGGTGGAAGCGAGAGCGAGCAGCAGCCGGCCATGCTCGGGCTGCCCGTCGAGGAGCGGTCGTTGCCGACCGTCGAGGTGATTATCCCCGCGGTGCTGGCCGAGGTTCTGCCGGACGTGCCGTACGTGACGTCCAGTCCGACCGGCGGGGTCCGGCCCTTCTCACTCGATCATGGTGTCGCCCAGTACTTCGGAGTCGGCGGATACCTCAGGCCGCTGACGGATGTGCGCTCCGCAGGCGTGCGTTTCGCGGCGGAGTGTCTGGCTTTCGGAACTCCACCCGAGCGAGCCACTGTCGACGCCGCGTTCGGTTCGTCGCGCGTCGCGGGCCACGATCCGGTGTGGAAACGGTCGGTGCCGCGCGACCGGCTGACGTCGTGGGACTTCGAGGACGTCCGCGATCATTACGTTCGGCAGATCTTCGGCGTTGACCCTCTCCAGATCCGCTATTTCGATCCCGATCGTTATCTCGACCTCGGCCGTGCTGCGGTCGCCCAGGCGATGACCGACGTTTTCGGCTATTGGCGGCAACCGCAGTCTCGCTGCGCCGGCGGGCTTGTGCTGACCCTGCGCGACCTGCGTCCGGGGGCCGGGTGGGGGTTGATCGACAGCAGCGGCGTGCCGAAGGCGCCGTGGTACGCCCTGCGGCGAGTGCTCGCCCCGATCGGCGTGAGCGCCACTGACGAAGGATTGAACGGGATCGCGCTCCACCTGTGGAACGACAGCCCGCGCGCGGTAGACGGCGAGCTGGCGGTGACGTTGTACGCACCGGCCGGGTCCGAGGCGGGCGCCGTCGCCACGCCCATGTCGCTCCCGCCGCGCTCGAGCCGGTCGATCGCCGTCGAAGACCTGTTCGGCCGTTTCCTGGATATCAATCACGCGTATCGCTTCGGCCGGAGCACCGTCGACGTCATCCATGCTGAGTTGCGGAGCTCGGACGGTCCCACGGCCGAGCTCACGCACCTCGCTGTCGGCGACCTCGCTCCCGCGCCGCCGGCCACGGTGTCCGCTCGATTCCAACACGACGAGCAGGGCTGGGCCGTCGTCGTCGAGGCGACGGGGTCGGCCCGTTGGGTGGCGTTCGACATCAAGGACTGGGCGCCCGCGGACTCCTGGTTCCACCTCGCGAGCGGCCGGAGCCGCGTGGTCCGGCTCACGTCGACGAACGACGCGGCGGCCGATTCGGGGCCACGCGGGTTCGTCCGCGCCCTGAACTGCGTCGAGACGAGTATTGCGAACTCGGGATAGGGGTTGCGTCAGCCGTGGATGAGCTCGGGATACACGCGCAGCACGTCCTCGGTCTCGTTCGCGACGGAATAGGCGCCGAGGATGAACTCCGATGCGCGGCGCCCACGCTCGACGCACCAGCCGTCCTCGGCTTCGTCGTTGGCAATGGCCGCGTCGACCGCCTGCGCGGCGGCCAGCACGTCTCCCGTCTCCACCGCAGAGCTGAACTCCGGCCGGAAGAACTCTCGGCCACCGAAACCGTGGAAACCGACTACGTAGGCGCCGCAGGCCATCGACTCGGCGGCGGGCAGGCCGAAACCCTCCTGGTAGGACAGGCTGATGACGATGCGGCACTGCCGCAGCCGATCTGCGAAGGCTCGCTGACCCAGTCCGTTGATGTTGTCCAGACGCCAGCCGTCGGGCAGCCCTTTCGAGGCGAGCATGCGCGTGACGAGATCGGTGTCCCCGCCGCCGCGCCGCGGCAGGTAACCGATCACCCGCTCACGTCGGCGAAGGGGCCCGAGGTTGAAGATCTCGGCGTCGACGGCCCCGCGGATCCGGCGCACCGGGATTCGGGGGAATGCGTACTCCAGCAGCTGGGCGCTGTGTTCGGAGACGCAGACAATGCCGAGCAGCTCACGGCTGCTGCTCAGGTGCGCGGCCGTGACGTCGCCGTAGCGGCGCCACGTCATGTGGCCGCTCTGGTTGAGCACGATGTGCTTGATCGGCAGCGGCGTGAGCGCGACCCGGTCCACGTCCATCTCCGGAATCACGACCACGTCGTTGGGGGCGATCGCCGTCGACTTCTCATCGGTCACCACGGTGGCGTTGTCGAACCAGCGGTAGCGGAAACCTGGCTTCTGATGCAGCGCCGCGGCTTTGACGCCGGCCGCGTTGAGCTCGTCCACGTGTCGGTACATGAGCCGGACGCCGCCGGAGGCGTGCTCCCAGTCCGGGGTCAGGAAGTAGACGGTGGGTTCCGTGGACAGCTGTGTGGTCGCCGCGATCGGCTTGCGCTGCCACTGTCGTCGTCTGGCCTTCGCGCTTTCGATGAGATCTCGTGTTCGACGTCCGGGCATCAGTTCTCCTCGTGGCGGCGTTTGGGCTCGAAAATCTCAAAAGTCCGTGGAGCGTGTTTTCTCGGCGCGCTGACCTTCGCTTTACACTGGCGGCAGAGACGCGGTCCCGATGATCACGATTCCGGCTCTGACTTCTGCCCCCGCACAGTCAACTCATCCCAGACAGGGCTCGACACCCCATGAGCGTGGACGATAGCGAAGATTCCGTCGCTGACGCGCGCTCGAGTGAGGAAGCGTCGGAAGATCGTACCCTGGGCCAGCAGGTGGGCCGGAGCGCGATGTGGAGCGCCATCAACGCGGGCGTGCTTCGCCTGGCGACCTTCGTCGTCAGCCTCGTCGTGGCCCACCTCGTCGCCCCGGAGAAGTTCGGTCTCTTCACCGTCGCGCTCACCGTTTTCACGATCGCCATCAGTGTTTCCGAGCTCGGCGTCGTGTCGGCGATCGTCCGCGAGCCCAAACGCACGGCCGAGATCGCGCCGTCGGTCTTCACCATCAGTTTGATCACGAGCGCTCTGCTCACGGTCCTGCTGGTCGCGTTCGCCGAACCGATCGCTCGAGAGCTGGGAGACGCGCGGGCCGCCGGAGCGGTTCGGGTGTTGTCGCTCGTCGTCCTCCTCGCCGGCTTCAGCCAGGTTCCGGCTGCCCTGCTGTCGCGCGATTTCATGCAGCGTCAGCGATTCATCGTCGACGCGGCGTTCTTCGTCTCCTCGACCGTGGTGATGCTGGCCCTCGTCTCGATCGGCGACGATGTCCAGGCGCTCGTCTGGTCGCGCGTAGCGGGTCAATTGGTGACGGTCGTCCTCATCGCCTGGATGGCCCCGGAACGCTACTGGCCAGGTTTTCGAGCATCCGAGATGAAGCACCTCCTGACGTTCGGCCTGCCGCTGGCCGGCGCCAACCTGATCACGCTGGCGATCGGCAACGTCGACTTCATCGTCGTCGGCCGCACGCTCGGCGTGACCGATCTCGGCTACTACAACCTGGCGTTCAACATCTCGGGCTGGCCGGTCAGCATCTTCAGCGCTGTCTTGATCAGCGTGACGCTGCCGACGTTGTCTCGCGTGCGGCACTCCTCGACGCAGCTGGTCAAACACATGTCAGCGGGCCTGTCCGCTGTCGCCGCCGCGTCGTTTCCCGTGTGCGCCCTGTTCATAGCGCTGGCGCCGCACTTGATCGACATGGTCTACGGACGACGGTGGCATCCGGCCTGGGTGGCGCTCGTCGTCCTGGCGATCTTCGGGGCCGCGCGGACAGTGTTGACCTTGTTCTCCGACCTGGTCATCGCCCTCGGGCTGACCCGTCGCCTGCTGCTGATCCAGCTCATCTGGGTGGCGCTGCTCACTCCCGCGATGGTGTTCGGCGTGCGCCGCTGGGGAATCGCGGGAGCCGGCGTCGCCCATGTCGCGGTGGTCGTGTTGGTGGTCATCCCGATGTATCTGATGGTGGTGCGCCGTGGAACGGGCGTGCGCCTGGGCTGGATGGTCCCGTCGCTGACCCTGCCGATCGTGGCGTCCGTGGCGGCAGGCTTCGCCGCGTGGGGTGTGGCGGAGGTCGTCCACCCGGAGATCGCACAGTTGCTCCTGGGCGGCCTGACCGGCCTAGTCGTGTACGGCCTTGTCGGGTTCAAATGGCTGACCCGGCTGCGTGCCCATCTACGCGCTATGTACTGGACACGGGGCCGCAAGGACGATGATCACCCCGACGTCGCGCTGGCCGAGGACGACGGCAGCCTGCGCCACTCGGCGGAGCCCTACGTGCCTGAGTCCGCCTTCGAGGTGCGAGAGATCTCCAGCCCCGGCACGTGAGCGTGATCTTGGTCCCAGCTCGGGGATTTAGCGGACCCGAGCGCCTCGCGGCAGCGCGGGTCGGCGCTCTGCGCGTGAGACCCTTCATCCGCTTACAGCCGGATGGAGGTCTGGGTGCTCGTCGTCATCTACGAAGACCGACCTCAGGTCTTGGTCGGGGTGCAACTGGCCATCCTGAGCCTCGCCCAGCACAGCAAGGATCTGCCGGTGCTGGCGATTGTGCCGGGCGTCGGCGACGAGTTCCTGCGCTGGTCTGAACGCTTCCCGAACCTGACGGTGCGCGCGGACCGCGAAGGAGTCATCGGGCAGGGCTGGAACGTCAAGCCCTCGGTGCTGAAGAACCTGCTGGAGGAAGGGAAGGACCAAGTCCTCTGGTTCGATTCCGACCTCGTTGTCACCGGCGACCTCGGTGCGCATCTTGCTCGATTCGACGACGCCACGGTGGTCGGCGCCGAGGAGTACGCCTGGGGCCACCACCAGGGTTCCGACGCGCGAACGGTCGGTTTGGGCCTGAGCGTCGCTCGCACGTTTCCCGCGACGATCAACACATGCTTGCTGCGAGTCTCGCAACAGCACCGCGCTCTCGTGGACGATTGGCACGACATCCTGGCCAGTGAGGCCTATCTCGCCGCGCAGCGATTGCCGGCTCGAGACAGGCCGTTTCACCTATGGTCGGACCTGCAGGTCTTCACCGGTCTCATGGGATCGACGAAGTATGGCGACGTGCCCGTCGAGTTGCTCGCGCGCGGCTCGGAAATAGCGCAATGCTATGGACCGTCCGGCTACACAGTGCTGGAACGCCTGCGGGCCGGGCGAGAGCTTCCGCTGTTGGTGCACGCGATGGGGGCCAAGCCGTGGGCCCCGCCCAGCGCCCCGATCGGAGCCCGGCGCGGCGTCCGGCTGCTCAAGGGAGTCGAGGCCGTTCACCAGGACCTCACCCCGTATGTCGAAGTCGCCCGTGCGTATCGCGGCCAGTTCGACGGCGACGACTCCTGGCTGGAGCCGCGGACGCGGGCGGGTCGCCTTCTGACCAGGATGTTCCCGCGTCGGCCCGCGGCTCGTGAGCTTCCGCTGGCGATGCTGGACACGACCGCGCGCCAGCTCCGGGCATGGATGAGGATCGGTCGCATCGCCGCCGCCGCGTCGGACTAGCGCTGTATGCAAGACGCTCCCCGCTCGAGCCTGTCGGCCTGAGCGGGGAGCGTCTTTGTCACCCAGAGATCTGGCGTCAGACCCAGTAGTGCGACGCCGGGCTGGTGTTGGTGAAGACGTTGCCGGTGACGTTGGAGCCGGTGGGGGCTTCGATGGCGGCGACTTGCCAGCCGGGGGTGAAGGTGTTGTTTTTGATGGTGATGCCGGCGGGGTTGGCGATGCCTTTGTCTTCGAAGGCGACGCCTTGGCTGGAGACTTGGTTGTTTTTGGAGATGTTGACGAAGAGGTTGTTTTGGATGGTGAAGCTGGAGATTTGGGGTTGGTCGGATTCCCATTGGACGAACATGGTGGAGGTGTTGCCGCATTCGACGCGGTTGTGGGTGATGAGGGTGCCGTTGCCGCCGGTGGACATGATGCCGTCGGTGTGGTCGGTGGTGCTGTAGGTGCCGGTGGCGTTGTTGTAGACGGGGTCGCCCATGGGGAGGTCGTGGATGTAGGAGTCGGTGACGGTGGTGCCGCCGTCGATGCGCGCGCCGTGGATGGTGTGGTGGATGTTGACGCGTTGGATGAGGTTGTTGAGGTTGGTTCCGCCGGAGAGGACGCCGATTCCGTGCATGTAGGTGGTTCCGTTGGCTCCGCCGCCGATGTCGGTGTCGGTGACGGTGGCGTTGGGTCCGCCGAGGGTGAGGCACCAGTTGTTTTCGTTGGTGCAGCGGATGCGGGTGTTTTTGATGGTGACGCCGGGGTAGGTGTTGGTGAGGGAGCCGTTGATGTCGAGGCCGGTGATGGTGGTGTTGGGGGCGGTGACGACGACGGTGTGGTTGCCGTCCCAGCGCCAGCCGGTTCCGGAGGTGGCTTGGGCGGGGACCTGGGTCAGGGTGGTCCCGGTGGGGACGCCGGTCGTGGACGCGTCGGGGAACCCTGAATACGACGCCGAACCACCAGACGCCGACGACGCCGACGCGGGCCGCTTCGAGCTAGAGCTGGGTGTCTTCGTGGCGCTCGGCGGGGCCGACGTCGGCGCGGCGGCCGATGTGCTGGGCTGAGCGGACGTCGAGGAGGCGGTGGCCGATTCCTGCGGCGAGGATGTCGTGGGCGCCGTCGGAGTTACCGGGTGATGGTGGTGGAGATGCCCACGCCAGTGGAACAGCGACGATCGGTTGAAGCCGAGAGCGTCAGCGGAATTGCTCTGGGTTGCCACGGTCCCCACGACAACCGAGGCAACGGATACCAATGCGATTCCGGCCGCCAGGAAGGTGCGGAATCGGGTCTTTACGAGTCGGCGCAAGTTTCGCTTGGGACGATGTTTAGACAAGGGGGATATCCAGTTCGTTCATTCTGCGTTCACCGCACTGACATTGTGCAGGCTCGCGCAGATCGGTGGGTCGCGAACTCGGCAAACCCTAGCCGACTATCAACGTATAAAGCAACTGCGAAATCAGAAGTTGGAAACTGAATACGCATCGTGTATATCACGGTTCAATAAATCACGAGCTAATTACGTCGGTCTTGGCGCGTTCGCTACGCTCTGTGAGTGGCGAAACTGCTGATGATCGGGACATTCGATCGCGACGACGTCGGCGAAGCGTGGGTTGCGTACGAGTGGGCGGATCGACTGAGTCGCTGTCACGATTTGACCGTTCTCACCGTGTATCGGCGTGAACAGGGGCATGTGTCTCCACAGCTACCCTCCGCTCGGGTCATCGAGTTCCGAGAGGCGTGGACCTCGCGCCGCTGGGCGCGGCTCAACAGCATGCTCAAGCCGGATTACATTCCCTTTTACGTGCGCGCACGCCGCTGGATCAAGCAGGCGATGGCCGCGGGCGAGACGTTCGACATCGCGTATCAACCCGTCCCCACGGCCATGCGCTATCCGTCGCCGGTGGCGGGACTGGGCATTCCCTACGTGATCGGCCCGGTCGGCGGAAGTATCGAGACTCCGGCCGCGTTCGGCACCGAGGACACCGCTCCCTGGTTCGTCGGCCTGCGCGCCCTGGATCGAGCTCGTTTGCGGTACGACCGCCTATTACGCCGCACCTACATCGAGGCCGGCTGCGTGCTGGGCAGCGGCCCGTACGTCCGCGGCCAGCTCGCCGACATCCCGTTGCGTCGCTTCGAAGTGATGATCGACAGTGGCATTACCGAAATGCCGCAACTCGATGACTCTCCCGCGGCAGAGCGTCCTGTGCGGTTTTTATTCGTCGGCAGATTGGTCCGGACGAAGGGCGTTCGCGACGCCATCCGCGCGATGAGCCGGGTGCCCGATCTCGACGTGTCGCTTGACATCGTCGGGCAGGGCTACGACAGCGACGCCTGCGCGGCGCTGATCGAAGAACTCGGCCAGCAAGATCGCATCACGATGCACGGCCAGCGAAGCAAGGAGGAGGTCGCGGCGTTCTATAAGCGCAGTGACGTATTTCTCTTTCCGAGCTATCGGGAAGCGGGTGGGATCGTGGTGGCCGAAGCCATGTCCTACGGTCTGCCGCTGATCGTGGCGTCCGTCGGTGGGCCGGCCTACACCGTGGACGACACCTGCGGGGTGAAGATCGACGTCACCAATCCGGCGCAGTACGCCCGCGACCTCGCGGCCGCTATCCGGCTGTTCGCCACTGATCCGGACCTGAGGGGCCGGCTGTCCGCGGGGGCGCGGCGCCGCGGCAGCGAGATCGGGCTGTGGGAGAACAAGGTGCGCCGGATGAACTCGATCTTCGACGAGGTGATGGCCGGTCATTAGGGAAGGCTGAACTGCGAGCCGGTGCGCGGCGGTATGTCCAGATACTCTGTTCCTGGGCCCACAAGGAGTTGCATAGATGAGTTCAGGTCGACGGGTGAACATTTGCTTCCACGGCATCGGCGAACCGCTGCGTGAAATGGAACCCGGTGAGTCCGATTACTGGGTCACCGAAGACTTCTTCCGGGAGGTCGTCGCCTATTTGAGCGAGCAACCGGGCGCCAGCGTGAGCTTCGACGACGGGAACGTCTCCGACTACGAGATCGGACTCCCGGTGCTGCGCGAGCGGGGAATGCGCGGGTCGTTCTTCCCCGTCGCGGGTCGGATAAACAAGCCGGGCAGCCTGGAGGGCGGCCAGCTGAAGGCTCTGCTCGACGCCGGCATGACCGTCGGCACTCATGGCATGCGTCATCGCCCGTGGACCGGGCTCGGCGACGACGAGCTGATCGAGGAGTTGGTCACAGCTCGCGACCTCATAGCGGCTGAGGCCGGCGCTCGCGTTAGCTCCGCCGCCTGTCCATTGGGGCGTTACAACCGGCGCGTGTTGACCAGCCTGCGGAAGCTCGGCTACGCGCAGGTGTACACGAGCGACCGCGCCACCGCGCCGGCCAGCGCCTGGCTGCAGCCGCGCTTCAGCGTCCGTTCGGCCGACACACTGGCCGGCGTGCGGGCCCTCTTCGAAAAGCCGACCAGGTTGTCCGGCGCCAAGGCTCACGCGCGAATCGCCGCAAAGCGCTGGCGATAGTGGTGGGCAGTGCCGCCCCAAAAAGGGTCTTGATCGGTTTCGCGGAATCGCTGGCCGCCATTGAATGCGCTTGGATTCTTGTCGACGCCGGGTATGAGGTGATCGCTTTTTCCACCGATCCCGCCCGGGCCGCGCTCCGCCGGAGCAAAAGTGTCGAGGTGGTCGCTATCCCGGATCCCCGGGTGGACGCCAGGGCCAGCGCGCGGGCGATCGTCGACCTCGCCGGGCGGCTCGACGCCTGCGCGCTCCTCCCGCTCGATGACGAGGCTCTGTGGCTCGCCGACTTCGCACACGCCGAGCTGAGCGTCCCGGTTGCCGGCCCGACCGGCGAGCAGGCCCGACTCTCCATGGACAAAGCCCAGCAGTTCGAGCTCGCCGCCGATGCCGGGTTCAACGTTCCGGCGACGCTGGTGTTCGACCCGTCGGACGGGCTACCCGCGCAGGAGGCGCAGCTGCCGGCGAGTCCGCACGGCGGGCTCATGGTGAAGTCGGCGTTCGCCGTAGCCCTGGACGGCGACGGACTGGTCACCGGTTCGGGGTATGTGTCACACGACGCCGGACGCGCCATCGAAGTGCTGTCAGCAGCCAAGGAGCGGGTCCTCGTGCAACCCCGTCTCCGGGGCGTGGGCGAGGGGATCTTCGGGTTCGCCGATGCGAACGGCGTCGTGGCCTGGAGCGGCCATCGGCGAATCCGGATGATGAATCCGAACGGCTCCGGATCGAGCGCGTGTCGCTCGATCGATCCCGACCCCGACTTGATCGTGGGGGCGGAGAAGTTCCTCGTGGCCGCCGGCTGGCGCGGAATCTTCATGCTCGAGTTTCTGCGTGACGCCGAAGGCTGCCCATGGTTCATGGAGCTCAACGGGCGGCCGTGGGGAAGCATGGCGCTAGCCCGGCGCCGCAATCTGGCCTATCCCGCGTGGGCGGTGAGTGCGGCGATCGATCCAGACTTCGTGCCGAGCGCCCCGAGGTCGTCCGAGCACGTGACCGCTCGCCACCTGGGACGCGAGATTCTGCACGTGGCGTTCACCGTCCGTGGACGCAAGACCGGCGGCCCGGAATGGCCGACGGTCCGGTCCACTCTCTCGAACGTCCTGCGCTGGCATCGCGGCGACTTCTGGTACAACGCCAGGCGCGGCGAGCTGCGAGTCTTCGCCGTCGACACGATGGCCAGTGTCCTCAAGCCGTTCCGACGCCGATGAACCGGATCAAGGTGGCTGCCCACGTCCACTCCGAGTGGTCTCATGACGCGTCGTGGACTCTGCCCGACCTCGCGCGCTTCTTCCGGCGACGCGGCTTCGACGCCGTCCTGATGTCCGAGCACGACGACGGTTTCGACGCCGAACGCTGGACAGATTTTCGGCGGGCCTGCGCCGCCGCCAGCTTGCCCGGGCTGCTCCTTGTGCCCGGCATCGAGTACGCCGACACCGATAATGTCGTCCATATTCCGGTGTGGGGAGAGCTC
>Ga0207695_10009192_pt1 | contig 12256 bp, 15 predicted proteins | sample KBSC54metaG_FD_184354 | JGI IMG/M metagenome (GOLD analysis project Ga0207695, IMG submission 184354) | Corn rhizosphere microbial communities from Kellogg Biological Station, Michigan, USA - KBS C5-4 metaG (SPAdes) (version 2) | ecosystem: Host-associated > Plants > Roots > Rhizosphere > Soil...
CGCTGGATTAACTTCTGGCAGCCTAACCCCGTCCACCGCAACCGATCTTTGACAATTGCATAGCACCGCCCCCCACCGATCGCCCAAAGTGTCTTTCTCGTTCTTCTTTACGTTCTCCGGAATACCAGGTTAAGCCTGGCTTGATCTTGTGAACTGAAAGGAGTTCACCATGTAAATTGCTCGTTCGTGCATGTAGCTGAACCGGAGCGGCGGCGAAAGCTCTGAAGAAGGAACGGGAGAAGTTGCACGAGATGACGAATCGTCGTCAGTGTCACAAGCCGTTCCCGAACCTGATCGAGGAGTTGAACCGGCGCCTGAACGGCTGGAAGAACTACTTTGATTTTGGGTATCCACGCCAGGCCTTCCGAGAGATTAACTCGTATGTTCGCTGCCGTCTCATGCAGCATCTGAGACGGCGCAGCCAGCGGCCTTTCCGACCGCCGGAAGGGGTCAGTTTCTATGAGCAAATCCAGCGATTCGGACTGGTGGAATTGTAGAGACTGGCAGCCGTGCCACTGCCTGTGCATGCCTGAGGCAATACGTTTTCAGGAGAGCCGGATGCCGGGAAATCCGCTTTTCCGGTTCGACGAGGGGAGAGTGGGTCGCACCGCAAGGTGTCGCCCTCTCTCCTACTCTACCGTGAAACTCCCGCTAAGCCGCGCGCGCGATCTGCCGGTATTCTTCTTCCGACTTACCCGGCAGCAGTACCCACAACGTATAGATCCCGAGCGCCGTACCGAACGGCATATCGATCAGATTGAGGCAGCCCATCACGATCGCCAGCATGCGAGCCCACGGCTGCCGCTCCAGCAGTCCCCATCCGGTGACGATCCCGACGACGCCGCTGAATAGCAGCGCGAGCCCGGCAAAGCGCAGGATCCCGTGCACGAAGAACGGCACGTCCGGCGGGAGGAAACTCATCATCCCGTGCCGCGCCATCGAGAAGAGAAATAGCCCCGGCAGCATGCGGAAGGCCGAGATCGCCAGCCACAAAATCCCTAATAGCCGGATGTGCCCGGCGATGCGGCTCTGGATCGGCATCAGCGGGACCACCCGGGCCGCTTTCCCGCAGGATGGGCAGAAACTCGCCTGGTCGCTCAATTTCGTGCCGCAGCGATCGCAAAACATTGGTCTCTCCTCTAAAGCTGATACGCGCCGCCCGCCTGGCTTGTTCCATACCTCGTTTTTTCTGTTGACAGCCGTAGCCGGTCCGCCCTATATTGGTAACCAACTGGTTACTGATTGAGCATGGGAACTCAACAAATAGACGTTTTTCACGCCGTGGCTGACGTCACGCGGCGGGCCATTCTGGACCAACTCAGGCAGGGAGCGCAGCCGGTGCACGAGATCGCGCGAGCCTTTCCGGTCAGCCGTCCCGCCATATCCAAGCATCTGCGGGTGCTCCACGAGGCCAACCTGGTGACCGAGCGCAAACTCGGCCGTCTGCGCATGTATCATCTGAATCCCGAGCCTTTGCGCGACCTGGACCGCTGGCTCGAAACTTATCGCAATTTCTGGAGCATGAACCTGGCGAACCTCAAACGCCACCTGGAGAAAAAGGAGATCAAACAATGAGTGTAGAGATCAAGGGCGAAGCCATCACCGGTGAGATCGAGATCCTCGCCCCGCCAGAAAAAGTTTTCGACGCGCTGGTCGATCCCAACGAATTGGTGCAATGGTGGGGCTCCGCCGACACCTATCGCACTTCCGATTGGAAGATCGACCTCCGGCCCGGCGGGTCGTGGAGTTGCCACGCGCAAGGCGCCGCTGGTCCTGTCTCCGCCGTGGGCGGCACGTATCTCGTGGTCGACCGGCCGCATCGCCTGTCCTATACCTGGATGCCGAGTTGGGCGCCCGGCGAGGAATCGCAAGTGCATTACACTTTGGCCGCCATCCCTTCGGGCACGCTCGTGAATTTCCGCCACGAAGGTTTCAAGAGCGACCAGTCGCGCCAGGCGCACACTCAGGGCTGGACACGCGTCATTGTCTGGCTGCAATCGTACTTGCAAACAGAGGAGGTGCACTCGTGAGAACGAGCCTTTCCTTCTTCTTACTTGCCGCACTACCGCTCGCCGCCGGCGGGGCGGGGAAGATGAACGACGCCGAACGGGACTACCTGATCGGCCAACTCGAACAGTCGAAGAAGGCCATGCTGTCTTCGATTCAGGGACTCAGCGACGCGCAGTGGCGCTTCAAGCCTGCGCCCGCCGTCTGGAGCGTGCAGGAATGCGCCGAGCACATCATTCTCGCCGAAGACCTGCTGCTCTCGATGGCGCAGCAGTCTCTCACGTCGCCGGCCGTCGTGCGGGCCGCCACGGCGAATCTGGATTTCTACAAGGCGTTCGCGGCAAAGGTCGAGGATCGCAGTCAGAAGGCCAAGGCGCCCGAGCCGCTCGTCCCCTCGCAGCGATTCGCTACCCCCGCCGATGCCGCCAGGGAGTTCACGGCGCGACGCGATAAGACCATCGCGTACGTGCGGGCCAGCCAGGACGAACTGTTTCTGCACACCGTAACCGGGTCGCCGGCCGGACCTATGGATGCCTACCAATTCCTGGTGCTGCTCGCCGCTCACTCGGCGCGCCATACGGCCCAGATCCGCGAGGTCGAGTCGAACACGAAGGCGAAGTTCCTGGCTGTGTACGAACTGGCGCACGGCACGCCCGATCAGCTGAAGCCCGCCGACATCGCGGTCCTCCAGCAGCACGCCGAGTATCTGAAATCGCTGGCTGCGAAAGGTGTGATCACGTTTGCCGGTCGCACGAACAATCCCACGCAGCCCCGCGGCTATGTCGAGTTGAATGCCACGGAAAGCGAAGCCAAGGCTTACATCGACAACGATCCCGCGGTAAAGGCGGGCATCTTCCGGTCTACTCTGGAATCGTTCACGGAGGCCGTGCACTGAAGTAGAGCAGTCCACCGATTCTTTTTCTTCTACCTGCTGGTGCTCGTCCGAAGTTCCGTGGTCACGACGAACCGTCTACCGGCCGCCATGCTTTCTCAGGATCTCGGCAACCTCCGGGAAGTTGTTTTCAACCGCTGTCATGAGCGGCCGCTTCCCGAGAGCGTCTTCCAGATTTGGATCGGTGACGCCCTCTTTCAGGAGCCACGCAGTCATGTCCACGTTGCCGTCACGTACCGCGGCGCTTAGCGACTGGTTGAAATCGCGAGTGCGCGCGGCGATGCGCGGGTTCAGCACCTCGGCCATCTTTGTGTCTCCGCTGATTGCCGCGTGATACAGCAGACAGTAGCCGTGCGGTCCGCGTGCGTTGACCACCGCGGGGTTCGCTTTCACCAGCGCCGTTACCACATCGCGCTCGCCGAGCATAGCCGCGCAGAAGGCGTCGATGCGAGCCCCCTTTTCCAGAAGCAAGCGTGCCATCTTTCTGCTGCCGACATGAGATGCGCCGCCGAGACCGGTTTCCCAATCTCCTCCTCCCCAGTCCCAGCAGGCATAAACGAGCCTCGGATCGTGGGAGATCATTTCGGCGACCTGATCGAGGTTCCGATCCTTATGAGCCAGGCCGACGAAGGAGACGACTGCATCGAGGTCCTGGCGCGCGCCGCGTTTCGGCTCCGGACGAATCGGACTGGTCTGGAGTGTGGCGGCGAATAGTCCGGCAACGCGTCGGCGCGTGAAAGGGATTGAAAGGGAATCGTGAAGCATGCCTCTATTTAGGGGCAAGTCGGAGTACCGGGAATATTATTTTTCCATTAACGAATAAGATCCGTGATCTCTGTGCTTTGGACTTTGTTCTTAAGTGGGGCAGGCGCTTTCGCCTGCCCATTTTCTGAACTACTTCTTGTGACCTAACCGGCTACAGGCTTCGTCTGCTTTGGTGGGATCCACAGCATCGTTGCCCTGCTGGATCATCGCGATCTTGCCCTGCTCGTCGATCACGAAAGTGGTCCGATTGGAAATGCCCATGCCTGTGTTGAGCACGCCGTACATTTCCGAGATTTTCCTGTCGTGATCGCTCAACATCGGAAACTCCGCTCCGAGTTCCTTGGACCAATGCGACAAGGTTGCTATGAAATCCGTGCTGATCGCCAGCACCTGCGAATCGTTTGCTGTAAATTTTCCGATACCAGCCTGGTATCCAGTGAGTTCCTTCGTTCAACCACCGGTGAACGCGGCCGGGAAGAACGCCAGTATCACGTTTTTCTTACCGCGATAGTCGGATAGTTTGATCTCTTTGCCGCTGGTATTCATGTTCTTGGCAATGGTGAAATCCGGCGCCATATCGCCCTCTTTCAGGGTCAATTGAGGCGCGGGACCCTGCGCAAATACCGGCGCCATGAGCAGCGCCAGCAGTCCCAATGTCTTCATCGTCAGTCCCCCTCCAATGGGAACATCCTCGGAGCGTTATGGCCGGAGCGTACCATTTCCGCGCGACTCTCTGCAACCGCGTGAGGCGCGTTAAAATCCGGGTTCCGGCCGAAAGGAGCAATGTAGAAATGTTCACGAATCACACCCGCGAGCGACTCGCCAGGGGTGAGACCGTATTCGGCTGCGGCTTGCAGGTCTACCGGTCCGCGGAGATTCCGCGCGTCTTCGCCGCCGCCGGCTTCGACTACGTCTTCATCGATATGGAGCACGGCGCCTATGACCTCGAAACCGTCCAGGACATGATCGTGTCTGCCAACGCTGCGGGGATCACGCCCATCGTCCGCGTAGCCGAGTTGCTCTACTCGCTCGTCGCCCGCCTGCTCGATTCCGGCGCGCAGGGCATCATCCTGCCGCGCGTCGAGGATTCCAAATTGCTCGCCGAGGCCGTGAGCTGGATGCGCTTCCCGCCCGTGGGCAAGCGCGGCTACGGCATCAATGCCACCATGGTCAGCTACGAACCGCACAGCTTCGCCGAGATCATCGATCACCAGAATCGCAACACTGTCTGTGTCGTGCAGTTTGAAACGCAGCTTGCGATCGACCGCGCCGACGAGTTGCTCTCCGTCCCGGGCGTGGACATCGCCATGGTCGGGCCCGCCGACCTTTCGATCTCGCTCGGCATCCCCGGCGACTTCGATAATCCCCTCCTCATCTCCACGGTCGAAGGCCTCGTCGCGAAGTGCAATCGCCATGGCGTCATCCCCGGCATTCAGGTCCGGACCACCGCGATGGCGAAGTTCTGGGCGGGACGGGGCATGCGTTTCATCGGCGCCGGCGGCGAGCACTCGCTCCTACTCGAAAAGTGCAAAGAGGTCGTCTCCCAACTGCAGTCCGCCCGGGCTGCACAGGTGGCCCAATGACGCCCATCGGACTGAATACCTATTGCCTCCGCGCCATGCGCTGGCCGGACAAGAAGCTCCTTGAGTACACCGCCGGGCTCAAGCTCGATGCCGTCTTCCTGCAGGACTCGCTCGATCCCGGCGCCAACGATCCGGCCCACTGGAAGGACGTCAAAGACCAGGCCGCCGCGCTCAATCTACATCTCGAAACCGGCACAGGCGCCTCGCTGCCGCGCACGCCCGAGCGCTTCGACGCCTCCGTCAAACTGCTCACCGGCGCCATCAAACGCGCTTCCGGCATGGGATCGAAACTGGTCCGGACGCTCATCGCCAGCGACCGCGCGGCGCTCCCGCCCGGACCCGTCGAGCAGCACATCGAGACCATGATCAAGTTGTTCCGCACGGTCGGCAGCCAGGCCCGCGACGCCGGTGTGAAGTTCGCCCTGGAGAATCACAAGGACCTGATGTGCTGGCAAACCCGCCAGGTGATCGAAGGGGCAGGGAAGGACATCGCGGGGTCGTATTTAGACACCGGCAATCCCGTCTTCGTCATGGAAGATCCCATGGAGACGGTGGAGACGCTGGGTCCGCTGGCCGTCACCTTCCACCTGCGCGATTCCGTCGTCTACGAGACCCGCCGCGGCATCGCCGTACAGTGGGTGCCCCTTGGCGAGGGCGTGGTCGATTTCAAAAAGATCGTCGCCCGCGCCCAGCAGATCATGCCGCCGGTCTATATCTATATCAAGCCCATCACCGGCCGTCCGCCCGCCATCCTCCCGACCCTCGAAGCCGATTTCTGGAAGGGCTGGCAGGACAAGCGTGCCGAATCCTTCGCCCGTTTCCTGGCCCTCGCTAAGAGCGGCCATCCCTACGAAGGCGAGATGGTGATCGAAGATGTCGCCGGCCGATCTGGCCGCCCCGAGTACGCCGAAGCCCTCCAATACCAGCAGCGCGATCACATGGAGCGCAGCGTCGACTACGCCAAAAAGGTCCTCGACCTCGGCGTGAAATGGAGGGCGTAGCGAAAACCTTTCGGCCACAGATGATATTTCCGGCTACTCGACTGGATACCCCTTATCGATCCAGTTCGCCTTGAAGTTCTCCGGGATGTACATAGCCTTGGCATGAACGTACCCCATGCCTTTCAGCATCTCCATGGCGGGCTTCATGTTAGGGCAGTGGTCCCACGGGCAGCAGCCGCAGTAAACGACGATGTCGCGATCCTTGGGCAGTTTGGCGACCGCCGCTTTCAGCAAGTCCAGCCCTTCCGGCTTCGCACCCGGACCCGCATACACCGCGCCCGGGATGTGCTTGCTTCGGAACAGGACGTTCGGTCCGACATACAACACCGCTGGGACATTGGACTTAGCCAAGGTCGCCGCAATGTCTTTCGGTTCAGCCACCGGGAAATCGGCCGCCATCCAGAGAAGGAATCCGGCCAGGAGCATTCGCATGCCCTCAATGTACCGCAATGTATCCAGCCGGGAACGCCTGTGACGAATCCGCCCATTTTAATTCGACGCAAATGCATGTTCTAATAGAGCTTATCCGTCTCGTGAAGTTTATAACCGATATGTTTCGCACTCTTCGGATTCTGCTTTTCGCAAGCGCCGCTTTTTCGCTGATGGCCACCGACACCACCCAAGGCCAAGCCGCGCTCGCCCGATTACCCCTGCGCTTCGAGGCCAACCAGGGCCAGTTCCAGTCCGGCGTCCGCTATGGCGCTCGCGCCGGCGGCTACAGCCTGCTGCTGACCGATCGCGGACCCGAGCTTTCCGTCTCCGGCGCCGCGCCGGTCGGTATCACCCTGCTGAACTCCCGCCCGGCCGCCATCGAGCCCCTCGACCCGCTGTCCGCGCGCACCAACTACTTCGTGGGGTCGCGTGACAACTGGCATACCGGAGTCGCCAGTTACAACCGCGTGCGCTATCGCGGCGTGTACCCCGGCGTCGACGTGGTCTACTACGGCAGCCAAGGCCAGTTGGAATACGATTTCGTCCTGCAGCCCGGCGCCGATCCGCGCGCCATCCGCCTGAAATTCGCCGGCGCCGGACGCCTCGGCCTCACCGCCCAGGGCGACCTCAGCTACGAAACCCCGGCCGGCCGCATGACCCAAATGCGGCCCGTCATTTACCAGGAGGACGCCAAAGGCGCCCGTCACGAGATCTCCGGCCGTTATGTGCTGCAGGCCAAGGGCACCGTCGGGCTGAAGCTCGATGGATATGACCGCAAGCGCTCGCTGGTGATCGATCCCGTCCTGGTGTACTCGACTTACATGGGCGGCAGCCGCAGCGATCGCATCAACGCCGTTCGGCTCGATTCTAAAGGTCTGCTGTACGTCACTGGCCAGACGGATACGACCGGCTCCGCCAACAGCTTCGGCGGCGACCTCCCGGCCACTGGCAACTTCTATCTCGGCAACAGTGCCGGCATCACCGACGCGTTCCTGGCCATCATCGACACGACGGGCAAGAGCGGCAATTACGGACTGGTCTACTACAGCTATCTCGGCGGCAGCAATATCGATATCGCCAACGCGCTGCAGGTGGACGCCGCCGGCAATGTTTACCTCACCGGTCAGACTTCCTCGACGGACTTCCCCATGGTCGGCAATTCGATCCAGACCTCGGGCGCGGCGACCACTTTTTACGCGTTCATCGCCGAGCTGAATCCCAAGGCGGCCGGCAGCGACGGGCTGGTCTATTCGACCTACATCGGCGGCACCGGCGGCGATAGCAATGGCAACGGCATCGACCTGGATTCGGCCGGCAACATCTATGTGATCGGCACGACCAAGGCCAGCGATTATCCGGTGACGGATAGCGCTTACGCGGGCGTCATCTACGGCCCGCAGGACACGTTCCTCTGCAAGTTCAACACGAGCAGCTCCAACCTGCTTTACTCCACCTTCCTCGGCGGAGAGTCGGACGATTGGGGCATCGGAATCGCCGTCGGTCCCAGAGGTCTGGTCTACTTCGCGGCCCAGACGTTTTCGGCGCAGTTCCCGCTCGGTCCCAATTCCTATCAGGTGAACCTGAAGGGCGGCCAGGATCCCGTCATCGGCGTCATGGACTTCAGTAAGAGCGGGACGGATTCCCTGGTTTACTCGACATACTTCGGCGGCTCGGCCGGCGACGCCGTGCGCGCCATGAAGCTGGATTCCAAGGGCAACATGATCATCACCGGGTACACTCTATCCAACGACTTCCCGGTGACCGGCGATGCCATCCAGACCACCAACCGCGGCAATGGCGACGCTTTCGTTTCGGTCCTGAACCCGCTGACGCCGTCCTCGCTCGTGGTCTACTCCACGCTGCTGGGCGGTACCGATGGCGAAGTGGCTTACGGTGTTGGCAGCGATGCCGCGGGCAATCTGTACGTCGCCGGCTACACCCTCTCAGCGGATTTCCCCGTGTCCGGCGAACTCCTGCGCACGAACCAGGGCATCGACCTGTTCATTGCCAAGTTCAAGCCGGGTACCCGGACGCTGACCTGGTCCACTTACCTCGGCGGCGCCACCGTGAACTCCCCCACCGATATGGTCGTGGGTCCGGATGGCCGCGCTTACGTGGTGGGCTGGACGGGCGGCCAGTTGCCGATCGGTCCGGCGCCTTACCAGGGCACATTCGGCGGCGGTTATGCGGATGGCTTCCTGGTGGTCATGGCCGACCAGCAGGTCCAGGATAATCAGCAGACTACGGGCTCCCAATCGCGCCGCCGGCCGTCGGAAATGCCGCACAATGCCGACCCCGCCGCCCGGTCCAACGTACCCCGCAGGTAGGTCACTTCAAAACCGGTCATTGTGTTAACATGCAGGAGGATCGCTCCGGCTGTCCCGTCCTGTATCCTTTCCCGAAGTGAACCACCTTTAATACATGAATTTACGCTCTCTTTTTAGTCTCTTTTCCTCAGATCTGGCTATCGATTTGGGGACGGCCAACACGCTTGTCTATGCCAAGGGGAAGGGCATTGTAGTCAATGAGCCTTCCATTGTCGCTATCAACAAAAACACCGGGGAAGTCGAAGCAGTCGGCAAAGAAGCCAAGGAGATGCTCGGCCGCACTCCCGGAAACATCGTCGCCATCAAGCCGATGAAGGACGGCGTCATCGCCGACTTCAAGGTCACCGAGCGCATGCTGAATTACTTCATTCAGAAGGCGCACGGCCGCAAGATGCTGGTCCATCCGCGCATCGTCATCGGCGTCCCCAGTGAAATCACGCAGGTGGAAAAGCGCGCCGTCATGGATTCGGCCTACCGCGCCAAAGCCAGCGAGGTCCACCTCGTGGAGCAGGCGATGGTCGCGGCCATCGGCGCCGGCCTTCCCATCACTGAGCCCTCGGGCAATATGGTGGTCGATATCGGCGGCGGCACCACGGACGTCGCGGTCATCTCGCTCTCGGGTATCGTGTACTCCCGTTCGGTCCGCGTGGCCGGCAACGAGATGGATGACGCCGTAATGCAGTACCTCAAGCGCAAATACAACCTGCTGATCGGCGAACGTACCGCGGAAGCCATCAAGATGGAGGTCGGCTCGGCCTATCCGCTGGATAAGCCGCTGACCATGGAAATTAAGGGCCGCAACCTCATCGAGGGCGTCCCGCGCACCATCACCATCGACGATTCGGAAATCCGCGAGGCCCTCGGCGAATGCGTCGCCACCATCGTGAACGCCATCCGCGTGGCGCTCGAGCGCACCCCGCCCGAGTTGAGCGCCGACATCAGCGACCGCGGCATCGTGCTCACCGGCGGCGGCGGCCTGCTCAAGAATCTGGACAAGCGCATCCGCGAAGAAACCGGACTACCCGTCTCGATCGCCGACGATCCGCTGGCTTCCGTCGTGCTCGGAACCGGCCGCATGCTCAGCGATTTCAGGCTGCTGCGTAAGATTTCGATAGACTAGGGACAGAAGGTCCCCGCCATGGAGTCCTTGCTCAACCGTTTCCGGCACATCACCGTTCTGCTGCTGGTGATCTGCGCCCAACTGGTTCTTCTCGCCGTGCAGGTGAAAAATGACCAGGACGTGCGCTTCATCCGCATCTGGACCATCTCCGCCGTCACTCCCGTGGCTCGCTTCGTGGAAGCGTTGCGGGGCGGCAGCGCAGGCTTCCTGCACAACTACGTCACGCTGCACGACACCAACGCCGAGAATCGCCGCCTCAAGGACGAAGTCGGCCGCCTCAAGCTGGAAAACATCTTCCTCAAGAACGAGCTGAACACCGCCGACCGGGCCAAGGCGCTGCAGATTTTCCAGTCGGCCACGCCCTCGAAGACGCTCGCCGCTAACGTGATCGCCAACTCGCCCGGCAGCGATTCCAAGGTCGTGACCATCAATCGCGGCTCGCTCTCCGGCATCGAGCGCGGCATGGCCGTGGTGACGCCCGACGGCATCGTCGGCAAGGTCACGGCGGCATATCCCACGGCCGCCATGGTCCAACTGGTCACCGACCCGGAATTCGCCGCCGGTGTGGTCTCGCAAAAGAATCAGGTCCGCGGCACGCTGAAGGGACAGGGGACGCCCATGTGCAAAGTGGACTATGTCGCGATGGAGGAGAAGGTCGACCCGGGCGAAGAGTTCTTCACTTCCGGCGACGATCGCGTCTTCCCGCGCGGCTTTCCTGTCGGCGTCGTGCGTACCGTGCGCAATGTGGCCGGGACGAACTTCAAGGAGATTCTGGTCGACCCGATCGGCGTTCAGCACGGCGTCGAAGACGTGTTGGTGATCCTGCACGGCGTGCATCAGGATGTGCCGGAAGCTGTGCCGCAGAATCAGCCGGTGTATCTGACGCAGCCTCCGCCGGCCACGACCGGTCCTGCTTCCGGGACCGACGCGCCGCCCAAACCCGCGCCGGGTCCAGGCACCGAGGCCGACAAGATCCGCTCCGTGTATAAGTCCATCGGCGAGGTCGAGAACCACACTTTCGGCGAGGGCGCTCCCGGCACCAAGCCGCCGGACTTCAATATCAAGCTGCCGTCCACGACTCCTCTCGCTCCCGGCGCAGCCGGCAGCGGGACCGGCGATCGCTCTACTCAGCCGCCCAAGCCCGCGACCACGACGCAAGCTCCCGCTCCTGGCGCCAAGCCCCCCGACGCTGTCCGGCGCGCCAATCAGGCTGCCGGCGCCCCTGGGGGCACGGCCAAACAATGAGTTATTCGGAAAGCCGCATCCTCCTCAACAACCAGCGGGAGAGCACGGTATCGCGGTTTCGCGCCTGGGTCCTGCTGGCGGTGCCGCTGGCGGCGATCCTGTTCCAGGCCTACGTCCCGCTGTTCTTTCCGTTTCTCCATGTCGTCGAAGTGCCGCTGCTGGTCGTGATCTACTTCGCCATTATGCGGCGCAGCCAGATGAGCGGCCTCTTCATCGGCTGCTTCGTCGGGCTGGCGCAGGACTCGCTCTCCACCAACCCGCTCGGCATGTTCGGCATCGCCGATACTCTGGTCGGCTACTTCGCGGCGTCAGTGGGACTGCGGCTCGACGTCGATCATCCCTTCATGCGGCTGCTGCTGTCGTCGTTCTTCTTCATCGTCCACCGCTTCTTCTATTGGGTGATTCTGCGCGCGATGCTCGGCAAGATGATGGCGTTCGATGTGCAAACCACTCTGGTGCTGGCGCTCCTCAACGGCGTGGTCGGCCTGTCGCTGTTCCACTTCCTCGATAAACTCCGCGAGACCGCGTAAATGCCCCTCGCCATTCTGCAGTTCGCCGCCTTGCAGGCCGCGTTCTTCGCTTTGGCGCTGGTGCTGGTCGGACGTGCCTCCCGGCCTGGCGGCGTACTGCTGGTGTTCGCCGTCGAACTGACGGTGGAGTCGTCGATCGCGGGGTTGTTGTCGTTCACGGGTCATAACTCGCGGCCCGCGTATTGGGTTGCGGCCGCTGTTTGCGCCGCTCTCGCAATCATTTTCCGACGTCGCGCCGGCCTGAAGCTCCCCAGCTTACGCGCCCTGCCGATCGTCGTGGCGCTGCTTGTGCCGCTGGCCTTCCTCTCCTTTCATCCCGTGGACGAGATCGACTCCATCAACTACCTGCACTAC
>Ga0207695_10009201_pt1 | contig 12251 bp, 8 predicted proteins | sample KBSC54metaG_FD_184354 | JGI IMG/M metagenome (GOLD analysis project Ga0207695, IMG submission 184354) | Corn rhizosphere microbial communities from Kellogg Biological Station, Michigan, USA - KBS C5-4 metaG (SPAdes) (version 2) | ecosystem: Host-associated > Plants > Roots > Rhizosphere > Soil...
CGACGGGGCGATATCGAGATCGACATGCGCATGGAATGGAATGTCGCTTGCCTTGCCCGTGGCAAGTTCGATGCGATGAATCTTGCCGGCATACGCCGCGATCAGCGCGCGCCCGTCCGGTGTGAACGCATAGCCCGGGACGAGATCGCGTGATCCCGAGCCTTCTTGATCGTCGTGCTGTGCGACCCGGATCAATTCGCGATCGGCGCCGCCGTTGAGATCGCGCACGCGCAAACCGGTCTCGCCGCGATTGCGCACGGCATACACGAGCGTTTTGCCATCGGGCGACAACGCCGGTCGCATCGCGCTGCCGGGATTCGTGACGATGGTGTCGTTGGCACCGCTGGTCAGGTCCCGCCGTTCGATGCTCCACATCGGCAGCGTCATGTCTTCCTCGAAGGTGCCGTAGGATCCGGCCAGATAAAGCGTACGTCCGTCATGCGCCGCGACCGCGCCGAGCGCGCTGTAGCGTTGATCCTTCGGCTGCGCATCGTAGGTCTTGCCTTGTGTGATGCGCTCGCCTTTGCCATCGCCGTCGGGCGCGAAGCGGTACAGCTCGAAGGCGGTCAGGTCGGGATGGAAGATCGAGACAAAAATCGCGCGCCCGTCCGCTGACCACGCCGGCGACGTGAACACGGCATTGTCGTCGTAGCGGGAAATCTGTCGCGCGTGCGTGCCATCCGGATCGGCGATCCAGACGTTCTCGTTACCCGAGCGGTCGCTGATGAAGGTGATGTGCTTGCCGTCGGGCGCGAATCGCGGCTGCGAATCGAACGCGAGGCCGTGGGTGATCGCCGTTGCTTCACCGCCGGCGATCGGCAAGGTATACAAATCGCCGAGCAACTCGAACATGATGCTGCGCCCGTTCGGCGCGACGTCGAGTGAAATCCAGGTGCCTTCGTCGGTGTCGATGCGCACATGCCGCGCGGGCACGAGCGGCAATGCGCTGTTTTCTGCAGCGGCAAAGCCAGATGCCGCGCAGAGAACACCGAGCAAAAGCAATCTCTTCAATGACATAAGCAAAAAGTTCCTGTCGAGCTTGCGAACGACATGAAAGACCGCCTCATGGGCGATAGGCGGGCGGCCAGGGATCCTTCGCGTGCTTCGGCGCGTATCGATCACGCAGAAGGGTCTGGCGTGTAATCGGCGATGCCTGCACACCGCGGACGAATACGGCGTCGGCTGCGCTCGACGGCTCGAGCGGATCGCCGTTCCAGAGGACGAGATCGGCGTCGGAGCCGCGCGCCATGCTGCCATAGTGGTCCGCAATGCCGAAGATGCGCGCTGGATTCACGGTCAACGCTTTCATCGCATCGGCGTACGCCAATCCGTTGGCAACGGCCAGACCCGCGCCTTCGCGCACGGCGACGCCGGCGTTGTGGCTGAGATAGACGGTATTGCCCGACACGCTGAATGCGATCATCACGCCCGCGCGCGCGAGGATCGCCGCATTGTCGGCGCGCGCGCCGAGCTCGTCGAACGTCCACGGCAGATCCGCCTCGGGATCCAGCACGACAGCGACCTTGCGCGCGGCGAGCAAATCCGCGCAACGCCAGGCTTCGGCGCCGCCGATCACGATGAGAGACAGGCCATAGTCGTCCGCAAGCTGCAGCGCTTGGCGGATGTCGGATTCGCGCGAAACGCGCACGGCGAGCGGAATGTGCTTTTCGAGCATCGCGCGCAACGCGCCGATGTTGAGCACATTCTGCAGCTGATCGCGCGGCGCGTCCGCGCCGGCTTTCGGCGGCACATAGGTTTTCGCTTCGTCGAACGCATTACGCAACAATTGCCATTGCGCACTGCGCGAGCCGCCGCCCTGCTTGGCGCCGAAACCGCCGACGCTCGCGTACATTGCCGCCTTCGCGCGATCGAGGAGGTCTGCACCGGGCTGCACGCGCAGCACCGCACCCATGCCGAGAAAAGCCGCATCGGATGCCGCCGCCGGACTCGTTACCGCGCGCGTGAGCCCGTCGGCAAGCACCACGGGGATCAATACCGAATTGCGGTTGAGACCGTATTGCACATCGAACGCGGCGCCGAGCGGGCCGGAATTGACGCCATAGTCGCGTGTCTCTTCAAGCGAGGAGACTTCGACGAGGCCCAGATGGGTGTCCGCGCTCATGAGGCCCGGCGTGACCGTGCGACCTGCGGCATCGATCACGCGCGCACCGGCAGGCGGCGGCGCCTTGGCTGCGACTGATTCGTAACGACCGTCACGAACGACGATGGTCGCGTCGTCGATGCGGCCACCAGATGCTTCGGTCATCGTCCACGCCTGCGCATGGACGACCGCGATCGTCTCGCCGGCGGCCGCGCTCAGTATCGGCATCGCCGAAAAAAATGCGATGACGAGCATCTTGTTTATTTTTTTATGCTTGTCCGTCATCGCGGTTCACTTCGCCCCGCCGGTCATGCTCGGCTGGCCCACTTCGAAATCCGAGCGCGGACGGCGCGCCGGGTTGCTGCGGTCATAGACCAGCGCGCCATCGATGAAAACCTGATCGGCTCTCGTATAGACGCTGAACGGATCTCCCGACCAGATCACAACGTCGGCGTTCTTCCCCGGCTCGAGTGAGCCGATCTTCGCGTCGAGACCGAGAACCTTCGCGGAATTCAAGGTGACCCATTCGATCGCTCGTTCCGGGCCGACCGCAAGGCCTGCACGCCGCCCTGCGGCCAGCGCTTTACCGGCCTCGAGCCGCAGGCGTTGACCCAGCCAGGGCGAGTCCGAATGCAGCGTGACGCAGGCTCCGGCGGCGTCGACGAACGCGGCATTCTCGCGGATGCCATCGAGCGCTTCCATCTTGTATCCCCACCAGTCCGACCACACGACGGCGCAGGTCCGATTGGCGACGAACAATTGCGGGATCTTGTACGCCTCGACCGCGTGGTGAAACGCGTCGATGTGAAAGCCGGCTTCCTTGGCGACATCGAACAGCGTTGCCATGTCGTCGGCGCGGTAGCAGTGCCAATGCACGCGGATGTCGCCGCCAAGCACTGCGGCGAGCGTGTCCTTCTTCAAGTCGTCGTCAGGCCGCTTGCCATGACCGGAAATGTAGTCAAGCCACTTTGTCCGATATTCGGCTGCCTCGAGAAACGCCGCACGCACGCCGGCAACGTTGCCCATGCGGCTGGTCGGGAATTTGCCCTTCTCGCCGTAGTTGTATTTCGGATTTTCTCCGCATGCGAGTTTGACACCGTACGGCGCATTCGGAAATTTCATCGCCTGCACGGTCGTTGCCGGAACGTTCTTGAGCACGACCGAGCGGCCGCCGACCAGATTGCTCGATCCGGGCAGAATCTGCAGCGTCGTGACGCCTCCGGCCAGCGCGCGTTCGAACGAGGGGTCCTGCACGGCGATGGAGTGTTCGGCCCAGACATTCGGCGTGACCGGATCACTGCCTTCGCTCACGTCGGAGTTCTGTGCGTCAAGGCTGGTGAACGGCGCGGAGAAGTCGCCGTCGTGCGAATGCACGTCGATGATGCCGGGTGTAACCCAGCGCCCCTTCGCATCGATCGTCGTCGCACCGGCTGGCGCCGTAATCGCCTGCGTGGAGAGCGCGACGATCCTGCCGTCGCGCAACAACAGGTTTGCGTGCTCGAAGCGATGCCCGCCACCGTCGAGGACGGTGGCGTCGACGATCAGCGCGTCTTGCCGGGGCAACGGCTGGTACGTGCTGGGGAACGGATCGCGCTTCCACGGCGGAGCGACCTCGGCCGCTCCGCGTTCGTGCGCGGCATGCGGCCTTCCCTGTTCGTCGTGTGCTCCGGCTTGCGCCGCCGATGCCGTCAGCGCGAAAGCGAGGAGGAGCACGGCGAGCTTCATGCAGCGAGCTTCAGAACTTGCGCGTGATGGTGAAATTGGCGGCGCGGCGCAAGCCGTAGAAACATTGCGCCGTGCTCGAGCAGCGCGACAAATATTCCTTGTCGAACAGATTCGCGACGTTGAGCTGCATTACCCATTTGTCGAGATTGTAATGAACCGTCGCGTCCCAGAGTACAACCGATGGCGCCGGGAACTCATTGAACGAATCGCCGTAGCTTTTGCCGACATAGCGCATGCCGAAGCTCCCGCCGAGGCCCGCGAACGATCCTTCCTGCTGGGTGTAGTCGACGAGCGCCGAGAGCATCTGCTTGGGCACCTGCACGAGCTCCTTGCCGAGACTCGCGTCGGTAGCCTTGGTTACTTCCGAGTCGGTGTAGGTGTAAGCCGCGTTGAAGCTCCAGGTTTCGTTGAAGCGCGCGACTGCTTCGAGTTCGACTCCTTTGACTTCGACTTCGCCGGTTTGCACGCTGAAGAACAGATGCGCCGGATCGGCTGTCAGCACGTTCTTCTGGGTCAGATCATAGGCCGCTGCGGTGAAGAGCAAGCTCTTGCCGGGCCCGAGCGAGGGCTGGTACTTGACGCCGGCTTCAACCTGGTTGCCTTCGCTCGGTTTGAACAGGTTGCCGCCGTGGTCCGCGCCCGGCGTCGGCTGAAACGACGTCGCGTACGAGAGGTACGGTGCGACGCCGCCGTCGAAAAGGTAGTTGAGGCCGGCGTGGTAGGTGAACTTTTTGTTGGTCGACGACGTGCCCGAACTTGTGGTGTCGACATTGTCCTCGCGACCGCCGAGCGTCACTACCCAGCGATCGATCTTGATCTGGTCCTGTGCGTAGAGGCCGGTCTGCTTCTGCACTTCGTTGACGTACGGAGACAGTTGCGTGGGCGGTGTGCCAATGTTGCCGTAGACCGGATGGAACAGGTCGAGCGGCGGCGCAAGGCCGAAGCCGAATGCCGAATTGTCGGTATAGCGGCGATAGTCGAGACCGATCAGCAGATCCTGCTTGATCGAACCGCTGTCGATCTTGCCCTCCACGCGCGAATCGACATTGAACGACTTGACGTTCTCGTTGAACGGGAAGTTGTAGCGGTTGACCAGACCGTAGTTGAGCGAGCCATCGGTGTTGCTGGCGAGGCCAGCACCGTAGATCTGCTTGATCTTCACGTCGGACGAGAAGTACTTGAGGTTTTGCTCGAAGCGCCAGGTATCGTTGAACTTGTGATTGAAGTCGTAACCGACGCCGTATTGGTCGCGGTCGAAATGGTTGTAGTTGGGCTCGCCGAGGTTGGTGCTCGTCGGCACGTGGCCGAGCGGATTCGGCGCGTCGACGCCGTAGATCGGCAGGAAGCCGCCGCCGTCGCCATAGACATCGTCGTGCTGGAAATAGCTGAGCCAGGTCAGGTTCGTTTCGGGCGAAATCACCCAGGTCAGCGCGGGCGCGATGTAGTAGCGGTCGGTGTCGACGCCGTTGGCCTGGGTGCCCTTGTCGAACCACAACGCGGTAATGCGGCCGAGGAAGCGGCCGTCCTCATCGAGCGGGCCGGTGAAATCGGCGGCGAGCTGCGTGTTCGCGTAGCTGCCGTACTGCGCCTGCAATTCGCCGCTGAACTGCGCCTCGGGGCGGCGGCTGGTCAGGTTGACGATGCCGCCCGGGGGCGACAAACCGTACAGCGTCGACGACGGGCCCTTGAGCACTTCGACGTTCTGGAATCCGTACAGATCGACGCCGACGTTGCTGACCGAGCCGATCGGCGCCTGCAGGCCGTCGATGTATTCGGGCGGATAGAAACCACGCAGGGTGAGCCAGTCGTAGCGCGGATCGGGGCCGTAGTTCTCGCCGATCACGCCCGAAGTGTAGCGCACGACCTGACTGAGGTTCTGCCAGTCGAGCAGGTCGATCTGATCGCGCGTGATCACGGTCACCGACTGCGGCGTTTCGATCAGCGGCACATTCGACTTGGCTGCGCCATTGGTTTCTTTGGGCACGTAGTTGGGCGCGGAAACGATGATGCTCTCGAGCTGCGCCGGGTCCTTCTTCTGGTCGTCGTCGACAGCCGGATCCGCGGCGGCGGAATGCGCTGTCACGGCCGGCAGGATCAACGCCAGCAGCATGCCAACGTACAACGGATGACGCCGGCAAGGATGGGACGGAAAAATCGATTCACGAATGGTCATAGGACACCCCAAGGGCAATGTGTGAAAACGATGCATGGGCGGTTCTCCCCTTGCTCGAACTTTCGATGCCGTTCCGTCGCATCCACTCTCGTCTTCTTCCTTCCGCCGCGCCGACGCGGCAGGGTCTTTCATCGTCGAGTTCAGGCCATCGATGCGACTACTTGAAAAGCCTGGACAGCCAAGCCGCTCCGTCGGCAATCGCCCGATCGGCAAGTTCAGAAATGGACACGGCTTCGAGAAAACTGTGCGTCGCCCCGGCATATTCCACGAATTCCGCCGGCACGCCCGCGGCACGCAGCTTCGCCGCGAAAGCGACGCTCTGTTCGGCCAGCACATCGCATTGCGCGCCGATCAGGAACGCCGGCGGCAGGCCGGCAAGTTGCGCGCGCATGGGCGCCACGAGCGGACTGGAAGCCTCGCCGGGGCGCTCCAGGTAGTTGACCCAGAAGGTCGCCATCTCCGCGGCAGTCAAAAGATTGCCTTCCGCACCGAAACCGTTCGCGGCGGCCGCTGAGATCTCGGGTGTGTAGCAGCCGTAAATCAGCAACATGCCGCGCAACCAGTTCGATGCATCGATGTCGCGCAAGACAAGGCTCGTCGCGACAGACAGATTGGCGCCCGCCGAATCGCCGCCAATTGCAAGACGCGTTGCGTCGAGGCCGAATTCCGACGCCCGCTCGCGCAATGCCCGCACGGCATCGACCACCTGCTCGAGCGCATGTGGAAATTTCACTTCGGGTGACAGCGCGTAATCGATGCCGACGACCGTCGCCCCCGCCCGCGCTGCGAACTCGCGCATGATACGGTCATGCGTGTCGAGGCTGAACATCGTCCAGCCGCCACCATGAAGATAAACGAGGGCGGGCTGCGCGTCGGTGTCGGCCACCGGGCGATGGACTCGCGCCCGTACGCGACCGTGACGCGAGGACAACGATACCTCCCGCGTCGCCGCCATCTCGGGTCCGCCCTGGCGCCACCGCATCCGCACGATTTCGGCAATGCGCCGTTTTTCCGCGACCGGCAACGACTCGACGGCAGGGTATTCCGCCCAAGCCTGCGCAAGTGCGGCGACAAAGCGGCGGATCTGCGGATCAAGCGGGTCGCGAGCAAGCATCTCCGCACTCATGCCTTTTGTTCCTCGTTGCGCATCGATACTCCGAAATCGAGATTTTGTGACGATTGCGTGGCCTTCGGTTCTGTGCTTAGAATCGAATCACGACTTCACCCAAGCGCCCGTCAATCTAATCCGCACCGGGAAATACGCTGTCGAAAGGGGATCGTTCGTCGTCTCGCGTGGGCCACATGCACCGCAGCAAGAGAAGCATCGACTATCAGTACGTGCCTCGACCGATCGCGGTGCTGGCCGACGAGTATCCGTCCGGCTTCCACGATCCGAAGCATCGCCACATTCGCGCGCAGCTCGTCTACGCCATCAGCGGTGTCACCATCCTCAGCACGCAAGGTGCAAGCTATGTGGCGCCGCCGCAGCGCGCGATCTGGATTCCGCCCGGTGTCGAACACGAAGTCCGCTGCCGCGGTTGCGTGCAGATTCGCACCCTGTATATCGCGCCCGATGCCGCGCCCGACTTGCCGCAAAACTGTCAGGTATTCGAAGTATCGAATCTTCTGCGCGAACTGATCCTCGCCGCAACCGAGATGCCGGTCGAATACGCGCTCGAAGGTCGTGATGCACGTGTCATGGCATTGATCCTCGACGAGATTCGGCAGGCAAGGCGCATCCCTCTGCACGTGCCGATGCCGATCAACCAACGCCTCGCGCGTATCTGCCAGACCATCCTCGCCGACCCCTCCCAACACGACGTGCTCGACGCATGGGCCAGCGCCGCCGCAATGGGCCGACGTACGTTCACGCGCACCTTCCGTCGCGAAACCGGCATGAGTTTCGCTACGTGGCGCCAGCAGGTTCGGCTCATGGATGCGCTTTCGCGCATCGCGACCGGACACTCGGTCACTTCGGCGGCTCTCGACGTCGGCTACAACAGCCCGAGCGCGTTCGCAGCGGTATTTCGGCGCACGTTCGGGGTGTCGCCAACTCACTACGTCATCAGCGAGCCGGGGCCCGCTGCATCCGCCGACTGACCGGTCCGGGCAAATGCCGGCGCATGGTCGGGCCAGGCCAGCGAGCGTGTGTGCCAAGATGGCCCGTTCGCAACAGCGAAAGTCCCCGGGCAAAAGGCCGCACTTCCGCTTTGGTCCGACATTGACGACAGTCCGGCAACCGCCACGATGAAGGCCTCGAGTACATGCGCTCGTTTCTGCGCACCGCGCACAAATACCTGAGCCTTACCTTTGGATTGCTCTGGCTGTTGCAGGCGGCAACCGGTGTGCTGCTCGTGTTCCGCGGCGAGCTCGACGATGCGCTGCTGCAAGGCCCGAATCGACCACTTATGCCTGCAACGTTCGGCGCCGCAGTGACGAGGACGGCCGCGGAGCGCGCTCCGGCGAGGCTGACCTACATTCTCGCCAGCGAAGGTTCCCGAAATCGTTTCGATTTGCTGTTTGAAGACCCGGATGGACGAACCCGCACGGTGCGCGTCGACGGCGAAGGCCGACTCGTCGTCGATCGTCCGCGCGATCACGACTATCCGGCGCCCGGCCTGTTCCAGACTGCGCTCGACCTGCACGAAAGCCTGTTTTCGGGCCAACGCGGCATGTGGTTCGTCGGCATCAGTGGCCTGCTGTTGTTGTCGAATGTCGTCGCGGGCCTGATCATGGCGTGGCCGGCGCGCGGCCAGGCGTGGCGCCGCGTGCTGCTGCCGGGCAGCACGGGCTCTCTTCCGGCGAATCTTTTCAAGTGGCACCGCGCGGTCGGCTTGATGTTCGCCGCTTTCGGCATCGTGATTGTCGTCACCGGAGTGTTGCAGGAATATCCCGTCGACGACTGGATGGGCGTGCAACGACCCGAGCCTGCGCCGCGAACGAGTTCACTTGCGCCCGCCATACCGTTCGCTGACGCCTTGACCACCGCGCTCTCCCGACATCCAGGCGCGCCGATTGCGATCATCGAAATGCCGGGCACGGATCATCCGTGGTATCGCATCCGTGTACGCGAAGACGGCGATTCGCGACGCGTGTTCGGCTGGACGTCCGTGCTGGTCGACGCACAAGACGGCAGCGTCCTGCTCGACAGAAACGCCACCGATTTGGCAACGAATGCAAAAATATACAATTCGTTCTATTCCATTCACACCGGGGAATTCTTCGGCCTCGGTGGGCGCATTGTCGTACTCGTGGTCGGACTCTGGCTCACCACGATGTGCGTGCTCGGCTTCATGCTTTGGTGGACACGGCGCAACGCACGCGCAACGGTTCGATCGCCGCAAATCAGGATGGCAACGACAAAATGACTACGCCTCGCTTCAGCCCTCGCAACGATGCGGACGTGGCCGATCTGGTCACGCGGCATCCGCTTGCCTTCGTCGTCTCGCACGGCAGAGACCGCGTCCACTCGACGCTTTTGCCTTTGCGCATCGAACGTCTCGATGGTGGCCGCATCGCCACCTTGACCGGACACATCGCCCGCGTGAATCCACAGGTCGCCGCACTGCAGGCTGACCCGCGCGCGACGTTGCTGTTCCGCGGCCCGCATGGCTATGTCTCGCCGTCCTGGCTCAGCGACCGCACCCAGGCTCCGACGTGGAACTACGCCTCGGCGAATTTCGCCGTGCGGATCGATTTTCTCGACGACACGGCGAGTCTGCAGCGCATCGTTCGCGATCTCGTCGACGCGATGGAAGCGGGCCGGGAACGCGCCTGGAGCGTCGACGACATGGGTGCGCGTTATTCACAGCTGGCGGCGCGCATCATCGCCTTCCGCGCAACCGTGACCGCCGTGGAAGCCAAGTTCAAATTCGGCCAGGACGAGCGTGACGACGTCTACCCGGAAATCATCGCCGGCCTGCGCAATGAAGGCGGCCAGGATGCGCTCATCGCGATGATGCAAGAGTTCAATGCGCAGCGCGGAACCGGGAAGCCGGCATGAGCGCCTCGCGTCTGTTCGCGCGCAAATCGATCGAAACGCTGCAGCGACAGACGCAGCAAAATGGCATGCGCAAAGTGCTCGGGCCGCTGCAGCTCGTGCTGCTCGGCGTCGGCTGCATCGTCGGCGCGGGCATTTACGTGATGATCGGCCCGGCCGCAGCGAATTACGCGGGACCCGGAGTGATGCTCTCGTTTCTTATCGCCGGTTTCGCGTGCGCGCTCACCGCGCTGTGCTATGCCGAGCTGGCCTCGGCCGTGCCGGCTGCTGGCTCGTCGTACACCTATTGTTACGCGGCGATGGGCGAGATTTACGCATGGACCCTCGGCTGGCTGCTGATGCTCGAATACGGGCTGGCCGGATCGCTGCTCGCGGTCGGCTTCGCAGGCTATCTCGCCAGCCTGCTCGGCGATTTCGGCATTCATCTGCCAGCCGCGATCTCGACATCGTGGTTGCAGTCATCTCTCATTGATGGACATCCGGTGTTCCGGATCGGCGGCGGATTCAATCTCGTCGCCGTCGCGGCTCTCGCGGTCATCGCCGGCGTGCTCGTCATCGGCGTATCGAAGTCGGCCTGGGTCAACGCGATACTCGTCGCGGTCAAAATTGCCGTGCTCGCCTCGTTCGTCGCAATCGGCGTGGGCTCCGTCGATGCGCATCATTGGTCGCCCTTCGTTCCGGTCAACGAGGGCGGCTTCACTTACGGCTGGCAAGGTGTGCTGCGCGCCTCGTCGATTCTGTTTTTTGCCTATCTCGGCTTTGAAACGGTGTCGACGGCCGCCGGTGAAACGAAGGATCCGCAGCGCGCGATGCCGATCGGCATCCTCGGCGCGCTCGGCGCGAGCACGGTGATCTACATCATCGTCGCTGCGGTGCTCACGGGCATCGTGCCGTTCCGCGAGCTCGGCGTGCCGGATCCGATTGCAGTCGCGGTCGACCGCATCGGCCATCCCGGCTTCGCCGTGCTGATCAAGATAGGCGCACTGACGGGACTCGCGTCGGTGCTGCTCGTCAATGGCTATGGTCACTCGCGGATCTGCTACGCGATGGCAGAGGATGGTTTGCTGCCCCGCGTATTCGCCAGACTGAACCCGCGTTTTCGTACACCATGGCTCGGCTGCATCCTCGTTTGTGCCATCTCGGCGGTGCTCGCTGCACTGTTTCCGTTGTCGATTTTGGGCGACTTCGTCAGCATTGGCACGGCTGGCATTCATCATCGTTGCATTGAGCCTGATGTGGCTGCGCACGACGCGGCCCGATATTGCACGTCCCTTCCGCGTGCCGTTCGGCGGCTTCCACGTTGGGCGCGTCTGGATCGGCTACATCCCTGTCGGTGCAATCCTCCTCTGCATCACGATGATCCTGCCGGTGATTCTTGATATCGTCGAGCAGACACGGCGTGGCGACGTGTTGCCCGCCGTCGTGCTGGGCGGCTACGCCTGCCTGGGGGTTCTCATCTACGTGTTCTACGGAATGAATCGCTCCGATCCGGTCGCAACGAATCCGGCGGATTGAATATAGCCGACGCCGTGAACAGGGCCGGAATTTGCGGCCCGGTACGAATCGCGACTCCCAACGCGGACTCGGCGGATCGTCTTCGTCGACAAGACCCCGGCATTGCGCCGGGGTCAACGATGCTTCCTCTTGATTCCAGCAAATGGCCGCAATGGCCAGTTCGTTCGAATCGCGCCTTATCTTGTCTTCGGCGACGAGGGGTTGGTCGGGTTACGCCGCCTTCTCGGCGTGGAACTGCTCTTCCTCGGTCGAGCCCTTGAGCGCGGTCGTCGACGACTGGCCCTGCTGGATCGTCTGCGTGACCTGATCGAAGTAGCCCGTACCGACCTCGCGCTGATGCTTGACCGCGGTGAAGCCCTTGTCGGCCGCGGCGAACTCGGCTTCCTGCAGTTCGACGAACGCGCTCATCTGACGGCGCGCGTAGCCGTGGGCGAGGTTGAACATCGAGTAGTTCAGCGCATGAAAGCCAGCCAGCGTGATGAACTGGAACTTGTAGCCGTAGCTGGCGATTTCCTTCTGGAACTTGGCGATCGTCGCATCGTCGAGGTTCTTCTTCCAGTTGAACGACGGCGAGCAGTTGTAGGCGAGCAGCTTGCCCGGGAACTTCGCGTGGATCGCGTCGGCGAAGGCCTTGGCGAAAGCGAGATCGGGCTTGCCGGTTTCGCACCAGACGAGGTCAGCGTATGGCGCATAGGCGAGGCCGCGTGAGATTGCCTGATCGAGGCCATTCCTGGTCT
>Ga0207695_10009202_pt1 | contig 12249 bp, 8 predicted proteins | sample KBSC54metaG_FD_184354 | JGI IMG/M metagenome (GOLD analysis project Ga0207695, IMG submission 184354) | Corn rhizosphere microbial communities from Kellogg Biological Station, Michigan, USA - KBS C5-4 metaG (SPAdes) (version 2) | ecosystem: Host-associated > Plants > Roots > Rhizosphere > Soil...
CCAAATGTTTTATGGCGGGATTGGCCGAATGGCTTAGGCACTGGATTGTGGCTCCAGTCACGAGAGTTCGATTCTCTCATCTCGCCCCAATGGGCGGTTCGTATAAGGGGATTACCCACGGCCTGCACCCGTGAAATGCGAGTTCAACTCTCGCACCGTCCACCAAGTTTTGGCTCGTGAACTCGACGGAAGAGTGCTGGTCTGAAAAGCCGGTGGACACGGTTCAATTCCGTGACGAGCCACCATGTCCGGGTGTAGGGTAGCGGCCACCCACATGCCTTGGGAGCATGTCCACGCAGGTTCAACTCCTGCCACTCGGACCAGAGTTTCAACCGTGCTTTGCGCGTATAGATGAACTACACATTCGTATAATCCGACCATGCTTTTGACGATCACAACGACGCATCAGCCAGCGACCGACTTGGGGTACTTGTTGCACAAGAATCCCTCGAAAGTGCATTCCTTTGAAATGTCGTTTGGGAAAGCTCATCTGTTTTATCCCGAAGCCACACCTGAGCGATGCACAGCGGCGCTGCTGCTTGACGTTGATCCGGTCGGCTTGGTTCGCGGAAAGCGAGGACAGCACGACGGAGGAACGCTTGATCAGTATGTGAATGATCGTCCGTACGTTCTTTCTTCATTTCTTAGCGTCGCAATGGGACGCACTCTGGGAACTGCAATGACAGGACGCAGCAAGGGGAGACAGGAATTGGCCGACGAGGCCATTCCACTTGTCGCCAGCTTGGCAGTAGTGAGCAGTCGCGCAGGAGAGGCGCTCATAAGAGAACTTTTCGAGCCTTTGGGGTACACGGTCACGATCGAGCACCATCCGCTAGATGAGAAGTTCCCCGAATGGGGTGACGGGCCGTATTACGCCGTAAAACTCCAAGGCACGGTGCGGTTGAAGGACTTACTCAATCACCTTTATGTGCTCGTACCGGTTCTCGATGCCGAAAAGCATTATTGGATCGGCAAAGACGAAGTGGAGAAACTGTTGCGCAAAGGGCAGGGTTGGCTTGTCTCACATCCGCATAAGGAAGCAATCGTCAGGAGATATCTGCCGCGGCAGCGGCAACTGGCGCGGGAAGCACTTGCACGCTTAACAGAGGAAGACAATCCAGATCCCGACGCAGCTGAAGAAGCCCATGCAGAGGAAGAGATCAAAGTTGAAGAGCCGATCCGTCTGTGGCAACAACGAATGGGCGCGGTTGTTGCAGTGTTGCGATCTGTGGGAGCAAAGAGAGTCGCGGACTTGGGATGCGGCGAAGGCAAGCTTCTGCGAGCACTACTTGATGAGACGTCGTTGGCCGAAATTGTTGGCATGGACGTTTCTTATCGCAGCCTTGAAATCGCCAGCCAGCGGCTGAAACTTGACCGCATGCCGGCAAAACAGAAGGAACGCTTGAGGCTGATCCACGGTTCACTGATGTACCGCGACAAGCGTTTGGGAGGTTATGACGCGGCGACCGTAGTCGAAGTCATTGAGCATCTTGACCCGCCCCGCCTGGCAGCCTTTGAACGAGTGCTATTTGAGTCGGCGCGTCCTAAGACGGTCGTCGTGACGACCCCAAACGCCGAATACAACGTCAAGTTCGACACTCTGCCTGCGGGGCAATTCCGCCACAAAGACCATCGCTTCGAATGGACGCGGGAGCAATTCCAGGCTTGGTCTGGTCGGATGGCAGAACGTTTCGGATACACCGTTCGCTTTCTGCCGGTGGGCGAAGAAGATTCTCAAGTTGGCGCGCCGACTCAGATGGGAGTATTCGATCGTGCGTGAACGCCACCCCAATCTCATTGTGCCGATCGGCACCCAGGTCGTGACTCGTGTTGAGGTCGTTCCCTCAGGTGGCGGGACGACCCTGCCGAAAGGGATTGTCGGCGAACTCATCAAAACTCCCGCCGACTCGACTCATGCCTATCGCGTGCGCTTTCCAGACGGCGCGGAGGGAAATCTGCGTCGGCACGAATTCTCGTTACTCAAGCACGTCAAGACTGGACCATTGGGTGACCGGGACCGCGTGCTCAAAGAATTCGACCTCTTTGAATTTGTGATCTATCGCTGCATCGTCGGATCACATGCGTACGGGTTGAGTCACGAAGAATCGGATGTTGATCGCCGGGGCGTTTATCTGCCTCCCTCCGATCTCCAATGGTGTCTCTATGGGGTTCCTGAACAACTGGAGAATCCTGAATCCCAAGAAGTCTACTGGGAATTGCAGAAATTTCTTGTTCTGGCGTTAAAAGCAAATCCAAATGTATTGGAATGCCTTTACACGCCACTGGTGGAGACCAAAACGCAGCTGGCGAGTGAGCTACTGAACATGCGTGAGGCATTTCTCTCACGTCTCGTGTATCAGACGTACAACGGATACGTCCTGTCGCAGTTCAAGAAATTGGAACAGGACTGGCGTGCACTGGGCGAAATCAAGTGGAAACACGCAATGCATCTGATTCGCCTGCTGCTTTCCGGTATCACCGTTCTGCGGGAAGGATTCGTACCGCTTTCGGTGAAAGAGCACCGAGACAAGCTGCTGGCCATCCGTCGTGGCGACATCGCCTGGGACGAGGTCAATGCGTGGAGGCTGGAACTGCACAAGTGTTTCAACCATGCGTATGAGAGGACCAAGTTGCCCGAAATTCCGGATTATCAGCGCGTCAATGATTTCTTGGTTGGAGCGAGAAGGAGCATGGTGCGATGACGTTTTCAGTCCCGATTCAGGTAAGCCAAGCCGTATCCAATCATCCGTATCCACTGATATTTGCAACTGTCAGTGGTGCGCACCTTTACGGCTTCGCGTCGCCAGATTCTGATTGGGATCTGCGTGGCGTCCATCTTTTGCCCGCGGCCGAGGTACTCGGGCTGTTTGATCCTCAGGAAACAATTGAGCAGGAACAAAAAGAGGGTGGAGTCGAGCTCGATCTGGTGACGCACGACGCCCGCAAATTCTTCGGTCTACTTCTAAAGCGCAACGGTTACGTGCTGGAGCAACTCTACTCGCCTCTGGTTGTCCACACTTCGCCGGAGCACAAGGAACTGAAGGAGATCGCGAAGGGCTGTATCACTCGCTACCATTCTCATCATTATTTGGGGTTCGCGGCCACTCAGTGGGAGTTGTTTGAGAAAGAGCAACCTCGACGGATCAAACCTCTGCTGTACACCTATCGTGTGCTGCTTACGGGTATCCATCTGGTGAACACCGGGGAAGTAGAAGCGAATCTCGTACGCCTCAATGAGGAATTTCGCTCGACCGGGATATCAGAGCTAATTGCTCGCAAGAGCTCTGGCAAAGAACAGTCAACCTTGGCGGATGCCGATGTTGACGCGCACCGTCGCGAGTATGAGCGCCTGCGATCTGAATTAGAGGTTGCGGCCGAGCAGTCTCATTTACCGGAAGCCCCGAGCGCGAGGGCGGCTCTGTCGGACCTTCTGGTTCGGCTTCGCCGCACCACCTACGACCACGGGGCTCGGAGGCAGCGCTCTTGAAGATCACTATCCCCGAACTTTCTCTCGTCGTGCTGATCGGACCCTCCGGATGTGGGAAGTCGAGCTTCGCACGCGCTCACTTCAAGCCTACAGAAGTCCTCTCTTCCGATTTCTGTCGCGGACTTGTGTCGGATGACGAGAATGCTCAGGCAGCAACAAACGATGCATTCGACGTGCTGCATTACATTGCGCGGAAGAGGCTCGCTAGTGGTCGACTTGCCGTAGTCGACGCGACCAACGTGCAGCCGGAATCACGCAAACCGCTGGTCGAGTTGGCCCGTGAGTTTCACGTTCTTCCTGTCGCAATCGTGCTGAATATCCCGGAAAAGATCTGTCACGAGCGCAACCAGAACCGTCCCGACCGGCAATTCGGCCCACATGTTGTGCGAAACCAATCTCAGCAACTTCGCCGTTCAATTCGAGGATTAGAGCGGGAAGGGTTCCGTCATGTGTTCGTGCTCTCCTCGCCGCAGGAAGTGGCCGCTGTCGAGATTACGCGGCAGCCGCTCTGGAACAACCTGAAGCACGAGCATGGCCCCTTCGACATCATCGGGGATGTTCATGGATGTTATGAGGAACTTACCACTCTGCTTGCCCAACTCGGCTATGGCATTCAAGACGAGCCCAATGGCCCCAAGGCAATCCCGCCTGATGGCAGGACGGCTGTCTTCGTTGGTGATCTTGTAGACCGCGGGCCGAGGATTCCAGAAGTGTTGCGCCTCGTCATGAGAATGGTTGATGAAGGGACGGCATTTTGTGTACCAGGCAATCATGACATGAAGCTGATGCGGAAGATGAAAGGGCGCGACGTGCAGCTGACGCACGGACTTGCAGACTCAATCGCGCAACTCGACCGAGAGACTCCGGAGTTCAAGAAACAGGTCGTCACGTTCCTGGACGATCTTGTAAGTCATTATGTGTTCGATGATGGAAAGCTAGTTGTCGCGCATGCCGGAATGAAAGAGGAAATGCAGGGACGCGGTTCCGGCAAAGTGCGCGACTTCGCGCTTTATGGCGAAACCACCGGCGAGACCGACGAATACGGACTTCCAGTTCGTTACAACTGGGCCGCAGAGTACCGCGGCAAAGCTATGGTCGTTTACGGTCACACGCCTGTAGCAGAACCGGAATGGCTCAACCGAACAATCAACATCGACACAGGATGCGTCTTCGGCGGTAAATTGACTGCGCTGCGATATCCGGAGCGCGAACTGATTTCCGTTCCGGCGCTGAGGACGTATTACGAATCTGCAAAACCGTTCTTGGCGCCGACAGATGCCGCACCAGCTCTCAGTGCGCAGCAACAGCAAGACGACTTGCTCGACATAGAAGACGTTCTGGGCAAGCGGCTGATTCACACACGGCTTCATCGGAACATCACCATTCGCGAAGAGAATGCCACGACAGCTCTTGAGGTCATGAGTCGTTTCGCGGCAAATCCGAAGTGGTTGATTTATCTTCCACCGACGATGTCCCCGTGTGCGACGAGCAAGCGCGCCGATCTGCTGGAGCATCCCGAAGAAGCTTTTGCTTACTACTTCCACGAAGGAGTGCATAAAGTCGTCTGCGAGCAAAAGCACATGGGATCGAGGGCTGTAGTTGTGATCTGTCGCGATACAGACACGGCACGAAAGCGCTTCGGAATCCTGGAGCCAGAAATTGGTGTTTGTTATACGCGGACGGGACGCCGATTCTTCAATGATCTTTCATTGGAGTGCCAATTACTGGAGCGCGTGCGTAGTGCCGTCGAACGAGCCGGGATCTGGGAGTCCCTCAAAACAGACTGGGTTTGCCTCGATTGCGAACTCATGCCGTGGTCCGCTAAAGCGCAAGAGCTATTGCGACAGCAGTACGCGACAACGGGCGCGGCTGCACGAGCGGCATTACCAGCCGCGATTGCGGCATTGAGAAACGCGCAGCAAATTCCAGAAGCGGCTTCGCTTCTCGAAAGCTACATACAGCGAGGCGAAGCGGCTGAGCGATACGTTGATGCATACCGGCAATACTGCTGGACGGTAAACTCGCTCGCAGATCTTAAGCTTGCGCCTTTCCATTTTCTCGCCAGTGAGGGTGCAGTGCACACCTCGAAAGACCACATCTGGCACATGGAAACGCTCGCCGGAATCTGCAAAGCCGACCCGGAACTATTGCTAGCAACGCCGTTTCAGGTGGTCGATCTGACTAACGCCGACGACCAAGCCAAAGGGATTCAGTGGTGGGAAGAACTCACCGCGCGTGGTGGCGAGGGCATGGTGGTGAAGCCTCTGGAATTCATCGCAAAAGGTGCGAAGGGTTTGGCACAACCAGCTGTAAAAGTCAGAGGGCGTGAGTATCTACGAATCATCTACGGGCCGGAATACACCCTTCCGCAGAACTTGAGCCGGCTTAAGAGCCGAGGCTTGGGTGCGAAACGATCGCTGGCTCTTTCGCGGAAACAAATCACGGAACAATTCTTGGCCAGTGATCTGCATACATCAAGAAACTGGCCGCTGATTTTCGGTTGACGATAGTCCCGAAATCAGCGGTCAATTCCATCTCACTCCGCCGGCGCGTACACCAAAACCGAGAACGTCCCCGGTTTTACGCTCGGCCAACGCTGGCCCTCCGCGGGCGGACCTAACTCTGCGGTGGGAAGAAACACTCTGTGCGACTTCGGATCCACCGCCATGGTTCGGGCGCCCAACTGCGTCGGCACGTTTCCGGCGACAACGTACTTCCCGTTCTCTTCCTTGACCACGGTGAGCGTGGCGTCACGCCCGTTGGACGCGAATGCGTAGCCCAATCCTGGATCGAACCCGCCGCCATCGGTGCCTGCTCCGGTGTCGAGTGTCGCGAGTATCTGCCCGCTGGTCGCGTCCACTACCACCATCTTTTTGTTGTCGCAGACGCTGAACAACCTGTGCTGTTTCTCGTCGATTCCCATGCCCGACGGCTCCTCGCATCCCGTCAACTTCCAGCGGTGGTCTTCTTTCCACGTTCTTGAGTCGATCGACGCAATCTCACTCAAGTCTTCCACATTGACGTAGACATGCCCGGGCTCGGCCGTTGCCGCCTCCAACTTGCCGCCGAGCGGAATCGTCGCCACCACTTTCAGGGTGTCGGGATCGATCACCATCACTTCTTTGCTGCGGCCATTCATCACGATTACCTGCTTGGAGTATGGATCGTAGATGATGGCATCCGGATTCTGGCCTGCCGTGATGTCCTGCTTCACTCCCAGCGTTTTCAGATCGAACACCGTTACCGTTCCCGCGCGGCCATTGGTGCTGAAGCCCAGGTTCTTGTCGGGCACGAGCGCAACCCCATGAGCGCCGGTCGCTGGTATGCTGCCTGTCTTCTTCCCGGTGTTGGCATCGACGACGGTAATCTCGCTGTTGTGTCCTACGAACACGCGATCTCCAATCGGATCGTAGGTGATGTAATCCCACCCACCTTCGCCGCCAATCTGAAACTTAGCGATTTGCTTGTATATGGCTGCCGACTGCGCGAATCCTGCTGTCGTCACAATCAGCACCACGAATAAACTTGGCCAGAACCTGGTCATTTGCGGTTTTCTCCTCGGCATCGAAGATACTCTAGATAGCATTTTCGCGTGCAAATTCAAGCCATCTCGCACGGTAGCATAAACACAGCTCACAAAAAGCATCGCACTTGCGGCTGAAACTTACCTGAAGAATTGAAGGAACTTCCGCGAGGACCCTACGCATTTGCTGGAGCAATTTCTGCTGTGCCCTGCGAGCGGGGAAGTCGTACTTCGAAAGTCGAGCCGTGGCCAACAACGCTCTCGACACGGATCGTGCCGCCGCTCTTCTCGACGATCCATTTCGCAATTGATAGTCCCAGGCCGGTGCCGCCCATTTCGCGAGAGCGCACCTTGTCCGCCCGCCAGAATCGGTCGAAGATGAGCGGCAAATCTTCTGGCGCAATTCCGATCCCGGTGTCCGCCACGTCGATGATCACCTCGTCCCCATCAGCGCGCAGATAGATTGTGACCGTCCCATTCTCCGGCGTGTACTTGACTGCATTTTCAATCAGAATGAACAGCATCCGCTGCAGCAGGGTCGGATCGCTGGTCACGTATAGCGTACTGCCGTCGAAGTTGCCGGTGATGCGGATGTTCTTGCTGCCAGCGAATTGCTTTAATCTTTCGGCAGTTTCGCGCACCGCCGCGTCCAGGCGAACTGAGCCGAGTTTTACAATTTCACCCGAATCAGCCCTTGCCAGCAGTAGTAAGTTGTCGATCAGTTGAGAAGTTCTTTGAGACTCGCGCAGGATGTTCTCCATCGCCTCGGTCAGTTCTTCCCGCGATCGCTCGCGGCGGAGGCTGTATTCCGCTGCCGTCTGAATCAATGTTGCCGGTCCGCGCAGTTCGTGCGAGGCGTCAGCGGTGAACTGCTTGATCCGCGTCACGGAAACTTCGATCCGGTCGAGCATCGAATTCAGAGTCTCGGAAAGGCTCCGGAGTTCATCCCGCGCCGCAGGTACAGTCAAGCGTTGCGACAACCGCGAGGAATCAATCGCGCGTGCCTCTTCCACGATCTGGTGCACCGGCGAGAGCGCCTTGCCGCTGAGCCAGTACCCGCCGAGTCCCGCAATCACCACCAGCAAGGGAATTAGGATTAGTAGAGACGCCGCGAATTCCCGTAAAGACGCGTAATGAAATCGCAGCGGCTGGGCCACTTCGATAATAATTGTCTGTCCTGCCAGCTTGCTCCTCTGCGCCGCCATTCGTGCTGGCCAACCCAGCGTCCCTGATTCCTCGTACACGATGGTTTGGTCCGAAGACGGCGGCGGGATCGGTTTGACACGGTGTTCGGCGAGAACCGGCGATTGGTAAACCATCCTGCCGTTCTCATCCAGAATCTGGAACAAGACATCTAATGTGTCCCACCGCGATATGACTTCAGGAAGTGCTTCGATACTCGCAATTGGCTGCGACTCGGAAAGCTCATCTTCCACGCTGGCAATTCGAAATCGCAAGTCAACATCAACTGCGCGATAGATGCTCGCGCGCATGACGAAATAACTTGCGACCGCCAAGCCGCCCAATAGAATTACCAGACTCAGCGCATACCAGGCTGTCAGGCGGATGCGAATGGAGAGGCGCGAGAGCATTAGTGGTCCCTCAAAGCGTAGCCCAGCCCACGTTCGGTGTGGATCAATCTCCTTTTCGCTGGGATGTCGACCTTCTCTCGCAGGAATCGCATGAACACTTCAAGATTGTTGTCCGTAATCTCACGCTCGCCCCAAACCGTGGTGATCAGATGGTCGCGAGTCACCACTCTGCCCGCGGCTCGCATCAGGCACTCCAGAATCGAGAACTCCGTACGCGTAAGCTTCAGGGTCTCGCCTCCTCGAAATACCTCGCGCTTAGTGATGTCCAGAGACAGGTCCGCATAGCGGAGCATGGTTGTGCGGCGATCGCCCGCAGTTCGCGTGCGAGCGCGAATCCTTGCCAGCAGAACATCAAACGAAAAAGGTTTGGTGAGATAGTCATCGGCTCCGGCGTCCAAGCCCCGCACGATATCTTCGGGCGCGTCGCGTGCAGTCAGCAGCAGGATTGGTGTGCGGATGTTTTGCAACCGCAGCCGCTTCGTGACCTCCACGCCATCCAAAAAGGGCAGCATCACATCGAGCACGATGATGTCGAAAGCGGCGACTTCGGCGGCCTTCAGCCCCGCCGAGCCGTCAAAACACGTTTGAACAGCGTATCCTTCCTCTTCCAGTCCTTTGCGGACGTATCCCACCAACTCCCGATCATCTTCCACCAGCAGAATGCGCATGCAATCCCCGAACCGCGATGTCTAGCTAACCTTGCCCGTTGTTGCTGTTTGCGGATGCATCCCAATTTTTGACGTTACGACGTCAAACTGAAAGCAAGCTTAAACTCCCCGAAAGCGTTGTGCCACTCGCGATTGGTGACTTGACTACAGTTCCGTATTAATCTTGCCAATGCATTCGTGGGTCAGTTCTGCGGGAAGGGAAGCTATGCGTTCTGCAATGTTGTGGGTGATCGTTCTCCTCGTGCTCTCGTCTTGTTCAGCGTATGCGCAGTTAGGTCCGCCGGAACCGCAGGGCTCGGGCCCGAAGTTGAATCCGCCAACCGTCTTCCCGCTGCCGGGCAGTTATCCGACAACGGAATCGGTCACGCTGCTTGATGACGACCCGCAGGCGACAATTCATTACACCTTCGACGGCAGCACTCCCACCTCAAAAAGTCCCGTTTACGATCCGCTGCAGGTCCTGTTCATTGCCGGCATCTACGACGGAAATCACGGTTTGAAAGCCGGCTATACCATTTGCGCGGTTGCCATGCGGGAAGGACGGACTAACAGCGACGTTTCGACTTTCCAGTTTGTAGTCGACCGCCGCGACCGCATTGCCTACGTTTCGGAAGAAGTTCTGCCCGGCGTGCGGATGATTCGCGATTCGGATAACGACAAGATGTTCCTCGTCAAAGGCGCGAACAAATACGCGCTCATCGACAGTGGGATGGGCCGTGGCGCGCTGAAAGATTACATCTCCCAATTCACCGGTGGGATGCCGATCGAAGTCATTTTCACCCATAATCACGGCGACCATATCGGCCAATCCGACCAGTTCATCCGCGATAGCGTCGAGCACATCGGAGAGGCTGACAAGCCCGGGCTGGAGCAGTTTCTCAAGAACCACAGCATCCCGGACGATGTCATCGCGAAGAACGTAGCTGCAGTTCACAATGGCGACCATATCGATCTTGGAGATCGCGCGCTGACCATTTACACCGCTCCCGGCCACACTCCCGGTTCGCTGGTGGTGTTTGACGAGCAGACCGGGAACCTCTTCACCGGAGACTCTTTCGGCAGCAATTCGCCCACTATTCCAGACGCATTGTGGCTGCAGTGGAGCCAGACGCCGCTCGATGAATATTTGTCCGTGGTGAAAAGTTGCCGTGCGAATTTTCGTGGCAAGGTCACGCACCTCATGACGGGTCACAACGATCACCCGCTGGATGGCAAGAAGTACCTCGACAACCTTCAAAGCGCGCTGCAGGAATTGATGGACAAGGGCGACGCCGCCCTGGTCCCCTCGTATCGCCCGGCGGGATTGAAGCAGGTGGTCGTTGGCGACCGCCTCCACGATCCCGACTGGGTGGCGATCAACGTAAACCAGAAAACTTATCTGCCAGCTTCCGTAGACAAGATCGACGGCCTCACGCGGCTTGCAATCGATGGCGCGCAGTTGGCTCCTGCGTTCTCGCCGCGCGTTCACGAATACACAGCAACCGTTCCGCGCAAGATTTCGCGTCTCGAAATCGCCGCCGAACCGACCTCAACCCGTTGCAAGGCTCTGACCATCGACCGGCAAAACGCCGCGCCGGGCAGACCAACGACCGTCGTCCTGAAAGGGAAGACGTTGGTCGTTCATGTCGAGTCGCCAGATGGCACAGAAGGTTCCGACTACAAGGTGAGCATTGTGCGCTAACGATTCGCGCCAACTTCCCGTTTTCGCATGCAGGCCCAGCCCTATAATCCAGACATGTCTCTTCGCGTTTTCATTTTCCTATTTTTTATCGGCAGTAGCGTCGCAGCCGTCGGCTCATCATCATCGTCATCCTGGACTGGGACGCTTCGCAACCAGCAGGGAAGTGTCGTCAGCGGAGCTGTCCTGGTCGTGGATTCTAAGAGCCTCAACCTGCAATACTCCGCCACAACGTCGGGTGTTGGGCAGTTTTTATTTCCGAACCTTCCTCCCGGCGAGTACGACCTCAAAATTACCTCCGGCGTAAACACCTATGTTGCGGATCAACCTGTCCATGTCAATGGGACGGCTAATCTTTCGCTAAACCTTCGGCTTGCAGATCAAGGCGGAGTGCTTCGCGTTGCGATCGATACTCCCGGCGATCCTCAGGCGCAAACTGCAAGCTCCTCCGGAGGCGAGCACCTTTCCGGCAGCGAAGTTTCCAGTTTGCCGCTCAATTCGCGTGACTTCAGCAAGCTCTTGCTGCTTGCCGCGGGAACTATGACCGACGCCAACGGCGCTGCCAATTTCACACAGCAGTTTGCCGTCAACGGTCAGCGCGGCTCCGCAACCGTTTTCTCTCTGGACAGCGCGGATACCACCGATCCCGAGATGGGCGGCGCCACCTTTTCCAACTTCAACGTCGACGCCATCCACGAAGTGCAAGGAAATGCGGGCGTGATGTCGGCTGACATCGGGCACGGCGCAGCCAGCTACACCAATGTGGTTTCCAACTCCGGCACCAACAAGATCCATGGCACCCTCTTCGAATTTGTGCGCAACGCTGCCTTTGACGCCCGCAATTATTTTGATCCCCCCAAATCAGTCAGTGGTCGCCGCATTCCGCCCTTTGTGCGAAATGAATTCGGGTTCACCATCGGTGGGCCGGTGGTGCTTCCGAGCTATAACGGCCGGGACCGTACCTTTTTCTTCGGCGAATATCAGGGATTCCGCCAGGTCCTCGGCACTACGCAGGTTGTTCGCGTGCCCACCGTAGCCGAGCGACAGGGAATTGATACCACTACTTACCCCGGCGACACGCTTACCGTGCCGGTGAATGCTGCGGTCGCTCCAATCTTGAATGCCTATCCGCTTCCCAATACGCCGAATGGAAGCTTCGGCCCGCGTACGTATGCGACGTCTTCTAAGGTCGTAACCACCCCCGATCAGTTTTCCGTTCGCGTGGATCATCGCCTTTCCGACAAGGCGAACCTGCTCACCCGCTTTAGTCTCAATCAGGTCACAGGGCCGACAAACAATCC
>Ga0207695_10009204_pt1 | contig 12246 bp, 10 predicted proteins | sample KBSC54metaG_FD_184354 | JGI IMG/M metagenome (GOLD analysis project Ga0207695, IMG submission 184354) | Corn rhizosphere microbial communities from Kellogg Biological Station, Michigan, USA - KBS C5-4 metaG (SPAdes) (version 2) | ecosystem: Host-associated > Plants > Roots > Rhizosphere > Soil...
GGTTTATATCAACCCCAGCAATGGTGTGTTTGCTGAAGGATTAACTGCAGATTTAGAAGCTAACTGATGATCTGATAAGATCACGCTAAGTTGCTTTATAGCTCTGAACAACTGAGTTTGGACGGTACGGGGCGAAATATTCAGTATCTCTGCTACTTCCTTATATTTCATACCGTCTTCTTTTATCAGTTTGAATACGATGCAGGCTTGTTGAGGTAATTTTGCGATGGCCTGGTCAAGCAGAAAATGTAACTCTTTACGTTCCAGCTCCTTTTCGGGATCATACGTATTTATGAATTCAACCTTATCAGTTGATTCTATCTGAACAAGATGAATGTTTGAATACTTTTTAACGTAGTTTAAAGATTGGTTCTTAACGCAGACGAATAAGTAAGTTTCCGGGTTAACAATCTCGGTTAAACCCTTCCTTCCTTCCCAACACTTTACGAAGACGTCAGACACTATCTCCTCCGCTGCTTCCTTCTGATGCACATATAAAATACAGAATTTTATAAGCCTGTTATTAAGGCCATAAAATAGCGCCTCGAATGCCTTCAGGTCATCGTTGAAACATATTTGTCGCCATAAACCAGTGGTATCGGTTCTTTGTTTCAAATTGGTCTTTCAGTTGAGTTACTATCACAATAATACGATAAAACTTAGAAATTCATAGTAAAATTTAATATTTTTTTAATAAGTAGGTAAACTTCTTAAAAAAAATAAACAATGTGAGCAAATTATTAATGCTTATTGTCATTGCTATCAGAAGTTCATTGATTTAAGCTAATTTCAAATAATAAATCACTACAAAATGAAAAAAGCTCTTACCCTTTCGGTCGTCTTGTTTATTACACTAAGTCGCCTTTTTGCACAGGAACACCAGATGTCAAAAAGCTACATATCGCCTGATGATCAGTTGGTAAAAGATAAACTTGCCAACTGGCAGGACCTGAAGTTCGGCTTGTTTATGCACTGGGGTACCTACAGCCAGTGGGGTGTAGTTGAAAGCTGGAGCATATGCCCGGAAGATGAAGGCTGGACACAGCGCCGCGGACCTTACAGTGCAAGCTATAATACCTATAAAACAGCCTATGAGAATTTGCAGACCACTTTTAATCCAACCAAGTTCAATCCTGAGAAGTGGGTGCAGGCTGCAAAGAATGCAGGGATGAAATACGTGGTTTTCACAACCAAGCACCATGACGGTTTCTGCATGTTTGATACTAAACAGACAGACTATAAAATAACCAGCACAAAAACGCCTTTTTCTTCCAATCCAAGGGCCAATGTCGCTAAAGAGATATTCAATGCTTTCAGGAAAGAGAACTTTATGATAGGCGCCTACTTTTCTAAACCGGATTGGCATACTGAAAATTATTGGTGGCCGTATTTCCCTCCTAAAGACCGTAATGTAAACTACGATCCGGCGAAATATCCTGAGCGCTGGCAGAAATTCAAGGACTTTACCTATAACCAGATCGGCGAACTGATGACTGATTATGGCCGCATGGATATATTATGGCTTGATGGCGGCTGGGTAAGACCAAAAAGTACGATCGATCCAAGCGTAGATTGGCAACGAACTATCACCTACGACCAGGATATAGACATGCCTAAAATTGCCGCCATGGCCCGCACCAAACAACCAGGTTTGATTGTGGTTGACCGCACCGTTGCCGGTAAATACGAAAACTACACCACTCCTGAGCAGCAAGTACCTAATGAACCTCTGGATCATCCTTGGGAAAGCTGTATCACAATGGGCAACTCCTGGAGCTATGTACCGGGCGATCATTATAAATCTGCCGACCAGATCATTTCTTTATTGGTGAAGATTGTTTCGCGTGGTGGTAACTTATTAATGAATATCGGTCCGGGCCCCGACGGTGATTGGGATCCGGTGGCTTATGAGAGATTGCAGCAGATTGGCGCCTGGATAAAAATAAATGGTGAGGGCATATATAATAGTACTTCGGTAGCGCCTTATTCTGAAGGGAATGTTTTTTATACCAAACTAAAAAACTCAAACACTATTTATGCTTTTGCTTTGGCGGATAAAGGTTCTGTAACTTTGCCTGCAAATTTTTCATTTCATTTAAAAGATATCAAGAAGGTTAAAAAGATCAGCCTGCTTGGTGTCAATCAAAAACTAAAATGGAGCGAAAACGGAGATACTATCAGCGTAACCATTCCGACTGCTTTGCAAACTAACAGTGGATTGAACTATGCTGCTGCGTTTAAAATTCAATATTAATATCATATACAACAAGCCGGGATTCGTCCCGTCAATATCTACTACTAATGCTTAAATATTTCGCCACCGCTTTTTGTGTAATTTTTTCATGCCAGGCTTTTGCCCAGGCAAAACATACTGCTTCTAAAACTCAAACTGATTATACCCGTTATGTCGATCCGTATATTGGTACAGGCTTTCACGGCCACGTTTTTGTTGGGGCCAATGTTCCTTTTGGCGCTGTTCAGCTGGGGCCTACTAATCTGTCGAGGGGCTGGGACTGGTGCTCGGGCTATCATATCTCTGATTCAACCATAATCGGTTTTCAGCATACACACTTAAGCGGAACAGGTATCGGCGACCTGGGCGATTTTTTATTTATGCCGACAACGGGAACTGTTCATTCCATGAAAGGATCGTTAAAAGATCCACAGGGTGGCTATTTTTCTTTATTTGATCGCAAGGATGAAGTAGTTAAACCGGGCTATTATGCTGTAAAGTTGAAGCGTTATGGCATCAGCGTTAAACTTACCGCATCTAACCGCGTTGGCTTCCATGAGTACACCTACCCTGCTTCAAAGGAGTCACATATTGTGATCGATCTGCAGGAAGGCATAGCAGATGTTGCAACGGAGACCTACATTAAACAGGTAAATAAATATACTATCGAAGGCTACCGCTTTTCAAGAGGCTGGGCAAGGGCTCAGCGTATTTACTTCACTGCTGTACTGTCAAAGCCGATTGAGAAATTCGCAGTTTATGATACCACAGAGCTAAAAAATGGTGTAACGCTGAAAGGCAAAGCGGTAAAAGGCATTATTACTTTCGCCACCAAAGCGGGAGAAAAAGTATTTGTGAAAGTGGGTATATCGCCGGTTAGTTCTGCGAATGCATTACTTAATATCAATACAGAAATACCTGACTGGAATTTCGCCAAAGTAGCGTCTGCGGCACATAATTCCTGGAATACTGAGCTGTCCAAAATACAGATCAAAGCTGATTCACTTTCCCAATATAAAAAGTTTTACACGGCCATGTACCATACTATGATCGCCCCGTCAACCTTTAATGATGTGAATGGCGATTATTGGGGTACTGACAAGAAAATTCATAACGATAAGTCGTTTACCAATTTGACTACATTTTCACTTTGGGATACTTATCGCGCTGCCAATCCACTGTATACAATTATCCAGCCTGAGCGCGAAAAGAATATTATCAATACCATGCTGACGATCTATAAGCAGCAGGGCCGATTACCCGTATGGCATTTAATGGCCAATGAAACCAATACCATGGTAGGCAACAGTGCCGTACCGGTGATAGTTGATGCTTACCTGAAAGGCTTTAAAGGATTTGATACCAACCTGGCGTATGAAGCTGTAAAGACTACTCAGATGCAGGATATCAGGGGACTGAAGTATGTAAAAAGACAAGGATTCATACCTGCCGACAGCACTGTTGAATCCGTAGCTATGGGTCTTGAATATGCCATTAACGATTGGTGCATTGCGCGCATGGCTTTAAAAATGGGCAAACAGGATGATTATGCATACTTCAGCAAAAGGGCTAAATACTACCAGAACTATTTTGATAAGCAAACCGGCTTTATGCGCGGAAAAGTATCCGCAACTGAGTGGCGCACACCTTTTAGTCCGTTTGTATCGCGCCACGAAAAGGATGATTATACAGAAGGCAACGCATGGCAGTACACATGGCTGGTACCGGAAGATGTGGAAGGGTTAATTTCACTGCATGGCGGTGATGCAGGCTTCATCAAAAAGTTAGATTCACTGTTCATTGTTAAAGGTGATCTGGGCAAGGAAGCTTCGCCGGATATTTCGGGTCTGATCGGTCAATATGCGCATGGTAATGAACCGAGCCATCATATTGCCTACCTGTACACTTTCGCAGGGCAGCCATGGAAAACGCAAGAGAAAGTTCGCCAGATATTGACCGAGTTTTATACGACCAAACCGGATGGCATTATTGGCAACGAGGATGTTGGCCAGATGTCAGCATGGTACGTATTATCTGCCTTGGGAATTTACCAGGTAAACCCGGCTAATGGTATGTACATTTTTGGCAGTCCGGTCATCAATGACGCCGTGATAAAACTGCCCGGAGGCAAGAATTTTCATATCGTTGTGAAGAACAATAGCAGCACAAATAAGTATATCAGCAATGTTACACTAAACAACACAACATATACCCACGATTATTTGTTGCATGGTCAACTGGCAAAAGGAGGAGAATTAGTGATCACGATGAGTGACAAGCCAGGTGACTTTGGCACCGCCCCCGCTGACAGGCCGAAGTCTATTTATTGAGACATCAATAATTAAGACATTTTTATATGAAATACAGGTATTTAAGCCTGGTATTTGTTGCTGCATTAACCATAGCGATATGCCTTAACTCGTTCACAACAAAAGCACCTGCAAGCAAAAAAACCACCGATGAGGATGGCAGAACGTTATTTGGAGCATACTGTTCCATCTGTCACATGACGCCTGATCCCGCCAGTCTTACCAAAACAATATGGCGGGACCATGTTTTACCGGTGATGGCCAGCCGGATGGGCATCATTTATCCCGGCTACGATCCTTTGCGGGGACTATCGCCCGAAGAAAAAGAGATCGTAAACAAGAATCGCATCATTCCTGAAAAGCCTTACATGAGTGATGAGGATTGGAGCAAGATCGTTAAGTACATTTTAGAAACTGCTCCTGACAGTATCCCGATGGATGAAAAACGGCTTACCAGGAATAGTCCGTTGAAGCAATTTGTGCGCGAAGATGTACAGCTCGACTCAATCCCGCGTCCATCGCTTATTACAGGTCTGAAATACAACAAAAAAACCAACACGCTGTGGATAGGCGACTACTACAACAATGTATATAAATGGAATTATCCCAAAGGAGTTACGAAAGCCATTAAATCAGCCAGTCCGGTAGTTGATTTTAACTTTCACCAGGGTGCCACCTACTTTACCGAAATTGGCAAATTATATCCGACTGAGCTTAGTATCGGGTCGTACAGTAAATATAATGACACGTCGTTATCAGCTGTATTAACATCACTTCACCGACCGGTAAATGCAAAAATTGAAGATATAGATGGCGATGGTATTCCCGAGATCGTGATGTGCAATTTTGGTAACAAGGTGGGCTCCCTATCCCTGTTCAAGAAAGATAAATCAGGAAAATACAAAGAGCAGGTTTTACTAAACCAGCCCGGTGCACTCAAATGCTATATAAAAGATATGGATGGCGATGGCAAAAAAGACATCGTTGCCATGTTTGCCCAGGGTGATGAAAGCGTTTACATCTTCTACCAAAAGGACAAATTTAAATTCAAGGGTAAGCGAGTTTTACGCTTCCCACCAAACTACGGCACTACCGATATGGTGCTGGTTGATTATAATCATGATGGGCTAACAGACATCGTAACCGTTCACGGTGATAATGCAGATTACTCTGATATCCTGAAACCTTATCACGGCATCCGGCTGAACATAAACCAGGGTAAGGGCGAGTTTAAAGAGAAGTTCTTCTACCCCATTTATGGCGTCACAAAGGTTTTGGCAGAGGATTTTGATAAAGACGGCGACATCGACTTTGTAGCGAGTGCATTCTTCCCTGATTTTGGTAAACTGTCTGATGAGTCTTTTGTCTATTTGGAGAACGTCGACCAGAACAATTTTAAATTCAAGTCATACATCCTTAAAAGCGATATTCCTGTAAAGTCACTCACACTGGAGAAGGCAGACATTGATGGCGACGGTGACATGGATATTATAGCGGGGAACTTTGCGCAAAGTCCAGGAGCGGTACCAAAAGATTTGGATGATAAACTTAAGAGCGCGAAATACGGCTTGATCATTTTTAAGAATCAGCTTTATCAGCCTAAGAAAACAGGGAAATAGTTTGCTGATTGCATAATACGATAACTCTCTCCCTACAATTAGGGAGAGATGTCCATCCGCTGGCTAGCGGAGTCGACAGAGTGGGTAAAACTTTAGGACAGTCATCAAGACGCAGATTTTTACCCCTCCCGGCCTCCCCTGATTCCAGGGGAGGAGTCAAAATTTATAAACAGACTCTTAAAATGTTTTTGATGCCCATTCGTCTGTATTGTTATGAACTTGATCAAAAACAAGAATATAGCTATTGTAGGCGGCGGTCCTGGAGGTCTGACGCTGGCCCGGCTCCTGCAGATGAATGGCGCAGATGTAAAGGTATACGAGCGTGATGTAAACCGCGATGTCCGTGTACAGGACGCTACGCTCGATCTGCATTATGAATCAGGATTGGCGGCGTTACGTAAGGCTGACCTGATGGATGAATTTAATGCTAATTATCGCCCGGGTGCAGATAAAATGCGCATTACCGACAAACATGCCAATATTGTATTTGAGGATGATTTTGCTGTAAGTGATAACGATGAATTTGCGCGCCCGGAGATTGACCGCGGACCATTGCGCGAGATATTACTAAACTCTCTAAAACCGGATACCGTCGTTTGGGACAGCCAGTTGGTATCGCTCTGCTCAAATAACAATGCCTTTAAGTTGGAGTTTAAAAATGGCAGCGAAGCTTTCGCTGATATTGTCATCGCAGCCGATGGCGCTAACTCTAAGATCAGGCCGTATATCACGCCGATCAAACCCTTTTATTCAGGCGTAACTGCAATAGAAGGCGCCGTTTATGATTCGGAAAAGAATGCGCCCAGAGTTCATGAGCTATTGCAGGGTGGTAAAATATTTGCGCTGGATGATTCTAAAACCTTCGTCGTTAGTTCAAAAGGCGACGGCAGCCTGGCATTTTACATGGGGCTTATCGTCAACGAATCATGGGCGAAAGATAGCGGTATAGATTTCTCGGATAACGCGCAGATGCTGGCCTGGTTTAAAAAGACTTTCGCAGGGTGGGATAATATTTGGGATGAGTTGTTTGAGAACGCAAGCACTGCTTTCATTCCCCGTCCGCAGTATTGTATGCCGTTTGATCAAACCTGGGAAGCTTTACCAAACCTGACCATGCTTGGCGATGCCGCCCACCTGATGCCACCCTATGCCGGCGAAGGCGTAAACATGGCTATGCAGGATGCCCTTGAGCTGGCGGAATGCCTGCTAGATAAAAACTTCCCCGATACGCTTACAGCTATAGCTGCTTATGAAAAGCAAATGCGCGCACGCGCATCTGAAGTTGCAAAAATGACTATGGAGCAAACCGTATCCATGCACTCGCCAGAAGGGTTGAACAATATGCTGGCGATGTTTGCGGCTAATGTACCGCAGTAAGACCCTTAAGCCAACTCCTTCTTAAAGGATGCCGGCGATACCCCCGTATGTTTCTTAAAATAATTGCTAAAGTGTGCTATTTCGGTAAAACCTAATCGGTAAGCAATTTCTTTAATGGATAGGTCCGAATGCTGCAATAGAGATTTGGCTTCGGCGATGGTTTTCTCGGCTATCCAGGTTCCGATTGCTTTCCCGGTTTTGGTTTTGATCACATTGCTGAGGTAATTGGGGTGCAGGCTTTGCGCATCGGCATATTCCTGTATGCGGTATACCTGGTCGGTTTTTCCGGTAGCTATATCACGATAATGTCTTTCGAGCAATTGTTTAAATTTCTTAACGATCTGCGAACTGCGGTTACCCTCGTATATCGGGTTATAATCCAGCCAGAAATATTCTTTGATCTTCAATAGCAGCACCACGAACAGGTTAGCGATCAGCTTGGTGCGGAATGGTGAACTGGATGTATATTCTTTATATATCTGCAAATAGATGCGCTCAAACTCGGCAAACACCTCCGGACTAACTACTCTACCGGGAAAGGTTTCTGCCAGCAAAAATGGAAACTCGTCAAAAATATCGGCATGAACATTTTCCTTTAAAAACGACTCATTCAGCGTGATCAGGTAAACCTCTTCTATTCTTGTCCATTCATACGAACGGATGTGGCCGGGGTTGGTGAAATAGATGGTGCCTGGTTGGGTTTCGAAAGTATAGTTATCAATAGAGTAGCTGGCATTCCCATCTTTTGAAAACAAGAAAACAAAGAAATTCAAACGGGAAGGCGGCGAGCTAATCAGTCTTTCATTACAAACATCCTTTAGGTTAAAAATGGTAAAGTCGGTTTGCTTGTCAATCAGGTCCGTCGAAAAACCCAGGTTCCTGTATTGATCATAGAGCGTATTGAATATCTGAATTTTCCCTTCCTTCATTTTTACAACGCTGTTCTTAGGATTATGCAAGTCATGCTTAGGATTTCGCAATTCCAGGGGTCGTTTTCTCCCCAATTTTGTCTTGTCAATAAACATAAACAAAAAATGAAAACATTAGAAAACAAAGTTGCACTGGTAACCGGTGCCTCAAGAGGAATAGGAGCAGCAATAGCTTCTGAATTAGCAAAAAACGGCGCTGCCGTAGTAGTAAATTATGCAGGCGGCAAAACCGCTGCCGACGAAACTGTAGCAGCTATTATTGCAGCAGGTGGTAAAGCCGTAGCCATACAGGGCGACGTAAGTAAAACTGAAGATGTTGCACACCTGTTTGACGAAGCGATCGCAGCATTTGGCAAGGTGGATATCCTGGTAAATAACGCCGGTATCATGATCACCAAGCTGATCAAAGACACTACCGATGAAGACTTTACCCGTCAGTTCGATATCAACGTAAAGGGCACTTTCAACACCCTTCGCGAAGCAGCAACCAAACTAGCCAACAACGGCAGCGTGATCAACCTTTCATCAACCACCACTCGCCTGATGTTCCCTACTTATGCTACTTATGTGGCTACTAAAGGAGCTGTTGAGCAACTGACCCGCGTATTCGCAAAAGAAGTTGGCGCTAAAGGGATCAACGTAAACTCTATCTCTCCCGGTCCTACCAACACTGAACTTTTCACCAATGGTAAACCACAGGAAGTAATAGACCGCCTGGCTTCATTGTCAGCCTTCAACAGACTGGGCGAACCACAGGATATAGCCAATGTAGTTGTGTTCCTGGCAAGCGACAATGCTAAATGGATCTCTGGTCAGAATGTGGGCTTAAACGGTGCGGTAGCATAAATGAAGTCGGAGGTCGGAAGGCCGAAGTCGGAAGTAAAAATCACTCAAATATTTAACAATCAACAATCACACAATTTTAATATAATCATCATGAAAACTCTGGAAAATAAAGTAGCATTGATCACTGGTTCAGGTCGCGGATTAGGCAAAGCAATTGCCGAAAGATATGCTGCATTGGGTGCAAACCTGGTATTGAACTATTCAAGAGATAAAGCATCAGCTGAAGAAGTATTATCAAACGTAACTGCCATGGGTGTAAAAGCCATCCTTGTTCAAGCCGACGTAAGTAAAGTAGCTGAAATCGAACGCCTTTTTAACGAAGGATTAGCAGAGTTTGGCAAAATTGACATCGTGGTTGCCAACGCCGGTATCGAAATGGTAGAAACCCCGGTTACCGAGTTCACTGAAGAACAGTTTGACCGCGTGTTCACCATCAACACTAAAGGAACTTATTTCACTATGCAACAGGCTGCAAAACATGTTCAGGATAACGGCCGGATCATTTACATCGCTTCAAGCACTACCTCGTTCCCTGTACCCGGCATGGCAGTTTACGGTGGCAGCAAAACCACTCCACGTTATTTGGTAAACATACTTTCACAGGAAATTGCACATCGGGGCGTAACTGTAAATTCTATCATTCCATTTGCAGTTGATCACTCAGGCATATTTGCTGATCCTGATGCGTATCCTGAATTGAGGAAATCATTACTGGCCAGCAGTCCAATGGGCCGCCTGGCTGAAGTAGAAGACGTAGCCAATGTGGCCGAGTTCTTCGCCAGCGATCTTTCATCATTTGTCAACGGTCAGCACCTGTTGGTGAATGGCGGTGCCAATCAATAATTAATCACACGCAATCATTCTATTCATCCCTAATCAAAAAGGCCCTCTGCATTAACTACAGAGGGCCTTTTCGTTTCTCATTTGCCGTTTACCGAACTTATGTCGGACACAAACTGATCCGGACTTTCATCCGGGAAACCGTCCCATGTTTTTAGCACTTTGCCATTTTCATCTACCAATAAGGTGAATGGGAATTTGCCGTCGGCATTGTATCTATCAGCCAAAGCCTCGTTCAGTTTGGTTTGTTCTTTGCTCAACTGATTCTTTTTTTGGCGTGGGAAATCAGCCCTCACCAAAACCAAATGATCTGAAGCATAGTTTTCAAAAGTGCCGGATTCTAATATTTCCTTACGCAGGCGGATACACGGGCCGCACCAGTCGGATCCCGAAAAATTGATCAATATTAATTTATGCTGATGAACAGCTTCCGTTTTTGCTGCATTTATATCACCTATCCAGGTCACTCCCGGCAAAAGCAGCACTCCGATATATATCGCTAACAATTTCATATTCAATCCTATTAACTGTTGTTATCAGAAAAATATTGTTCTATTTAAAACCCAGGCTTAGCGAGACCACATTCGACACGAGGTTGGTAGTTTGCGAATAATGCCCATACCTCAATTCCAGGTCATGAAGGTTTTGCCAGCCCAAAACTCCTTTAGGCGGCGCAATCCTAAACCCAACCCCGTAGAAATTTGCATGAAATTGGGCATACTCGTAATTACTGGTATAATATTCATCTGTTGGGCTATGCGCCTCGTATGGTGCAAAGTATTTTGCTGCTGTCTGATCGTAATACCTGTAAAACGGCGAGATGGAGAAAAAAGGTGTGACTTTGATCGCGGTCTCCAACCCAACCGTGTTTGATTTGATGCCCCAGCTATCCATATAATAACGGTAATATGAACGCAGGATAATATTATCACCAAGGAAATAATTCAGTCTTACTCCTACCGGCAGTTTAAACCTGTTCGACGGTAAATGTTCTATGGTATCTTTCCCGGTATTAAAATATACCCTGTGGAACGGCAATCCCAAATAACCGTTTTGCGCTACTCCATCCACCAGGAACATGACCTGCATCCGTGAATTGATAACCTGCGAATAGCCTAACGATGCCGAATAAGTATTTCGTGGACTGCTTGGAATATTAGCCTTACCGTCGCCACTGCTTCCGCTTGCGGATGTGACTATGGTAGTGGTTGTTGTTGGAATAAACTCTGATGGATAGATCATTTTCACCTGGTCAAAATACGCTTGTACCTTTGCGGTTAACTCACCGTTCTTATCAGCGGTTTTTTGCGAAAAATGGATATCTGCACCTAACGATTGGTAATTGTACTCGCCCGAATAGTAAGCGCCTATACCAAAGCTGTTGCCTTTCTTTATATTTTCGGTTGTCCAATCAACAGATGGATATATCCTGCTGCCACCGGTGTTTGAAGCTCCGCTTAAATTAACATATGCTGCTGAAGCCGAGGTATGATGATCAATACCAATCCCAACTGTTAGCGAATTTTGCTTCACTTTTGGATCGCCCCAAACCATCTTCAAATCAATACCATTGGAAATGTCTGTCACCTTTTCAGTACCGATACCACCGGTTACTGCGCTATGATCACCGTTTTGCCAGTAATAGCTCGATACCAGGTTAATCTCGTCTATATGCAATCCCCTTGGATGATATTCAGAAGGTTCTGGTTGACCAATAGGTTTGAATAAACGGACATTTGTAGTTCGCGGTAAGCTGTCCTGTTTGGTTTGTGCAGAAACGCTTAACCTGCATAGCAAGGAGAATCCTACTATCGATAAAAATACCTTTCTCATTATTAGTTATATTTTTTTAAGAAAGGTCCTATCAATTACACCCGCAGCCACCACCGGTTTTTCCGGCATTGGCACCCGATGCAGCTTCCCTGTACGATTGAAAATTCAATTCATTCTTCTCCACCTTCCGGTTACCCAATGCCATCTCGGCATCGTTAATGCGGTTCTTCTGGTATTCCTTGAGGTGAACACATGACGATACACTCATCATTGCGACCAGCCCGCCTACAATCCACAGCGTTTTTTTAATCATAGTTTTT
>Ga0207695_10009206_pt1 | contig 12244 bp, 13 predicted proteins | sample KBSC54metaG_FD_184354 | JGI IMG/M metagenome (GOLD analysis project Ga0207695, IMG submission 184354) | Corn rhizosphere microbial communities from Kellogg Biological Station, Michigan, USA - KBS C5-4 metaG (SPAdes) (version 2) | ecosystem: Host-associated > Plants > Roots > Rhizosphere > Soil...
GCCTGCTGATCCTGCAGAAGGAGGCGGAGGCGGCCACCAAGAAGGAGCTGGCGGGCACCATCACCGCCAGCTGGGGCGACCAGATGCGCAGCTATGTGCTCGCGCCGTACCAGATGGTCAAGGATCTGCGCACCGACTACGAGGTCAACAACCCGACCGCCGTCTTCGACGGCGACCTCGACGGGTTCATCAACGCGGGCATCCGCTGGCGCAAGCGCGACCTCGACGCCTGAGCCGGTCGAGTAGCTGAGCTGGTCGAGTAGCGGCGAAGCCGCGTCTCGAGACCGCGCGAGCTCACCCGGCGCAGGCGGCGGCCTTGTGCTCGCCAGAACGTGAGTTGCGCCTCATGGTGAGGCGCGGCTCACCCATTCTGGACACCTCCTGCCCGCGCCCCGCTCAGCGCAGCTTCAGCAGCATGGTGTCGGAACCGCCATTGCGGCCGACGACTTCGAAGCCCGCTCGCTCATAGAGGCCGCGCGCTCGATTGCCGTCCTCGACGCTGAGGCTGATTCTTCCGCAGCAAGCCTCCGCGTGGTCACCGCACGAGACTAGCCCGCTACTCAGCCACGGGAATGAGCCGCAGCGTCGACTCCAGCGGTCCTTGCTCGTTCATCGCCGCGGTTTCGTCGAGCCCCGGGTACTTCGTCAGGAACGTTGCCGAGATCTGTCGCTGCACAGGAGCCGCGGCATCCACCTCGTCGAAGGTCACCAATTCCGACGCGCCTCCGCCGGTGACGGCGAGCTCGCCCCGGCCGGTGGCGAGTGCATCCTGGAACCAGACGGCCCCTCGCCCCTTCCATGACCGCACGTAGAGCTCGTCGCCGACTCGGATCGACCAGATCGTGCGGCTGGCGCGCCGGGTGCCATCTCGGTCGATCGGGGTGACATCCGCCTCCATGGCTTCGCCGAGTGCAGCGAGTGTTTCGGGTTTCCACGGTGACGCGGTCATCGTCGATTCCTCTCTGCTGACCTTTGTCTCACGAGTCTCGCACCCTAGTCTCGTGGTGTTATGAATCCCGTCGACCACGAACCGCTGCGGGTCGGCGTCGTCGGCACGGGAGGCTGGGGCGAGCAGCACGCGCGGGTCTTCGCGCACCGCCCCGACACGCAGCTGGTCGGTGTGCTCGGGCGGGATGCCGCGCGGGCCGAGGCGCGGGCGGCACGGTACGAGTCGGCTGCCTTCACCTCGCTCGACGCCTTCCTCGACACGAAGCCGGACTTGATCACGGTCTGCCTGCCCAATGAGGGCCATTTCGACATGACGATGCGCCTGCTCGAGACCGGGATCCCGCTCCTGGTCGAGAAGCCGCTGGTCTTCGAGTTGAGCGAGGCGGACGAACTGCTCGCGGCGGCCGAAAGATCGGGATCGTTCTTCGGGATCAACTTCAACCACCGCTACGCCGAGCCGGTTCGTCGCGCCAAGGCCGCGATCGACGCCGGCGAACTCGGTCAGCTCGTGTTCGCGACCTGGCGCTTCGGCGGGGAGGCGAATCACGGCACCAGCAAGCACGCGAATCTGATCGAGACCCAGTGCCACGGCTTCGACATGCTCGAGCACCTGGTCGCGCCGATCTCGTCGGTGATGGCGCAGATGACAGACGCCACCTACGGCGACTGGTCGACGGTCGCCGTCGCCCTCGAGTTCGCGAACGGCGCCGTGGGCACCATGCTGGGCAGCTACGACTCGTCGTACGCCTATCCCGACTCCCAGCTGATCGAGGTCAACGGGACGACCGGGCGCGCGGTGATCCGCGACACGGTCCGCGAGCTCGAGCTCTCGCGGGCCGGCGATGAGGTCACCTCGCGCTGGCGTGCCGGCTATTTCGACGACGAGGCCCGCTGGTTCGCCGGCACCTTCGATCGGCATGTCGACGACGTGATCCGCGCCGTGCGCGCGGGCGGGCCCCCGCCGATTCACGCGCGCGCGGGCCGACGTGCCCTCGAACTCGCGCACCTGGCGATCGAGTCGCACGCCCTCGGCACGCGCGTTGCCGTGCCCCCGCAGACGCCCTGACTGCGCCTCGCTGTGAGTATGGGCCTCGGGGGTGTCGCGCCCGGCATCCGGGGGCTCCGAACCTAGTCTCGTGGTGTCATGATTCGCTTCGACCACGTCACCAAGACCTATGCCGGGACGACGCGACCGGCCCTCAACGCGGTGGATCTCGAGGTGCTCAAGGGGGAGTTCGTCTTCCTGGTCGGCGCCTCGGGCTCTGGCAAGTCCAGCTTCCTGCGCCTCGTGCTCAAGGAGGAGCGCCCGACCAAGGGCAGGATCCACGTGCTCGGCCAGGAGCTCAACACGCTGCCGGCGCGCAAGGTGCCCTACTTCCGACGCAGTCTCGGCGTGGTGTTCCAGGACTTCCGGCTGCTGCCGCAGAAGACCGTGTTCGACAACGTGGCCTTCTCGCTGCAGGTCATCGGCAAGAGCAAGGGATTCATCCAAGAGGCCGTGCCCGACGTGCTCAAGATGGTCGGGCTCGCGGGCAAGCAGAGCCGCTTTCCGCACGAGCTCTCAGGCGGCGAGCAGCAGCGCGTCGCGATCGCGCGGGCCATCGTGAACAAGCCGGCGATCCTGCTCGCGGATGAGCCGACCGGCAACCTCGACCCGGCCACCAGCGCCGGCATCATGCAGTTGCTCTCGACGATCAACGCCAACGGAACGACCGTGCTGATGGCGACGCACGACTCCGGAATCGTCGACCAGATGAAGCGCCGCGTCATCGAACTGGTCAGCGGGCAGGTCATCCGCGACGAGCGTGCCGGCGGCTACCAGACGCAGGCGATCCCGGTGCAGAAGTTCAACCTCACCGGCAGCCTGGTCGCCCACAACGAGGCGGCCGCGCAACCGTCGTCACGCGTCACGGCGGCGCCGGCGCCGGCAGCGGCACCGGCTCCCGCAGCCGCGCCAGCGCCCGCACCCGTGCAGGCCCCGGCTGCGGCGCCGGCCCCGACTCCGGTGAAGGCTCCCGTCCACGACCCGGCATCGCCTCCGCCGCTCAACGAACCGGGGCGCCGCGCATGAGACTCGGACTCGTCCTCAGCGAGGTCGGCCAGGGGTTCCGGCGCAACCTCTCGATGGTCATCTCGGTCGTGCTGGTGACCTTCATCTCGCTGACCTTCTTCGGAGCGGCGATCCTGCTGCAGTTCCAGATCAACCAGATGAAGGGCTACTGGTACGACCGGGCGCAGGTCGCCATCTACTTCTGCACCGATGTGCAGACCGAACAGCCGTGCAACGGCGCGGAAGCCAGCGCCGACCAGATCGCCGCGGTCAAGGCGCAGCTCGAGGGGCCGACGCTTCGGCCCTACGTGAAGAAGTTCACCTTCGAGAACCACCAGCAGGCGTACGACAACTTCGAGAAGCAGTTCGCCAACACCTCATTGGCCCAGCTGGCCTCGCCCGACATCCTCTCCCAGGCATTCCGGGTGAACATGAAGGACCCGTCGCAGGCCGACATCCTGAGCGAGCAGCTCAGCAAACAGCCCGGCGTCGAGGAGGTGCAGGATCAGCGCGGCCTGCTCGATCCGATCTTCTCGATCATGAATGCAGCGAGCTATACCGCGATCGGGATCGCGGCGCTGATGCTGGTCGCCGCGGTCCTGTTGATCTCGACCACGATCCGGCTGAGTGCGTTCTCCCGACGTCGCGAACTCGGGATCATGCGGCTGGTCGGTGCTTCCAACCGCTTCATCGAGACGCCCTTCATCCTCGAAGGGGTCCTCGCCGCGCTCATCGGTTCGCTGCTCGCGGGCGGCGCCATCATCGCGATCGTGCAGTTCTTCGTGCAGGGCTATCTGCAGAAGACGATCCCCAACACGGCGTTCGTCGGACTCCCGGACGCGCTCGTCGTTGCACCGATCCTGCTTCTGGTGGGCGCTCTCCTGGCCGCACTGTCGGCCAGCGTCGCCATCCGGCGGTACCTGAAGGTCTGAGCGTTATACACTGACAGGCTGTCCATCCAGCCTGGAGGTGAGTCGAGTGCCGAAGAAGCAACGCGGAAACGCGGTCGTCGCGACGAATCGTCGCGCCCGGCACGACTACACCATCGAAGACACCTACGAGGCCGGGATCGTGCTCACCGGCACCGAGGTCAAGTCGCTCCGCGAGGGGCGGGCGTCGCTGGTCGACGGCTACGCCTTCGTCGACGGCGGCGAGGCGTGGCTGGATGCCGTCTACATCCCCGAATACACCGAGGGCACCTGGAACAACCACGCCCCGCGCCGCAAGCGCAAGCTTCTGCTGCACAAGGCGCAGATCGTCAAGATCAGCCACAAGACCAAGGAGGGCGGGTACACGCTCGTCCCCCTGCAGATCTACTTCCTCGACGGTCGCGCCAAGGTCGAGATCGCGGTCGCCAAGGGCAAGCGCGAGTACGACAAGCGCCAGGCGCTCCGCGAGCGCCAGGACAAGCGCGAGGCCGCCCGCGCCATGTCGACCAAGGGTCACCTGGGGGAGTAGCGCCTCGGCTCGCGGCTCAGCTCGCCGCGAACCGCACGTCGACCTGCGCCGCGACATCGAGCTGCTGCGGGGTGAAGCTCAACGCGCTGGAATCGCTCATGGCCTTGGCGGCGAACATGCGCGGTGCCGCGGGGAAGGGGACCGGAGTCGGTCCCTCGGGCGAGCCGAGCAGTCCCGGGTCGGCGATCGCGGTCGCGGTCACCGCGGTGAGGCCGGCGGCGCGGGCGTAGACGAGTGCCTTCGCCGCGGCATCCTGAACCGCTCGGGTGCGCACCTGCTCGAGCAGCGCATCCCGGGTGGCGTCCAGCAGTTCCCAGTCGATCGAGCCGACGCTGACACCGCTCGTCGTCGCCACCGTCTCCACCCAGCGCGCGAGAGCGTCGAAGTCGCTGAAGGTCGCCCGCACGCCGATCGTGGCGTGGAAGACGAGGGGCAGTTGGGCGCCCTCGTTGTTCCACGGGCGGTCCGACCAGACGCTGACCCGGTCGGACGACCAGGCGACCACCGGGCCGGATGCCGGGTCGTGCAATCCCTTCAGCGCCGTCGCGATCGCATCGGAGACCTGCGATGTCTTCGCGAACACTTTGTCGCGCTCCGCTCCATCATGCGAGACCGTGATGGCGACGGTGGCGCGCTCCGACGCGTGCTCGATGGAGGCGCTGCCCTGCACGGTGATCACGGTTCCGCTCATGGGCCCATCTTCGCAGCGCCCGCGGTGCGCGGCGTCGTACAATGGGGGGCTGCATCCGATTCCAGGATGCTGTTGACAACTCCACAGCGCGCGACAACGGCTCACCTTTCGAGGTGCTTCATGGGGATGATCGGTTTCGACATCGCCTGCGAAACTGCGAGAAGCGGGCCGAGGATGCAGGGTTATCTCGTTAACGATCCCCGCAAACAACAGGTGCCAATCTCAAGCGCACCGACGTTGCTCTCGCTGCGTAAGCAGTAGGGCTAAGAACGTCCGTCAGACCGGGTTCGCCTTCGCCCCGGACCCTGGCGTCATCTAGAGGGCTTGCTGATCAGTTGTGTGTCAGGGCTGATCGGGACTTGCACTGATACTGGGCTCGTCGACCTAGATGCTCGTGGCAAAGGTCGGAGCCGAGTAGAACGCACTCACGAGCTGCGCCCGGAGAAGGCGCAGGCTCACAGCGATGGACGGGGGTTCAATTCCCCCCATCTCCACCATCGGCCGTTGTCGCGCGTTGTCGGAGTCGCTGGTTATCGTGGCCGCCATGGCACTCGACGCGAAGCTCGAAGACTGGCTGCTCGACACCGATCCGGCCCTGCGCTGGCAGGTCGAGCGAGATGTGGCCGGTGCGCCCGAGGCGGTGTGGCGCGCCACACGCGCGCGCGTCGCCACCGAGGGCATGGGCGCCGAGCTGCTGTCGCACCAGGATGCCGATGGCCAGTGGGCCGGCGGCGCCTATTTTCCGGGCGGCTGGGACTTCAGCAACGACGAGCCCGGCCAGCCCTACACGGCGACCACCTGGAGCCTCAACACCCTGCGCGACTGGGGGCTGGATGCCGCGGTACTCGCCGGTACCGCAGACAAGCTCGCCGCCAACAGCCGGTGGGACTACAACAACGAGCCCTATTGGGTGGGTGAGGTGGACTGCTGCATCAACGCCTTCACGCTCGCCAACGGCGTCTGGCTGGGAGCCGATGTCGCCCACCTGGTCGACTGGTTCGTCGAGCACCGCCAGCCGGACGGCGGCTGGAACTGCGAGTGGGTGGAGGGCTCGACGCGATCGTCGTTCCATTCGACGCTCAACTCGCTGAAGGGCATCCTGTACTACCAGGCCATGACCGACGGCGGCAGTGAGCACCTGGAGGTCGCGCGGCATGCCGGGCAGGAGTACCTTCTCGAGCGGCGGCTGACCAGCAGGCTGAGCACGGGTGAGCAGGTCGACGACTGGGTCGAGCGCTTCACCTATCCGATGCGCTGGCGCTATTCGGCGCTCAATGCCGCCGACTACTTCCGTGCGGCATCTCTGCACGACGGGGTGGCGCCCGATCCGCGCCTGGCCGACGCGATCCAGATCATCCGCTCGGCACGGCAGCCCGATGGCACGTGGCTGCAGGGCCGCCCGATGCCGGGCGCGGTGTGGTTCCCGATCGACGTGCCCGAGGGGGAGCGTTCTCCGTGGCTGACGTTCTACGGCACCCGCGTGCTCGACTGGTGGGACTCGGCGCAGCCCGGCTACTGACCTCAGACCTCGATCGCGCCGCCGTACTCGGTGAGGTGGCGGCGCAGGGTCATGCTCGGGTCCGCGGCCTGCTTGGCCAGGAAGCCGGTGAAGTCGAGCTGGGCGCGCAGGCTCTCGCCGCCGCGCATCCGGTCGGCCTGGGCGGTCTCGGTCGCGACGATCTGCGCGGCAGCGACGAGCACCTCGTCGGCCCGCTCGCTCGCGACGAAGATGACGCCGTCGTCGTCGCCGACCACCAGGTCGCCGTCGATCACCGCGACCCCGTCGAGGAACGCACTGCGCATCGGCGCACCCGCCGGCGGAACCCGTCGCGGACCCGCCGAGTAGGCGCCCGTGCTGTGCAGGGGCAGCCCGATCTCGCGCAGCTGAGCCGTGTCGCGGTGGCGGCCCCACACGACGATGCCGGCGAATCCGCCTTCGCGCGCCTCGAGCACCATCAGGTCGCCCAGGCAGGCCTCGTCGTCGCGGCCGCCGTTGTCGACGACCAGCACGCTTCCGGGTGCCGCCCCCTCGATGCTCGCGAGCAGCACGTCGACGCTGCCGAGATGGGTGATGGCGCGGGCCGGACCGCTGAACGGCCGACCGGGGAGCAGCGGCACCACCTCGGCGGGCGCCAGCCGCAGCGGCACTCCGAGTCGCACGCACGCGTCGGCGATCGCGGCGGTGGGAAGCGGATGGGTGGGCACGGTCATGGCACGAGTCTGCCTCAGCTCGCGGCGATCTCGCGCGCCTGCCCGGCATCGGCGAACGGCAGGATCACCTCGACGCGCAGCCCGACACCCGGCGCGTTCACCAGGGCGACCTGTCCGTCCGCCACCGAGACGATCGCCGAGACGATCGCGAGCCCGAGCCCGGCGCCTCCCGAGTCGGAGGCACGCGCCGGATCGCGCGCGAAACGGTCGAACGCGTGCGGAACGAACGACGCATCCATTCCGCCCGCCTCGTCGTCCACCGTGAGCAGCACGCCATCCGCCTGGCCGTGCAGCGCCAACTCGATGCGGCCGGAGTCCGGGCGCGCAGCCAGCGCGTTGTTCACCAGGTTGTCGCAGATCCGGCCGAAGTCGTGCGGCGAGACGGCAACGGGCCGGTCGATGGGCGGCGCGTCGACCGAGAAGTCGATCACCACGTTGCCGGCACCCACTCGCATTCGACCGCGATCGGCGGCGTCGGCCAGTTCGGTCGCCAGTTCGTCGAAGCTCGCCGATCCGCGCGTCGACTGCGCGTCGATGCGCGACAGCTCCAGCAGCGAGGTGGCGAGCTCCGAGAGGCGCGTCAGCGTCTGCTGGGCCGATGCCACCTCGGTGCGCATCTGCGACAGGGTCCCCGCCTGCGACTGCGCGAGTTCGAGCTTCGTCTGCAGGATGGCGAGGGGCGTGCGCAGCTCGTGGCTGGCATCCGACACGATCTGTCGTTCGCGGTCGGCGGATGCACGCAGTTCGCCGATCAGTTCGTTGAGGGTGCGGGCGAGCTGCGAGATCTCGTCGTCGGCCGGTCCGACCGGCAGCAGCTCGCCCCCCGGCCGCGCGGCCAGTTCGCCGGCGCTGCGCCGGAGCCGATTGACCGGTCGCAGCGCGGCGGTGCTGATGAACCAGGTCGCGACGCCGAAGCCGATGTTCACGATCGCGAGCGCGACGACCAGCAGAACGGTGACCGAGTCCAGCACCGAGGTCTGGTCGTCGCTGTTTCGTGCAGCGACGATCGACCAGGTTCCCTGCGGCGTCACGACCCGTGTCACGCTGACCAGGTAGTGGAACTGGCCCGCGACGACCGTCCTGGTGTCGGTGTCGCGCGAGATCAGATCCTTGAGCTGAGGGCGCAGGTGGCGTTGCAGGGTGTTGATGACGACCACTCCGTCGGGATTGACGACGGCGGCCTCCTGCCCGCCACCGGGAGGATCGAGCTCGGCTGTCGGTTCTCGAGTCAGAGCTGACTTGTACGGCGCCGCGATGCTGTGCAGCACCGACACCTCGCCGTCGTAGACGATGTGCACCACCTGGTTGCGGATGATCAGGCCGGCCGCCACCGACATCAGGATCGCGATCAACAGGCTCCCGCCGGTGATCCTGGCCCGGATGCCGAAGCGGTTCAGGCGCACGAGCCGGCTCTCATGCCGGCTCCGCCGTCAGCCGGAAGCCGACTCCGCGGGCGGTGATGATCCGGACCGGGGCCGAGATCGAGTCGAGCTTCTTGCGCAGGTAGCTCACGTACTGATCGACGATGTTCGGGTCGATGAAACTGCCGGAGCCCCAGATGGTCTCGAGGATCTCCGCGCGCGGCAGCACCTGGTCGCGGTGCGTCGCGAGCAGGCGGAGCAGATCGAACTCGGTGCGGCTGAGCCGGGCCTCGCGCCCGCCCGCGGTCATCCGCTGCCCCGAGAGGTCGATCGCCAGTCCGCCGATCTCGAGCGCGGTCGGCACGTGGGCCTCGCGCCGGCGGAGCGCACGCAGCCGTGCCGCGAGCTCGGCGAAAGCGAACGGCTTGGTCAGGTAGTCGTCGGCCCCGGCATCCAGACCCCGCACCCGGTCATCGACGGCATCGCGCGCCGTCAGCAGGATGATGCCGATCCCCGGCACCTGATCGCGCAGCCGCCGGCACAGCTCGAACCCCGACATGCCGGGCATCATCACATCGAGCACCGCCAGGTCGTAGCGCTGGTCGCCGGCCAGCGTGATGGCTCGGATGCCATCGGTCGCGACATCCACCTGGTAGCCCTCGCCGGCCAGCCCGCGCGCGAGCAGCGCCGCCATCTCGGTCTCGTCGTCGACCACGAGCACATGCATGAGCCGGCTCCTTCTTGCTGTGCCGCGCCGCCGATCGGCAGCGTGCGGTCGATCCTAGTTCGATGGCCAGGGAGGGCAGACGAATCAGGTCTGGAGCAGGCTGGGTGGTCCCTGAAAGGCTTCTCACCTCCGAGGCACCTCCACGACGGTCTCCTTCCGATCTGGGCCCGGAACCATGGCAGGCATGACCGCGCTGGATCAGACGACGACAGCGGCCTCCGTCGGCTCACGACGGACGCGACTGCTGAGCCCCGCCCGCTGGAGGATCGGCCCCACCGCGGCCATCGCGGGCATGCTCGGCGCCGTGATCACCTGGCTGGGCTCGTGGAATCCGTCGTTCTGGGGCGACGAGGCCGCGACCATCCTGTCGGCCCAGCGGCCGGTGAGCGTCCTGTTCGCCGAGGTCCTCCACATCGACGCGGTGCACGGCTTGTACTACCTGCTCATGCACTACTGGATCGGAGCCTTCGGCGCGTCCGAGTTGTCGGTCCGACTTCCGAGCGCGCTCGCGGTCGGGTTGCTGATCGCCGGAACCGTGGTGCTCGGTTCCCGCCTCGCCGGCCTGCGCTTCGGGGTGATCGCCGGAGTCGTCTGCCTGGTGCTTCCCCGCACCACGTACTTGGCCACCGAGGCCCGCTCCTACGCGCTGGGCACGGCTGTCGCCGTCTGGATCACGGTGTGGTTCGTCGGTCTGGTGCGGCGTCGCGAGGACCGTCTTCGCCCCTGGATCCTCTACGGCGTATTCGTGGGGTTGGCCGCTTACCTGTTCCTGTATCTCGGTCTGCTGCTGCTTGTGCACGGCGCCGTGCTCGCGACCTCGGCTGCCGGCCGCCGGCAGCTGAGCCGCTGGGCTCGGGCCGGCGTGCTCGCCGGTGTGATCGCCATTCCGATTCTCGTGGTGGGATACCTGGAACGACACCAGATCGCATTCCTGGCCAAGCGCCACTACGCCCAGCCCTTCGAGATCTTCGTGCAGCAGTGGTTCGGCAGCCCGCCGCACGAGGAGTCCTGGGCCGTTCCGATTGCGTGCTGGTCGTTGATCGTGCTCGCGACGGCCGTCGTGCTCTGGCGCACCGCACGGCGGAGTCCGGATGCCGTGCTCGAGAACCGCAGTTCGGATCGCGAGGTCCTGCGCCTCGGTATTGCTTGGCTCGTCATCCCGACCGCCCTGCTTCTGGCGGTGAATGCCTGGATCTCGCCCACCTATTCGACCCGCTATCTGTCGTTCTGCACACCGGGCGCCGCGCTGCTGATCGCGTTGGGGGTCGTGACCCTCGCCCGACTGGTCGCGCCCGCGCTGGCGCGGGGGCTCGCCCGAGTGCGCGGCGATGTCCACCGGGTCGGCCTGCGGCAGGTCACGGCGGTCCTCGTTGCCGCCGCGTTGCTCGGCCTTGCCTGCCTGGTGGCACCGGAGTACCTCTTCCAGCGCACGGAGTTCGCCAAGAACGGCGGCAGCGACTGGCGCCAGACGGCTGACTATGTGCACAGCGTGGCGCAGCCCGGCGACGCCGTCGTCTTCGATCAGACGACCAAACCGTCGCTGCGACCCGTGCTGTCGTACCGGACATCTCCGGCCCAATACGCCGGCCTGACCATCCCCGAGGTAATCACGCCGTACTACCAGCGCGCCACCATCTGGGACCGGATGGCTCCGATCGCCGAGATCAGCCCCGAGTTGGACGCGGCGCATTCGGTCTGGGCGATCGAGCTGCCGGTCGGGTCGGCCACCCCTGAGGACATCGAGTACCTGACCTCCCACGGCTACCGAGTCGTCGGCTCGCACCTGGTGCACCGGCTGGTGGTCTACCAACTGCAGAAGGAGGGCGTGTGACCGAGTCGATCGTCGTGGTGCTGCCGACCTACAACGAGCGCGAGAACCTCGAGGGGATGATCCAACGGCTGCTGCGCAGCGTGCCGGACGCCGAGCTGCTGGTGGTCGACGACGGGTCGCCGGACGGCACGGGCGAACTGGCGCGCGAGCTCGGGGCATCCGACCCCCGGATCCACCTGCTGCAACGGGCCGCCAAGGAGGGTCTGGGCGCGGCCTACCTGGCCGGCTTCACCTGGGCCCTCGAGCGGGGCGCCGAGGTGGTGGTCGAGTGCGACGCCGACGGCTCGCACCAGCCCGAGGAGTTGCCGCGCCTGTTGGCGGCCCTGCCGGATCACGACCTGGTCGTCGGCTCACGCTGGGTGCGCGGAGGCCGGATCATCAACTGGCCGCTGTCGCGGCGGCTGCTGTCGCGCGGCGGCAGCCTGTATGCCCGCACCCTGCTGCGGCTGCGCGAGCGCGATGTGACGGGCGGGTACCGGGTGTTCCGTGCCGACGCGCTGCGCACCATCGGACTCGGCCGGGTCGACAGCCTCGGCTACTGCTTTCAGATCGAGATGCTCTGGCGCGCCTCGCGGGCGGGACTCCGCGTCGTCGAGGTGCCGATCACCTTCGTCGAACGCGTGCACGGGGTGTCGAAGATGACGGGTGGGATCGCCCGCGAGGCGATGCTGCGCGTCACGGTGTGGGGGCTGCGGGAGATCGTGGATCGCCTGCGCGGGCGCGGCGCGGCGAGCGTGCCGGCGAGCTCTCGGGCCTCGCTCCCGGCCATCCGCTGACGTGGCGACTAGAGCCGCCGCATCCGCTGGCGCAGCTCGGCGAGCTGACGGCGCACGGCTTCCGGCACGCGGTCGCCGAAGGTGTCGAAGAAGCGCTCGGCGTCATCGGCCTCCGTCAGATGCGCCGCGGGGTCGATCGCGAACAGCTGCTCCCAGTCGCGCTCGCTGACGCCGGCGCCCTCGAGTTCCAC
>Ga0207695_10009208_pt1 | contig 12243 bp, 9 predicted proteins | sample KBSC54metaG_FD_184354 | JGI IMG/M metagenome (GOLD analysis project Ga0207695, IMG submission 184354) | Corn rhizosphere microbial communities from Kellogg Biological Station, Michigan, USA - KBS C5-4 metaG (SPAdes) (version 2) | ecosystem: Host-associated > Plants > Roots > Rhizosphere > Soil...
TTTGGCCAAAGCCGTGCTAACGCCTCACGCCATGAGCAAGCGCCCCACCATTGTCATCAAACCCCGCGAGGGCCGCAGGGCCCGGGCGGGTGCCCCCTGGATCTTCTCCAACGAGATCGTGATGGAAGGCGCCGCCAAGGCGCTCCCTCCCGGCTCGGTGGTGGATATCAAATTCGACGACGGCCAGGATTTCGGCAGCGGCTTCTTCAATCCCAAAAGCCTGATCGCGGTGCGCCTGTTCGCGCGTGCCGCCGGCATCGCAGCGGACGAGAACTTTTTTGTGGCGCGGCTCAAACGCGCGCTGGCCCTGCGCGAACGGCTGTATGACCGGCCCTTCTATCGCCTGGTCCATGCCGAAGGCGATGGATTGCCGGGCCTGGTGATCGACCGTTTCGGGGATGTGCTGGTGGTGCAGATTTCCATCGCCGGCATCGAAGCCAAATTGCCGGCCCTGATCGCGGCGCTGAACAAGGTGGTGAAGCCTGAGACCATCATTCTGCGCAACGACACGCCATCGCGAGCCTTGGAAGGGCTCGACACCTATGTGCGCACGGAGCAAGGCACGACGAGCCGTATCGCGGTCGAGGAAAACGGTGCGCGCTATTTCGTCGATCCCGGCCAGGGACAGAAGACCGGCTGGTATTACGACCAGCGGGACAACCGTGCTTTCGTCGCGGGCCTGGCCAAGGATCGCACCGTGCTCGATGCCTATAGCTATACCGGCGGCTTCGGTATTCTGGCGGCCAAGGCGGGTGCGAAAGAAGTGATCTGCCTGGATTCCTCCGAACCGGCGCTGAAGCTGGCGGAAGAAAGCGCGGCCGCGAACAAGGCGTCGATCCGTGCGGTGCAGGCGGATGTGTTCGAGGAGATGACGCGCCTGGGCACGCAGAAAGAACGCTTCGACATGGTGCTGGCCGACCCGCCGCCTTTCGTGAAGGCGCGCAAGGATCTGGAACCGGGCGCCAAGGCCTATCGCAAGCTGGCACGGCTGGCGGCGGAGATCACTGCGCCGGGAGGGTTGTTGCTGATGTCGTCCTGCTCGCACAATATTCCACTGGACCGTTTCGGCGCCGAATGCGCCGCGGGAATTCTCAAAAGCGGCCGCAATGCCAGTTTGATTCATGTTGCCGGTGCAGGCAGTGATCATCCCATGCATCCGCTGTTGCCGGAAACCGCCTATTTGAAAGCGTTGGTTTACGCGCTCGACTGATTTTCTCACCATGGTCGGGCTCCGCCGGCACAGCGCGGCCGGCAAATAAAGACCCGACCATCCATCTGGATGACCGGCTCAAGGCCGGTCATGGAGAAATCTTAAATCGTTACCTGCGTACCTAACTCTACGACGCGGCCTGGCGGAAGTTGATAGAAGCGCGCGGGCGACAGCGCGTTCGATGCCAGCCACATATAGAGCGCCACCCGCCAGCGGCTGAGGCTGGGATGTTCGCCCGGCACCAGGGTCTCTCGGCCCAGGAAGAAAGTGGATTGGTCCATTTCCAGCGCCAGACCTTGCGCGCGCGCCGCCGTCAGCGCTTCGGGAATGTCGGGGCTTTCGAAAAAGCCATAGACGAAGCGGACCGTGAAAAATCCCTTGCCCAGCTTCTCCACCGTGATGCGGCGGGCTTTCGGCACAAAAGGCGTATCGGCAGACGACACCGTCGCCAGCACGATGCGCTCATGCAGCACGCGGTAATGTTTCAAGCTGTGCAGCAAGGCGCCGGGCACCACATCGCTGCGGGGGCTCATGAACACAGCCGTGCCCGCCACGCGCTGGGTCATCTTGTCGGCACGCTCCAGGAACAGGTCCAGCGCCAGCGAGCCTTCGCGCACCTTCTCCAGATGAACGCGCCGCCCCACCCGCCAAGTGTCCATCAATACGAACACCGCCGCCGCCACCGCCAGGGGCAGCCAGCCGCCTTGCGTCACTTTCAAGGCGTTGGAGGCCAGGAAGGCCAGATCGATCAGGCCCAACACGCCGAAAACGGCAAACACGGCGGGCCTGGACCAGCGCCAGCGATAGACCGCCACCAAACCCACCAGCAACGTGGAAATCACCATCACGCCCGTCACCGCGATGCCGTAAGCCGCCGCCAGCGCATCGGAGGATTTGAAGATCAGCACGATCAGGACCACGCCCACGCAGAGCATCACATTGATACGAGGCACGAAGATCTGCCCGCGTTCGGTCGCCGAGGTGTGGCGGATCTCCATGCGGGGCAGCTGGCCCAGCTGCACCGCCTGGCGGGTGATGGAAAAGACGCCTGAGATCACCGCCTGGCTGGCGATGATGGTGGCCAGCGCCGCCAGCGCCACCATGGGGTAATGCGCCCAGTCGGGCACCAGGGCGTAAAACAGGAAATGGGCGCTTTCGGGGTGCGACAAGAGCAGGGCGCCCTGGCCGAAATAATTCAGAATCAGGGCGGGAAAAGCGAAATAGAGCCAGGCCCAGCGGATCGCGCGCCGCCCGAAATGACCCATATCGGCGTAGAGCGCTTCGCAGCCGGTGACCGCCAGAACCACCGAGCCCAAAGAAACAAAGGCAGTCCAGGGTTCGCTGCGGAACAGCGCCAGGCCATAGCGCGGATCGGCGGCCCACAAAATCTCCGGCGTCTTCAGAATGGAGATCGCGCCCAGAACAGCGATGACGACGAACCACAGCACCATCACCGGCCCGAACACCATGCCGATCTTTTCCGTGCCCCGGCTCTGCACGAAGAACAACCCGATCAGAATGATGAGGGTCAGGGGCAGGACCAATGGCGCGAAAGCGCTGCCGTCGACGCTCAGGCCTTCCATGGCGGATAGAACCGACACCGCCGGTGTCAGCATGCCGTCGCCATAGAACAGCGCCAGTCCCAACAGGGCGGCGATGCCGATCGCGGTCTTGGTGGCGCGGTTGACGGGCGCGCGATGCGCCAATGCCGCCAACGCCAGAACGCCGCCTTCGCCGTTATTGTCGGCGCGCATGATGAAGACCACATATTTGATGGTCACCACGATCACCAGCGCCCAAAAGATCAGCGACAGCGCGCCGTAAACAGCGGGGGGACCATGCAGATGTCCGCCCGCGGCGATCGCCGTCTCGCGCATCGCGTAAAGGGGCGAAGTGCCGATGTCGCCGAAGACAACGCCCAGCGCCCCCAAGGTGAGGCCAAGTTCACGCTTCCAGGACGGCTTGCAGGTTGAATCCAAAATCAGATCGCAGTCTGGGTGCCGAGCTCGACGACCCGGTTTGGGGGTAAGTTATAGAACAGGACCGGCGACAGCGCATTGCCGGCGATGGCGCGATAGAGCCAGTTGCGGACGCGGCCCAGCTGCGAGCGCTCCGCCGGAATCAGATTCTCGCGGCCGATGAAGAAGGTCGCGGTGGACATGTCCAGCGCCAGTCCGAAGCGGCGCGCATCCTCCAACGCCTTGGGCACGTCCGGGGTCTCGAAGAAGCCGTGATGGATGCGGACGCTGAAAAAGCCCTTGCCCAGCTTTTCCACTTCGATGCGTTTTTCCGGCGGCACCATGGGCGTGTCCTCGACCACCACATTGGCGATCACCACCCGCTCATGCAGGATCTTGTTGTGCTTGAGGTTGTGCAAGAGCGCGCCCGGCACGATGTCGTTGCGCGACGACAGGAACACGCCAAGCCCCGCCACCCGCTGAACGCTCTTGTCCGCGCGCTCCAGGAACAGGGTCAGGGGCAGGGATTCGTTGCGGATGATCTCCAGATGGACCCGCCGTCCACGGCGCCAGGTGTCGATCACCAGGAACATGCCGGCCGCGATCAGGAGTGGCAGCCAGCCGCCTTCCGGGATTTTCAGGGAATTGGCGGCCAGGAACAGCAGGTCGATGATGCCAAGTACGCCGAAAAAAAGGATCACATTGCCCAGCGGCCAACGCCATTGCTTGGTCGCCACCAGCGCGACATTGAAGGTGTCGATCACCATCACGCCGGTGACGGCGATGCCATAGGCCGCGGCCAACGCGCCGGAATTCTTGAAGATCAGCACGATCAGGACCACGCCGACTGCCAGAAACACATTCATGCGCGGAACATAGATCTGGCCATATTCCGTTGCCGAGGTGTGGCGGATTTCCATGCGCGGCAATTGGCCCAGCTGCACGGCCTGCTGGGTGATCGAGAAGACACCGGTGATGACGGCTTGGCTGGCGATGACCGCGGCCATGGTCGCCAGGAGCACCATCGGGACATGGATTTCATGGGGCACGATGGAGAAGAAGGCGGCGCCCGCCAGGTTGGGATCGCGCAAAAGCGCCGCGCCCTGTCCGAAATAATCGACCAGCAACGCCGGCAACGCCACGAAATACCAGGCATATTGAATGGGCGTTTTGCCGAAATGGCCCATGTCGGCATAGAGCGCTTCGCATCCGGTGACCGCCAGCACCACCGCGCCCAAGGACACGAAGGCGATCCAGGGTGCCTGGATGAAAAGGTCAATGGCATAGAGCGGATTGACCGCTCCCAGGATGGCGGGATTTTTCACGATCGAAAACGCGCCCAGGATCGTCAGAGTCACAAACCAGAGCAGCATCACCGGCCCGAACAGCCGCCCGATCTTGGCTGTGCCCCGGCTTTGAAACGCAAACAGCAGAATCAGAATCAGCAGCGTCAGCGGCACCACCAAAGGCGCGAAGGCCTTGCTTTCCACTTCCAGGCCTTCGACCGCCGACAGCACGGTGATCGCGGGTGTCAGCATGCCGTCGCCATAGAACAGTGCCAGGCCGATCACCGCGCCGATGCCGATGGTGGATTTCAGCCTGCGGCTTTGTCCGGGCGAACGATGCGCGAGCGCTGCCAGGGCGAGCGTGCCGCCTTCGCCGTTATTGTCGGCACGCATGATGGTGGTGACGTATTTCAGGGTCACCACGATCAGAAGCGCCCAGAAGATCATCGACAGCGAACCCATCACCGCAACGTGATTGGAAAAGCCGCTGGCGGTGGCCAGTACCGTCTGGCGCAAGGCGTAAAGCGGGCTGGTGCCGATATCCCCGAACACCACGCCCAAGGCACCCAGCATCAGTCCGGCATTGCGGATCAGTCCTGCGCGCTGCGGCGGCGCCGCAGCCTTGGACGGCGGCAGACCGGCAAGCGGGTCAGTTGGATCGGCGGGATCGGGAGGTATCACGGATGACAGAAGCTGGTGCGGCGGCTTTTCATGACGATGAAACGCATCTGATCCGCAGAAGAACCGGTAACTCCCCGGCCGAAGGCGCGGGAAAATAGGCTTTTCTGCGGCAGGGTTCAAACCGCGCCTGAAAACGTGATTAAGGCATTGAAACTATTTCAGTATTCCGAGCTCGGCCCGGGCAATGCGGGCGGGATCGGTGTCTTCGTCGGGCGTTTCCGGGGCGGGAGCTTGGCCGTTGCCCGGCCCGATAAAGCCCTGCACGGGGTAAGTCCGGGCACCCCAGCTGCCGGTTTTGATGTTCCAGACCCGCACGATGCTCCAGTCATTGTCGGCACTGACATCCGCTACAGGATCGTCGACATAGATCGCGCCATCGCCCAGCCAGTTGGCATGGTCGACGCGGATTTCGCGGCTGGAGATCAGGCTGCGCACTACCGCGACATGGCCTCGTTCGGGCCCGGCATAACCGGTCAGCACCAGGACCGAGCCATTTTCGGGTGCTTTGGCGCGGGTGAATTTACCGGACGCCTTGGCCCACCAGGTCCAGGCATCGCCGTAAAGCTTCACGGCGGAATGTTCGCGCGCATATGGCACACATTCCAGCGAGCCCGATGGCGCCAGTGAGGCCGACGCATCCGGCGCGGCATCGGGCATCGCCGGATAGCCTTCGTAAGCGGCCCGGTCGCTGGCGCAGCTCGCCAGTCCGGCGGCCACAAACGCCAAAGCGACGATTCGTATTCCACCCCGACGCATCACGCGCTCAGCCTTCAACCCAGAATGGGAAACTAAGACCTTCCCGGAAAGACAGGGTTAGAAGATTGATTCAAATTTGACTTATTTGAAACCCCTCCGGCCTTCGCATCGCAAGCGCTGCTACGTTCGTACGCTGATGCTACTCACCCTCGCCTGTCAGCGTGCTTGCGCGCGCACAGGAGAGGAAGGTAACGACCAAGGCTCGAGAAATTATTCGCCTGGTGTAATCCGCTGGCGCACGGGGTCGCGGGTTCCGGATGCGCCCATGATGCCGATGGAAACCAGTCCGGACACGGCGAAGAAAAAGAACACCGCGCTCCAATTGGATTCGGCGAAAGCGAAGATCGGCAGCAGCACACCCGCGATCAGCTCGGGCACGCCGCGCCATCCGCCGGCATGTTTCTCGCCCGCCCGCGTGGTGCGGTTGAAGTCCATGCGAGTGCTGAAAAAGGCTTCGAAGGTGGCGCGCGTGTTAGCGAGAATCAGGCCGGAGGGAAACACCACCGCCAGCAGCAGCGCGCGATAGAGCCTGGGCTCGCGGTGCAGGCCCAGCATGCGCTGGCCCAGATAAAGATAGCCGATGGACGAACAGAGCCCCAGCGCGGTGACGATCAGGCCGAGCAGCGCCACGCCCGAATAATAAACCACGCCCATATACATCAAGGTCAGCGAGATCGCGGCGCTGGCGAAGGCCAGCATGTAGAAAGCGAACTGGCACATCTGCAACGTCATCGCCGCTTTTTTCCAGAGCGGCATTTCGCTGGTCCAGACCTGGGGCAAAAGCTTGCGCGCGGTTTGGGCATGGCCCTTGGTCCAGCGCGCCTGCTGTGCCCGCCAGGCGGCCGCGGTTTGCGGCAATTCGCCCGGCACCGTCAGTTCCGGCATCATCGCCGCGCGCCAGCCCTGCATCATGCAGCGCATGGAAAGATCCAGATCTTCGGTCAGCGTGTCGCCGGTCCAACCGCCGCCTTCTTCAATAGCGGCGCGCGACCACACCCCGGCGGTGCCGTTAAAGGAAATGGGAAGACCGGCGCGGAAACGCGCTTCCTGCTCCACCGCGAAATGGGAATCCAGCAGCAGCCCCTGCACCCGCGTCAGCCAGTTGGCGTTGCGGTTGGCATGGCCCCAGCGCGCCTGGACGAAAGCCAGACCCGGATCGGCCACCAGCACCGGCAAGGTCCGGCGCAGGAAATCCGGCGACGGCACGAAATCGGCGTCGAAGATCGCCACATAGGGCGCGTCGCAATGTTTAAGACCGAAGGCCAGGTTGCCGGCCTTGAAGCCGGTGCGGTTGCCGCGGCGGAGAATGTCCAATTTCACGCCTTCGGGCGTCACCGCCATCGCATCGCGCACCAGCGCGGCATGGTTGCCGTCATCGCCATCGTCCAGAAGCTGGATGGTGAGACGGTCCTTGGGCCAGTCCATCGCGGCGGCCGCCTCGGCGACCCGCACCGCCAGAAGACCCTCATTGCGGACCGGCAGCTGCACCAGCACATGCGGCAGTTCGTCCTCGCGCAGGACGGCGCGGGGCAGTTTGGGGCTTTTGCGGAAAACCCGGACCCAGGCCAGGACGGCCAATTGGGCCGAAAGCGTACTGACAGCGACAAGGACGCAGCACAGAGCGAATTGCAGGGCTAGGGAAAGACCGTGCATGTGAAAGTTCAGGCCCCCAAGGCTAAATGGCGGAACTGCGGGATTTTCCGCATTTATGAATACGCCGGGAGCAGCAAAAAAGGCCATCCCCGGCGACCTGGCGCCCGGCACGGACCGGACGCCTGAACTTCTTACGCCCGGCCATCTTTAGCAAGGGGAAACGGTTTCCGGACAGGTCAGGATATCCGCTGGAACTTGGGCGCAGGGGCGTTGATTACTATATAAAGGTATAGTCCCAAGGGAGACGACCCCCATGTCTGGCCCTCGTTTTCGCACTTTCGCCAAATCCGCCCTGATTCTGAGCTTTCTGACCCTGGCCGGGTGCGCCACGCCGGCCGCCTATGCGCCCATGACCCCTGGTCAGGCCACCGGCTACACGGATCGCCAATTGTCGGACAATCGCTGGCGGGTGACCTTCACGGGCAATTCGGTGACGCCGCGCGAAACGGTTGAAAACAGCCTGCTGCTGCGCGCCGCCGAAGTCACTCTGGCGTCCGGGCACAGCCATTTTGTGTTCGACACCCGCGATACCAAGGCCCAGACCCGCTATGACGCATTCCCGGTCGGGCCTCCGGCCTTCGGGTACGGTTTTCACGGCGGGTTCGGATATGGCTACGGCTACGGCCCAGGCTATTGGGGCTTTCGTCCCGCCTGGGGCTACAGCGCCTTTGGTCCGGATGTCGATATCGTCAGCACCACCAAATATGAATCCTATGCCGAGATCGTGGTGTTGAATGACGAGCAGGCGCAACGTGAACCGCGTGCGGTGGATGCCCGCGCCGTGATCGCGCGCATGCCGCCACCGGTTCCTCCTCCTCCCCGGGTCTAAACCGGCACAGATCCGCGCCGGATCAGGAAGCGATGATGATCGGGGGCCGCTTTGCTCTCGATCATCTGATGGCCTTCCTGGCCACACATATGCGGGATGTCGACCACGGACAAAGGATCGCTGGCCAGCACCCAGATGCTCTCGCCAGCCGCCATCGCCGCCAATTTTTTGCGCGCCAGCATCGCCGGCAAGGGGCATTTGAGGCCGCGCAGATCCAGTTCTTCGCTCATCTCTCCACTTAACACGGACTTTCCTCTCCCGCATGGCGAAGCCATTGGCGGGGAAGATGTGCGGTAGCGGGGCTTGCCCGCGTGCCGCACAGATGGGGGAATTAAACCGGCGGAGAAAGAAAGCGCATCTCCCTTCCCTATCTTGCGGACGGCGCTCCTACAGCACAAGCTTATGGCCGAAGGAGCTCATGACCCTAGCCGCGGCCATACGGCGCGAAGCCGTCTATCTCAGTCATATCGTGCGGACCTTGCTGCTGCTTGGTCCCATCAAGCCCGGCAGCACGCGCACCATCGTCGATGTGGTGGAAAAGCAGGCGCGGGCCACCCCCGATGCGCCCGCCATCTATTATCTGGACGAAGTGATGAGTTATGGCGCGCTCAACGCCCGCGCCAATGCCTATGGCCATTGGGCACAGGCGCAAGGCCTCAAGCGCGGCGATTGCGTGGCGCTCTTCATGGAGAATCGTCCCGATTTTCTTTGCTGCTGGCTGGGATTGTTCAAAGCCGGTCTTTGTGCCGCGCTGATCAACACCAATCAGCGGGGCCAGGCGCTGGCCCATTCGATCGAGATCGTGGGCGCCCGGCATCTGATCGTGGGCGCGGAGTTGGCGTCCTTTGTCGGCGAAGCGGAAGCCTTTTTTACTGCGCCGCCCATGTTCTGGTCGCAGGGCGGTTCGCATCCGGGCATGCGGGAGATGGACGCGGCGCTCTCAGGCATGTCCACCGCATCGCTTGGCAAAGCGCCGCGTCAAGGCGTCACCGCCAAGGATCGCGCTTTCTTCATCTATACCTCGGGCACCACCGGCCTGCCCAAGGCGGCGAATTTCAGCCATATGCGCATGATGTTCATGATGTCGGGCTTTGTCGGAGCGCTGACACCTAAGCCGGACGACCGCGTCTACAGTCCTTTGCCGCTCTATCACGCCACTGGCGGGGTCTGCGCCGTGGGCATCGCGTTTCTGTCTGGCGCCGCCGTGATCCTGAAGCGGAAATTCTCGCTGGGCGAATTCTGGAGCGACATCCACAAATACGACGCCACCCTGTTCGCCTATATCGGCGAATTGTGTCGTTGGCTGCTCAATGCACCACCAGGCCCGCATGAGCGCGACCATCATGTGCGCGCCATCACCGGCAACGGTCTTCGGCCGGAGATATGGAAGAAATTCCAGGATCGTTTCGCCATTCCCCGGATCGTGGAGTTTTACGGCGCCACCGAAGGCAATGTCTCGATGCTGAATTACGACGGCACGGTGGGCTCGGTGGGACGGGTGCCCGATTATCTGGAATGGCTGCTGCCTACCCGGGTGGTGCGCTTCGATGTCGAGCGCGAAATGCCGGTGCGCGGACAGGACGGTCTTTGCATCGAATGCGGGCCGGATGAAGCGGGCGAGGCGGTGGGTCGCCTCTCGATGCGCGCCGGGCGCAATTTCGAGGGCTATACCAAGGCCGCCGATACCGAAAAAAAGATTCTGCGCGACGTGTTCGCCAAAGGGGATGCCTGGTTCCGCACCGGCGATCTGATGCGCCGCGACGAACATGGCTATTTCTATTTTGTCGACCGCATCGGCGACACCTTCCGCTGGAAGGGCGAGAATGTCGCCACCAGCGAAGTTGCCGAGGCTCTGGCGTCGGTGCCCGGCATTCGCGAGACCAATATTTACGGCGTCAAGGTTCCGGGCGCGGATGGGCGCGCGGGCATGGCGGCGCTGGTGGTGGATGGCGCGTTCGACATCACCAGCCTGGCGCAAAAGCTGGACGGACATTTATCGGCCTATGCGCGGCCCGTATTCCTGAGGCTGCAGCCCGAGATTGAGGTGACGGGAACCTTCAAGCAACGAAAGGTTGACCTTGTGCGCGAGGGCTTCGATCCCTCCGCCATCGCCGATCCGCTTTACTGGTTCGATCCGGTTGCGCACCGGTATGAAAAATTGGATGCAGCGCGGTATGCCGATATTGTGGAAGACCGTGTAAAGCTCTGACATGCCGTCAGGTGTTTCGCCTTTTCATCGTCCCGTGAAGCAGCCAATAGTTGGGTCGCCAAACCGATTCGATCTGACCGACACCGATGGCGGACCTGCGCGATCCGATTGCCAAGCTGAAAGCTCGGATAGCCAAGTCGAGTTGGAGCATCCGCGTGGACGAAACCTTGTCTTTCAACCGGCCGGAGTTGACAGCGCTGTATGCATTGTGGCGCGCCAAGGCCGATGAGCTAGGCGGGCTGCCGCCCCGCGAGATGTTGGATATCCGCTCACTCAAGCCGTATCTCGCGCATCTATCGGTGTCTGAGCGTGTGGAATCCGCGCCGGGAAAATTCAGCTACTGTCTGCGCCTGCAAGGCTCCTACATGGCGGAAATGTTCGGCAACCAAACCGGCAAACTGCTGGAAGATGCCGCGCCGCCGGAATTGGCCGAGCGCTGGACCTTTGTGTATGACGCGCTTCTGGAGATGAAACGCCCCTTGCGCCTGCAAGGCACGTACAAACAGGAAGGGATGGAGCATCTGATCGCCGAAACCCTGGCAGTGCCGCTGGGCAACGGCAATCGCAATCCCGTCAGCATATTGGCGGCGACCTATTACCAGTCGCGTTATAAGGATTAGTTGAAATCCCGCGCCAGCGCCGCGCGGGTCTCATCGCTCAGCACTGCCATATGGCCATAATTCTTATGGCCGATGCCGATGACGACGCGCTCCGTCTTGAAGCGCGCGATCAGCTCCGAAGTCAACTTGAAGCGCAGCCAATGCACGGAAGAGGTTTTTCCGTCCGGCGTGGTGCGGTCGTCATATTCGGTGGGCGTGGCGGCGATGCGGGCATCGCCAATCTCCATGAAGATGGTTTCCTCGACGCCGCCCAAAGTGAGCAGGGTGGCATGGCGGCGGTCCGCATCCTCTATCTCCAGCATCAAGGTTGCGATCAACTCGTCGCCCTGTGGGATCAGCGGATTATAAGCATCCAGCTCGCCCGCGATCTGCTCCGCGCCGCCTTTTTCGATGCGCAGCATCTCCTGCACCTGCAGCCACATGGTCTGGTAATTCTCGAAATAGAAAGTGGCATAGGGGCCGACCTCGACCCGGCGGTGTTTTTTCAGGGCGATGGCTTCGCTGCGCAGTGCCTTGCGCTGGGCGGCGTAATCGCTGTCGGACAGGATGTCGGCTGGGGTGATCGTGCGGGCGGCAGCGGGCATGTCAATCCTCGGTCAATCCATACGCGCGGGCCATGATCTGGATCGGATGTTCCGGCTCGCGCGCCGGCGTGTCGGTGTGGGAAACAATGTGCTGGGCGGCAAGCGGGCAATCCGACACGATATGGCCGCGCTTCTGCGTATTGGCAGCACGGAACATCGGACGGCCCACTTTCACGGCGACATCATGAGTGGGCTCGACCACGCCGAAAGTGCCGCCATGACCCGAGCAGCGCTCGATCACATCCACAGGCGTGTCCGGGATCATCTTCAGCATCTCCGCCGCCTTGGGGCCCATATTCTGGGCGCGGGCGTGGCAGGCCAGATGTACGGTGACGCCTTCGGGCAAGGGGGTGAGGCCCTCCGGCAATCCGTCTTTCTTGGCGACATCGACCACATATTCGTCGATGTCGAAGACATTGTCGGCGACGCGTTTGACGTCTTCATTATCGGGACAGAT
>Ga0207695_10009211_pt1 | contig 12238 bp, 3 predicted proteins | sample KBSC54metaG_FD_184354 | JGI IMG/M metagenome (GOLD analysis project Ga0207695, IMG submission 184354) | Corn rhizosphere microbial communities from Kellogg Biological Station, Michigan, USA - KBS C5-4 metaG (SPAdes) (version 2) | ecosystem: Host-associated > Plants > Roots > Rhizosphere > Soil...
ATCCTCTACAGATAGGCGCCGCGCACGTGGCGCTGCGGAAGTCGGGGAACGCCATCGTCGCCGGTTCCGATCGGGCGCTGACCTTCGGCGGCGCCTCGACGCTGACCCTGAGCGGCGGGGCCGACGCCTGGAGCGATCCTGTCGATCTGGCGGTGGGTGCCGGCAGCGATCTCGCGCTTTCCCTCTACTTCCCGGGGACGTTCATACCCACGACGGAGGGCGGTCGCGCGCAGACCAAGACGTCCTACTACAAGGCCGGCAACCAGGTGTCGGCGTCGACGCTGCCGTTCGCCTCCACCACGCGCCAGATCTTCGTCGCTTACGAGGTGCAGGTGCTGGTCCCCGGCGGCGGCGTGACGATCGCCGCGCTCGGCGATTCGATCACCGAGGGCGCCTGCTCGGCAGTGGACGCCAACGGCGACTGGCCGGACCTGCTGGCGACCCGCCTGCCGGCGCTGCCCGACGGGCGGGTGGTCGGCGTCGTCAACGCCGGCATCGGCTCGGGCAGGTTCGCCACGGCCGACGCCGCCGGACTGCGCGGGCTCACGCGCCTGGACGAGCTGCTGGCGCTGCCCAACCTGCAGGACGTCACGGTCCTGATGGGCGTGAACGACATCTCCTACGAGCACGCCGACGCCGCTCTGCTCGAGGCGGCCTACACGCAAGCGATCGTGAAGGCGCACGCCGCAGGCAAGCGCATCATCGGGATTCCAATCCTGCCGTTCGGCGGCTCCGTCAAGGACGCGGGAGCCAACGTCAGCGTGGCCCAGGACGTGAACAGCTGGATCCGCGCCCACGACAAACGTCTGGGCGCCCTGGAGCCGAGCTACGACGCCGTCATCGATCTGGAGAGCGTCGTGAAGGACCCCGCCGCCCAGAGCTGGGCCTTGCGCCCCGACCTGACCTGCGACGGCGTCCACCCCAACCAATCCGGCTATCGCGCGATCGCGGACGCGCTCCCGCTCGACGTGTTCTGACGCCCCGCCCGGACCAGGCGTAGAGAAACCTACCGCTGCGCTCTGAAGTCCTGAAGGCCTCGGAGGAAGCTGGCGCTGGCAGCAACACGAGGCTACTTCGAGAATGTGAGCGAATACGTCGTGGGCACTTCGTCCGCCAGGGCGAGCACGTTGATGGTTGCGGTCCCCTTACGCAGGGGAAGCCAGGTGGCGGGCGTTTGCAAGCAGTCCACACTGACCGAACTGGTGCCGGACGACGCGGTGAACTCGCCAAAGGAATCGGCATCCCGAATCTCAACAGTATTGCCCACGCAATTGACAGTGAAGGTCGTGCCTGCAGTAGCTTCGATTTGATACGTATCCTGATAGCCGTTCCTGGGTGGTGGACCGATCACGTACCAGGGGTCATCGGATGTGTCGACCGTGCCGCTTACCGGGATACCAAGAGAGATGGTTGGCTTGCCGCCCGTCGCCGGGGGCCTCTCGGAGCCACCGCCGTCTGGGCTCCCGGTGCCCCCGGCACCGCTACACCCACCGATGATCGACGCAAGGAACAGCGAGAAGAGCAAAAGTTGATGGCTCAACCGTGCGAGACGCATCCGCATTCACGATATCGCCCCAACTGAACGCCGGCAAATCCGATCCGCACGAACCGCGGCGGGACGTTCCATTGGGCTCGGTCGGTCACGCGCGGACGGCACGCGCAATGGCCGTGAGCCAGTAGGAACCGGGACAGGGGTCGGTATGGCAGCGGTCAGGCTATCGGGCGATCGCGGACGCGCTCGCCGTCGACGTGTTCTGAGCCCCGGAACCAGCGTCGAGGCTCCGAGGCAATTGTCCGCACCTGAGTTTCGACGAATGCCACCATTCCCCACCTAACCGGCGCTGTAAGCGTCTCCTTGGCCCCTGAATCGATCCCTTGCGGTAACCATCATGGCGACGATCGTTCCGTTTTAGGACGTCCTGTTAGGTCATGAGACGAGCCAACACGATCACCTAGTGGACCAAATCGTCCAATTAACGAGTCCGAAACAATTCGTGTCAGCGCAATTTACGGTGTTCGCAGATTTGTTTTGAGAGCGCGCTGTCGCCCATGTTACAAGCCTCGCGGGACGCTTTCCCGAGGAGCTGACATGGGACTGAGGACGGTATCGCGCGCCAGTGTCGTACTCTCTTTGACGATCTCGATGCTGGGCGGAATTGGCTGTGGCGGCCGCAATGAAGGCGGCGCACCGTCGGCTCCTCCCCGGGAGGCAACGTCGCCTTTGCCTGCCAGGGCCAAAACGGCTGCATTGACGGCCGATTGTTCGACGAATGGCACCCCTGTTGCGGACGGAACGGCGTGCGACGACGGCAACCCCTGTACCCGGCTCGACAGCTGCCAAGCGGGGACGTGCGTACAAAGCCCAACTTCGGTCTGCACCGGTGGCGGCAGCAACGTCACGTTCTACCAAAGCTATGACCACGGTACGACGCTCGACATCGCCGGCGGGTCGAAGACCTCTGCAGTGTCCGATCCGTTGGTCCCGGCGCCTGGATTGTTCGGAGTGGCGGCTGACTGGTCAACGACCCCTTGGCTACTTTACAACGATACTACCGGTACAAGCGCCGACCTAGCGAAGCCAGGCTCCCTTTCCTACTGGATGAAGGTTGGACCCCAAGGCCTGATATCCGGATCCATCGCCATATACGATATTTATACGCACATCAATCTGTATGCGGTGGACAACGGTCCAACCTTGGGAATGGGAGCGCTGATCGCTTTTGCCGCGCCTGACGGCTCCCCGCGGTGGGCGGGGGCATGGTCCAACGTCTCGGTCGCATCGTGGGCTGGTGATGACAAATGGCACCTCATCGTCATCAATTGGAGTACCGACTATGTCGGCGTCTCCGTCGACGGCGCAGTCCCGGTTCGGACTGCGGTGGATTGGCAGGAACCAGATCATGTCTATGATCACGCCGTTGGTAGCGCCATCTATATGGGAGGTTCGTTGGCGGGTGGTGGTGCCACGGACGAGTTCATCATCCTGAACCGTCCCATGACGGCCGCTGAGATCCAGTGGTACTACAACAACGGACGCAACGGCGGCCAAGCCGGGGCGAATCCCGCCATTGCGTACTTCAGCACCGGTACCGCATGCAACCCCTGGGAAGACCTGAACCCCTGTACAATCGACGCCTGCGACCCCGCCACCGGCGGCGTTTCTCATGCGCCCGCGATGAATGGGATCACTTGCTCGAACGGCAACGCTTGCAACAGCGGGGCGGTCTGCTCTGCCGGCGTGTGCACGAGCCCCGCACCCCAAGACGATGGCAACTCCTGTACCGTCGACAGCTGCGACCCTTTGACCCAGACGATCAAGAACGACCCGCTCGCTGACGGCACCGTCTGTGACGACGGCGATCCAACGACAATTCTGACCACGTGCCAGTCCATGACTTGCCAGCCGAAGCCGGAGGGGCCCAACTACGCCCAGCTCATCGACTTGGGTATGGTGAATCCGGGCGACGTCTACTCCTATGCAAACGGTATCAACGCCTCAGGCGACGTCGTGGGAGAGGAGGACTCCGGGCCAGGATACCTCGCCTTCCGCTATACCAACGCCGGCCATAAACAACAGGTGTCGTATGCCATTCCGAACGATCTCGGCGTCGGAATAAACGCGTCCGGAACCGTGGTGGGCTACTCCATTTCTCCCGACCAGACGACGACATCGGCATTCATCGCAGACCCGGGAGCCGCCGCCAGGGCACTCTTCTCAGGCAGCGCCAACTCCATTGCCTATGCCATCAACGATGCTGGGCAAGTAGTCGGCGTCAATGACGCGGTGTCGAGCTACGGGTACAGGCTCTCAGGTGGACCGGGAGGCACCCTGCTGCCCATCCCGGCGCCGGCCGGAGCTGACTTCACAGGAGTGGTGTGGGCGGAGGCCATCGGTCCCGGAGGCGAGGTTGTCGGGTCGGCGATGCGGCCAGACTATTCCATCCAGTTCGATGACGGCTTCGTCCTGTCACCGGGCGGACAGCTCTACAACGCCTTCAGATACACCGACTCCGGCGGCACTCAGAATCTCAATGACTATGCGGTCGCCAACGGTTGGCAATTCCTCTTGGAGGCAACCGCGACGAACGGCAGTCAAACCGTCGGCTGGGGCGTCCTCCATGGCCACTGCCACGCCTTCCGCCATACAGCTGGAACCAATCAAGTCCTCGATCTGGGGACGTTGTCGAGTCCGGAATTCGCCGCCGCCGAGACATGCACGACGGCTGATACCTACAACCTGTCGTATTACCCCCGCGCAATCAATAGCCGAGGCGAAATCGTGGGCTTCGCCGGATTCAACGGCGACTTCTACTACAACGAAACATCGGGATGGTTAACCTACAGGAATTCGTCGATCCAGCGCTTGGAATCACGTTGGCGGGCGTCGCCGGGATCAACGACAACGACGAAGTCGCTGGCGACATGTACGTCAACGGCGCTCTGCACGTGTATCGCATGAAGTTGCCGACAGCACTCACGCAGCCTGTGACGTTACGGATGGATGGCATCGTAGACACCAGCGCCGCGCAGGACGGGTCGGGGCCGTTCGTGGCGGTGTTCGGGTACGACAGCCAAGCTTCTGCCAGCTATCAATCGAGGACGAGCGTCGTATTCGTGAACGGCGCTCCCGTCGATGATCCGCACCCGGCGCCGCCCCAGTCGTTGTCTCCCGGGACGCATCCGGGCACCTTCCTACCCACCTTCACGCTCGGGCAGACCGTCGCCTGGCAGATGGACGGTCAGGTGGCCACCGCGTCGGTGACGTCTGGGACGACGTTCCTCTCGCATCAGCCGATCGGGCCGCAAGGCTCGGGTGGCTATGGCGTCCTAGTCCCCGGCGCGCCGCTGATCACAATCGAGTCTGATCTGAACGCCTATAAGAGTCCGCCGCAGCCCGTCACCCTGGCGCCGGATCCGACGAACAAAGGTGTCTACCAGGGGATGCTCAGCGGGTCGCTATCGGTGGGCCCGTCGGGCAACGCTATCTATACCGTCCCCATTCCGCTTCCATCGGCGGTCGCTGGGATGGCGCCCGCGCTGGCTTTGACCTACGACAGCCAAGGTCCCGACGGCATCGCGGGACAAGGTTGGGACCTGACCGGGCTGTCCGCGATCTATCGCTGCCCGAAGACCAGGGTCCAGGACGGGTATGTGCGGCCGGTGATGATGGACGACGTCTATCCGCCGACCGCCGACGACCAGAACAGGGACGGCCTGTGCATCGATGGGAAGCGCCTGTTCATCAGGCAGAACGGCACCATCCAGTTGGAGATGAACGACTTCAGCAACACCGAGATGCTGGCCGACAGCAACGGCGGTGAATACTTCGTCATCACCACCAAGTCAGGTGAGCGCAGGTACTACGGTCATACTCCCGCCTCTCGCGTGCAGGGGCCCCAAGAAGGCGCCAACGGCGTGATCACGCCCTCGCCAAAGAACGAGACGGCCATCTGGGCACTCGATCGGGTGATGGACCAGTGGGGCAACTACTACGACGTCCAATATAACGGTGGAAACCCGGCGGACTTCGCCGCGCACGGCATCCGGGTGACCCGTATCGACTACACCGGTTACGTGGGCGCCGAGTCGCCACCGGATCAGGGCGCGACGTTCTATTCGGTGACCTTCAACTATGCCGATCGCTTCGACGTGCGGCATCTGCGCTTCCGCGATCTGACTATCCCGAAGAACTCGCGCCTGACGTCCATCGAGACGCCGCAGGGCCTCTACTCGCTGACGTACCATCAGAACGACAATCACAACGACGACTACCTGTTTCCGAGCCAATTGGACCAGATCGCCTTCTGCGCACATGACGACGTGACGGACGACGGGGCGGGTGGGCGCGCCTGTGCGGCGCAAGCTGGTCTCGAAAAGGCGCCGCTGGTCTTTGGTTGGCAGCGGTCCGCCTTGCAGTTCGTGGAGGCCCCGGGCTATGCGGTACCCGTTGGGGCCATCGAGGGCTTCATGGTTGGCACTCAATATGTTGATATTGATGGCGATGGAAGGCTGGACCTGATCTGGGCTAAGGAGGGAACCACCACGGCGGTCTGGCAGAACACTGGTGATTCGTTCCAGCCAGCTCCTTCGTCCTGGCTCCCACCCGTCAAGCTCTTCAGGTCTGACGGAGTGACGCCGGCGGCGGTCCTCGCAGACATGGACGGCGACGGCATGCTCGATCTCGTCGCGGACAATCCGACGGTAGACGTCAACGGTCAGTCGACGCACTACTCCGTGGCCGTGTTCCTGAATCGCTTTAAGCAGCAACAGGGATGGCAGATCGATTCTGGCCTGTCGGTTCAGGGTTATCCCTTCTCCGGCTTGGCCCTCACGGCCAGGGCAAGTAATGGGGCCACGATCCTGAATCAAGTCGTCGACATGAATGGGGACGGCCGAGCGGACATCGTCCAGTTCACGTTGAACCCACCCGCCGACACCGCCACAGAATTCTTCAGCGCGACGATAAACTCTACAGACAGCAACGGCAATCGATCGTGGACAGAACTACAATATCCGCCGGGAACTCCGCTGGCTGGTCACGATTGGTACGAGGGCCGATGGACCGACGGAGTCTTTCACTACTTGTACGACGTAAACCGTGACGGTCTACCCGATCTCATCCCCGCATCGTCTAGTGCGACGACCGACGCAGTCCTTTTGAACACCGGCGCCCTTCCTGGGCTGACTGCCGGCGTCTGGTCTAGCGGAACGATGGCGGCATCGCTGAAGGTGACAAATCAGGGGTATTGCACCGCCGCCAATGTCACGGAGGGAAATGCCAGGGTAGCCGACCTGGACGGCGACGGCCTGCTCGACCAGTTCTATTACAAGATGTCTTGCGGCCTGGGCGCGAACTATTCGACCGGATCCGGGTACAGCAGTCTGGGATGGAGTCCCGACGATCCCGGTTCATCGTCGCCAGACGCCTACGTAGATGCGATGCTGAAGTTTGATCCGCCAATGGGCCAGCCGGAGAGCTTGTACGACTACACGATTGCCTTCGCCGATCTCAACGGCGACGGCCTGGCAGACATGGTGCAGAACCGCCAGTGGGCACCGGCCAACCATCAAGGCATGGCGTTGATAAACGACGGCACGACCTTCCGGGATGTGCTCAGCGGAAGGACCGCCTGGAGCAACGTGGCCACTGCAGAACTCCTTCCGCAAGCTCCCCCCCTGTACGCGACATCCTTCATCGATCTCGATGGGGACGGGCTGGTCGACGTGGCTGGCCCGGAGATGAGCTGGCTAAACAAGTACCAGCCGCCGGTGATCAACTCCTTCCCGAACGCTCTCGCGAACTCTGTCAGCAGCGTCACATACAAGGTCACCACGACGAAGGACGCGCAGACGCCAGACAGCGGGAGAGCGCCTGTATACACCGACACGGCAAATCTGGATTCCGGGACCAAGTTCCTGGCGCTACCGCAGCGAGTGGTCGCGACGCTGTCCGTCGACGACGGCACCGGAAACAAGATAGAGACGGATTACGCCTACTCCGAGATGAGAACGAGCGCGTTCGGGCGCGGGCCCCTCGGCTTCAAGACGAGCACCCAGAAAATTCTGTGGGACTTCGATCTGAACGCTCCGGGCGGAACGACGGTGACGACGTACGCGCAAGCATATCCGTATACCGGTCGAACGCGCCTGGTCGTCACGTCGCACGGCCAGCAGAAGATCTCGACGACCGAAACCACCTACTGCGACTCCGTCTCGGATACATGCACGCCCATGGACGGCTACACGACCTTTGCACCGCCGAGCACGAGCCTGTTCGTGTACCCATCCCAGATCATCGACACGACACCGCTGCACACGTCGGATCCCGGCGAAATCGAGGCAGCAGAGAACATGAACGTGACGAGCACGTTCCAGTACGACAACTACGGAAATCCCACGCAGGTCGCTGTCCGCACCGTGCTGTCGCCGATGGGACACGGATGGAATAGCTACTCGAAGACCGTGACGAATAGTTACGGCGATCCGGATAGCCGCGAACAGAAGATGGGAAAGGTCACGTTCACGAAGGTGCATGTGGAGCAGCAAGACAACCCCGCGGTGCTGCCGATCGATCATCACACTTCCTACGAGTACAACACCCAACCGTCGTTCCAGGATCCGATCTCGGGTGCGACGGTTCAGCCACTGGCGATGACAGCCAAGACGGTCGAGCCCGATCCGGATCCGAACGGCGATCCGAAAGGCAACGGAAACAACCCGGACCAAACGCGGCAGCGAACCGTCTTTAGCTACGACGGATACGGCAACGTGAAGACGACGACGGAATGTGCGAGCGATTTCGACCAGTGCAGGGAGACTGGCAGGGGAACCGTGCCGTTCCGGATCACCCGGATCAGCTACGATCCCGCTGTGTTCGATCCGGCGCCGGCTGGCGTCGCCGGGCCGGTCTCCTCCCTCGCGGATTACGGCCGTCCAGGGCGGTTCCCGGTGCAAAAGACGATCAGCGTCCATGGGATCGACCACGTGACGTACACCGCCTACGATCCGCGGTTCGGGACCGTCGTTCAGGAGACGGATCCCAACGGGGTGCAGACGTATCACGAGTACGACAAGATCGGCCGGGAGATCCGTCGAACGGATCGGTATGGCACCTCGACCGCCGCCGCGACGGAAACCCATTACTACATCCCGCCGGACGACGCGTTCCTGGCCGCTCTCGTCACGCAAACCCATCCTGCGACAGGGGCGGATGCGTGGGTGTACTCGGACATCCTCGGGCGCACGATCCTGACCAAGACGCGTGCGTTGACAGGGGGGTGGTCAGACGTCCTAACCCAGTACAGCCACCAGCACGGCGTCTGGCGGGTATCGAAGCCCTACTTCGACACAGATCCAGGCCCAGCTTTGTGGAGGACGACGAACATCGATGTCCTGGGGCGCCCATATCAGACGATCGAGGACCTCGGTGTGGTCGATCCTGCCAGCGGACCTGTTACGAAGACCGAGACGACCACGTATCAGGGGTCGTCGACGCTAACCACGATGACGACGACGTTGAACGGTGACTCGCGTTCCCGTCAGGAGACGAAGAATGCGCTGGGGAAAGTAGCCGTTGTCACGGATGACTCCATGAAGTCGATCACCTACTCCTACGATCCGGATGGCAACCTGACGGGTGTATCCGGCCCCGGCGTCAGCATGGTGGCCTCGTACGATTCGCAAGGACGGAAACGGGTCACCTCCGATCTGGACGTGGGGTACTGGACTTACACCTACGACGGCTTCGGACAGTTGGTGTCGCAGAAGGACGCGAAGCAACAGATCACGACGATGACGTACGACGAAGTAGGCCGCGTCTTGACCAAGACGGACGCGAATCAGCAGGTCTCCGAGTGGGTCTACGACAGGGGGGCTCAAGGCGGCAGGATTGGCCGGCTCTCCGCGGCGATCGGACCACGAGACGACGATGGCAAGCTGTCCGGACCCTGTCCGGAGGTCCCGTTCGTTTCGCACAACGACGGGAACCGCGCCGGAAAGTGGTTCACCTATACCGACGTGGGTAACGTCCAAGACGTGTACGAGTGTGTCGACGGCGAGACCTTCCATACATCGTACGAGTACGACTCGGTAGGAAGACAGAGCGTGGTGCGATATCCCCAGGTCGGCGACCAGCGATTCGCGGTTCAGTATTCCTTCACGCCAGGGGGCGCCTTGCAGTACATCAGCGACGTAGGCGCGAATTCTCTGTTGTGGGTTGCCAAGGACGCGAACGCGGCTGGACAGGTGACCGACGAAGTGACTGGTAACGGTGTCGAGACGATCTCGGCTCGAAACCCGGCCACCGGCTGGCTCATGGGATCGACCAGCGTCGCTCACGGCGACGCAGACACGTTGATCCAGGCCTTCTCATACACCTACGATGAGTCGGGAAATTTGAAGAGCCGCTCTCGGACAGACGGTCTCGGTACGCCCGACTCCTCCGAAACCTTCCAGTACGACAACCTCGACCGTTTGACGAACGCCGAAGTCAAGATCCCGTCACGGAACGGCTATGACGTCTCCGAAGTGTACAAGTACGACGGTACTGGAATGGGAAATCTGGTCCAAAAAGGCGACAAGATCTATTCCTACGGGACGTGCGGCGGGCCCCACGCCGTGTGTCAGGTGACTGGGTCATCTCCGTACGTGTACGACGCGAATGGGTCGCTACAGGACAACGGAGCCCGGTCATTTGAATACGACGCCCTGAGGCGAATCACCCACATCGACAGCCACCCAACCGTCTCCGACGGAGGCGACTCGGGCACAATTGACTTCATTTATGGGGCCGATGGCAACCGGGTCTTGCAAGTCGCCCAGGCCGCGGGTGCGTCTGACCAGGCGAGGACGGTGTACGTTGGGCTGGGGGAAACCGGTAAGAGCATCTACGAACGTACTAAGACGGGCGCGTCAAAGACCGAACACGTTCACTTCGTCTACGCGGGCACGGCCGGCGGAAGCGCGATCGCGCTTCGGGTGGTGACCCAAGAGTCATCCGGTAGCACCTCAACGGCAACCAATTACAACTTGTTCGACCACCTGGGGTCTACGACTGCTAGTACAGACGACAGCGGCCGCGTTAACGGCGGAGGAACGACAATTCTGAGCTTCGACGCGTGGGGGAAGCGGCGGAGCCCGGATGGAAGCCCCGCGACCGCACCCCTCACTGCCGCCGCTGGTCACAGAGAATACACAGGCCAAGAGGCAATCCCGAACGTCGGCCTTATCAACATGAACGGTCGAGTGTATGACCCTGAGTTGGGACGATTTTTGGTAGCGGACACAGCAATACAGACCATCGGAAATCTGCAGAGTTACAACCGATATAGTTACGTTCAGAATAACCCGCTGCGATACACGGACCACACGGGGCATTTCATCGACTCCACGTTTGACGCATTCGTTGGGGTGACACTTGCTGTCGCGGGGACGGCGGTGTGTTTAGGAAGCGAAGGTTTGGGCTGCGGCGCAATGTTTGCGTTGATAGGCACTGCTTATGCTACGTCATCCGCAATATACGCCGGTATACCAGTGGATCAGGCACTGATTGGCGGAATAATGTCCGGTGGGGCCGGATTCGCCGGCGGCGTTTTTGGTTCCACGCTTGCGCCCAGTTTGGCCCAAGGCATTGGCGGCCAAATGATCGGCGGATTTATTGGTGGCGCCGTCGCCGGCGCATTTGCTAACACCACGCAGCTAACCGGACCTGGTGAGTTGGGGTCGAACATACTACATGGTGGATTAATGGGCGCCCTGTCGGCGGCGTATTGTTACGGTGTAACAATGGCGATCGTATCGCAGAACGCCGGCGTTGACGTCTGGGGCGATACGGGCGGTGCGGGAGAAAATATCGCGGAACAAAGGGCAAGAGAACAGGCCGCCGGACAAGCCGGGAGTCTGAAGTCGAAAATGGTGACTCTTTCGCGCTACGTCAGTAAGACATCTGGTAATACCGGTATAGAAGTGGCCTGGAAACTAAAGCTCGGAATAGGAATGAAGGCGGGTGCAGGATTTGTTGGTGGATTCTTTGTGGGACTGTTGTTCGATTCTAATGGTGATATTGGGTACGACGTCGATCTTTACGCCGGACTGGGAGAAGGAACCTCTATATCACTAGGTGACTTCGATCCTGTTGGTACGATAGAGACAAAGACAAATGGCTACGCAAAGCTGGGAATTGACGTGTCACCGGTGGGAAATCTGCGGTTTGACTTTACTGACATTCAAGCCGATCCGAGTGTCTCCATCGGCCCCGAGGGTGTTGCGGATGATGGACAGGTGAAAATTAACGCGAAGCTCGGTGTATCTGTCGGTGCTGAAGTCGGAGCAGAGTCGTCGGCGAACCTCAGCAAGGCGCTTCGCGAAGCCAGTGCCACCGCCAATCGATTCTTTGGATTCTGATGCGCAGGTAACAAGAATGGAGTCTCTGTCATGTGCAGACGTTGTTCGTATCGCCCGCGAGGCTGGCATGTCTGCGGAGCAGCAGGGAGTGGATGTTTCTGGCAATCCTGCTGGCGGTCGTCTTGGCGTAGTGAATGTCAAATCAATTGTAGTTAACGTTGGTGTAGATCGACTTGAGATATACGTGCCCCGCCCGGGTTTTCGTCTCCCGTATCTGATACAACTGATCGCTTGTGTGGCTGGCCTAGGTTACCTGGCGATTGTGTTCAGAAGGGCCGCCGGAAACGCCCAGACAGTTCCCAGGATTGTGTGTGCAGTCGTCGGTTTGGTTGCAGTT
>Ga0207695_10009213_pt1 | contig 12235 bp, 26 predicted proteins | sample KBSC54metaG_FD_184354 | JGI IMG/M metagenome (GOLD analysis project Ga0207695, IMG submission 184354) | Corn rhizosphere microbial communities from Kellogg Biological Station, Michigan, USA - KBS C5-4 metaG (SPAdes) (version 2) | ecosystem: Host-associated > Plants > Roots > Rhizosphere > Soil...
CGACCCGCTACACCTTCGCGGTTCCTGCGGGCGCTACGGTGGGATTCTCGGCTGATGCGGGCAGCGCTGCGGTTCAGTCCGCCGCTGCGAACAACTGGACGGCGACGGTATCGGGCGCGGTCAGCTCGATCCTGATCACCGCCGAGACTGTGGCGAACCTGTAATGACTGCACCTACGCCACGCAACGCAACGCCGCATGTCAGCTCGTCTTCGAGCCCGGTCGGTACCGCAACTGTCGTGCTCGATACACATGCCACGGGCGATTATCTGCTGGTGTTCCTGGCAGTGAAGTCAGTCACCACGGTAACGCCTCCGGCCGGATGGGCCTTGGTCAAGGGGAACAATACTGGCGGCATTTTCCTTGCTTCCTACCAGCAAACCACACTCGCCGCCTCCAGTTCCGAGACAAACCCTCAATTCACGCTCTCGCCATCCACAACCTTTGCGGCGCATGCCTACTCGATCCCGATGCCAAATTCTGGGACGATCAACCGGGCTGGGGTCAATAATTCGAGCAGCACCAGCGGAAATGCCGATCCGCCATCAAACACGTCGTTCGGCGGGACGCAGGATTATCTTTGGTTTGCCGCCGCTGCTGTCAACCTCGCCGCGAGTATCAGCGCGGGACCAAGCGGCTACAGCAATTTTACCGCCACGGGCACGGGGACCGCTATCACGGTCGGCACGGCCTGGAAGCAGGCGCTTGCATCGGTAACTGAAGACCCCGGCACGTTCACCAGCACCTCGGGCAACTGGTGCGCAGCGACCTTGGCCGTGTGGGATCCTGTATCTGGTGGCGGAGGCTCAACCCACGTTCCAACCAACATGCTTTTGGGGATCTGATATGTCGCGTCTCAACTTTCGCGGCCACATCGGCAAGCGCGATTATGCGGCGAACACCGTAGCGCCCACGGTTTCGGGCTCAGCGATCAGCGGCCAGACCCTGACCGGAACCAACGGAACATGGACCTCGGCGGAATCGCTCATCACCGGTTACGTCTATCAGTGGCAGACGGCAGATGCCCCCAATTTCACCCAGTGGACTGACCTCGCCGGGGCCAATGCGATTACGCTTGTTCTCGCGGCCGGTCAGATCAGCAAGAAGGTTCGGCTGGGTGTGGCAGCGGTTAACGGCGACGGGCAGGCCCCTTATACCTTCACGCTGCCTACCACGATCGTTCAGGATGCTCCAGCGATCCCGCTTGCCATCCACGGCACCCCCAACACTTCGGCTCTGCAAGGATCGAGCGCGACTTTCGTCGTCAGCTTCGATGGGGGTAATGGGACGTACACGCCATCGCTAATCAATGCGCCTTCAGGGTCGACGGTCACACTGACCAGCACGAATGATCAGGCGGTCGTCTCGCTCTCGACGGCTAATGCGGGCAGCTTTGGCGGCATCATCGTTGAAGTAACCGATGGCACCTCAACCGCCGATCTGCCAAGCTTCACCTTCACGGTAAGCTCGCTCAGCGGTGTGCAGACGATTATTCCGGGAAGTGGTTGGACCGGAACCACGACAACCGTCAATGGTGTCGATGCGACGGTTAATCGGGGCAGTTCGTCAGGACGCGGCTATGGCTATCAGCCTTCATATTGCATCGATCATCCAAATTTCACCACGCTTTCCACTGCAACGACGATCTGGATACATGGCTATCATACGGGGGACGCCTCGGTCGCGACCTCCGATAAGCGCCCAACCTTCGGCATGGAGAAAGTGTCTGTGGCGGCCGATGGCGGCGCATGGATCGATATCTTCCCGACGTGGAACCCGGTCGGTCAATATTGGGGCTTCCCATTCGTCCTCGACCCCTCGAAATGGACCGATGGGACATGGACCACGGCGCTACGCACTATTCGTGTTGCTCTATGGCCGCGCAATGGCATCCCGCAGATATTGCAGAGCGAGCCAACCAGCACTGCTTTCAATGACGATGTCTGCCTTAAGTTCAGCACGAATGCAGGCGGCACGCTGCCGGCCACGGTTAAATATGTGAGCGGAAGCGGAAACGATACGACTGGCGACGGTTCTTCGGGAAATCCTTACCGCACCCTGTCCAAGGCTATTACAGCGATTGCCTCGGCCCAAAGCAACGATGTCGGCGGCGGCAGGATCAAATGCGGGCCCGGAACCTACAACTTCTCCCATACCGGGGCCACGACCGCGAAGCGCCATCTGGTCATCGAAGCCGATACAGGCGTCAGCCCCACCAGCATACAATTCAACAGCCAGGGCAGCAGGGGGCTCGCCACGCCGTTCGTGCACCTGCGTAACCTGTCCCAATCGTTGAACCTGCTCGGGCCGGGTCAGGTTCTCAGCTCTCTTTATGCGGAAAATATCGTCAGTGACCGCGGGAGCCTCGAATGGGCGACGGTGGATAATGGCACGCCGTGGAATTTGCCCTTCGTCGCGGCTGGCCGTGGTAGCGCCGGGTACTGGCAAGCAGTCTATGTCATCGGCGGCACGACCAACAATTATTTCTACGGCAACTGCGGAGCGAGACTGGTTCGCGGCCATGCCACACTCACCATCGGTTCGGACACCCATCGCGAGACCAAGGCGGTTATCAATTGCACTTACGACAAGATCCTTGCTGGTGCCTGGTACAACGCACCCCCATCACAGGGCGGAACGACAAGCGGAAACATCCACCCGGACTGCGATCAGAATTTGCCTGGCGGCTCTAGCGGGACGATCTCCAATCTCATCCGCGTGAACGTCTCCATGCTGACCGGAAACTGCAACGCCCAAGGGCCGTTCCTTGGCCGAAATGCCGGGCTTGCCATCAACCCGCAGACGACGCGGGGGATGTTCCTGATCAATTACAAGGTGCTTCAGCAGAACAGCGGTCGCGCGGCCTTCCAGATGGGAACCGATATGAACGTCCAGAACTGCATGCTTTGGGATGTCAGGGTCAAGCCCGCATCTGGAGGGCTTGTAATTTGCTCTGTCGGTCCGAGCAGCGAGGACGCTATCCTTGTCGGGATCGATTTTCCGTCAACAAGCTTTAGCGGCTGGACGAATTATGGTGCGCTTCCGACGTAAGAAAGTTGTACTGGATTGGGACAGTCAGAACCTCCCCAACCTCTCCGCCGGCTCCTCGCCCTGATCCATGTCGTCCAGATCCTCAACCGGAGCGGCAGGCGCGAGGGTGGCAACTAGACTATCGATCTCTTCATCAGTGAGGCTCGAGACCAAGACGTCTCGCTCAATCTTGGTCAGCGCAAGCCTGAAGCGCACACGCCGCGCCATCGCGGTCACGTCATCCGGCATCACAAAATCATCCCAAAAAACGACCGTAGGCCGCCGATAATGGCTAGCAGCAGAAGGATCACCCCAAGCATCTTAATCCTATCGATGCGCTTCTGCTTTCTCGCGAACTTCGATATGTAGTTGGAGCCCTCATCCGGCATCGGGGGTGTCCTTGAGGGAATGAAATTCTGCCATGCCAGCCTGAAGCCCAGCCCATGCGGCGTTGCGATACATGGCACGCTCTATTGTGCCCGGGGGTCCCAACTCGTCCTCGAATATCTGCCCGTAGATCGCCTCGGCGACGCGATCTATGACACTTTCAATGGCACGCTCCACCTCCGCCGCGCTGGTTGCCGCGATGCGGTGGTGGGCGGCTGCGAGAACAATGGGATCAAGATCGTATCGGCCTGCATCCATCAGCTTTTGGTCGTAGCGATGTTTCAGGAATTTCTGCCAGCGCATGACGAAAGCGCGATCAGCCTGCGCCACCCCCTCGGGCGACAGGGGCGTGGGATTGGCGGTCATGGGGTGACCCTCCATCTGAAGAGTTGAGCAAAATTCATGGGGTCGCGGACGACGAAATAGGCGGCTATCGGCTTACGGTCGCGATAGATGACAGCGTAGTTGGCTCCGGGAACCACCGGATGATCCAGATCCAAACCGGCAGGATCTCGGCCATATTCGACGCGAGCTATGTCCAGCAGCCAACGATGGCCGACGTGCGTGGCGCTATCTGGAGATCCGCCCGCATCCCTGCTGCGGTATGGTTGTCGCCAGTCATCCAATGTTAGGTGCAAATCCCCGCTCACGGCGTTTGCTCCCGAAGGGTGGAGATGGCGCGAAGGGCGGCAGCGCAGAGTGCGAGGGCGGGGGTCAACACGAGTGCGCTTCGAGAAACCTCCAGCCAACCTCCACTGAACGGACGGACAATAATCGCCTGCGCGCCTTCGCCATAAATGCGCGCAAAACCCCCCTCCGGCACCAGTGACATCGCGGCGTCGATTGAGGCTGTGTAGCGTTTCAAATCTTCCGGATAGGGGTCGTCCTGCCCAGCCACCCCTTTGACTGTCACCCAGCCGTCGTGATACCGATCAAGGCGGCTCGCATCGGCTAGCTTAATTGCTATGCGCTGGTAGTCGATCGCATCTGGAGTTGTCTCATAAATGAGCGCGTCCAACTCCCGATCCGGTCCCGTTGCAGCTTCGCACCGCTCCGCCAGCTCCCTCATCTCTTCCGACACGTGTTTCTCCTTTAGGTGGGTCATGCTGCGGCTTCCAAAGCGAACGTCAGTCTCCGCTCCGCGATTGCGAATATCTCCGGGTCTTTCTCGATGCCGATGAACCTGCGCCCGCTATTCTGGCAGGCGACGCCGGCGGTTCCGGAGCCCATGCAATTGTCGAGCACGACATCGCCGGGGTTGGTATAGGTGCGGATCAGATATTCACACAGCGCGACCGGCTTTTGGGTGCGGTGCAGTTTTGAAATCTGCTTGTCGCTCGGAAACACCTGCACGGAGCGCGGATAACGATCAGTGCTGTCGTAACGCTGTCCGTCCAGCACCTGCCTGCCGTAAATGGGTGATCCGTCGCCGCGCTTCGTGGCAGCCTTTCTGATATGGCCCGACGTAATCTGCGGATTATAGGTCGGCTGGCCGCGATAGAAGACTAGCACGTTTTCGTGTGCCTTCATCGGCGCGCGCTTGGCATTTAGATGTCCGGTTGCGTTCGTCTTCTCCCAAATCCATTCATAGCGTAGTTCGGCGAGGTTGCTCGCCCCAAGCGCTTTGTCGAACGGCGTCTGCGCGAAGAGCACGATGGCGCCCTTGCAGACACGACGGTACTCAGGCCACAGGCGCTCGAGCGGGATCTGGCTATCCCAGCTGCAGCGCGTCGTCCCGTAGGGAAGGTCGGCGAGCACCATATCAACCGACGCGTCCGGCAGTGTCGGCATGATTTCGAGACAGTCGCCCGTGTGCAGGCGCATCACGCCCCTCCTGCGGGGGCGGTGGAGAACAAAGCGGAACAGAATTGTACGGGATCTGTACGCGGGGGCGCACGCAATGGCCCGTACGTTCCTGCAAAGTTCTGCAAGAGCGGCGGGCGACGTTGAGCTAAGTCATTGTAATATGGCGCACCCGAAGGGATTCGAACCCCTGGCCTTTGCCTTCGGAGGGAAGAATTCTCTTTCATTTTATCGCCCTGTTTTTCGTAGTTTAAGCCCGGTCTTGATTTCGGCCTGTACGAGCCCTGTACGGAGAGCATCATGGATCTTGCCCTCCACGTCCTCGGCGTGGGTGTAGGTCCGCTCAAGCAAAGTCGTGTCCGCCCAGCCTCCAAAATGGCTCACCGCCTTGCCATCGACGGCCTGCCGGACCTTCATCTCCTGGCCGAAGCCGTGACGGCCGGCGGCGTGCGGAGCGATGTAGGCGATGCCCGCTGCCTTGCATGCCGTGCGCCATCCCTTCAGAGGCCCGCAACTTGACGCAAAGCCGAACACGCGCAGATTGCTCTTCTTCCGGTCCCAGCCGCGAGGGATCTTATGAGGCAGGTTGGCCAATTCGACGACCAGCTCGACCGGAATTGATATCCAGCGCGCTTCGTGGCCCTTGGCATCCGGTATGCGGACCTTGTTCTGTTGCAGGTTAAGATCCTCGGGCGTCATGCGGATGGCCTGGCCAACCCGCGCACCGGTCATGAACATGAATAGCGCGAGGGCCGAGTGATATTTGCCCGCGTGCTGACGGAACTGGAGAAGCCAATCCCACGACCCGGGGACGCGCTCGACCCGGCTTGCCTTCCCCCGGGCTCTGTCCTGCGCAATACGCTCGCGCTTCTCGTAGCCCCTGATGACGATCGGCGGGCATTTGCCAAGCGCATGCGCGTTGTTGATGACGGCGCGAACGGGCGTCACGACCCAGCGCCGCCACATGTCCGTGCTGTTGCCCGGGTAGAGCTTCCGGCCCAAATCCTTCACCGTCTGCGGCATGATCTCGACGACGGGCATTTGTCCCAGCTCATTCACCAGCGGGATAAGATAGCGCGCCATGAGAGGATCGGCGTTGTAGAGCATCACAGCGTCCGCGAAGGTGAGCGACCTCTCCTCTCCGACAAGGAAACGACGGATTTCCCGTTGCCCCCGCTCGTTGATCCAGTCCCGCGCGCCAGCTTCCGTAAGTGATCCAGTGCTTTCGCGGAAGTAGCCGGTGATTGGCCGTCCGTTGTAATCAACGGTGCCGCGCGCCCACCACTTTGCGCCGCGACGGTAAGGTTTGAGCGGCATTTGTTCGCCTCCAGGATTCGGTCCATTTGATCCGGCGTTATGATCATCGCATTGCCGAGGATATGGCAAGCGCCTAGCCGCCGAGCCTTGTGGCGCAATGTCCGTTCGGAGACGGGCAGGCCACGGCTTGCCATCACGTCGCACCATTCAGCGGGCGTTTTGCCGCTATCCAGAATTAGGGACTCGGTGATGCTTCCAGGCATGATGCGCACCTCCGCCCCCATCATCCCGGCTCGCCATATGAGAGGTGGAGATGTTCGCCGCGATTAATGCGCGCGATCAGTACGCGTAGATTTTCATAAACGTGGTGGCACTCAATGCGTCGTGCCAACGAATAATACTCTTCCTTGCTCATCTTAAGGAGTAGGTCGGCCTCATGTTGAAGCATCCGCACAACCGCAGCGCGCTCCTCCTCGGGGGTCATGGCTGCGCTCCATCGACATCGCCAAATTCTGCATCAAGGTCGATCTCGGTGATATTCGGGGCGGGAAGTTGGACAGTGATCCAGTAGCGGTTCGAAGGCGTCTCCCCGGCCTCCAAGAGCCAGCAAATAGCAGCTTCCATTTCGCTGTCGTATTCACCAACATCGTCGGGGCCACAAACGCGGGTTTGCCCGGACAGAGCCTGCGCAACGGCGATCTTGAATGTCCTTGTCTCGCTCACGCCGCCACCTTTTCATTCCGGAGAAACTGCTCGACCGTCAGCGGTACTAGATAGCCGTGAGCCTTCGAGTAGTCCCTTAAGAGAGACGCCTGATACTCCCGCACGCCGCGTAGCTGCTCCAGAAGGCGCTTTTCCAGATCGATCTGCCTGCGGAGGTTGTAGGCTGCGGTGTCGCTTGCGTTGGTCATGCGGGGGCTCCTGTCAGCTTGTGGCGGAGTGCCATCGCATCCCAATATGCGTTGTGCTGGACCGCACCTGGTAGATCGGTCGGATAGCAATCGACATTTTCGACAATGAACGTCATTCGCTCATAATCTGCCGATGCCCAGGTTCCATTCGACGCGGTAGAGATTGCTCGACAAAACCGCATGATATCGACCGGACTGTCGGCAATAATGGTTGGCTGGGGATCTCCGCCAATGAACTCACGCAAGGCCTCGCCTACCGAATCCTCGCGGGTGGACAATGTGTCAGACGCCTTATCGGTGTGTAGAACCCGCAACACATTTTCACAAACCCAAGGGTCATTGGCAATGTAGTCCGTCACGATTAACAGGTTCTCGGCCCAGTTCTTAACGATCGCCATACTGAGCAACGGGCCGTTATGGCCGTCGAACTTGCAATCAATATAATAGCGGCTCACCATCAATCTCCCTTCACTGCCGACCGTTCGATACCCGGCTTGTTCATGGCCTGGACCGCCAGCATTCCTTGATATTCCCGCCAGTTGAAGCGGATGGAGCGGTGTTTGATGTGGGGTTGCTTAGTATCCATTTTCCCTCGCATAAGCTCTGGAGAAGGCGCGGTTCCAAATCTCAGCGCGCTCTGAACCAGCCGGGTATGGGTTCGGCTTGTGCCTGGGCGAGCCAAGCGGCCCCCACGCATGTATGGCCGCCTGCTCGGCTTGGTCGTAAATCGTATCGATTTCAGCGTCGTTGAGTGGCTTGCTCATCCCTCACTCCCGGCACGGGCGGCGGCTAGCCGCTCTGGAAATTGGCATTTTAGTAATCGGGACTGTTCGACCATCATTTCGCAACATGCCTGAGCGGCCTTCCTGGCGTGATGATGAGATTGGTCAAAGGCGCGGGCGCTTATCATTGTCGGCAAGTGAGTTACTTCCACCCACGCCGCATTCGGCCCGCAATGCCACATTCCCGACAGAGGCCGGTCCTCAATAAGATCGGTGCGGTATTCGCTCATCTCCCCCTCCAGCTCGCTATGCGACGGCATTGGTGTTCTGGTGGTCATGCCTTTTCTACGAAGTCGATGATCTCAGTCGGCACATTGCGCTTGGATTGCGCCGCCACCTGAAGCTGGACCTTTACCGTACGAAGAATTTCGCGTGCTTGAGACGCAATCGCATCGCCTTGCGCCGGTAGCATCGTGTCGTTTTTGATTGATTGAAGCGTGCTCCAAAGGGCATTCTTCAAATTAACGGCGCTGAGTTTGTCGCTCATAGTCTCTTCTCCGCTCTTGGTGTTTGTTGAGGGTTCCATTGGCGCGGTAGATTTCCGTCCTCGTCGCCCTCGTTGAGATTTCAGCGATGAGCTGGTTGAGGATGATTGCAGCCTCACCGAAGTCACCGAACCATTTTCTCGCGCGATGTTTTTGGTCATATTGTGATTTCCATTCCTTGTAATCGGGCCGTCGGCAGTATTCGAGATGCTGCTGTTTGCGGGCGCCCCGGTTGGCCTTTTCTCTTGCTCGAACCAGTTGCGGGTTTTCGGCGAGCAGTCGTCTGCGAGCTTCACGCTTCTCTGCGCGCAACGCTTCCCCCAACTCGGCTCGGCGCTTGCGGTCATATTCCGCTTTGAGTGCGCGCTTCTCGTCGGTCGATCGTTCAATGCGTCGCCGTTCTCCACTGCAAGCACGAGAGCAAAATATAGGCGCTCCACGTCCGCGTGATCGATTGACGCCGCTAGCCTCCTTATAGGCCGTAGCACCGCAGTGGGCGCATATGATGGCAACCTTGCTCACCACAAACCTACCTTGTCTGCGATTATCCCCACCCAACACGGCACAGCGACGAACAGCAGGCATCCGTAGCCGATGATGCGGCCGGACAGGCTGTCAGCAAAGGCTTCGAAGGATAGGAGGAGGGTGCTAAGCATTTTTCCCTCCTGTGAGTAGGGCAATGATTTCCTTGGCCGCCAAATCGTCGCCGTGATGGCTGACAGTTCCCGCCCAACTGCCGTCTTCGCCATAAACGGTGGCGTGGTGGAGTCTGATAATTGCCGCGATCTCCGCAGCGCTAGGGATCAAAGCCGGAACGGACGTCTCCCCTTCTTTTCCTGCCGCTGAGAGGGCGGCTTCCACCTGATCGCGTATGGATGCGCCTTCGCCGTTGTAAGCCCAATCATCGCAGGCATTCCAAGCGTCAGGGTCCTTCAATTCCTCGCTGCGATAAACGCCGTTGCGAATGATCCCCTCAAGGCCTTGGGCGTATGTCCAAAGCTCCTGAAGCGCCTCCTTGAGCGCCACCTGATCTACTGCCCAAGTAGGCGTTGCTTTCCCACTCATTGCCCTTGAGCCTTGGCTAAGGCGGCGCGGGCTTCATCAAGCATCGCGTCCAGAGCGTTAGGATTGCCGCCGACAGAGATCTGAAAACGATCGTCATGGCCCAGGAAGATACTGAGGTATTTCACGAGATCGTCATGTGCATTTACGGCAGTGACGATGAGACGGGCATTGGCTTCGCCGTTGTTCCAAGTGCAGTCAGCGATCCAACCACCCTCTTGAAGCGTGCGTGGATTTTTCACTCCGTAACGGATCGTTTTCTTGCCAGCGATCCACCAAGGCGTAGGCGTTGCTTCCCCCATCGTCACTTCTCCTTGCGGCGGACAAACCTCTCGGCTGCGGCCCGGCTTTTGAAGGTTTTGATATGCGAAGTGATCCGGCCAACAGTCTTAAAGACGCTGAAGCCGTTGACGCCGCTTATGATTTCGTATCGCCCGCTCATTCCCCCTTCTCCGCAGCAAAAGCCTGCTTCACGTCGTGGGAGACGGGGGCGTCTTTATGGTAATCCTGCGCAGACAAAATCAACGTCCAGCCAAAAGGGAGTCGATAGTAATCGTGCCATTGACCCTTGCGTCGCTCGTCGCGACACCAGAGACGCCAGCCCCACACAACCATCGTCTTGCGCGTTACTGACACGGACCAGTGCCACGTAAGGCAGTCCTTCGGGTGCTTGCTGAGCAAAACAATGCTGCCGTCTGAGGCTCGACTAGTCATCATCACCAACTCCCAATTCCTGCGCCAGATCGCGGGCGGGCAGCCGGTCAACGGCGTGTGCATAAAATGTGTCGAGCCAGCGAATGCCGTCAGCATTCAGAAGCGGCACGATGGAACATGATTGCTGACACCAGCCCGCGCCGGGCCACTCTTTGCCAAGCTCCCACAGCGAGTTAAAAAACTCAGCCTGCTCCTCAGCCCAATAGCTTGAGAATATTTGCGCCATTTCCTTCGGCGTGAGATCGTCTATCTCGATCGTACGGGTGACAGTCACGCCGCTTCTCCCATCGGCATCATGTCGGCAACTGGCTCCAGCTTCAGCCGCTTGGCTTCGAGTGCTGTGATGGCGCCATTCAGTGCTTTGGCAGCCGCTCCGGATGAGGTGCCTGTTGCGTCACCAAGGCCTACTAGCTTGCCGCCATGGGCCGCGCCGCCGAAGTAGCGGGTGCCGTCCTGCAAGGTGTAAACGGCTACCGCGATGTGCGTCAGACCATGCCGATCCATCAGAGCGCAAAGCTGTTCTTCGAGGGTCATGCTGCTATCCTTCCAATTCCAAGATGATGTACCGGTGCCAGACACGCACACAACTCGACAGGCTCGTCGCAGCACGCTGCCAGCGGCACGTTGAGCGCGACCCGGCGCTTGCCATCACGAGAGACCGCATATTGGATGCCGCTCAAAGCGTCGGTGATGATGCCGCCGACATCCCAATAGATGTCTTCGGGATCGGTGACGGTATAGGTCGCATCCATGTCGCAGTTCCCCTCGCTCACCGTCCGACGCTCGCGACAAAAGCCGCTGCCAAAACCAACCCGATGCCAATCAGCGGGAAGATCTGCGGGAAAACCATTTCAGGCCTCCACCAGCTTGCCGCCCTGTGCGCGATACCAAGTATCCGCCTTCAGGCCGTCCTGTCCGATGATACCGCAGACAAAACCAACGGGCTTTCCGTCATCATATTCGCAAATTGCAATCGGAGTGCCGTCAATACCTTTGATCGCGCATCCGGGAGCGACCGCAGCGGCGGCGCTGTGCTTGCCAGTGACCTCGAGCTTCGAGGAGTACCCTGACGCGGCGAGCTTCGAGTAGTCCCCTGACGCGGCGAGCTTCGAGTAGTCCCCTGACGCGGCGAGCTTCGAGGAGTACCCTGACGCGGCGAGCTGCGAGGAGTCCCCTGACGCGGCGAGTTGCGAGGAGTCCCCTGACGCGGCGAGCTGCGAGGAGTACCCTGACGCGGCGAGCTTCGAGGAGTCCCCTGACGCGGCGAGCTTCGAGTAGTCCCCTGACGCGGCGAGCTTCGAGTAGTCCCCTGACGCGGCGAGCTTCGAGTTCTTTACCTTAGAAGACTGGACGCGATCGCCTTTATCCTTGGCGGCATCCATGACCCATTTCACCGCCATCTTGATGAAGTCGGGAAGTTTTAGCTCAGCCTCGAAATGGACTTCAGCAGACGCAACTTTGCTGTCGCCGCTGTGCCGGTCCAATTTTCCAGATGCGCGGACCTTGAAAAAGCGATTGCCGCCCGCAACGCCATAATAATTCCAGACATCAAGCGGATTTTCGCAACTGTGGAATCCTTGCGAGCACGCGGCTACCGTGCCGGTATGCGTGAACGTCTTGCCCAGTTCATACTGGTAGCCGTTGCACCGCATGTTGGCATCGGTGCCTTTGTAGCAGATAATCGCTCCGACAGGCTTTGCTGCTTTCGCAGCCTTGGCGGGTCTGCTCTTCTTAACTGCTACAGCTTCCATGAAATGTTTCTCCCATTGCTCACCGACCGGAAGATCTGCGGAAGGTGGGTGATC
>Ga0207695_10009214_pt1 | contig 12234 bp, 9 predicted proteins | sample KBSC54metaG_FD_184354 | JGI IMG/M metagenome (GOLD analysis project Ga0207695, IMG submission 184354) | Corn rhizosphere microbial communities from Kellogg Biological Station, Michigan, USA - KBS C5-4 metaG (SPAdes) (version 2) | ecosystem: Host-associated > Plants > Roots > Rhizosphere > Soil...
CGCATTGAGCTCACGGGCAAGGCGGGCGCGCGTTTCGGCGAGTTCGCAATCTTTGCGCGCGAAATCCAGATTCTGCAGAAACGTATTCAGCGAAAGCTGCGCGGCGATTCCGTTCTTCACGAGTTGTTCGGCATCGTCGTAAACCTTTTTGCGGCGGTCGAACCGGCGCTGTGCGGCGGCGACCATCTGGTCGGCCTGCTCTTCGGTCAGGTCCTGTTGATAGATTCCCTTGTGGAGCAGCGCGGTATCTTGGGCATCGGCGAGAGCATCTTTAGCTTTGTCGAGTTGCACCGCGGCGAGGGCTCCGGTTTGGACTAATCCTTCGATGCGCGTTACTTCCAGACGGGCGTGGGCGACCTCAGGATCCTCGGCCGGTTGAGCGTAAACAGAGCTCGCGCAACAGAGCAGAATCAGGCCACAAATAAATTTCATTATTCGCTCTATTGTACCGCGCTGGGGGCTATTCTATTGATTTCCATGCGTACTTCCATCGTGTGCGGAATCGTTGTCGCCGCTGCGGCATTGCTGGCGCAGCAGACCGGCGTCTTTTCTGTTTTGAAAAGTACAGTTCCCCTGGGCAAACAGGCGGGCGGGTATTTCCTGTTACCGACGAATCAGATGCTGCGCCCGTGGGGCGAGCAGACGGTTATCCCGGGGCGGCCGGTGGATATGGCCTTCGATTCGCAGAAGCGAATTCTGGCGGTGCTGAACACGCGCAGCATTCTTCTGCTCGACGGGTCGACGGGAAGCAAAGTGGCGGAGGTGGCATCCAAAGCGACTTCGTACGCCGGGATCGCCTTCCGGCCGGGCAATCGCGAACTGTGGGCGAGCGAGGCGACGCGTAGCGGACCTGACAGCATCTTCATCGTGCAAATGTCGGAAGTGGGCATGCCCGGCGCGACCAGCCGGATCGACCTCAAGGGCCATCGGGTGCCAGTAGGAATCGCATTTTCCGAAGACGGCAAGATGGCCTACGTCGCCTTCAGCCGCAGCAACACGCTGGCGGTGATCGATGCGACGACGCATGAGATCAAGAAGGAAGTGGAAGTCGGGATGGCGCCGTTCGGCGTGGCCGTTTCCAAAGAACACGGGCGCATCTACGTGACGAATCGCGGGGGCCGCAGACCGAAGCCGGGCGACACCGTGGCGCCGTCGGCGGGTTCCGAGATCGTGACCGATCCGGTGACGGGATCGTCCAGTTCGGGCACGCTGAGCGTGATCGACGCGGAGAGCCTGCAAGCGAAGGAGGTGCCGGTGGGATTGGCGCCGTCCGACGTGATTCTGAGTCCCGATCAGAAACTACTCGCGGTGTCGAACAGCCACTCCGACACGATCTCGCTGGTGGATGCGGCGACGCTGGAGCGCAAGGACGTGAAGATCCCGACGTTCCCCGATGCGGCGCTGGGAAGCCAGCCGAGTTCGGCGGTGTTCGCGCCGGACGGCAAGTCGCTCTACGTGGCGTGCGGTGGAAATAACGCCATCGCGGTGTTGAAAACGGCGGGCAAGAACTGGTCAGTGGCGGGCGCGGTGCCTACGGCATGGTTCCCGTCGGCAATCGCGATCGATGGCGCGGGCGCACTGCGCGTGCTGAGCATCAAGGGGGTCGGCGACACGGCGAACAACCGGGGCACATTTAACTCGACGCAGTACAAGGGCGCGCTGGAGACCATTCCGGCACTGACGCCGCTGCAGATCACGTCGGGAACGCGCGAGGTGCGCGCCGCCAACATGCCGCAGTTCGAGGCCGCTGGTGGCGTGAAAAATCTCGCGTCGCTGGGCATCGAACACGTGTTCCTGATCGTGAAAGAGAATCGCACGTACGACCAGGTGTTCGGCGATATCGCCAAGGCGAACGGCGACCCGAAGCTGGTGATGTACGGCCGCGACGTCACGCCGAATCATCATGCGTTGGCCGAGCGGTACGTGGTGCTGGACAATTTCTACGCGGGCGGCGCGATCAGCTTCGACGGCCATCAATGGCTGGAGCAGGGCTTTGTCAGCGATTACACCGAGCGCGCCTTCGCGTCGTCGCCGCGCGGCTACGCGTGGAATATGGCGGACGCGCTGGTGGTAGCGCCGACGGGCTTCTTCTGGCAGGCCGCGACGCGTCCGCTGGATGTCCGCATCTATGGCGAATTCCAGATCGCCGCGAAGTGGGATCCCGAGAAGCGCATCGCGCAGGACATGGACGAGAAGGACGACCTGAGTTGGAGCGAGTACTGGAGGCTGTACAAAGAAGGCAAGTGGCAGAGTGCGGTGGGCGCGCGCAGCGGTGTACCGGCGCTGCAGAAGTATTGCAGCGAGCGCTACCCGTACAGCACGCTCGCGATTCCCGACCAGATTCGTGCGGAGGAGTTTTTGCGCGAACTCGCCGAGCACGAGGCCAGCGGCAAGTTGGCCAACCTGAGCATCCTCACGCTGAACCAGGACCATACGAACGGCACACGTCCCACAGTGCCGAAGCCGGCCGCGATGGTCGCCGACAACGACCTTGCGCTGGGCCGGATCGTGGAGGGGATTTCGAAGAGCCGCTTCTGGTCGAAGAGCCTGATCCTGGTGGTGGAGGACGACGCGCAGAACGGCGTCGATCACGTGGACGGGCATCGCACGGTGGCGATGGCGATCGGTCCGCACGTGCGGCGGGACGCGGTCGACTCCAACAATTACAACCACACGAGCATGATCCGGACGATCCAGGAGATCTTCCGCATTCCGCAGAGGACGCGATATCTGGCGGCGGCTCGCGCGATGACGAGCGTGTTTACGGCGGAGGCGGACGTGAAGCCGTATGAGCATCTGACGCCGGCGATCGCACCGGACGAAATGAATCCGCCGTTGAAGGCGCTGTCGGGTCAGCGGCTGTGGGCGGCGCGCGAATCGATGAAGATGAACTTCAAAGATATCGACGATGCGCCGCCGGAGACGCTGAATCGGATTCTTTGGTGGGAAGCGAAAGGGTACGGCACGCCGTATCCGGCGCGGCGGTAAAGGGCTGAGCAGGCGAAAGCGCCTGCCCACTCACATCGAGAAGCCGAGGTGGACGTGATCCAGAATTTTCTGCGCGGCGGTGTGTTTGCCGTCAAGATCGGGATTGTGCCGCTTGCCGTAAACGTAGTCGCCGATGAACCAGCCGAGCGCGGAGCCCGCGACCACGTCGCCCGGGAAGTGCTTGCGGGCGCCGACGCGGGCGGCTACGACGGTTGTCGCGAGGCAATACACGACGATCGGAACGATCTTGTGCTTGGGATACTGATGCGCGATGATCGACGCCATCGCCCACGTATTGATCGCGTGGCCCGAGGGGAAGCTGGAATTCCAGCGGCCGCTGGGGCTGGCGTCAAAATGACCGTTGCCGCTGCCCTCCAGCGGACGTTCGCGATCGGCAATCAACTTCAGTGCCGCGACTGTGATGTTGCTATCGATCAGCGTCTCGAAGCATAGCAACCCTGTTTCCCGGAAACGATCGTCGTGCGCCCCGGTGCCGATGAAATAGAAGCCGGCGCTCACCGGGATCAGCGAGTACGCGGAACCGAGGCGCGACCCCCAGTTGCTGACCGAAAGTTGGCTCGACGTATTCGGGAGCTCGTGGACGAGATGCCGATCGGTGGCGATGAATGCGGCCGTCGCTCCGCCGAAAATCGCCCAGTACTTGATGTCCTGCTTCTTCGTGTGCAGCGGGCTCGTCCAGATGGCCGCCTGGTCGTGCAGGATGTACTTCGGCATGCGGAGGAAGGGATGGAAGATGCCGGTTTCGGTCCAGTAATCCTTGGGCTTAATGACTTTCCCGCCGGGCTCCACAGCAATTGCGGTGCGCGGTTCCTCTTTCGACCGGTCCGCATTCTGCTGCTGCGGCGGCTGGGCTGGTGGCTGTTGCTGGTCTTGCGTCTGGCACCAAGCTCCGGACGCGCCGACACATAAGAGGATCGCAAGCAGTTTCATCAGTGACGAGCAATGCAAACAAGGTGCCACGGTATCAAAAGACGTCTGCCCCTTGTGCGGATCGGCACGAGAAGATGGACCTCCCCTTGCTCGTGAGACCAAAGGGGGAAATGTGAACAAAACGATACTCCTGGCCGCGATCTCAATCGCCGGCCTGTGTGCGCAGACGCAGGATGCGAATCGAAGCGTCCCTAATCCGGCGACTCCCGCTGCGGCGCCGTACGTCGCGATGACGGCACGCGACCGTTTGAATACGTACCTAAAAGGTATAGTGAGTCCGGTTTCGTTTCTGCGCGCCGGCGCGAGTGCGGGCTGGGGACAGTTGCGCGACAAGCCGAAGGAATGGGGAGAAGGCGGCGAAGCCTACGGACGGCGCTACGCCAGTTCCTATGCGCAACACCTCACGAGCGCGACATTGATGTACGGGGCATCGAGCCTGCTTCACGAGGACAACCGGTATTTTCGGCTCGGCCCCGGTCCGACCACGGGAGCCCGCGTGCGCTATGCCCTCGAGAGTTCATTCCAGGCGCGCCATGACGATGGAAGCAGGCACTTCTCCTATTCGAAAATGATCGCGTTCGCGGGGGCTGCGGCGATTTCGCGCGCATGGCAGCCGCACGATTCGCGAACCAAGCTGCGCGCCGTCGACAGCTTCGCGGTGACGTTGGGAGTATCGGCTGGATTCACCGTGCTGCGCGAGTTTCTTCCCGATTTGTTACACCGGAATAAATGAATAGAGTCAGTTCCTGGAAAACACTTCTCCGGCCGCACTACAAGTCGTTGCTGCTCGGCTTAGTGGCAGTGATCGGCGAGACGCTTGCCGACCTGATGCAGCCCTGGACGTTGAAAATCGTCTTCGACAACGTGCTGAAAGCGCACTCGCCGCGCCTGCATGGCTGGTTGAATCAACTGATCTTTTCTGTCGCGGGTCAGAACACACTGGCTATCCTCCGCTTCGCCGCCATCGCGTCGCTGGCCATCGCGATCGTGGGCGCAATTTGTTCCTACGCCGAGAAGTATTTGACCACCAGCGTGGGTCAATGGGTGATGCACGACATGCGGCTCGCCGTATATGCGCACGTGCAGAAGCTCTCGCTGTCGTTTCACGACAACCGCCAGACGGGCGACCTGATCAGCCGCGTGACCAGCGATATCGACGCGGTGCAGAGTTTCATCGCATCGGGCGTGCTGGGCGCGCTGATCAACATGATGACGCTGGTGGGCATGGTCGGCGTGATGTTTTACATGAATTGGCAGTTCACGTTGATCGCGCTTTCGGTGGCGCCGCCGCTGTTCGTGTTGGTGTACACCTACACTCGCCGGATCAAGAAGGCCTCGCGGGAGGTGCGGAAAAAAGAAGGCGAAATCGTCTCCGTGATCCAGGAAGTGCTGACTTCCATCCGGGTGGTCAAAGCTTTCGCACGCGAAGACTACGAGCAGAAGCGCCTGGAAGAAGAGAGCCTGGAGAGCGTCGAAATCGCGCTGCGAGCCCGGTCCATGAAAGCCAAGCTGTCACCGTTGGTCGAGATTATTGTCGCGGCCGGGACCAGCATCGTCCTTTGGGTGGGCGCGAAGATGGTGCTGCAGGGCGGACTCTCGGCCGGATCGCTGATCGTCTTCATCCTGTACCTCTCGAAGATGTACAAGCCGATGCAGGAGCTATCGAAACTGACGGACGCGTACTCCAAAGCGTCGGTGGGATACGAGCGGATTCGCGAGGTTCTGGACACACCTCGCGAGGTGGCCGATTTGCCGGGCGCGCGGAAGGCGCCGCCGTTGAAAGGGCTGATCGAATTCGAACACGTGTCTTTCCACTACACGCCGAATTTTCCGATCCTGACCGACGTCAACTTGCGGATCGAACCCGGGCAGACGGCAGCGCTTGTGGGCAGGACGGGCGCGGGGAAGACGACGATCGTGAGCATGATTCCGCGATTCTACGATCCTATTTCGGGAACGGTGAAGATCGACGGCGCCGACGTCCGAAAGTTCATGCAGAAGTCGCTGCGACGGCAGATCAGTTTCGTGCTGCAGGAGACGCTGCTGTTCCACGGTCCTATCTGGAAGAACATCGCGTACGGACGTCCCGACGCGACCCGCGAGGAGATTTACCAAGCGGCGCAACTGGCGAACGCGCACGAATTTATCGAACGGCTGCCGGAGGGGTACGACACGCTTGTCGGCGAGCGCGGCGTCACGTTATCGGGCGGGCAGCGGCAGAGGATCGCGATTGCGCGGGCGGTCGTGCGCAACAGTCCGCTGCTGATACTCGACGAGCCCAGTTCGGGCTTGGATGCGTCGTCGGAGAAGCTGGTGTTCGAAGCCTTGGATCGCATGATGGAAGGGAAGACATCGATCGTGATTGCGCACCGGCTGGCGACGATTCGGAACGCGGATGTGATCTTCGTGGTGGATGGCGGGACGATCAGCGAGCGCGGAACGCACGAGGAACTGCTGAAGAACGGCGGACTGTACGCCGAGTTGCACGAGATCGGGTTCCGGGAAGAATCGGAAGTGACGAAATAAGGCCCCGGCGGCAAGACCGCCGGCGTTACATATCCGTCAGCACGACGATGCGGTCTTCGATGAGTTTCGAGAAGCCCTCGACTTCGTCGGGGGAGTAGCCGGAGGCGCGGAAGGCATCGCGAATCTGCTCGATCGACAAACGGGACATGATGTCTCCTAACCACTTGGCGTCGGCGCGGGGGATATTCTTGCCGATGTGCTCCAGGCGGAAGCGGCTGAAGTACTCTTTGGGATTCACGGCGTATTCCCACTGTGGCCGGGCGGGCGCCTGGAAGTCCACGGAATCGCGAGTGAGGCGGCGGACGAACTTGGCGCGGCTGAACTCGTCCAGGTTATCTTTGGCGCGCTCGCGGGGCCAACTGCGGCCGGGCGTGCCGAAACTGGCGCCGAGATCGCTCACCATGTAGATCTCTTCCGGACCGCGGCGGTAGATGGCGTTGTTCACGTCCTTCAGATCCCAGTTGTTGATCACGGCCATGAGGGTGCGCAGTCCGTTGCACTCGCGCGTACCGGTGAACGGGCTGTCGTCCCAACTCCAGATGCCGATCTTCTTCCGGCCCTCGGGCTCACGCTTGAGCCGCACGTTGTGAACGGTGCCGTCGGGATCCACGAACTTCCATCCGCGGTGCAGCTTGGCCGGCATTCCGGACACCGGCAGGTCGCGGAGGTAGTAGTCCTCGGTGGCGAAGAAGCCGGCGGCCCACACAAGACGAGTGGCCGCGGTTTCGGAGCGCGCTTCGAGGCCGAGCTTCACCTTCCATTTCACTCCGTCACGATCCTTGACTACGAATTTCGGATTGGTGCCTTCGAGATCTTCCTTAACGAACGTGAACGGCGGGTGCGGCTCGTGCTCCTTGCCGCCGGGGCCGTAATAAAGGTTGCGGCTGGCAATGTCCGCCGGATCGCTCCACAGAATCGGCACCCCCTTCTCCGCGGGTTTGCTTTTGACCGGCCCATCGGCGGCCCATGGAGTGGGTAGTGCGGCGGCCAAAAGGGCCAGCGGAAGAAGTGCATGTTTGATCACATTCGAAGGCATCTTGGATCGTCTCCTGCTGGCCGAACGGTGCCAGAACTGCACTGCAAGGAGCATGACGGTTGCCACAGTGCGACCACAAGCACAAAAAGCGCCAAAGGGGGAAGCGGAAGTGAGATTAGTTATACAACCCGGAGAGGGCACCAAGCCTCTCTTGAAAGCCATCGCGGCGGCGAAGAGCCAGATCGACATCATGATATTCCGATTCGATGAGAGGGACATCGAGCGCGCGCTGGAGAATGCAGTCGGCCGCGGCGTGGCAGTTCACGCGCTCATCGCGTCGAAGAATCGGGCCGGCGAGGAGAACCTCCGGGAATTGGAAATGCGTTTACTCGGTGCCGGCGTGACCGTCGCGCGCACCGGCGAAGACCTGGTGCGGTACCACTCCAAATATATGGTGGTGGATCGCAAGGAATTACACCTGATGGCGTTCAACCTGACGCACGTCGATATCGAGCGGAGCCGCAGTTTCGGGATCATCAGCCGCAATCCGGAACACGTGAGGGAAGCGCTGAAGCTGTTCGAGTGTGACAGCAAGCGCGTGGCCTATGAGGCCGGTCTTCCGGGGTTCGTCGTTAGTCCCGTGAATGCGCGCAAGGAACTCGGAGAATTCATCCAGGGCGCGAAGAAGAGTCTGGCCATTTACGATCCTCAGGTAAGCGATCGACAGATGATTAAGCTGCTGGGAGAACGCGCCAAGGCCGGTGTCGATGTGCGCATTATCGGCCGCATGCTCGGCAGGGCGGCGGGCGTCAAGACCCAAAAGATATCCAATATACGGCTGCATGCCCGAACCATCGTCCGCGACGGACGAATGGCTTTCGTGGGCAGCCAGAGCTTGCGCGAGATGGAACTGGACGCGCGCCGGGAACTGGGCTTGATCTTCAAAGACTCGAAAGTGGTCAGCGGGTTGATGCGCACCTTTGAAGCCGACTGGAAACTTGCGGAGCAGGCTGACAAAGGCGCGGACAATATCGATCCCGGCGTGCGGATCGCGAAGAAGGTTGCCAAAGCAGTGGCGCGCGAAATGCCGGATGTGGGACCGATCGTGGATGGAGCGGTGCGCGACGTGGTGGGCGAGATCGCGGACGTGGAACTCATTCCGGAAGAAGTCGAGGAGATGGTGAAAGGTGCGGTGAAGGAAGCGGTAAGAGAAGTGGTGAAAACCGTGGTCGAAGAGGCGGTGGAAAAGGGTGCCGGGGGACAGTGATGAACCGGCCCGGAGCATTGCTTTTGACCTGCTGCAGCGTGGCCGCGAGCGCGTGCGCGCAGGAGAAAGTCAATGCCGGCGCGCAAGTGCTCGCCGACTTCCAAAAGCGGGTCGCCGAGTATGTAAAAGTGCACAAGATGGCGCGCGCGGAAGTGCACGGCCTCAAACCGACCGACTCGCCGGAGGCCATCGAACGCCACGAGCGCAAGCTGGCGCACGAGATCCGCGAATCGCGCCACGGCGCGCAGGCCGGCGACATTTTCACGCCGCCCATCGCGGAGGAATTCCGGCGGCTGATCGGCGAAATAATGAGCGGGCCGGACGCCGGAAAGATTCGTGCGAGTCTGCGGTCGGCGGCGCCCGTCTCGTTACCGGTGCTGAATGTGAACGACCCGTACCCGGCAGGGGTGGCGCTGCAATCCACGCCGCCCTCGCTGCTGATGAATTTGCCGCAGTTGCCGCCGGAGTTGGATTATCGCGTGGTGGGGCGCACGCTGATTCTGCGTGATGTCGAGGCAAACCTGATTGTAGACAGCATACCGAATGCGATCCCGTAAGAACTATGCGACGCATTGCTCTGCTTCTGGCTTTATCGTGCGCGCTGATCGATCAGGCCGCGAATCTGACGCTGCCCGACAAGCCAAAGTCCGTCAAATTCGCGGTGATCGGCGATGGCGGGACGGGCGCGCGGCCGCAATACGAAATCGCCGAGCAGATGTTGGACTATCACAATCAGTTTCCCTTCGACTCAGTGTTGATGCTGGGCGACAACATCTACGGGGGCCAGAAGGCCGAGGACTTCAAGCGCAAGTTCGAAGATCCGTACAGTGCGCTGCTCGGCGCGGGCGTGAAGTTTTTCGCGTCGCTGGGCAATCACGATGGCACCAACGAGCGTCTGTACAAGCCGTTCAACATGGAGGGCAAGCGCTATTACAGCTTCAAGAAGGGCGATGCGGAATTCTTCGCGCTGGACAGCAACTACATGGATCCCGAGCAACTGGACTGGATTAAGAAGCAACTCTCGGGGTCGGGCGCTCGCTGGAAGATTTGTTTCTTCCATCATCCGCTGTATTCAGATGGGCGCATGCACGGTCCCGATCTCGACTTACGAAAGCTGCTCGAACCGCTGTTCCAGCAGTACGGCGTGCAAGTGGTGCTGGCGGGGCACGAGCACTTCTACGAGCGCATCGAACCGCACAACGGCATCACCTACTTCGTGCTCGGCAACTCGGGACAGTTGCGGATGCACAATGTGCGCGGGAGTCCGGATGTCGCCAAAGCGTTCGATACCGACCAGGCGTTCGCACTGATGGAGATCGACGGAGATCAGCTGCATTTCCAGATCGTGTCGCGGACGGGGGCGACGGTGGATCAGGGCGTGGTGGCGATCGCGGCGAAGGTGGACAAGGAGAAGTGAGGGGAACGCCGGGGCCAGGTACCAGGGGCCGGGGATTAGTTAGTCGGGCGGCGAGGGTGCGCCTACGGGTGCCTCCTGTGAAAGTCGGTGGATTGCTGGTACGCGTGAGCGACGGCGAGGACGCGGCCTTCGGCGAAGGCGGGGCCCACGATTTGGAGGCCGATCGGTAGCGAGTCGCTGGAGAAGCCGCAGGGGACCGAAATGGCCGGGGTTCCGAAACGGTTGAAGGCGGAGCAATTGCTCGGGGGCCGCTTGTACGTGTCGTCGACCGTCGCCTGGATGGTGGGCGCGACATCGCGCTTGGTCGGCATGAGCAGCACGTCGACCTGTTCGAAAATGCGGCGGATATCGCGGCGGCACTCGCGAATGCGCCGGAGCGTTTCTACATAGCTCACCGCGGTGACGCTCTCCAGTTCCGTCAGTTGACGGCGCGACCAGGGATGATAGAGCTCGGGCGACTTGTGGAAGAACGGCGCCTGGTAATGGAGCAACTCCACGTCGTAGCTGCCGTTGGGAACGAACTGGAAGCGCGGCAGGACGATGTCGCGCACGTCGCGGAATTTCGGCGTGAGCAGGCGGATCGCCTTGTCGACCGCGGCGGCGACGTCGGGATACAACCCCTCGAAGAAATAGTCGCGCGGGATGCCGAGACGGAGGTTCGATAGCGGCATGCGCAGGGCGGCCGTGTAGTCCGGGACCGGCATATTCGCGGTGATGGTGTCGTTCGGATCGAAGCCGGCGATGGCCTGCAGCATGAGGGCGGTGTCGGCCGCGGTGCGCGCCATGGGCCCGACCGTATCCAGCGAGTACGCCGACGGCACGACGCCCCGGGTGCTGACGCGGCCATACGACGTCTTGAAACCCGTGATGCCGCAGAACGCCGCGGGGATGCGGACCGACCCGCCATCGTCGCTGCCGACCGAGCCGTAGCAGAGTCCCGCGGCCAATGCGGCGGCGGAACCGGCGGACGAGCCTCCGGTGATGCGATCCAGATTCCAGGGATTGTGGACCGGACCGAAGCAACTGGTGGTGCCGGTGCCTTCGAAGGCCATTTCGTCGAGATTCAGCTTGCCGAGCATGACCGCGCCCGCCGCCTTCAGCCGGGCTGCCACTTCCGCGTCTTCAGGCGGCACGCGATCGAAGAAGACTCTGCTCGCGGCGGTGGTGCGGATGCCCGCCGTATCGATATTGTCCTTGAGCGCGATCGGGACGCCGTGCAGCGGATTGCGCGACGGGCGGCGGTCGCATTCGCGCGCCTGCGCCAGCGCCGATTCCACCGTCAGGGTGATGAAGGCGTTCAGCTTGGGATCGACCTGGCGGATGCGCGCGAGGCAGGACTTCGTGAGTTCTTCCGACGAAATGGCGCGGCGCTGCAGTGCGGCCGAGGCCTCGGCGAGCGTCCAGAAGTGCGGCTCTTTGGCGGAGTTCGATTGGGCCAGCAGGGGCGCGGCCGAGATACCGGCGAGCAGCGTGCGTCGCGACATCCGAGGAGGCATGTACCATGATAGAGCGACGTACGCACGCTCCTGCTCCTCATTCCGCTCTTCTGCCTCGCAGCCGCATCGCCGCGCCTGAATCGCGCGGAGTACAACTACTCCGTCCGCGACCTGCTGGGCGTCGATGTGCAGCCAGCGGCCGACTTTCCGCAAGACGATTCCGGCTACGGGTTCGACAACATCGCCGACGCGCTTTCGATCTCGCCGCTGTTGATGGAGCGCTATCTGACGGCCGCCGAGCGGGTGGCACACGTGGCGGTGTTCGGACTTGCAGGTGGCGGCGTTCCAGGGCGACCTGACGCGCGTGGCGACCCTAGTGGTCGGGCGCGAGGGGAGTCCGCGCAGCTACGCCGAGATCGGGATTTCCGAACAGCACCATCCGCTGACGCACCACGGCGGAAATCGGGAGTCGATCGAGAAGGTCACGAGGATCAACTGCTTCCATGTCGAACAGTTCGCCTGGTTTCTGGGGCGGCCGGCGGGCATCCGGGAAGGCGAGGGCAGGCTGCTCGATCGCTGCATGATCGTGTACGGAAGCGCGATTTCGGACGGCAACGCGCACACACATGAGAATCTGCCTGTGCTGCTGGCGGGTGGGGGCGGCGGGCGGCAT
>Ga0207695_10009218_pt1 | contig 12232 bp, 11 predicted proteins | sample KBSC54metaG_FD_184354 | JGI IMG/M metagenome (GOLD analysis project Ga0207695, IMG submission 184354) | Corn rhizosphere microbial communities from Kellogg Biological Station, Michigan, USA - KBS C5-4 metaG (SPAdes) (version 2) | ecosystem: Host-associated > Plants > Roots > Rhizosphere > Soil...
CGCTTCCGCGCATCGTGGCCGCTCCCATTGTCACGATCGCGAAATCCACGCTCTTCATCTATCTGTTCCACTGGCCCTTCGATGTGGTGGCTTACAGGTGGCTGCACATCAATGGCGGTCCATTGGGGATCATCATCGGATTCGGCGGCGGCCTGGCGGTGTGGGCACTCTATGAAGGCGTGATCCGGTGGTTCCGCTCGATGCGGGGCGCCAGCCGGCAGACGGCCGACGTTTTCGGCTAAACCCTCTTTCTGCAACTCCGGAAAGCTGCCATAGGTCGGCTCCCACGGATGGAGACGTGAATGGCTGAGCTGATCCTCACCACCTTCGACTGGGTTCCCAAACCGCCGCGCGGTTTTGTGCGCGACATCCGGATACGTTGGGCGCTGGAAGAAGCGGGCCTGGCCTATCGCGTCGAAAGCGTCCCGTTCCGCGATCGCAAGCCCGAGCATTTCGCGCATCAGCCTTTCGGCCAGGTGCCATGGCTGACCGATGGCAGTCTCTCGATCTTCGAAAGCGGCGCCATCCTGCTTCACCTGGCCGAACAGAGTGACAAATTGATGCCAGCCGACCCGCGCGGACGCAGCGACGTGAAGGAATGGCTGTTCGCGGCGCTCAATTCGGTGGAGATGGCGAGCCTGCCCTGGTCGCTCTGTATGTTTTCCAGCCCGGCGAAGGACAATCCGATCTGGAAGATGTTCGACAGTTTCCTGAAAGATTCGCGGCTGCCGCACATGGAAAAGATATTCGCGGAGCGCGAATGGTTGGCCGGGAGTTTTTCCGTCGCCGATATCTGCATGGCGGATGCGCTGCGCCTGGTGGATCGTTTCGATGGGCTGAAGGATTTTCCCAATGCCCGCGCCTATGTCGCGCGTGCCACCGCCCGCCCGGCTTTCGCCAAGGCCCATGCCGACCAGATGGCGCATTTTGCGGCGGCGGACTGAGAAGCTATTTCCCAGCCGTTTCCAGCATCAGTTTTTTGTGCGCGGCGACCATATCGTCCGCCAGATAATTCTGGCGCAGGCGCTGCTTGTTGGCTGCACCAACTGCTTTGCGGGCCGCCGCTCCGATCACCAGCGCGCGCATGGCGGCACCCAGTTCGCGATCCGACAAATTGACCACATAAGGTTGATTGGGGCCGGACACCATCTGGCGCACATCACCCACATTGGTCGATGCAATGGGCAGCCCGGCATCCATCGCTTCCAGCACGGCCAGCGGCATCTGCTCGGTGTCGCTGGAAAGCGCCATCAGATCGCATTGCATGAGAATATCGCGGACATCTTCACGCCGGCCTAGAAAGCGGATGGATGGGCCCAGGGAAAGCGCTCCGGCTTCCCGCAGCACCGCATCCAGTTCCGGTCCATCGCCGATCACCAGCAGGACCGCTTCGTTTTTCAGCGGCGCAAAAGCCCTGAGCAGCCGGATGACATTCTTTTCCCGCCTGACCGCGCCCGCCCAAGCGATGCGGGGCAAGCCTTGTGGCAGATTGAGTCCCAACTCGTCGATCTGTGTGGAATAGCGGTCCAGGGGTGTAAGACCGTTGGGAATGTAATGCACCCGAGCGCGGTTCAACCGCCACTCATGCAGCGCCAGATGTTGAAGCGCCAGTGACGGGACGATCAACTGGCTATGCCGAAGCGCCAGGCGGCGGGCCCAGACGCGGCGGCGGAACTGGCGCAACGCCTCCTCGGGACCGAAGCCGTCCTCCACATGGATGTGGGGCACGCCGCCAAGAGCGTTGGCCATCGCCCATTCGATCGAGCCCCAATTATAAGTCATCAACAGGTCCGGCGCGCGCGCGGCGATTTCCCGCCGGTAATGCCCAAGACGCTGCGGCAGCGATCCGCTGGTATCCGGCTGCCCGCCCAAAGTGACGCGGTCGCCGGGAGAGAGAAACTGGGCGGCGGTATAGGCGCCGTCCAGTGCAATCACCGTGTGCGAAAAGTCGGGGCCAAATCCCCCGGCAAGCTGGGTGAAGCGGACCTGCGCGCCCCCGATCTTGAAGGACGGGAAGACGTGAAGAATGTTGAGCGCGCGCGTCACGGTCTGGCCCGGTCCCTGTCTGGTGCCGGATGGCCCAGAATCACGTCTGCATTATTGCGCGCCGTGTGCGAACAAAACCACCCGCACGGTCTGAACCAGGATCGTCAGATCGAGGAAGAAATCATTGTTCTTCACATAATAGAGATCGAAGGCCAACTTCTGACGCGCATCTTCAATCGACTCGCCATAGCGGTAATTCACTTGCGCCCAACCCGTGATGCCCGGTTTGACGCGATGACGAAGGTCGTAATAGGGCACCTCGCGGCGCAGCTGCTGGACGAAATAGGGCCGCTCCGGACGGGGCCCGATGAAGCTCATATCGCCTTGCAGCACATTGATGATCTGCGGGATCTCATCGATCCGGGTGGCGCGGATGAAACGACCGACCTTGGTGACGCGGTTGTCCTTTGCGGTCGCCCAGCGCGGCACGCCATCCTTTTCGGCATCCTGGCGCATGCTGCGGAATTTCCAGACCTTGAAGATCCGCCCATTCAGGCCCACGCGCTCCTGGCGATAAAAGACCGGTCCCCTGCTCTCCAGCTTGATCGCGATGGCGACCAGAAGCGTGATCGGCAGCACAGCCGCCAGGAACGCCAGACTGACCGTAAAATCGCCCACGCGCTTCAAGACGCGGCGGCGGCGATTGAGCTGGAAGCCGCTGGTGAAGGCGAGCGTGCCGGGACCGACATTGGAAACATCGATCTGGGCGAACTCCCGCTCCCAGAAATTCAGATATTCGACCACGTCGATGCCGTTGAGGCGGCATTCCAACAGATCCCAAACCGCCAGGCCGCGCTTGTCGTCCACGGCGACGATGATTTCATCGACGCGCATCTGCTGCGCGATCTGCAGCAGCGGCGTCGCCGCATGCGCGGAAGGCTCGCCCATCGCCAGATTGCCGTCGGTGGTCCAGACCCGGTTCTCGACCGCCCGGCAGCTGTCGATGGTGCGGACATGCTTGAGATGGTTGCGGCCGGGGCCGTCCATATAAGCGATGACGGCATCGGCGGTCGCGCCCTGGCCCAGCACCAGAACCCGCTTCTTCAGGAACGAGCTGCGGTAATAGATATGGAAGACGAAGCGCAGGCACAGCAGCAGCGCCATGAACAGGCTGATGGCGAGCGAAAGAATGCCCACGAACCAGCCGAACGGCACGCCCAGCGCGATCTTGCTGATGGCGAAAAATCCGACGGCGAGAACAAAGATCACCTGCCAGGCGATGGCGAAGCGCTTGAGGAAAGTGCGGAAGCTGCGCAGCGCATCGGCATTGTAGATACCCACCGACGCACACAGCAGAACGAAGATGCAGGCGAGCGTCGTCGCCTTGGCCAGGTTCAGCGAGACCAGACTGTTGAAATAGCAGATGGAGCAATGCTGCTCGAGGCTGAGGAGCCTGAGGGCAGCCAGAAACAGACCCCCGTCAAGGCCGGCCAGCACCACCGATGGCGCCGCTACATAATGACCAAAAAGCCTCACTGGACCCCAAACCCATGCGTTTCATGTTTCACAGATTTTCCAGCCCTAAAGCCGGTCAACCGCATGAAGACGCTGCAACTCATATGCCAGGGCTGCCGCGCCCGAATACGCGTCGTTTCGGGACATTAACCACCGATTTTGAAGAAAAAATAGTTGTCCGGGCATAGACTCCCAGAACCTTTTTCAAGGGGGGAAGTTCCCCTCCGGGGGTTCAGAGGCCCTTAGCAATTCGCCTGCCAAACTGCCATCGCCACAGGGAGAGTGAAATTGCTGCGCGTTCTGGTCTTTTCGACCCTCTACCCCAATCGGGCGCAGCCCAACCATGGCGTTTTCGTCGAAAACCGGCTGCGTCACACTTTGGCACAGGGCGGCATCGAGGCGACCGTCCTGGCGCCGGTCCCCTGGTTCCCGTCCAGCAACCCCGCTTTCGGGCGCTATGCCCAATATGCGGGCGTTCCGCGCCAGGAGACCCGACACGGGCTGACGGTCTATCATCCCCGCTATCCCGTCATCCCCAAAGTGGGTAGCCGCCTCACGCCCAGCTTTCTCTACCGGGCGGCTAGGCGCGCCCTGGATGAGATGACGCGCCAGGGCGTCCCGAAATTCGACCTGATCGATGCGCATTATTTTTATCCCGACGGCGTGGCGGCGGCGCGGCTTGCCAAGGAATTGAATATTCCCCTGCTGATCACCGGGCGCGGCACCGACCTCACCCTCATTCCGCAATCGGCGCCGGAACGGGCAAAGATCCAATGGGCCAGCCGCCAGGCCAGCGGCATGATCACGGTCTGCGAAGACCTTCGGCAAAAACTGGTGGGGCTGGGTGAACCCGCATCGCGCGTGGTGACGTTGCGCAATGGCGTGGACCTGAAACGCTTCTCACCCGGCAACCGCGAAGCGGCGCGCGCGAAGCAGGGCCTTGACGGTTTCACGCTGCTGTCCGTGGGCAGCCTCATCCCGCGCAAGGGTCATGAGCTGATCATCGCGGCGCTCACCGAATTGCCGGACATGAATTTGATGATCGCGGGCTCCGGTCCCATGCGCGCAGAGCTGGAACGCATCGCTGAAGAAAAAGGCGTCGCGTCGCGCGTCCGTTTCCTGGGCGAGATCGCGCATGACACGCTGGTCGATGCCTATCGCGCCGCCGATATTTTCGTGCTCGCCTCTTCGCGCGAAGGCTGGGCGAATGTGCTTCTCGAAGCGATGGCCTCGGGCACACCCGTGGTTGCAACAAATGTGAACGGCACGCCCGAAGTCATCACCGATCCCAAGCTGGGCGCATTGGTGGAAGAGCGCTCCGCGCCGGCCCTGGCGCGCGCCATCCGCGCCTTGCGCGATAAGGCTCCGGATCGCGCCGCCGTCAGGACGTATGCGGAACAATTCAGCTGGGATGATACTGCGCGCGCGAACAAAGCTCTTTTTCTTGCTGCGGCGCGATATGGATATGAAGATCGTTTCAATCCCGCGATCGTGGCGGCGGCTTACGACGTTCTTGCCAAACGAGAATTCTCGCCCGCATGACGCCATAATCGTTTGTTAACCAAGCACCCGCTACACCATACTCGCAAACTTGGAACCTGCGTCATGGTTCCAAGACAGAGGCGGACATCACGTGCGACAGAGCGCGGCTGAAAGCAAAATCGTCCAGTTTCCGGCAGCACGGTCTGCCGGCCGCAACACCTTTGTCGAAGACGAAGCGATGGATCACAGCCGCAGATTGCCGCTCGGTTATTGCATGATGATCTGGACCGTACTGGCCGTTGCAGGCTGGGGCGCTTTCCGCACCGCGCTTCAATTCATCTGAACTCGGCAGGCGCGGCTCACGCCTGCGCGGCATGATCCAGGAAACTTCCGAACACCCATAACAGCCAGAGCGGCTTGGAAAAATCGCGGCTGCCCGCGATATGCGCATCCGCCATTGCCGCGATTGCTTTGGTATCGAAGTACCCGCTGTCCCGCAGCCGCGCGCCTGTCGCCAATGCGCGCACCTGTTCGCTGAGCGGTCCGCGAAACCATTCCGCAACCGGAATGGTGAAGCCTTTCTTGGAGCGATAGAGCAGATCGTTGGGCAAGAAATCTTCCATCGCCTGCTTCAGGATCGCCTTGCCGCCCCGGCCGCGCTGCAACTTGAGTTCGTCGGGCAGCGAGAAGGCCCAGTCCGACAATTCCTGATCCAGGAACGGCGCCCGCAATTCCAGCGAGTTCGCCATGCTGGCCCGGTCCACCTTGGTGAGAATGTCGCCCGGCAGATACGTCATGATGTCAGTATATTGCGCCCGTTGCAGCATATCGAGCGGCGCGTCGATGTTGAAATGCTGGCGCACCACATCACCGGAATCATAGCCGCCCAGACTCTTGCGGAAATCATGGGACAGAAACTGCGCGCGAATCTCGGATGGCAGCGCCGACACCATGCGCAGATAGGCGTCCGCCGGACTGAGCGACAATTCCCGGAAGGTGGTCTTGGCGCGCAACATGCGCGGCAGACGCGCGCCATGCGGATAAATATCGGCAAGCAAGGAAAATAGCGGCCCGCGCACGCCATCGGGGATCCAGCCGCGTGCCTTCATCTGGGCGGCGAAGAAGGCATAGCGGCGGTATCCACCCAGAATTTCGTCGCCGCCATCGCCGGTCAGCGCCGCCTTCACCGTCTGGCGCGCCAGCTTGCAGACCGCAAAAGTGGGCAGCGCCGAAATATCGCCGAAAGGCTCGTCGTAAATGCCGGGCAAGCGCGGCAACAGGCTGAAATCACCCGGATCGACGATACGGGTGTGATGGCTGGTGCCGTAACGGTCGGACACCGCCTTCGCATACGGGCTTTCGTCGTAATCACGCTCTTCAAAGCCGATGGAGAAGGTGCTGACGGGCGCTTCCTGCAATCCCGCCATCAACGACACCACCGCACTGGAATCCACGCCGCCCGACAGAAGCGCGCCCACTTCCACATCGGAAATCAGCCGCAGCTTCACCGCATGGCGCAGCACATCGACCATCGCCTGCTTGGGGTGCTCGGGCATGGTCCGTGCATGCAGATTGTCCAGAAGATTCCAATAGCGCATCAACTCCGGCGCCTGGCCACGGCGCACGATCAACGCATGCGCCGCGGGCAATTTGCGTATCGCGGCATAAATGGTCTTGGGATCGGGCACATAGCCGAACGTGAAGAAATCTTCCACCGCGATGGGATCGAGCCTGCGATCCAGGCCCGGCGCTTTGAGCAAGGATTTTATTTCCGAACCGAACACCAGCTTGCCGTCGCCAAGCTCGGCATAATGCATCGGCTTCTTGCCGAAGCGGTCGCGCACCAGCACCAAGCTCTGCTGCGGCGCGTCCCACAACGCGAAGGCGAACATGCCGCGCAGACGGGCAAACAATCCCGTGCCCCAATGCCGCCAGCCATGCAGCAGCACTTCGGTGTCGCTGCGGGTCTGGAACTGCGCGCCCTCGGCCTTCAGCTCCGCCATCAGATCGGGGAAATTGTAGATCTCGCCATTGAAGACGATGGTGAGCGCGCCATCGACGGTCTGCATGGGCTGAATGCCACCCGCCAGATCGATGAAGGCCAAGCGCCGATGGCCCAGCGCGATGCCGGGCTCATTGAAAATGCCTTCCCCGTCGGGCCCGCGATGCGCCACCGCATCCGTCATGGCCTGGATCAAAGCCGGATCGAAGGGCCGCGCCGCCTGGCAATCGAACAATCCCGTCAGGCCGCACATGGCTTACGCGTCCTTCCTGGCGACGGCCGCCACAAGCTTCTGCGCCACAGCGACGACCCGCTCGGCGCTGTTGACCCAGGTGAGGGATTTGCGGGTGATCGTATCCTTGGCCGCCGCGCCCAGGCGTGCGCGCAGTGCGGCGTCGGCGCACAGTTTCAACAACGCCGCTTCCAGCGCACCGGGATCTTTGGCGAACAGCAGCGCGTCATGACCCTCGGTGAGAATCTCGCGAATATTTTCCATGTCCGGCGCGACGATGGCCGATCCCAGCTGCAGATATTCGAACAGCTTCAGCGGCGAGGAATAAGGCGTGACGTCGGGCAAAACGGCGATGTCGAACGAGGTCACATGGCGGGTGACCTCGTCGCGGCCCACAATGCCCGTGATGGTGAGCCGGTCGGGAATACCCTGCTTCTTGGCATGTTCTTCCAGGGAGGCCCGCGCCGGTCCATCGCCCACCACAAGCACACGAATGTCGTATGCATCTCTGTGCAGGGCGGCGAAATCGATCAACCGGTGCACCGCATTCCAGTCGCGGATGAAGCCGGTGAATCCCAGAACGATAACCGGCTTGCCGTCTGGCCCGGCTTGCGCGGCCGCTTTCGGCACGGCCTGAAAGCGCGCGGGATCGACGCCATTGGGCACCACCGTGATGCGCGACGGGGAAACGCCATAGCTTTCCACCGTCTTGGCCAGAACGCCGGTGACAGGAAAAGCGTGATCGACATTGCGCCAGATAGTGCCCTGCGCCCAGCGCCCGATCCGATGCAGGCGCAACCCGTCATTCTTCGCCCGCTCCTCGAACAGAGGCGAATTGACTTCCAGGATCAGCGGCAGGCCAAAACGCTTGCGGGCCCAAACACCGGCGAACAGATAAAGGCTGAAACGCTCATAGATGATGTCGGGCCGATGCTTCCGCACCGCCGCGCGCAGGCGCAGATAGGCTTTCAGATTGTAGACAATCTCCAGCGGCTCGTAGAGCCAGGCTGGGATCAGCTTCTTGATGCTGTCGACGGCGGAATTGGAGCCGCCGAATTTGGTCTCTGCGAAAGCGGCCGGGCCCACCAGGATCACGTCGTGACCCAGGGTCTTCAGCGCCTTCATCAATTCTTCCAGATGAACGGACTGGCCGTCGCGCGAAGCAATGCGGTGATGGAAAAGAATTCGCATGATTCAGTGAATTCCCCCCTCTCCTGTGCGCGCCCGGCGCCTCATTCCGTTCCACGATGCCGTTCTCATAACACCGGGGCCGCTTTACCTTCGTTAAGAAGCCGGTCGAATTGGCCCAGAAGTGCGGGCCAGGCGTAATCTTCACCACCCGCTGGCGGGCGGCGGTTCCCAATCCCTCGCCGGACAGCCCGGCCGCCGACAAGCATGCATGCGCGAATTCCTCGGCCGTGTTGGCCAGCAGCAATTCGGTTCCCGGCACCGCGTGGATGCCCTCCAGCGCATCACTGGTCACCACGGTGGGGCGGCCCATCGCCATCGCTTCCAGGACTTTGTTCTGGATGCCCCGCGCGATGCGCATGGGCGCCACGCAAGCATCGGCATGAGCGACATAAGCGCGGACATCCGGCACCCGGCCTGTCACGAACACACCCGGGATCGATGTCAGCGCCTCCACTTTCGGCGTGGGGCTCGCGCCCACAATATGAAACTGCGCGGTGGCCACCGTTTGGCGGATCAGGGGCAATATCTCCTGCGCGAACCAGACCACGGCATCCACATTGGGCGGGTAATCCATCGTGCCGGTGAAAACGAAATTCGGCTTGTCCAGGGGATAGGGCGGCTCGAATGTGTGGGCCGGATCGAAATAGTCGAGATCCACGCCATTGCTGATACCGCGGATGCGATCGGAATATTGCGGCTGGGTTTTCCGGAACAGATCGGCTTCGGGGTCAGAGACGAATGTGGACCAGTCGCATTCGCGGACGATCCGGGCTTCCAGTTCCGCCACCCGCCGCCATTCGCGGTGATAGACCTGGCGCATGGGAAACGACGCCACCTCCGCATAGGAACGCCATTTCTCGGAATCGACGTCGATCAGGTCGATCAGTCGGATGGCATCCCGCGTCTCAGGCAAATTGAGGATATAGGGCGCCATATTGGACGAGCAGACCACGATGATGTCCGGTTTGACGGTCCGCACCACCTCGCGAACCCAGTTCTGCAGTCCCGGGTCGCGATAGAACACCACGCTGAGTGCCTCGCCTGTCAAAAGACCAGCCAGGGACGCGATCTTGGCATAACCCCGGTCGATCTCGGCGAAATAAGAGCCGGCACACATAGCCCGCACGGTGGGGATGTGCTGCACGTCGTGCGGATCGTCCACCAGACAGCCCAGATGAATGTCATGGGATTTGCGTAAATGCTGAAGCAGTTGCAGCACTCTTATTTTCTCGCCCTTGTTGGCGGGATAGGGAATGCGCTGGGTGAGAAAAAGAAGGTTGGCCATGGCGCCTACGCCAGGCTGCGGCTGATGAAAGGCGAAATCGTGTTGGCGACCGGTATCGGCAGACGCTGCCAGGCCGCGATGATCTTGGCATAGCGCGGATTGGTGGGATTGAGGTTGGGTAAGCTATCGCGCCCCAAAAGCAGATATTGATGCGTGATCGGACGCGGCGTGAAACCCCAATTGCTTTTGAAACTATACGGTCCGGTGCCGACTTTGCTGCGGCCGAAATCGAATATCGTGGCGCCCCGCTCGACCGCCCGGCGCATCAACGCCCAATACATCATGTCGTTGGCGCCGCTGCGGCGCGCTTCCAACAGACTGCCCGTATAATAAGGAAGCACCTTGTCGCGAAAAAAGAAGCTCATCACGCTGGAGGTCGGTACGCCATCCTTGTGGACGGTGAGGATTTCACAGGCTTCGCCGAACACAGTGAGCAGATTTTCGTAAAAGCGCCGCGGCAGGATGGGCGTGCCGTGATCGCGCAGGGTGCGGGCATAGAGATCGAAAAAGGGCTGAATGCTGCGCTCGATGGTGATGGTGAAACCCTGCTCCAGCGCCTTGCGGACCACGGCGCGCTGCTTTCTGGGAATCTGTTTCAGATTGTCGGCTTCCGTGGCGGCGATCGGCCCTTCAAAACCGGCGTAAAGATCGCCTTTGGACTGCCAGCCGGGTCCAGCCGCCGGGCAATCGCGAAGCTCCACATATGCGACCTTGTTGGCACGGCCCAGCGCGGCGGCTTCGTCCAGCACGGCCGCCAATCCCGCCGGACTGGCGGATAATGGTCCGCCGCCCACGGTGAAGCCATTGCCGATCAGGAAATGTCCGAACAGCCGGCTGTTGATCTCCGTCAACGGCATCACCGCGTCGATGGCGCCGCCGCCGTCGCGCGATATCAGATAGGGGCATGCATGGCCGAAGCTGCGCTTGACCACCTCGCGCCAACCCGAAAGTTGGAAAAAGGAAGCATCCGGGCGGGAGGCGACGAACGCATCCCATTCGGCCGAAGCCGCACTGGTGTCAGGCAGCTGCATTGCGGGTCTGGGTCGGCGCCCGCTCCAAGGATCCATTCAGGAAAATGGAATCCATCCGATCCCAGCGGAAGTCGCGGGTGAGACGGCCAAGCCGTTCGCCGGTCTTGGCCAGGTTGGTGTAGTGGCGGAAGCGCGACTTCGCCGACACGCCGGTTGGACGCGGCTGCTCCGGATCGACTTCCCAGGGGTGAATGTAAAAGACCGCCGGCAAATGATCGCGGCGGTTGATGCGCCGGAGAGCTGCGCGCGACAACGCGTAAGGCAGAAGCCGGAAATAGCCGCCGCCACCCGCCGGATAATTTTTTGAACCGACCCTGACAGTGGCGATCGGTACTTCGATCAGATCCTTCACCCCGGCCGGCTTATAGACCGCGCGCGGCGCATCGGGGTTGGAATAATTGTCCCGCGCCACGGGATAGATGCTGGAGGAATAGCGATAGCCTTCTTCTTCCAGCACCGGCCAGGCCCAGGGCGTGGCAGCGCCCACGCTGAAGGTGGCGGCGCGATAGCCGCGCACTTCCACGCCGCCGATATCTTCCAGGATCTTTTTGGTACGGCGGATGTCGGCGCGGAATTCCTCAGGCGTCTGAGAATCGACCCGATGGTGGCAATAGCCGTGGCTGGCCAATTCATGGCCGCCATCCACAATCGCGCGGATCGTGGCGGGATTGCGCTCGGCGATCCAGCCAAGCGTGAAGAATGTGCCCTTCACCTTCGACGCGGCGAAGATGTCCAGAATGACTCTGGTGTTGCGGTCCACGCGTGAGGGATAGCTGTCCCAATTGGGGCGGGTATAAGCCGCCTCAAGAGCCTGGACCTGATAATAGTCTTCCACATCGACGGACAGGCCGTTCACGATGGAAGATGTGTCCGGTCCCTGCCCCATAATCCCCGCTTGTCAGAATCGCTTGGAAATCGCCGCGTACAGGACGTTTTCCGAAATGCCTACGCCGCCCGCGAACAACTGAACCTGACGCTGATAGGCATAACCGCCCGCCGCACGCATCGTGGAATTGATGTCGTACTGAAGCCCCGCCTTGCCGCCCCAGGATTCGCTGGGGCCGAAAAAGGGATTTGCGAAGGTGTGGTAGTAATCCACCGTCCCCTCGAAGAAGAGATCCGGCGCGATGCTGCGCTGGTAATCGATGCTGGTGACCAGCGACCGGTCGTGATTGTTGGTGGGCAGGAGCGTGCGGTCGTTCCAAGTTCCGCGAAGCCCGATGCTCTGCGTTTCCCAAGTATAGACCAGCGCCAGATCGCCTTGCTTGATCAGCGCGGTCTGGTTGTCGATGTTGCCGTTGATCAGAAATTGCGTGTTGCCGAGCTGAGGCGGCAGCTGAAGATTCGCGATGGTCGAGGTGTTGAACGCCGTATTGATCTGCAGCTGGTTCGGCTGAATGGCCTGGAAGTAACGGCCTTCGGCGTAGAATTGGTCGGAGAATTGCAGATGCAGATCGCCTCTCCAGGCGGCATGGCCGAAGCGTTCGCCATATTCCACCGAGACGATC
>Ga0207695_10009220_pt1 | contig 12232 bp, 14 predicted proteins | sample KBSC54metaG_FD_184354 | JGI IMG/M metagenome (GOLD analysis project Ga0207695, IMG submission 184354) | Corn rhizosphere microbial communities from Kellogg Biological Station, Michigan, USA - KBS C5-4 metaG (SPAdes) (version 2) | ecosystem: Host-associated > Plants > Roots > Rhizosphere > Soil...
CCGCTGCGCAGCCAACTCCTCGAGCTCGCGTCGCTGTTCGCTCGTTACCGAAAGAGGCACGGTTCGACCCATACCCCATTCGATCCGGCTCGGGCCAGAAGGTTGCCTCTATATCGCGAACGCTACACTAGCCGAGCTTAAAGTGCATGCTTCCATCAATTCACTTGACGGGGAGACGCATGCTCTGGTGTTACCAGGCGAGTCAGGCCGCTGAGCCGCGAAGCTAACTCGCCTTCGCGCTCTGCCATGCACGCGCATGCTTAAAAAGCGCGGCTATGTCGGCCTCGGAGGGTTTGCGTTTCGATTGGAACCGGATCGTCTGGTACCCGGCGGCCTTCGTGATCGCGTCGCGCTGCCGGTCGGCCTGTGCGTTGTGCGTCCGGTCGTCGAGTTCCACCAGCGCCACCACCTCCAGCGTATCGCGCGTGCACACCACGAAATCCGCCATCTTCCTGTCGAAGCGCGCCCGGACCGACCAGCGGGCCCTCCCCGAGAGCGCGCCGTCATCCGTGATGAACGCGGCGAAGGATAGCTGGGGCAGTACCAAGTATCCCGGCAAAGCCCGTTGAAGCCGGTGAAAGAACTCGCGCTCATTCGCCGTGAGTATCGGCTTGCGCCGGAGGCGCGCATGCCAGGGCTTGCGGGTGATCCGTATGAGCAGCGCCACCAGGACCAGGAGAGCTGCGGCGAGGCCTGCCGGAGCGAGCCAGGAGGCGGGCAGAGATGGCGGCATACGTGTCTCCTATTCGTTACTGTCTTCGATGGTGATGCTCTCGATGAAGGCCCGGTCGCCTCCCGCCAGCTCGCTTTCGACGCTGTCGCCTTCCTGCAACACGCTGAGCTTGTGGTAACGGAGCATCTCCGGAAGGTGGTGCAGGTTGCGGCCGCGCAGGATGACGGTGCAGCCGAAGAACATCAGCTCCCACTGCGCCCCCCCGTGACGCTTCCTCACGCGATTGAGCAGGGCGTAGGAAAGCATCTCGCCGTCGCCGTTCTTCAGGCGAATCTCCAGCATCAAGGGGGAGGTGCGCGCCTGGTGTTCCCGCACGGCGGCTTCCCTGACGCTGTCCTCTTCGAGTGGGGGTTGGGGTGGCGGAGCCAGACGGCTGCGGGTGAGTTCCTCGACGAAGGCGTGTTTAGCGTACATGACCGGTCTCCCCATAGATCGACGGGCCGGCCACGCGGTCCCGCCATGTCGCCGGTCCGCTCGAAGCCCCGCCGATGTCCGGCGAATACGCCCTCAGATGGGCCAGCCGCCTGTGACGTTCCTGTGCGAGACGGGCGGGCGGGATGCGCAAGGTGGGCCTGGCTGGCGCGTGCATCATCTCCGTGGCGGAGAGGCGGTCCGACGACTTCTGTACCGCAGCCTTGAGCGCCTCGACGTCTTCCGTATAGACCCGCACCTGCTCCCGGCCGCGTGACACGGCGACGTACCAGCCGGCACGGTTGGCGGCCTTGAGGGAGTCGTCTCCCACCGCGATGAACACCCTGTCCGCCGTCTTCCCCTGCGACGCCTGGGAGGTATCGACGTATCCGTGGGTGAGATGCCCGTACTCCTTGGGAACGATCCATCCGTTGGAGAGGCGGAGATCCCCCCGCGCGGTGAACCCCGCCACGGTGTAGGTCGCCCCGTTATTGAGGCGTTCCTTGGGCTTCCGGCCCTGGCTCCCGATATAGCCGTTCCGGGTGATGCGGATTGTGTCGCCTCGGGACACGCCGATCTCGTGCGTTCCGTACACCTGGAAGCGGGCAGCCTGGTCGAGGGGAAGCGTGGCCTCCCGGCCGCCCTCGCGGGTCACGTTGACCGTGCCGTTTCGCTGTCTCACGACCGTCACTTTCTCCCCACGTTTGAAGCCGATCGCCCCCTGGGTGAACTGCACGACGTGTCCGGCTTCATACTGCCGTGCATCTGCACGCTGGGCTTCGGTCCAGTGGAGCGGTGCGCACGACAGAAACACGTGCTCATCGCGGGAGAGACGCCCGCTCTCCTTCATCGCCTCGCGAATGTCGGCCGTGAGCTGATCGCCTTCCCGGTGCGTGGGAGCGATAACCAGAGCGGTGCGCTTGCTGCGCAGCGCCTGCATGTAGTCGTCGACGAGCTGCCGGTGCCGCTCCTCTCCCTGCGCTTCGACGATGGCTCCCATGCGCTCCAGGAGCGCAAATCCTGTGGCGGTGTCCCGGGCCGTGCCCTTGCTGAGCGCCTCGACGGCCTTCTTGTAGCGTGCATCCTTCTGGCGATAGATCCGGCGCAGCTCCGCGAACTGAACGCCCGCTTCGGACTCCAGCAGCCTGAACGCGTCACCGCGGCCGACAGCCGCATGCTGGCGGTAGTCACCCGAGAGGATGACACGACAGTTCTGCCGCTGCGCCAGCTCGAACAGCCGCGCCATGTCCCGGCAGCCCAGCATGCCCGCCTCGTCGATCCAGAGCACCTGGCCCTTCACCTGCTCCTGGTACGCCTCGTCACTCAGGAGTTGCTCCGTCGTGGTCGCGCTCTCGAATCCTTCCGCCTTCAAAACGCCCCTGCTCGCCTGCGACGTGGGCGCGAACACGAAGACCTTCGTCTTCCCGTCGTTCTCAATGGCGTCGATCGTCGCTTTCATCATGCGCGTCTTGCCTGTGCCGGCCCCACCCCGGACGCCGGCGACCCAGTCGCGGCTTCGAAGCACATGCAGGGCGGCCGCCCTCTGTTCTCCGGTGATCGTGGCTACCAGTTGGGCGTTGGCGGCGAACGGCGCATAACAGGCGCGGCCATCGCGGGCGAAGCGAAGCATCTTGGATTCTTCGCGGAGGATGTCCCTGCTGGTGACAAACATCTGGCCGTCCACCTCGCGCTTGAGGACATCGCTGTCCCATGGGGTGTTGTCGAGCGCCTCGGGAAGGAAAGCGCCCGCGCCATGGCGCAGGGCTTCCGCCTTGACGCGCTTTTCAGACAGGGTCGAGGCCCGTTCGAAGGAATGCGCCAGCGCATACCTAAGCGCTTTCGCGGGGCCGACAGTGCTGCCCCCGCCGGATTCCCCGCGCATGACCCTCCTCAGTGCTTCGCATTCTTCGGGCGAGAGGCGAGACCGCCATTCCTCCCGCAGCTCCGTCTTGCTCTTGTCAACCGCCTTATGCTCCCGCCCGTAACCGCCTATGCGGTGTTTGCCCGCGGCGTCCGTCACGCCCAGGTCGGCGGCTTCCTGCTCGATCTGGTTACGCCGGCGGGAAAACCTGTCCACCATGGACTCGGGGAGGCCCGCGATCTCGAAGCTGTAGGACTTGTCGCGTTCCGCGTGATACCCCAATGCCTTCAGGCGGTAGGCGAGGCGTGCGTCGAACGCGGCTTCGTAATAGGTGGCGTCGCGTTTTATGTCTCCGAACTGCCCCGCTTTCCAGCGCCCTTCCTCGGCATCGTAGGTGGTGTTGAAGGCAAAGCAGTGCGCATGAAGATGCGGGTCCGGCACCCCGTCGACGGGACGCGAGGTGAAGTGAATGAACTCCGCCCAGGCCAAGTTGCCGGTTATCCGATCTTCGTCCTTTCCTGCCACCCGAACACGGGTCTTCATCTCCGATTCGAGCTGCTCCATCGTTTCCTGCACGCTCTGGCGGAAGGCATCCAGGATGCGCTCATCCCCGGAAAGCTCGTACAGGACGGAGACGGTCTTGGGGACCGAGAAGGTGAAGTCATACCCTACGCGGCGCTTGTCCTTGCTGCGTGGAGTGAGCTGTTCTCCCGTATCGGGACGGAGGTTGTCGCACAGGGAGAAATAGCTTCGCTGGTCTATCTCGCCGTCCAGCCCAAGCCGGGCGGCTCCTTCGCCTCCCCAGTGGCCCGCAATCTCCTGCCCGTCGATATAGTAATCGGAGCGCGTAAGGCTCCCACCAAAGTACCGCTTCGCCCCCTCTGAGGATGTACTTGCGGTGATACGCAGCATCGGAAGGAGATTCTACTTACGGGTTAATACAAGATGTGTTCCAATACTGGATTTGGTAGCAGAAGATAAATTTGCACACAAGATGTATTAACGCGACCTTAAGCAGTCAGTTCGTGGCGTACCACCTGAGTGCTTCCTCAGTAATAATGACGCGGCAACGATTGGCTCGCGGGCACTGATATCACCGGGACGATCCCGATTTACACTGGGCTGCTTCGTCGCGATGGGGAACGAGCCGAGTAGCGGCCCGGAAGAAGCCTCGCGGACGTGTCAGCGCGGACCGTGCTGCGGTTCGATGCTAGGGAAAAGCTAGGGAGAGAAACGCCTTCTCGTGGTCGGCGGCGGCGGAACGAGGTCGGTCACGGTGACGCCCAGCAGGTTCGCGATCCGAGCCAGCATCTTGATGGTGATGTTCTGGCCATATTCGATGCGCTGATAGTTCTTCGTCGCGCACTGCAGCCCCTCGGCCATCTGGTCCTGGGTCATGCCTTTTTCGCGCCGGACCTCGGCGATGCGCTTGCCCACGCGACGGACGGCGGCATCGGGGCTGTCGGACGGCACGGCAGCAGCGTGCCGCCTCTTGCCACCCTACTGGAACCATCGTAAAGGATGGTGTCTCGATAGGCCATCGTAGGTGATGGCCCGGCCGAGGCGGCGGGCCGCGGGCGAGCCGCCCTTCAACACAGAAATACGGGTGCCTCCATGGCAAATCGGGAATGGCTCGGAATTCTTGCGGTTAGCGCGGCGGTTCTTTCGGGATGTGGCGGCGGGGCGGGATCTAACCCTGGTGCCGGGGCGGGTGCGGCCGGGAGTCCAGGAAGCGGCGGCGGTGCCGGTTCAGGGGACGCATCCGCAGCCGGCGGCACCGCAGGCCCAGGAGGCACCACGGGGACGGGTGGCGTGGTGGCTACCGGCGGAGTGACGGGCGGCGGTGCGGCCGGAGCGGGCGGCATCAAGGCGACAGGGACCGGCGGTACCACTGTTCCCCCGGGCACCGGCGGCACGACGGGCATGACGATGGGCACCAACGCCTGCAACCCTGCCGGTCCGGCGGTGTCCCTTACTGGCCTGGTGGTGGGCGGCGTGGACTACAGTACCGCCTGCGCCGACGATCCGGCTCCCAACATCATCAAGGTCATACAGACAGACGGGACCGGGGCGGTCATCGCTTCGGGCAGCGTGAACGCAGGGACGTACTACGGTCAGGACTATGTCTCGAACGGCACGAGCAGCCTCTCCGTCATGGACAAGGCCAACGGCCAGAACGCGGCGGGATTCGTTTTTCGCACGAAAGGGGACGCGATCCCCGGCACGTATACCGCAGACGGCACCTGCACCGCCTTCGCGATGAACGGCGCGGTGGTGGGCGTGTCGGAGGAAGAAGCCACAGGCGGCCAAGTCCAGCTCCGAAAACTGGACCTCGATCCGAATAGCTACGTGAAGGACACGGAGCTTGTCTGGCAGATCACTATCAAGGACGGCAGTACCGAGGCCGGCTGCGCCAAGATAAGCCAGGGCTCCGTCCCCGGGGGCCTCACGGTCGCGACCCCGATCGGCATCGGCCGCTGACGGCCCGGGCTCAGCGGCGGATCGCGCCGCTCGATTACGGGCGGCGTACTCCTATCCGCCCGAGACCGAACACCCCTACGCCGCGGAGTGTTCCACGTACCGCGTGAACGGCTGCAGCCAGGGCATCGCGGGGGATTCATGCTCCGGTTTCGCGGCCGGGCGCTCGAGACGGGCGCTGGCGGTGCGGTGATGGTTGGCATCGAGCTCGATGCCGATATACCGGCAGCCGGAATCCCTCGCCGCGACGAGAGATGAGCCCGAGCCGCAGAACGGGTCGAGCACCACGCCACCGGCCGGGCAGAAGGATTGCACCAGGGGGACCAGGCTCTCGACCGGCTTCTGAGTGGGGTGGAACCTGTTGCCGGTATAGGTCCAATCGAGCACGTCCGGAAGCGGCGAGGCCGGCGGCACGGCTTCTCCCTTGGCGAGCAGGAACGCGGACTCGTGATGGTAGGCGAGGAATCGGGTGCGCGAGGCGTAGCGCTTCTGGAAGACCAGGTGCCCGACGACGGTAAACCCCGCGGTCCGCCAGGCACGGAAGAAATGGTCGACCTGGTTCCAGCCGTAGAAGCTGACCGCGAAACTCCCGGGCCTGAGCAGCCGGAACATCTCGGCGAAGGCGGGTCGGAGCCAGTCGAGCCGGTCGTCGTTGGCGACGGTCCGGCCCGCGCGGTCCCGATATCGGACGCCGTAGGGCGGGTCCGTCAGGACGAAGTCCACGCTCCCTGCCTGAAGTCCGCGCATCACCTGCACGCAGTCGCCATGCAGGATGCGGTTGATGCGGAGGCCGGTCATTGACCGGCCTCCTGGGCGGCCGCTCCGTCGAGCAGGGGATCGTTCATCGGATCTGGCACAAACATCTCGTCGAGAACTTCCACCCAGTGATGGTTGCGGGCACGCTCGAGAGTGGCGGCGAAGTCGACATCGTTCTGTCCGGCCCAGTGCATGAGGTCGCAGAGCAGGTCGCCGAGGGCGTCCTCCCGGTCGCAGCCTGTGCACTTTCGGAAGGCACGGAGCGCAGCAGCAGCCCAGGCAGCACGGTCTCGGTTGGTCGGGATGGTGTAGTCGGTCATAGGTAAACTCCTGAATAGGTGATGTGAAAAGGGAAGCCCGGCGTTGCCTTGTGGCTCGGCCGGGCGGGAGGCCGTTCAGGCCCGCGCCGGCTTCGGCTTGCTCGGCCGCAGCGCGATCTTCCCGTCGATGGGAAGCGCATCGAGCCGGAGATCGAAGCCGTTCCCGTCGCGGTGGGCGAACGCGATGCCGATGCGGGTCCAGGAGGATTGGTTCTGGCCGTCCTTTTCAAAGTCTCGGACGCTGTAGGCGGTGAGGGTCTGCGGGCGGCTGGCGGATGCGGTGGTGCTCATGGTGTTCTCCTTCGGTTGTTGTCCCCCTCCTCGGGGGCTGTGCGTCCCGGCCAACACGGACCGACCGCGCGCGCATAGCTTCTTGGGGGGACCTGAGTGCAGCGAAGGGGGAGCCAAGACCCGAAGGGCGAAGAGCGTCATTGCGGGCCAGGGGTAGGCCGGGTTAGGGACAAGCACACCAAGCCCCCTGAGGGGGACGACGATTCAGGGGACAGGCCATGAGCGACGCGGCCGCCGGCAGCGTCGGACCCCGAGAGAAGCGGCAATGGGAAGGCGGCTACCGCCAGTACTCCTCGGCGAAGGAGACGTAGCCCGCCGCGGCGACGACGAGGTGATCGAGGATCTCGATGCCGACCAGCGTACCGGTCTCGCGGAGCCGGCCTGTCAGCTCGATGTCCTGGCGCGACGGGGACGGGTCGCCGGAAGGGTGGTTGTGGGCGATGATGATCGCCGCCGCAGAGTTCACGATGGCGGGCTTGAAGACCTCGCGCGGGTGAACCTCGACGCCGGTCAGGGTGCCGATGTGTACGATGCGCCGGGCGATGACCCGGTGCCGGACGTCCAGGTCGAAGACGACGAAGTGCTCCCGGTCCTCGGCCCGGAGGTCGGCAAGGGCTGCGTAGACGTCCTGCGCGGAGGCGAGGCGGAGCGCCGTGGGGCGTGCGATCGTCGGGGCGCTCTGCGGGCGGTACGGTTCGGTGTCGGCGTCGTTCCCGGTGGCGGTGCTGGTGCGTGGCGTCTTCATCGCTGCTCTCCTCGTCGTGTGGCGGTGCGGACGCCGAGAGAGCGAGCGACCTAGCTCCCCGAGAGGGAGGGGCCCCGCGCACAAGGCTCGGCGCGGAGCGGGGAGGGCCGCCGACGGGGCGCGTGGGAAGCGAGCGCCGGCCGCAGCGATGCGCGACGAGGAAACGGGGAGGGCGCTACCAGGCGGCGACGGCACGCAAGTCGCAAATAAAACTAGAGGGACGCAATTTGAGTGGCTGATACAGCTTCCAGCTGCCGAACAGTTGACCGGCTCGCGCTAGGCATATACGGTCCGCGGCACGAGAGAGGGTTAGCCGCGCATGACCGAAGCGAACTTTTCGGAGAGCCAGTTGCAGCAGGCTGTGAACACTGCCTACGTCCGAAGGGTCGCCGAGGTGCAGGGCTTCTATCCCTTGCCAATCGTGCCGTCACTAATCGCAGAAGCTGAACTCGGCTGGGACGCTGGGTTTTACTTCCCTTGGATTTCGTATCCACCCTCGGTGGACGACAAGGGCTGCAACCTCTTTCTGCAGTACAAGCTCTCGGTCGAACTCGTGAGCGCCGGTGCCAAGGAGTGGTCGAGTTGGAACAAGGCGTACTATCGCTTCAAAATCCCTCACAATGAGGATGACTACCATCAGTGGGAGCAGCTGAAAAAGCTGGCCGATAAGGGCTACCCCACCTACTACGCAACGAACGCTACCCTTCTGCTGGCGGTGCTCATGGCGGCCTATCAAGCCGGCACTCTTCCAGAGAACATCCCGTTGCTGGACGTACGATTGGTCAAAGACCAGCATAAGCACGTCACATTCACGCCGACGTCGAAGCAGTTTCTCCTCCACAGCGAAAAGGAAGAGATTCAGAAAACGACAGTCGCTGCGCTACTGTCGAGTGATCACCATGGACCGATCATGAGTTGGAGAGAGGCAACAGATCGAGTCGTGGATGATTTAACAGGGCTTGAAGGAGAAGACGAGCGGTGGGGGGCCGAACTGACGCGGCTTAGGGAACAAACTGCAGCAACGCCAGAACCGGTTCGCTCGGTCGTTAAGTGGACGCTAGCAGCGTCGTTCGTCCGCCGACATCTAGGAGCACAGATGCTATGGAGGCCATTGAGGGGAGACAGCGCGGTAGGACTGCCGGGATGACGGCTCATCCAAAATCGCACCGACCTGGGATGGGAACTTGGGTTCCATGATTTATGATTTCGCCTACGAACATGACGACTCTAAAGACTGAAGACGCGCTACTCTTCCTGGTCGAGTACCTACGGAAGGGCCGGAGTGCCTACTTCGGTGCGATGGAAGCGACCGACTACGGATACGACCTGTACATGCTCAATCCGATGCGCGCATACTATCGCCAGACGCATCAAGCGGACTTGATGCAGGAACGGGGTGCCGCGGAACGAGTGGCACCACCGTTTCTGGATGCTGCCTGGGAACTCTGCCGCCGAGGAGTCCTTCGGCCGGGTATCCGCACATGGAAGGTCCAGGCTACCGAGGACGGAAACGCCGGGTTTGGATTCACTATCACCCCGTTCGGGCGGACATGGCTCAATGAAGCGGAGAACGACACCTTCGTCCCCACCGAACCGGAGAGGGTTGGCCAACTTCTTGCGCGATATAGTGGACGGTTCGGTTCCGGATTTCAGCAGCGCGCGCAGGAGGCTATTCGGTGCTACGGTGCGCATGCCTACCTTGCCTGCTGCGTGATGTGCGGTGCTGCGAGCGAGTCGGTCGTACTGGCGCTCGCTGTAGAAAAACTGGGCGAGGGAGATGCCATCGCCACGTACACCAGTTCGAACGGACGATCGCGACTTGAATCGCGGCTGATCGGTCAGGCGCCCGACCGGCTGAAGAAGGATTTCCAGGCGCTCAGCATTCTTCTGAAGTATTGGCGCGACGACTCGGCGCACGGTCAGGAGACGATTATCGCGGATAACGAGGCGTACACCTCGATCGCGATGCTCATCAGATTCGCGGCCTTCGCGGATGACAACTGGACAGCTTTCGTCGGAAGCAGCGGCCAATGATGCATCGGGCAGCTCAGCGACGAGACGCTTGACCCCGTCCCTCTGCTCCTCTAAATATCGAGCTGGATAAATGACGTTATCCAGGCAGGCCCGAGCCCTGCTGATGGTCCCACTACCTAGTCGGGACAAGTGGCTGAAGATGGTAGTATTGCGACATGTCTAGGTGCACAGCGGCGGTCCGCGGCCACCGCTCTGCGGCAGCGGCAGCGGACTGTCCTGCATGCTCTAGCCGCTATGGCCGGTACAGCGGCTACTCTGCCTACTCATCCCCGTCCTACTCTTCTTCGGGAAGTAGCGGTGGCCGGATCGGGAGCGGCGGGTCAAGGCCGCGCTGGTCGCCAGCCGGTTCGGTACTCGTCTACACACCTACCGAGGTGTCGGCACTCACGCCGATCCGCAAAAGCGTTGAGAACCTACCGAAGCCACCCGAAATTCGCGACGTCTTCCTGTGCCATGCGTGGGACGACCGGCAGGGAGCGGCTAAGGACCTTCACGACTCGCTTGAATCATGTGGTGTGCGAGTCTGGTTCAGCGAGAAGGACGTCGGCCTTGGCGTGCCGCTGCTTCGTGCAATCGACAAGGGTCTTGCAAACTCGAAGATCGGAATTGTGCTGGTTACCCCAGCGCTGCTGCGACGTCTTCCCGCCGAGGGCATTGCAGACAAGGAACTGTCGGCCCTGCTCGCAGGTGAGCGGCTCGTCCCTGTCGTACATGGAACGACGTATGAAGCACTCCGCGAAGTCAGCCCGCTTCTGGCTTCACGGAGCGGCCTAAGCACCACAGAAGACTCGATCGCAGGTGTCGCGGCGAAGCTCGCTGAATTGGTTAAGCTTGACCCCTCTCCGGGAGCCATATCGTGAGATTCCGATATCACAGGGCGTTGCGGCGGACGGGCTACGCTCGCTGCTGAACGCCGTGTGGTCATCCAGAGTGGAACAGCTAGGACTACGCCTTGACGGTGGTGCCCCTACTGCGGTCTTCATGAGTTTCAAGAAGGAAGGATGCCAGCGTGGCTGCACTCCCAACTGCAAGTCTGGCATGGCGCGCTGAAAGGCCCTTTGACGAGCCTGTCCGACCATGACCGGTTCCATAAAGGTTCCGGAGTTCGCCTAGCCCCTGAGCAACGCTCCCGAGATTGCTCAAGAGTCGCCGGATCACCTCGGCCCCCTTGGCGGCGCTGGGAACATCGTCGGGAAGCAAGCCCAACACCTTCCGGGCGGCTTTGACCAGCTCGGTTATGTCAGCCGAGTCGCCGACGGACACGCCGCGAGCCTGCAGGATCGTCTTGCAGGTCGTCTCCACCAACTCCTTCGCCGTCCCGATGGCAAGCGCCGGATCGTCGTCTGCGGCGGTCGACAGTCGCGAGAGCTGGCGGTGTAGCTCGGGGACGTCGAGTGCGGCTGCCGCCGCGTGGACGCGCGGTAGTCCGACGCGGTCCGCGCGGCTGACCAGACGGCCGTTTTCGTAGCGGAAGCCGTCCTTTTCCAGGAGCTTCGTCAGGGTGGAAAGCTGCCGTTTCGGCGCGTCAGCATCGACCCAGCGGCCTTTCGGGCTCTTGATGTCCTCTTCGAGCCGCGCGAGCACGTTTTCGTAGACCTGGACGATCTTGCGGATGTCCTTCCACTGCGTGAAATCCAGCGAGTGGTAGTACTGCTCGACGAAAGACCGGCGCTGTCCGGAGCAGCCGGGCTCGTATGCTCGATCGCACGCGATGTCGGCGGCGTCGAACTCGATCTCAATTTCCCGCAGCACCCAACCCACCATGTGCTCGCGGAACTCGGATCGCGTCTTCTTGCTGATCAGGTCGGCCACGGGTCGTCAGAATACCGCGAATAGGCTCGCTGCCTCGCGAGCGCCTAAAACGGGATGTCGTCGTCGGAGGAGGGCGGCGCGGGAGTTGGGAAAGGCCAAGCGTTCGGTTTCGGCGCGCTCACACTGAACTGTTTCAGTTTGGCCGCCAGTGCCTGCCCGAGCGCGGTCAGTCCCTCGCTGTTGGGCAGGTACTTCTGCGCGCGGTGGTGGCGCATGTCGAAAGGCACGTCGTCGAGGGATTGGGTGATGGGAACGACGTGCTCCCCGAGGGTATGGGCAATGCCGGTTTCATACATGACATTGGCATTTCTGCCCGAGAAGTCGACGACGATGACCTGGGCGCGAAAGATCAGGTTGAATATGTCCTGGATGATGGTGGGCTCGTCCCAGATGTTGTCAGCGCGCAGGCAGCGAAGGGAGTTTGCGCCGCACGCCCTGCCGATCGCCGCATAGACGGGATCGAACTCCTTACTGAAGGGCATCATGACCGCGACTAGGTCCAGCTCGACGTTGGCCTCGGGCACCTGAAATACGTTCGGAGCGAACGTGATCTTGCGCTCCGACGGCCTCGCGGAAACGTACTGGCCTTCGCCAGAAAACTTCTGGTCCACGTAGGATTCGATCACGGGCAGGGCCGACGGGTTAACGGACACGATGCTCTTGATGAGATTGCCCCGATTCCGTGGACACCTGGTTTATGCCGCCAGCGCATCATCGCGCAAGTCGGCTTCGGCCTCGTTCGGGGTCCTGTAGCGGTTGTGTGAATGCAGCCTGGTCTGGTTGTAGTAGCG
>Ga0207695_10009221_pt1 | contig 12232 bp, 10 predicted proteins | sample KBSC54metaG_FD_184354 | JGI IMG/M metagenome (GOLD analysis project Ga0207695, IMG submission 184354) | Corn rhizosphere microbial communities from Kellogg Biological Station, Michigan, USA - KBS C5-4 metaG (SPAdes) (version 2) | ecosystem: Host-associated > Plants > Roots > Rhizosphere > Soil...
ATCGAGGAACCCGCTCGCCAACTCGGACAACTCAGGGCGCAGTTGGAAGTTGAGGGAATTGCGGAGATCGGTGTACGCGCGGTCGAGCTCCTCGTGCAGTCGTCGACGCACGTTGAGCTCGCCTAACAATCGCTTCCGCTCCTCGAGCTCGGCCGCCGCGTGCCTGGCCTGCGCTTCCGCGGCCTCCGCCGACGCGAGCTCGCTCTCGGCCGTCGCGGCGGCGAGCTCGGACGCGTGCACGTCGGCGGCGGCCTTGGCATGCTCGTCACGCAGCGCCGCGTACTGGTGCTCGGACACCGTGAGCGCCGCCTGCCGCGCCCGGAGATCCGAGATGCGCGCGCGCAGGGCCGCTTCGGCGTCATGCAGCTGCGCGCGCTCGCGCAGCAACGCCGGCTCCCGCTCGATCTGCGCGCCGAGCCGCGTCGCTTTGGCATCGAGCGGCATCAACCGATCGAGCTCGCGGCGCACGACGCCATGACGCTCGGCATCGTATCCGGCGGGAATGGTCTCGAGCTCGCTGCGGAGCGCGGCGATGCGATCGCTCTTGGCCGAGATCTCCCCGCCTAACTGTGCCAACTCCTGCACCGCGTGCTGCACCTTGAACAGCCGCCGCTCGAGCGCCTTCACCTCATCGGCCGCCGCGCGGCGCTGCTCGTCCATCTCCCGAAGATCGGCGGGCATCTCGAGCAACTGCTCCATCCGGCCCTTGTAGTAATTGCCGTCGACCATCACCGTTTCGAGCTGACCGTCGAGCAACTCCAGCACCAGACGCAGCGTGCCCTTGAGCGGGCGTGCGCACGTGGGACAGGCTCCATCTTCTCCGGCGGCGGCAAGCCGGTCGCGCTGTTGCTTGAGCTCAGCGTACTGGTCGCGCAACGCCTGGCGCTTGGTCTCCGCTTCCTGACGGTCCCGCACCCACTCGGTGCGGCGCGCCTCCACGCGGCCATCCAACTGCTCGAGCGATGCGCGCTTCTCCTCGAGCGCGACCGTTGCCTCCTCCTCGAGACGCGGTGCGGTGTCGAGGCGCGCCCGACGCTCGTGCAGCTTCGCCAACTCGTCCTCGAGCAGCGCGCGCGATGCGACGAGCGACTGCCGCTTGCCATCCTCGCGCGCCAGCAGTTCGAGGTGCTGGAATTCGGCGTGCAGCGCGGCATACGGAATGAGCTCGGCGGCCAACGCCTCACGCTCGGCTTTCGCCGACGCGATTCCGCCTAACTCCCGGGCCAGACGCTCGGCGTCACGGGCGAGACCCGCTTCCTCGCCCTCCGCACCGCGCAGCTCGGCGAGCAGGGCTTGGAGCGCGTCGCGCTCGCGCTGCACGAGCTCCCACCGCGGCCGTACACGTTCGAACGCCGCCTGCGCGCGCGTCCGGACCTCCCGCGCCGCTTGCGCGGCCCGAAGCGTGGACGCCAAACGCCGGCGCGCGTCGTCGAGCTGCTTCGCCACCTGCTCCGCGTCCGGCATGCCCTGCTGGATGCCGGTGATCTGGGAGCGGAGCTCGGTGAGATGCAGGCGCGCCAATTTCTGGGCATCGCGCAGCCGCTCGTACCCCAGCACGTGCGAGAGGAACTGTCCGCGCTCCGTCGGCTTCATCGCCGCCATCACGCTCAGATCCTTCTGTCCGGTGAAGTACGTGTTGAAGAACTCGTCGCGCGTCATGCCCAACTTGCGCGTGAGGATCTCGGTCACGCCGCTGATCGAGTTCGCAATCGGCGTCGCAGCGCCGTCCAGATAGAGCTCGGCGTTGGTGAGACCGCGGACCACGCGGTAGCGGTGGCCGGCCATCTCGAAGTCGAGCTCGACGCGCACGGTGGCGCGGGGCGCGGCGCGGTTGAAGCGGATGGACTCGCGCGTACCGCGCGCCGCGGTATTGCCGTAGATCGCCCACGCGAGCGCCTCGAGGATCGTCGTCTTGCCCGATCCGTTAGGCCCGATGATGCCCGTCAGGCCGGCGTCGAAGTCGATCCGGGTGTCCGCGTGCTGGCGGAAGTTCGCGAGGGCGATCCGGTTGAGGCGCACTAGCGCGGTCCGTCCGCCGCCGGGCCGGCGGCCGCCGGCCCCCACGCCTGCTCGGACGCCGCGTCGGCGGCGTCGAGATACTCCAGGCCTAACGCAACCAGCGCGGCGCGGTCGAGATCGGACTCGATCGGCCGGCGGCCCAGGTAGGTCTCCACCATCTCGCGCAGCGTGGCCCGGCGGCCGCCGGCGGCGTTCAGCGTCAGCCGGACGGTGTCCGGCTTCCGTGCGTCGAGATGAAAGTGCAATGCTCGGCGCTTGTACTCGCGCAGCGCGCGGTGGTCGAGCTCGCGCACCACGTGGCGCGGCACCTCCCGGAGCACGAGCCGCACGACGCGGTCGTCGATACCGCCCTCGCACGCGTCCACGCGCTCGCGAATCGCGGCGTCCACATCCGCCGCCGACAGCCCACGCGCCAGGATCGACGGCAATTCGGCCAACCGGCGGGCACCGGCGATGGGGTGAAACCGATGCGTGCCGGCGTCGAGATCGTACTCGATAAATCCCTTCCCCGGCACGCCGGCTGCGCGCTCCTCGTACATCTCGCTCCACATGTTAGGCGGGAGATATTCGAGCGAGCCGCAGTAGTACATATTCGGGGCCATTTTCTTATGTACGTGGTAGTGCCCCAGGGCCACGTAGTTCCACCGCTCGGGACCGATCGTTTCGATCGGCACCGGCCGGGACGGTTTGTCCGGATAGGCCAAGTTAGGCGGAAGCATGCCTTCCACTTCGCCGTGCATCGCGACGACGTTGTACCGCCTGCTCGAGTCCGGCTGGAACTCCGGCAGGGGTGCCCCAGCCGGCAGGTCCGGGACCGGGAGCACCGAGAGGTCGTGCAGCCTGAGCGGAATCGGCTCGAGGTTCGTGGTCGCGACGTGGACGTAGTCGTCGATGCGCCGGAACAGCTCGAGGATACTTCCCGTTTCGCTGGCGCGCGGCCGATCGTGGTTGCCGGCCACGATGACGACCTCGGTTTCGGGCAAGGCGAGTCGTACGCGTTGGAGCTGGACGAAGGCCTCGATGATGGCGGCGTTCATCGGGCGCACGGAGTGAAACACGTCGCCCACGATGAGCACTACATCGGGTCTGAGCGCGATCACGCGGTCCATCGCGCGACGGAAGACGAACGCGACGTCGGCCTCGCGCTGGTTGATTCCCTCGGGCGTGAGCCGGTGATACTGCCGGAAACCGAGGTGCAAGTCGGCCAGGTGTACGAGGCGCACGCCGAAAGCTACCGCTACAGCAGAGAGGGGACTAGCCGATGTGCGTGCTCAGTGCACGCTCGCGGTGTGCATGTGCTGTGTGATGTCGGTCTGCATTCGCACGGGGGTGGCGCTCGCTCCTGCGGCGGGGACCAGCGTGGACACGAGACCAATCGTCGCGCGGGCGTCGATCCACCAGCCGCGCCGTCGGTCGACGCACAGCACGCCCTTCACTTTACCCGAAGAGCTGACGCGGAGACCATTCGAGCGCGGTCGAGCGCCGGGGTCGCGTGTGATGGTGCCTTCCATAGACACGAACGCGAGTGTGCCGTCGCTCGAGAGCGAATCGAGGCGGTAGGTGGCGCGCAGCACGGCGGCGTAGCCCTTGGAGTCACCGACGACGGGGAGTGACGTCTGGCGCTGCCAGGTTTGATTCACGCTCACTGGGCGATCGGGCAGCGTGGCCGGCATGCCTGAGACGACTGCGCGGATGTCGGCGGAGAGTTGCGGTGGCACTTCGAGTACCGCTGCTGAGCCATCGGGGGCGATGTGCAGCCGCACGCGTTGGCCTTCCATTGCGCGTCGAATTTCTTCGGGCTCCGCGGGTTGCCCGTCGGATATGAGTGAGACGGAATCCGTGATGGTGGTGATGGTAGTGCCGGTCTCGTCGCTGCCCTGGACTAACACCCGTGACAGGAGGAGCAGCGACGTGTGCATGGTCATCGTGGTGTCCGCGCCGTGGATGTGGACGGTGCCTTTCATCGACACATCCTGCTCGAATCGGGTGTACAGGGTGTCGCCGACCTTGGGTTTGATGCGGAGCACGATGTTGGACGTTTGGCCGCGTGCGACGCCGGGTGTGAGGGCGCACGCGAGCCCGAGCGCAACGATTCGGAGGCGCGCGGTGGCCTGCCCAACTGATGGAACACGCGGCCAGCCGCGCCCCGCAAAGGACATGTAAAGACCTGTTGATGACAGGCGATAGGTACACCGTTGGACGCTGGTTTGCTCCGTGTGCCCTCGCGGCGCTGCCCTACGAAGCTCCGCGGCGCCATCGGTTGCATTGCGCCTCGGCTCCGCGTCCATCTGCATAGCCGGTGGCTGGTCGTGCGCCGGCACTTCCAGATAGCTACTGCGTCTGCACAACCGAGACCCGCGCGCCCAACCGCGGGATTCCCGCCCAGTGAACAACTCCATCGTGTGTGTGGTGAGACAACTGGCTCGGATCGCGACTGTCGGTCTGGTCGTGTCGGCTTGCTCCAAGGCGCATGCATCCCGGCGCTCTGGCGCCGCGCGGCACAGCACGCCGTCGGGTCCCGAGCTCGATGTGCGTTCGCATCCCGACCTCTTATTCGAGGTGTTCGGCGACGCGACGGATCCGCGCATCATTCCCATCGCGGCGATCAGAAGCGGCCAGTTACAGCAGATCGTGCTCGATTCGGTCGGCTGGCATCAATTAGATGCGGAGTATCTGCGGAGCTCGAAGTCGTACTCCTTGTATGAGGATGGTCGCGCGACGGGGACGGTCGACATACGTCGGGGAATGTGGGAGAAGGACGATGCGCTGTACTCGCTGCCTGGGTGTCAGTTGTTGACGCCGATGGCTGCGGTGCGCATGACCGGTCAGGGATCGAAGTCGACGTTCACGGTAGAATATCTCGCATCGAGTGCCGCGCTTGGCCACGCTCGGGCCGTGAAGGCGATGCCGAGTGCGGATGTGGAGCGTATAGCGCGAGCGATTGGGGAGCAGGTTGCCCAGACGGTTGGCATCTCGAAGGTGACGCTCGATTCCCTCGACTTTCGCGCGGTAGCGTTCCCGAGTGGGAACGGTCCGTGGCCGACGATCGTGGCGGCGTTCATCGATCCGGCGGCTGAGAATCCTGCGTCGACGCAGGAGACGACGACGCATCTCATCTTGATCGCGGACCGCGATTCGAACGCAACCGAGTATCATCCGACGTACACGCATCGCGTGCAGGGTCCGTTGGCGTCCTCGAGTTTCCGCCGTTACTTCGACCATCTCGATGTCAACGGCGATGGTGTTGACGAGATCTTCCTCGAAGGCTGGATGTTCGGCGGTGATACGTTCCTGTCCGTGCTTTCGTGGAAAGATGGGAAGTGGGACGAGACGTATCGGACGCGCACCAAGTGGTGCCTGGATTGATCTAACGGCCGAGTGTTTCCGGCCGTTTTGCTGTCACTCTCCGAACGCGCTTTCCACATCTCTTTTCGAGTACGCGCGGAACGCGGTGAGCGTCTGTGTGCGATCGATGCCGGGGACCTTTGCGAATTCCTCGGTCACGACCTGCGCGATGCGTTCGTATTCCGGGACGCGGACGATGGCGACGAGGTCCCACTCGCCCGAAACCGAATAGACCTCGGAGACCCCGTCGATTCCCGCCAATCGTGTGGCGCAGTGTGGGATCTCTTTGGGATCGCACTTGATGAGCACGATCGTGGTGATCATTCGTCGCCGGGGAATGGTGGTACGTTGAGCAGCCAGATGCCGCGGATGGTGTCGTTGTCGTCGAGATCGACCAGGATATCGCGCGCGATGCACACGGTGCGTGCGAGGCGGCCGGCGCCGAGTCTGAAGTGGATGGTTTGTTCGGACTGATCGGATTCGGCGATCAGTGTCGTGTCCATCTGCATCATTGCGACGCCGCCTTTGGATCCAGCGGATGGAACAAGCAACCGGCCGCGGGACGTGTCGGCGGGCACGCGCAGCGACGATAGCTTCTTCACGTCGGGCCACACGGCGACTTCGACGCCGTGGATTCGGCCGCCGCGCACATCGAGGATGACCCACGAGCCATCGGATCCGGCGAGCTCGACGGAGCCTGAGGCGCCGTGAGCGAACGTTGAATCTGCGAGACTCGCGGTCAGAATCGCGGTGTCCGTATCCCAGCGATACTCGACGGCCGAGGGAATGTCGGTGGCTGGTTCGATCTGCACGGTGACGTTCACTCGGGCCTCCTGCGCAGGCGTTAGCGACGGCCCGCTTATGCTTCACCGAATTGCTGCGGAGGGCGCGTCTCTCGCGCTAAGATATCGTCTCCTCGCGCCGTGACTAGAGGACCATTCGATTGCGAGTCGTTATGAAATCATTTCGCGGAAGGCCGAGACGGTGCGTTGCACGCCTGTGACCACTTGGTCGAGTGGCGCGGCGTAGGAGACGCGCACCCAGTCGGGCGTGTAGAATGCCGCGCCGGGGACGACTGCGACGTCGTGGTGTTCGAGCAGGTGCTGTGCGAAGGCGCTGCCTGCGCTTGTGCGTGAGTCACCGCGCGTCGCGCTGACATCGAGGTACAGGTAGAATGCGCCGTCGGGCGGAATGACGCCGATGCCCGGCTCGCCGGCGAGCATGGCGAGCGCTGCATCGCGGCGTCGCTCGAACTCGCCGACCATGTGCGCAATGGATTCGTCGGCCCGGGCGCGATCGGAGAGCGCCGAGAGGGCGGCGTGCTGCGACACTGCCGCTGCGTTAGACGTGGTGTGCGACTGTAGTGCGCCCATCGCTTGCGCGACCGGTCGGGGAGCGATGGCCCAGCCGATGCGCCATCCGGTCATCGCGTATGCTTTGGCGACGCCGTCGACGAGGATGATTCGGTCTCGCGCGCCCGCGACTTCGAGGATGGACGTTGCGACGCCGGCGTACGCGATGCGCCGATAGATTTCGTCGCTAATGACCCACCAGCCGCGTTCATCGGCGAGGGCGAGGATGGATTCGAGCTCAGTGCGATCGTACACGGCGCCGGTCGGATTGCACGGGGAGTTGAGCATCACTCCCTTGGTTGCCGGTGTTGCCGCTTGGGCGAGGGATTCCGCGTTCACTTTGAGGCCGTTGTCCGGGTCGCCCATGACCGGCACTGCGTCTGCGCGTGCGAGCGTGACCATTTCGTAGTAGCTCGTCCAGCTTGGCGTGGGGATGAGCACTTCGTCGCCGGGTCCGAACAGTACGAAGCACGCGTTGAACAGTGATTGCTTGGAGCCGGTTGAGACGACGATATCACCAGGCGTCACACGATCGTCACCGCGATAGTCGGCGTTGGCTTGCGCGGCGATTGCTTCGCGCAGGGGCAAGATTCCTTCGGTGGCTGTGTAGTGGGTGGCGCCGGCATCTATGGCTCGCTGCGCTGCTCGACGAATGAATTCGGGCGTGTCGAAATCCGGTTCGCCGGCGCCCAGGTCGATGACGCGGCGTCCTGCCGCGCGCAGCGCTTTCGCGCGAGCGGAGACGGCGATGGTGGCGGATTCTTTGAGCTGGGCGATGTTCGGCGACGGCACGAACGCGCGGCGAACGGTCATCTCGGGCACTGCGACTTCCTGTGTTGGAGGGCGGATGGCTCGTCTGCTATACTTTAGTTGCGTCGCACTCGTGACGCCATTGAAAATTCGAGGAGCGACGTCTTGGAGCATGGGAACGCGGAACCGGCGCGCGAGCGAGTGAATGTCTCGCGCAATCAGAATGTCATGTACGTGCTGCCGGGCGATTCGGCGGCCATTGGCGAGTTCATGGGCCCGGTGCTCGAGCAGATTGGTGCTCTCGAGACAGCGGATCAGGTGATGCGTGGGCCGCGCGCCGTTGTGATTACGTCCGATGGCGAGAGTGCGGTAGCGATTGGCCGGGCCATCCTGGAATCGGGTGCAGATGTGGACGCCCCGCGCGCCGTGGTCGCGACGAGTGCGGCGCGAGCGGCGCGATTGCTTGCGGCGCGACAGGCGCCAATTGTGGTTGGGCCGAGCGATCAGCTGTTGGAGTTGGTGAGGCGTGCGGCGCTCAAGCTCGACGATGTCCGGGCGGTGGTGATCGCATGGGCGGACCTTCTGGTCGACGCGGGCGGAACGCCGGCGCTCGAGGCGCTCATGGGCGAGATGCCGAAGGATTCGGCGCGCACGGTGGTGGCGACGCGGGTCACGCCGGAGGTCGAAGCGCTGGTCGAGCGTTATGCTCGTCGTCCGCGCCGGGTGGCAGCGGTGGAGATGTCCGAGGCGCCGGTATCGCTCGCGGTCCGGTACGTGGTGACGGGTCGGGGCGCCGATGTGCGCGGCGTTGCGCTGCGCGGCGTACTGGATGCACTCGATGCACCGAGCGCGGCGATTTTCATCCGATCTGCGGAGAGTGCGCGCGAGGTGCGGGACGTGCTGCGCACCTTGGGCTACGGCGGGGACGACGCGGTGCGGGTGGTGCGGGAGGCGCCGTCATCGGCGGCGCTCGTAGTTTTATACGATCTGCCGTCGTCCCGGTCGGAGTTGGAGGCGCTTGCTGCATCGGCGCCGAACCAGGTGGTGGCGATGGTGCAGCCGCGGCAGTTGCCGGCGCTGGTATCGCTGGCTGGCGGCGCGCAGTTGTCGCCATTTTCGCTCGATGTGTCGATTGTGGCGGCGCGGTCGAGCGACGAGCGGTTGCGGGACGAGTTGCGGGCGGTGCTGGCGGCGGGGCTGCCGGTGCGGGAGCTCCTGGCGATCGAGCCATTGTTCGGCGACTTCGATGCCGCGTCGGTGGCGGCGGCGGCGCTGGTGGTGCTGGAGCGCGAGCGGCGTCGTCCGCCGGCCGTGCCCAACGCTGCGCCCAACCTGGCGCCTAACGCTGTGCCTAACGCAGCGCCGGGCAGCGAGGCGCCGTCGCCGCGGAGCGCCCCGGCCGGCGGCCCGGCGCGCGTCTTCATCAATGTCGGCGAACGCGACGGCGTGTCGGCCCGGGATCTCGTCGGCGCGATCGCCAACGAGTCGGGTCTGGCCGGATCGCGCATCGGCCGCATCGAAATCCGGGAGAACCACTCGATCGTCGAGTTGGATGCCGCCGATGCCGCGCGCGCGATCGAAGCGCTGGCCGGCGTCAACATCCGCGGTCGCCGCGTGAACGCGCGACTCGACCGCGAGCGCCCGCCGCGCGACGGCGCGCCGCGCGGCGAACGGCGCGACCGGGGGGAACGCCGCGAACGTCCGGCACGAGGCGCAGCCGGCGGCTCCGTTGGGCGTCCCCGCGGCAGTTTCCCGCGACGCCCCAGCACGCGCGATCGCGGACCCTCGCGACGCCGCGACGAGTGAGCGACCTGGGCGCTCTTCCCGGACAGATGCGCTCGGGATGGATCGAAGTCATCGCGGGCGTGATGTTCAGCGGCAAGAGCGAAGAGCTCATTCGGCGCGTGCGTCGCGCGATCATCGCCAGGAAGAAAGTGCAAGTGTTCAAGTCGCACCTGGATGATCGATACAACGGCGCGCTCACTGTGGTCAGTCACGACGGCCGGAGTGTCGACGCGGAGCCCGTCGATGCATCCCTGCAGATCGCGCAGCGCATCAGTCCGCTCGTCGATGTCGTTGCGATCGATGAAGCGCAGTTTCTCGATGCGGGTATCGTCGAGCTCGCAACCGTGCTCGCCGCGCGCGGCATTCGCGTCATCGTCGCCGGCACCGACACGGATTTCCGCGGCGAACCATTTGGCGCCATGCCACAGCTCATGGCGGTTGCCGAGGTCGTCGACAAACTGCACGCGATCTGCGTCATCTGCGGCGGAGCAGCGAGTCGAAATCAACGACTCCTGGGGGGCAAACCGGCCCGCTACGATTCGCCCACCATCATGGTGGGCGGACACGAGTCGTACGAGGCGCGCTGCAGACACTGTCATCAGGTTCCCCGTCGCGACGAAGAACAGGTGCCGCTGCTGTAGCTGCGCGAACGTTAGAACACTCATACGTTCTGGTTGCGGCCGGTTGACAGCGAGACGCGGCCTGCCCTACCTTGGCCGCTCGTCTCGACCTATGTCCAACACACGCTCGACATGAACCGAATCGCCCGATCCGGGGTGGCCGCCGTGGCGCTGCTCGCGTCCGCATGCATGAAAGACGCACCCGTGGAGCCGCATGCCGGCAGCGTCTCGCTGAGCGTCCAATTCCAGAACGGCACGCCCGGCGAAGCGATCCGTGTGTCGATCGCATCGTTCGTCCCGGACTCGGAGGAAGCGCTCGACTCGCTGTTCAACGGCACGTTCCCTGTCACGTCGGCAACGCAGAATCTCACGGTTCAGTTCGATCTGTCATCGTGCATCAATCGATTCCCACCCGATGATCTGGGACCGTTCTGCGAGATCGAAGTCAGCCTCGAGTTGCTGAACAACGGCGCGGTGCAGGACCAGCAGTTCCTTGGCACCATGGTGGTTCGGCCCGGTCAGGTCGTCGCTGCCCAACCAGTCGTGCTCACCGCGGGTAATAATTCACCGGTGATCACGACACTCGACACCGCACGCGTCGTCGAGTCGAGACTGATTCGCTACCATCTGATCGGGAGCGACCGCGATGGCGATCTCACATCGCTCGAGGCAACGGATTTCGTGAACGGCAATCCGGACATGGAGTCGCCGTACACGTTCTTCCCTCCGCTGGCGACGGTCGACGGAATCTTCTATGCGTTTCAGACGACATTCGCCGGCGCGAACGAGATCGCAGTGAGTTTGTCCGACTCGAAGTTCAACTCGAGCGCGCTGGACTCGGTGCCGGCGCTTGGCCCGAACGGCGACGTGTTCCTCGACAGTTTGAGTGTCGACACCACCGCCGATTCGATTCTGGTCAACGTGAATCCGCAGGTGGATAGTCTCGAGCTCGTCTTCCTCAACGAGACATCGTCCGGGGAGACGTTGGCGTTCACTTGCGGCAGCGCCGGACCGCCGGGTTTGACGACGGCGCATTTCGCGTGCAAGCGGCCGGCTGCATTCAGCAGCACGATGGTTGTCGCGGTGCCGGTGGACTTCGTCGGTAATCCGGGGAACGGTGTTCGGTGCTCCGTGCCGACGGCGTCGTGTGTTCCGCTTCCGGCAGCTGATCGGCGCACGTCGGCGCCGCACATTCAGGCGACGAGGACGCGTCCGAGGGTGCATCGATGATGCTCATCGGTCTCACCGGGAACATCGCGAGCGGCAAGTCGTCGGTCGCGAAACTGTTTGCCGCGCGTGGTGCGACGGTGATTGACGCGGATGTTCTGGCGCGTCGCGCCGTCGAACCGGGCACGTCTGCATTGCGCTCGATCGTTGCGCGGTGGGGGACGGGCGTGTTGTCGCCCGACGGCTCGCTGGATCGCGCGGCGCTGCGTCACGTGGTATTCGACCGGCCCGACGAGCTCGAGGCGCTCAATGCGATCGTGCATCCCGAAGTTGGGCGACTGCGCGACGTGGAAATCGCCGCCGCCGCGGCGCGCGGCGATCGCGTGGTGGTGTGCGACATTCCGCTGCTGTTCGAGCGCCGCCTCGCGGAATCGTTCGCGCGCATCATCCTGGTCGACGCACCGCGTCCCATTCGACTGGAGCGGCTCATGCGCGATCGTGCGTTGTCGCACGAGGAAGCGGTGCAGATGATTGCTGCGCAGATGCCGGCCGAGCTCAAGCGGGCGCGCGCGGACTTCGTGATCGAGAATGCGGGGACGCGCGAACAGTTGGCCGAGCGTGTGGGCGAAGTGTGGGAGGAGATCGCGCGTGACCCGAGCGCTCAGGAGACCGCTCTGGCCTGATCGCCAACGGCGCGTTGGAGCCAGCGTTGCCGCGGCGACCTCATCAGATTGCGTTAGCGGCGATCGCGCCCGGGAATGGACATCGTACGCGTACGCCTAACTGAGGTAGGCGTAACGAAGCAACAAGCCGACGCACCGCTGCCAGGTGCGCTCCCCAACCAGCCGTTGGAATCGGTCAGCCGCGCGGATCGCTCGGCCGCAGCGCACACACATGCTGCGCGACACCCAAAAGGGCGCTCTCGTTCACCAACTAGGCGCGCGGCTCGACCGACCGCCTGTCAACGCGTTGGTCGTGTGCAGCCAAGCGGTCCGTGCGGTGTCCATCGTGTCCGTGCTTTGTCCGCGTCTTCATGAGCGTAGATGCCGGCTTTGGCTCGGCAGACCGCGCGCTCTACGGCACTCGAATCAGTCGGCCACATCGGTCGTCGGTGGACGGCCCAACGGAAGCATCTACGCTCATGAAGACGCGGACACAGCACGGACACGACGGGCAGAGCAACGAGAAAAAGAC
>Ga0207695_10009230_pt1 | contig 12222 bp, 12 predicted proteins | sample KBSC54metaG_FD_184354 | JGI IMG/M metagenome (GOLD analysis project Ga0207695, IMG submission 184354) | Corn rhizosphere microbial communities from Kellogg Biological Station, Michigan, USA - KBS C5-4 metaG (SPAdes) (version 2) | ecosystem: Host-associated > Plants > Roots > Rhizosphere > Soil...
CTATCCGGCGACGCAGTGTGAGTTGAATACGCCGTCGCAAAAGCAATTTGCCGAGGACGGATACATCCTGTCGCGCGCCGACATGGAGTGGTTCTGGGGCCACTATCTCGCGAGCGACGCCGATGCACGCAATCCCTATGCATGTCCGGCGCGGGCAGAGACGCTCGCCGGACTGCCGCAGGCGCAGGTGATCACGGCGGAGTACGATCCGCTGCGCGACGAAGGCGAAGCCTTTGCGGCGCGCCTGCACGAGGAAGGGGTCGCGACCGTACTCAAGCGCTACTACGGCGTAACGCATGGCTTCTTCGGCATGCCTTCCTTCCTGGAGAAATCGCGCCGCGCGATCGCAGAAGCGAGCGCCGCGTTGCGGAGCGCGATCGGAACCTGACGGCTAGTCCATCGCGCGCGAGGGCTTCTGCCCCATGATGTAGCCACCGAGGTCGGTCGAACCCTTGACCTCGGAGACTGCTGCATACAAGCCGCTCGGCTCGATCGGCTCGTGATGATCCTCGATCGGAGCAAGGCGATCATTTTCCGGTAAGGTTGCCTCCGCGAGCTTCGTGTCGGGACGCCATTCCTCGTTGGCGCCGCCGCGAACCAGCGTGGCGATAAAGTCGTAGCGCTGCCAGTAGATGACGCGTTGCGGCACGCCCGCAGGATCGCTCACCAGATGTTCGTAAGTCCACTTTTCGTTGTAGCGGATGCCGAATTCTTCCAGTTGCACCGGACTGTTCAAGCTGCCCGCGGTGCGGTCCGGCGTGCCGAGTGTCGCGACTACGGTATTGCGGAAAACTCGCGTGTTCATACGTCGAAGCTCTCCGGGAAGGGGCATTTTTTGGCGGTGATATGGGCCTCGTAGTCGGCGCGGAATTGTTTAAGAAACGCACGCGACGCCCACGAAGCGCCGTCGGCCAGCGCGCAAATGCATTTGCCGTCCATGAAGTTGAAAGTGTCGGCCAGCGTGTCGAGATCCTGCGGACGCCCTTCGCCGGCCTCGATACGCTTGAGGGTGCGATAGGTCCAGCCGGTGCCTTCACGGCATTGTGTGCACTGGCCGCACGATTCGTGCTCGAAGAAGCGCGCGATCACCAGCGCTGCGCGCACCATGCACGAGCGATCGTCCATCACGATCGCGCCGGCGGTGCCGAGCAGCGAGCCGACCGTCTTGAGCGATTCGTGATCGACCGCGACGTCAATTTGATCGCCGCGCAACACCGGCATCGAGAGGCCGCCGGGGATGACCGCCTTTACCGTGCGGCCCTCTTCGAGTCCGCCGCCGTATTTGTAGATAAGGTCGCGCAGCTTCACACCCAGCGGCATCTCGTAGATGCCCGGCCGTTTGACGTGCCCGCTCACACCGAACAGCGTATTGCCCGAGCTGTTGGGCATCCCGATGCTCTTATACCAGTCGGCGCCGCGCATGATGATCACGGGCACGTGTGAGCAGGTCTCGATATTTTCGACGGTGGTCGGACGCTGCCAGAGTCCGCGCACCGCCGGAAAAGGCGGACGTTTGCGCGGCTGCCCTTTTTTGCCTTCCATCGATTCGAGCATCCCGCTCTCTTCGCCGCAGATGTAGGCACCGGCGCCGGGCTGGATGTGGATATCGAAGCGGCGATTGAAGCCGAGCGCATTCTCACCCAGGATGCCCGCGGCGTAGGCCTCACTGATGGCGTCGCGCATGATGCGATAGGCCTCGACGTACTCGCCGCGAATATAGATGAACGCGGCGTTGGCCTGAATCGCCATCGCGGCGATCATGATGCCCTCGATCGGCAGGTGCGGATTGCGCTCCATGATCTGCCGATCCTTGAAGGTGCCGGGCTCGCTTTCGTCGGCGTTAACGGCAAGGTAGCGCGGACCGCCGTCGGGCGGCGGCATGAAAGTCCACTTGAGTCCGGTGGCGAAGCCGGCGCCGCCGCGGCCGCGCAGACCCGCGTCCTTGACCGTCGCGGCGATGTCCTTGGGTTCCATCGCACCGGCCTTGACCACCGCCTGATAGCCGCCACTTTGTTTATATTCTTCTATAGTCAGTCGCCGCTCGCCATTGGGCGGAAGCAGGTAGCCTTCGACGCCCTCAGGAATCTGCGAGATTAGCGGCGTTGGCGGATGCGCTCCGATCGCGGCTTCCGGCGCGGTGAGCATCGACGCCAGGTAATCGGGCGTCGCGCGCTCGACATAGACATTGCTATTGATCTGTATGACGGGGGCGGTGCCGCACGAACCAAGGCATTCGACTTCGACGATCGCGAAACGGCCGTCGGCGGTCGCAGTGCCGGACTTTGTGCCGAGCCGCTTTTCGGCCTCGCGCACCAGCCCGCGCGCACCGTTGAGGCAGCACGGCAGCCCCGTGCAAACCTGGACTACCGCCGCGGCCTTCGGTTGATTGAACAGCGAGTAGAACGAAGCGACCTCGGCGACCTCGCCTGCGCGCATGCCGAAAAACTCGCCAACCTCGGCGAACACCTCTTTGCCGAGCGCACCGGCTTCGTCGCGCGCCGCATGCAAGGCGTAGAGCAGGGCCCCGCGGGGGTTGGGATAATGCGCGATCTCTGCGCGGATCTTTTCGTGCGTCGCAGCCGACAGAACCATTACGTCACCGATCGCATTCGCCGCCAATCATGTTGATCATTCCAAAGGTCGGCACCACGTCGGCGAGCTGCCCTCCGGTAATCATCTTTGAAAGCGGGGACATGTTCGAGAAGCTGGGAGCGCGGCAGCGGCACTTCCACGGTTTGCCGGTGCCGTCGCTGACGATGTAGAAACCCAATTCGCCGTTGGCCGCTTCGACCGCGTGATAGATCTCGCCGACCGGCGCCATGCCGCCCTCCGTGACGAGCTTGAACTGGTCGATCAGTTCCTCCATGCGATTGAAGACGCGGCCCTTGGCGGGCCAGCGGACGCGCGGGTCGTCGGCGTCAACCGGGCCGCCGGGCATCCGGTCCAGGCATTGCCGGATCATGCTGCGGCTCTGCGGGATTTCCGCCATGCGCACCAGGTAGCGATCGAAGTTATCGCTGTGCTCGCCCACCGGAACCTCGAAATCGAGATCGCCGTACACCAGGTACGGATGCACCCGCCGGATGTCGTAGGGCACGCCGCCCGCGCGCAACATCGGGCCGGTTACGCCCCACCCCACGAGATCCTTGGGCGACAGATAGCCGGTGCCCTCCATGCGGCGGCGAAATACCGGGTTGTCGGTGAGCAGCTTGTCGGCGTCTTCGACCAGCGCGAGCGCCTTGTCGAGCCGCGCGATCGCAAACTCGCGAAAGCCTTCCGGCATGTCGGCCGAAACCCCACCGATGCGCACGAAGTTGGTGGTGACGCGCGCGCCGCACAGCGCATCGACCAGGTCGAGCATCAGCTCGCGCGACTCTATCAGGTAGAGCATCGGGGTGAACGCCGCGAGTTCCATGGCCGAGGCGCCGATGCACAGCATGTGGTCCGCGAGCCGCGACAGTTCACCGCCGATCACGCGGAGGTAATCGCAGCGCGGCGGCGTCACGATCCCGAACAGCTTCTCCACCGCCATGCAGTAGCCGACGTTGTTGAGAATCGGCGAGCTGTAATTCAAGCGGTCGGTGTACGGGATATTCTGATAGTAGTAGCCGGTCTCGCACTCCTTCTCGAAGCCGCGATGCAGATAGCCGACCTCGACCTCGGACCACACCACCTGCTCGCCCTCCAGGTCGAGCGTGATCTTCACGGTCCCATGCGTCGCCGGATGCGACGGGCCGAACTGCAGCCGCATCGGCGGCGTATGCAGTTCTTCCATCTCGCGGGCGTTGCCGTTAGTGGGGGCGACGGGGTTCTTTTGCTCCGGGTCCGACATATTCCTGAATCGGCTGTTCGCCGTGTTTGGCGTAATCCTTTCTGAGCGGATGTCCGACGAATTCCTCGTACAGGTAAATGCGCCGCAAGTCCGGATGTCCCTCAAACCGGATACCGTACATGTCATAGGTCTCGCGTTCCAGCCAATTGGCCCCCGGCCATAATGACGTGACGCTCGGTATCGTGGGATCATCCTCGGGCACGCGGCATTTCACCCGCAGCACGTGCAGATGGGTGGTCGAGGTCAGATGATAGACCACCGCGAAGCGCGCTTGCGGCCCGCGCGGCGGCAACACCAGTTCGTGACGGCGCTGCGGCTGCCGGCGCATCGTCGCGCGATTCTGGTCCCACACCTGCAAGTTGGTCTCGAAGTCGTCGGGCTGGCCCAGATAGTCAATCGCGGTGACGTCGAGCAGCAAGTCGAACGCGAGTTCCGGGTCGTTGCGCAATACGCGCGCGGCTTCGAGTACGTTTTCGCGCGCCACATGAATACGATCGTCGCCCTGCGCACTCTTGTGCTCAAGCACGAGGGCGCCGAGACGGTCGATCACTTTTTGCAATAGCGGCGAAAGCGCGGGCGCGGCCGGCTTTTCGCCGTTGTTTTCAGCGGTCATAGTTGCGGCGGAGATAATCGGTTCGGGTCGTGAGTTCATTTACGGGCACCAGCAGGTCCTGCTTATGCCACAGCGATCCGCGGCGCGAATAGCTCGCGATCTCGATCTGCCGGCTCATCACGATCGCCTCCTCGGGGCAGGCCTCCTCGCACAAGCCGCAGAACATGCAGCGGGCCATATCGATATCGAAAATTTCAGGATAGCGCTCGACCTCGTCGATGGTCTCGGCCGGATAAATCGTGATGCAGGTGGTCGGGCACGCCCATTCGCAGAGCCCGCACGCCACGCAGCGCTCCTTGCCATTGGCCATCTGCACCAGCACCGGCATGCCGCGCAAGGCGGGCGGTTGCACCAGCCGCTGCTCGGGGAAATGAATCGCGAAGTCCTGCCGCCCACGCGCGAAGCGCGAAAGATTGCGCAGGAAATGCCGCGCCGAAACCCACAGCCCCACAAGAGTAGCGAGCAGCGGATTCGCCTTCGACATCGATTGCGCAGGGCGCCGTACCTTTACTACCTGAACAGCCATCCGGCCCAGTCTAGCGCGAATTCCGCAAGGGTAAACCCTTTGGGCCGCGATTCGTTGCTTCCATGAATTCTTTCGCTAACGGCCGGCGGCGTGCGCTGCCTGCCCGGTCGCCGGCGCCGTCGCACCGACCGGCCGCCAATGTCCCCGCACCGCGAGCTGCGACACCAGAAAAACCCCGGTGCCCGCCACCGTCACCCACATCCATTTGTCCCACCCGTAATGCGCCGCCACCCACAATAACAGCGGTCCCGAGAAGGCAATCCAGGTGCGATAGACCATCTGAAAGAAAGACCATCCGGTGGCTTGTAGTGCGGGCGACAAGTCCTCGAGATATTCCGAAAAAAATGCACACCACGGAATGTAAGCCGAAGCGAGCGTGGCGCCCAGTATCACCGTGATCGCGCCCAGCGCGGACGGCGATAATGGCGGAAAGAAATTTCGTACCCACCAGATCAGCAGCAGCAATGCCACTGCGGTCAACACGATCGTGATCGGCTTGCGCACGCGCAGCCAATCGGAAAACAGCCCGGCCGGCACCAGCATCACCAGGTTGATCAGCCAGAATTTTGCCGCCGCGCTCGCCGCCGCCGCCGGCGTGTAATGGTACGCCTCGGTGAACATCAACGGGCCAAAGGTCTGAATCGTGATCGCCAGCGTGAGGAACGATACCGCACCGACCACCAGCACCCACGACTCCCAGCGCCTCAGCAGCATCTTGAACGCGCTCATCGCGGTGCCGGGAACCTCCGACGCAGGCTCGCCCGATTCGTAGGCGGAGCCTTCGACCTCACTGTCCATCACCATCATGCGCAGGCTTGGCGAGAGGTCTTTGAGGCAGAAGAAGACCACGACATAGAGCGCGACCGCGAGCGTGCCCATGATCACGATTTGCGATTGCCAGGTGTGAAAAATCGGCAGCGTCCAGGCCGGCACCTCGTTCCACAGCCACAGGCATGCGACCGCGCCGAGCGTCAGCAAGCCGAAGGCCGCGCCGCGGCTGACCCGCGGCGACATGTCGCGCGTCAGCCCTCCCAGCGCACCCCACGACAGGCCCGCCACCAGGTTCATCGCGCCGCGCACGATCACGAACGACCAGAACCCGGTCATCAGCAGATTGCAGAAAGTCAGGATGATCATCACGGCGAGGCAGGCGTCGATTACCACCACGCGTCCATGACGATCGGCGAGCGGGCCGCCGTACATCGCCGAGAAGCCGGAGAGGAATACCGCGGCCGTCAGGAACCAGCCGAATTGCTCACGCGAAAAGTGGAGGTTCGGCAGCCATAGCGGCAGCAACGCGGAGAAGCCGAATTCATAGAATGAGATGATGGTGGCCATCACCGTCAGCAACAACATCCACCATCGGCGAAGTCCGGTTGGATAGGTTTCAAGCGTCCGATGTGCGGCGAAGTAGCCTTTGATTCCACCAGTGCGGGCCTGCGATGCGTTTGCCATTTGAGCCGGTCCCCTTGAGTAAGCTCGAGCAAATCACGGAGCGTCCGCCGCTGCGCTAACGCGGTCAGCTCGTCGGATGCGAATGTGCGCGGCGGCCTTCCCCAAGACCGCCGCAATCCATCCTTCGAGACACGCCCAGCTTCACCGCTGGCGTGCCATCCGGCTATGACCCCTCATCGCGATAATGTCAAGAGAGAGTGGCTTCAGCGATCGCCCGATGCACTCAGCGCAGCGCCACCTGGCCCGATTTCGTCGAGCTTGAGCCCGGCGAAGGCGCTGCCGTCGCGCGTCATCGCCGCCCATACCTCGCCGAGTTCAAAGCGGTCGCGGCGCGACCCCACCAGGTTCAGAATACCGGTAAAGATTTCGCCGTCCGCCACCCATCCGGGCGGCGACTCCAATGCGCGCTGAATCCGCTGCACCCGGCCCGCATGGTTGGTGAAGGTGCCGTCCTTTTCCGCAAAGGTCGTCGTCGGCAATACCACCGCGGCACGCCCGAATTGCGGGCGCAGCTTCAGGTCCTGCACGATCAGCAATTCGATCTTCGCGACGATCGCCGCCAGCCGCTCCGGCGCCACCGTGTCGAGAATATCGGCGCCGCAAATGTACAGCGCCTTGGTTTCCCCGGCCTCGCACGCCCGCAGCAATTCTTCGAGACCGTCGTCCGCGCCCTTGACCAGTCCGAGTTCGCGCACGCCCCGCGCGTTGGCGGCCTTCTCGGCCTTGATCAGAAAATCATCCTGCCGGCCGCGCCGCACCGCCATCGCGACCCGCCCCGCGCCGATCGCGCGCAGCAGCTCGCCAAAGCGATAGTTCTCCTCGTTCGTCAGATGCGGCGACACGATCGCGCCAAAGGCCTTGGCGCCGTTGCGCTTGATGAACTCCGCGATCAACAGCGCCGCGCGCTCGAGCGCACTCTGCCAGCCGGTCTCGACGAGACCGCCGTCACCCGCAACCTGCGGCGCGAGCAGCCGCTCGGGATCATCGATGAACTTGTAGTTGAGCCGGCCCGCATCGCACATCCAGGTGTCGTTTACCTCGTCGTTGCGCCGCGGCGTCAACCGCCAGACCTGCCGGCGCGCCGACGACACCATGATGTTGCAGCCGTTCGAGCATGACGGGCAGACGCTCGCCGTCTCCTCCAGGAACCACACCCGCATCTTGTGATGGAAGTCCTTGGTCTCGAGCGCGCCCACCGGGCAGACGTCCGCCACGCACATCGAATAGTCGTTATCGACCCGCCGGTCGTAGATATCGAGCACCGAATGGTCGCCGATACCATACACCGCGAGTTCGCCGGTCTTGCTGATTTCGCGGCAAAAGCGCACACAGCGCCGACACAGGATACAGCGCTCCTGGTCAAGCAGTATCTGCTCGCCGATATCCATGCGCTTGCCGTGTTTGCGGCGCGGCTCCACCGTGCGCGCGTGCCCGCTGCCAAAACGCATCGCATAATTCTGCAGCCAGCATTCGCCCGCCTTGTCGCAGATCGGGCAATCCAGCGGATGGTTCAGCATCAGCAGTTCGAGCACGCCGCTTCGGGTGCTCTCGACTTCGGGGTCGAGCGTCTTGACCACCATGCCGTCGCGCACCTGCGTGTTGCACGAAATCTGCAGTTTCGGCATGCCTTCAATCTTGACCTGGCACAGCCGGCAACTGCCGTCGATGCTGAGCTTCGGGTGATAGCAGTAATGCGGAATGTCCATCTCCGCATCGAGCATCACCTGCAACAGCGTGGCGCCTTCGGGCGCTTCGATTACTCGACTATCGACCGTGACCTTGACGGTCTTCTGGGGGCTACTCAACTTTGCGTCCGCTTCCGTGTAGTTGCAGGTCCGGCCACGGCTGGCCCGGACGTTCCGTCTGTACCCGATGTTGCAGTTTGATCAGGCCGTCGATCACCGCCTCCGGACGCGGCGGGCATCCGGGGATATACAGATGCACCGGCACGATCCGATCGATCCCTTGCAGCACCGCATAGTTGTCGTAGGGGCCGCCCGAACTGGTGCACGCACCGAACGAGACTACCCACTTGGGCTCGGCCATCTGCTCATACACGCGGCGCAGGATCGGCGCCTGGCGCTGCGTGATGGTGCCCACCACGAAGAGCAAATCGGCCTGGCGCGGCGTGAAACGCGGCAGCGCCGCGCCGAAGCGATCGATATCGTAGCGCGGCCCTGCAACCGAGAAATATTCCATCCCGCAACACGCGGTCACAAACGGGTAGGGAAAGAACGAATACTTGCGCGCCCAATTGATCGCGTCCTGCAGTTTGGTCGCAACGAAGCTTTCAGGAAATGCGCTGCCGTCGTCCACCGCGCCATTGCGCGATCCCGATCCGTTTACCAGAAAGCTCTCCAGCCTTCGATTACCAGGCATTAAGCCACAACTCCTCGCGTTCCTGATCGAACCGCCGTCGCGCATTCGTGACCAGCGCGCAAATACAAACGACGCGAAAACCCACCTAGTGTCATATTGATCGATTCCTGAAACAAGCGAAAGGGCAGGGAAAAAACCTCCTTCTTCGCATATCAAAGAAAAAGTTGCGCTCGGTGCCCGCGGCCGACAGGCGTTGCGCCTTACGATTCGACCTCGCCGAAGTCGTCGTCCCCAAGTTGCAGAAACGCCTTGAAGCGGCGCTTGAGCCGGCTTTCGATCTGGCGCACGCGCTCGCGGCTGATCCCGAATTTGACGCCAACTTCCTGCAGCGTCGGCGGATCCTCGGAGAGCAGCCGGCTGCGGAAAATCTCCAGCTCCTTGCCCTCGAGCGTGCCTGCAAACTCCTCCACCTTCTCGTGCGCGAAGTCGCGCCATTCCGCCCGCGCCGTCACCTCCTCGGGGTTAAAGGACGTGTCGGGCAGCGCATCCATCAGGCTGGTGGTCTCGTCGTCGGCGCTCGCCGGCTGATCGAGCGAGACCTCGCTCTGCGCCATGCGTTCCTGCATCTCGCGCACCTCGCTCTCCTTCACGCCCATGCGCTGTGCGAGCAACTTGGGCTGCGCGCTGAAACCCTCGGCCTCGAGCCGCTCGCTCTCCTTGCGCAGGTTGAAAAAGAGCTTGCGCTGCGCCTGCGTCGTACCGATTTTCACCAGCCGCCAGTTATTGATCAGATAGCGGTAGATATACGCGCGCACCCACCACACCGCATACGAGGGAAAGCGAATCCCCACTTCCGGATTGAAATGTTTGACCGCCTCCATCAGGCCGATATTGCCCTCCTGGATCAGGTCGAGCAGATTGCGCGTCGCGCGGGCAAACTCGTTGGCGATCTTCACTACCAGCCGCAAGTTGGCGGTCACCAAGCGGTAGGCGTCATCGGGTTCATGGAATTTCGCGTAGCGTTTGGCGATTACCATTTCTTCCTCGCGCGTGAGCAGCGGGAAACGCCGGATCTCCGCGAGGTAGCGGCTCAACGGATCGAACGGAACCAGCGATCCGCCGTCGGCGCCGACGCTCTCGCCGGGCGTCACACCGTCGATCCCCGGCAAGGCTATCGGATGAACGTCGTCGCCGGCCGGTTCGCCGTGTTCAACGCCGATCTCCACGCCGTCATGCGCAAGGTCGTCCAGATCGAACTCCCGCGCCGGCGCCGCCGCGTCGTCGGAGGACTCATCGACTCTCGCCCGCTCACCGGCAGATGAAGCGGACGCCGGATCCTCATCGACGATCTCGGCGTGGGCCTCGATCGCGTCGTCATCGAGCGGCTCGATTGGAATCGCAAGTTTGTGCGGATCATGACGATCGGCGGCAGCCGCCTTGCGAGGCTTGGGCGTTTTGCCAGTTTTGCGCGGCACTAACAAAATCCAAACGGCCGGCCGCATCGCTGCCGGGCCGTCATCAGGGTGTGATTGCCGCGCGGATGCGCGCGGCGGCGGTAAATTCCTGCGTAAGGGCCAGCCGGCGATCAACCGGCACGCGCCCCTACTTGCTTTCGGGTTCGACCAGCGAGACCTTCCGGGCGGCGATCTCACGCAAGGCCGTGACGACTTCCTTGTTGTCCGACTCGACCAGCGGCCGCGCCCCCTTCAGCAGTTGCTTCGCACGGCGTGCCGCGCCGAGTACCAGTTCGAACCGATTCGGGATGTTTTCGAGGCAGTCTTCTACAGTTATTCGAGCCATCGTACCCTGATTTTCCGGCCCAGCGTCGCCATTGTCAACGAAGGAGCGAACGCCTCTTGTGGCGAGCGAATGGCGAAACTATCACTTTGCAGGCGCAAATTCACGTTATCCGCCGCAAATACGACTCGACTATTTTTCGGCCGGCAAGCCATCGCGGCTCCATTCAGCGTATGAGCCGTCGAAGAGCCTGACGTCGTAACCCAATTCCTTGAGCGCCAGATATCCTAGCGCCGCGCGCGGTCCACTGCGGCAGTAGGTCACGATTCGGTCGGCGCGTGTGACCCCGGCACCGGTTAGCATGTTCTCTATTTTCTCTGTGGGTGAAATGATTCTATCGGGCGGGCTCGCGAAGTCGCGCCACACCAGATTGACCGCGCCCGGTATGTGACCCGGCACGTCGTCGGCCATCGTGCGCTCGCCGCTGAACTCCTCAGGGCTGCGGAGATCGAGCAGTTTCAGCCCCGCGCCGTCGCGAACCTCCGCCAGCGTCGCGCGCATCGCCGGGTTCTCGCGCGCCGCGAAAGTCACCGGATTCGCATGCACCGGCTTGTATCGGACTTCCCGGCCCTGCTCCTTCCAGTATTCATAGAAGCAATCGAGGATGAGCACGTCGCGGCGTCCCAGGTACTCGAGCGTCCACGCAAGCATCGCGGCATTCTGCCCTTCGGGGGAATCGTACAGCACTGGCATGGCGGGACCGCCGACTCCGGCGCTACCAATAAACTCCGCGAGCGCGCCGGTCGGGAGCAATTTGCCGTCGGTGCCGAACGCCTTGTACATCGGAAGGTTGATCGCGCCCGGCAGATGGCCCAACAGGTACTTCATCGGGCGCCGCGGATCGACCAGGATTATTTCCTTCGATTCGATTCGCCCCGCGACCCATTCGGCGCTAACCAGCTTCGCCATTTTTCTTCGGATGCCGCCTCAGACTTTCTCGAAGTCGGTGATGATCTCGGTCGGCCGCGCGACCGTCTGCGTGACCGGCGAACCATCGACCGCGGCCTTCCAGATTTCGCGCAGGGTCTTTTCGTCGGCGTCGGCGCGCACAAAGCATTTCGCCTTGATCGAGGGATACGCCGGATTGCCGTCGGGCGCGTGGCCCGCCCACTTGAGAATGTTCTCGAAATTCCCTTCGAGTGCGATTTCAAGGTCATGCACCTTGACCCCGCGCTTGGTCGCGTTGAGCACGTAGCCAACCGTCAGGCAGCTCCCCATCGCCGAGAGCAACTGCTCGTGCGCGCTCGCCGCCGAGTCGCTCGCGTCGAGCCCGTCGGGCTCGTCCATCGCGACGATATGCTTGCGCATGTAGGCCTTGGCCTTGAAGCCGCCCTGCCACACCACGCGCGATTTCCACGGCCCGGTGACCGCCTTCAGCACCTCAGGATCATCGCGCATCGAATCCAGGATCGAGTTGATCTTATCGACGCGCAGCCCGTTGAGTTCTTTTTCCGCCATTTTTTTTCACCTTTCAGAAGCGATCGAAACCATGCGCACTTCGCTCGACGCTCACCACTTCAGGCGTATTCGCGCCGCAAAATCTCGGCCGCCTCCGAGATCGCCTGGAGCTTGCGATACGCGATATCGGGCGTGTTCACGCAGCGCTCCGCAAAGGTGCCGAAGCCGCAATCGGGATTCAAATAGATTTTCTCGGGATCGAAATACTTGAGCACGTCCTTG
>Ga0207695_10009235_pt1 | contig 12220 bp, 11 predicted proteins | sample KBSC54metaG_FD_184354 | JGI IMG/M metagenome (GOLD analysis project Ga0207695, IMG submission 184354) | Corn rhizosphere microbial communities from Kellogg Biological Station, Michigan, USA - KBS C5-4 metaG (SPAdes) (version 2) | ecosystem: Host-associated > Plants > Roots > Rhizosphere > Soil...
TGCCGCGACCGCGACCGGCCTGCTCGCCGGCGGCCCGGCGCTCGTGTGCGCGTGGTCGGCCGAGTCCGCCGTCCTGGTCGGGCTGGCCGAGCGCATCGCCCGCCGAAGCGGCGTTCGCCGGCGGCGCGTGACGGCGGCCGCTTCGGTGTACCTCGGTCTCGCGTCGATCGCCGCCTTCGTCCTCGTCCGGCCGACGGCCGAGCACCTGCCGCACATCGGCTCGGGCTCGTGGCAGGGCTCCGTGGCCCTGGCGGCGGTGGCGGCGGCCGGCATCGCCTTCTGCTTCGGGCTGCGCTTCATCGAGCTGCCGGAGCGCGACGCGGCCTGGGCCGTGCCGGCGCTCGCCATCGGCTACCTGCCGGCCTGGGCCCTATCCCCCGAGTGGGCCGTCGCCGCCTACGCCGGCCTTGCGGCAGCGCTCTTCCTCTACCGGCGCTCGCCGGCGATGGTCGCCTGGCTGAGCGACGAGGCCGCGATCGTGATCGCGACCGGCTGGTGGCTGGCCGGAGCGGGCGTCGCGCTCGCGGTCACCGCGCCGGCGCGCGCGCTGGTGCAGGCCGGCTGGGGCGGGCTCGGCGCCCGGCACGGCCTCGCCGCCCTGGCCGCGCTCGGGCTGGCCGCCGCCGTCGGAGCCTGGTCGGTGCGCCGGCCGCGGCACTCTCACCTGGAGCTCGTGGCCCTCGTGCCCGTCGCCGTCGCCGCCTACGCCGTCGCGGAGGCGCTCGCCGCGCCGTACGCGATGTGGGCCTGGCTCGGGCTGGCAGGCGCGCTGGCGGCCGTCGTGCACGTGCCCCCGGTGCGGCGCCGCGTCGGCGAGCTCGCCCTCGTCCTCGGCGGCGTCGGACTGCTCGGCCTCGGCCTCGTGACCGCGTGGGCCCACGACGACTCGCTGCACGCCCTCGCGGCCCACGGCACGACCGCCGGCTGGGAGAGCATCGCGATCGCTGCGGCCGTCGCGTTCCTGCTCGCCACGGCGCTGCTGGATGCCCGCCGGCGAACGCTCGCGCTGGTGTTGCCGCTGCTCCTGCTCGGGCAGCTCTCGGCGATGCTCCTGCCCGGCCAGTACCCGCTCGTGGCCGCCGCGGCGCTCGCCGCGCTGACCGCCGCCGCGGCGGTGGTCTGGCGGCGCCCGCTCCCGGGCCGGCTCGACCGCGAGATCCTGGGCCGGATCGGCATCGTCGCCGCGCTTGCGACCGCGGCCGCCGTGCTCCTGCGCTACGAGACGCCGCGGATGCTCTTCCACACGTCGCACGCCCCCGCGGCCGGCCTGGCCGCGGCGGCGGCCGCCTCCGTCGCGCTCGTCCTGGCCGCGCTGGCTGCGCGGGCGACGGCCGCGCCGTCGGTGCGCGGCATCGATGCCCGCGCCGTGCTGACCTACGCGGCCGGCGCGGGCATCCTGTGGACGCTCGCAGCCGCGATCCTCGGCGCGTTCCAGCTCTCGGTCGACGGCGGCGTGGCGACGGCCGTGCAGGACGGCTTCCAGCGCGGCCACGTGGCCGTCTCGGTGGCCTGGGTGATGATCGGCCTGGCCCTGGTAGTGGCGTCGCTTCGCAGCCGCCACCGCGGCCTGCTGCGGGCCGGCGGGATCGCCCTGCTCTTCGTCGCGCTCGGGAAGCTCTTCCTCTACGACCTGGCGTTCCTGACCGCGATGGCCCGGGCGATCTCGTTCATCGTCACCGGCTCGGTGCTGCTGCTGGCCGCGCTGCTCCTGCAGCGGTTCGGCTACAGCACCCGGGCGCGCGCGTCGTCGTAGGCCTGGGCGGCCGCGTTCGCGGCCGGCGAGGATGGATAGGCGGCGCGCAGCATCCGGAAGATGAGGTGGCCGTTGCCGTCGAGGCCGTCGGCCAGCTCGTAGCCGAGCCGGCGGGGGATGGCGGCGCTGCGGACGTTCGCCGGGTCGCAGTGGATCTCCATCCGGTCGACGCCGTCCACCTCGAACGCCACGCGGGTGAGCGCCGCCGTCGACTCGCCTGCCAGGCCGCGGCCGACCGCGTCGGCGCGGATCCAGTAGCCGATCTCGCGGGCGTTCCCGTCCAGGCGCGGATGCAGGCCGGTGCCGCCGACGACCCGGCGCTCGTCCGGCTCGAAGATCCCGAAGACGGCGTCCTCGCCGCGAGCGAAGTCCTCGGCGAACCGGGTCAGCAGCTGCCGCTTCTGCTCGAGCGTCGTCGGCTCCGCCTCGGCCCACGGCATCCACGGGCGCAGGTGGTCGAGGCTCGCGTCGATCGCCTCCTTCGCCAGCCCCGCGTCGGAGGGATCCCAGCAGCGGATCACGAGCCGCGCCGTCTCGATCCGGAAGGCCCTGGTGCCGCGGGTCTGCACGCCGTCAGGCTAGATGATCGATTGCCGCGCCTGGGACGTCACGGAGGGCGGTTGAGCCAGCGGCGTTCGGCGTGCCAGCGTTGGAGTGAAGCACCCCGGGTTTAGTAGCTGCCCGGCCGTTGGCGGGGTCGCGGCGCGCGGAGCTCGTCGAGGTGGGCATCCAGGGCGTGCGGCGGTCATGCACCCGTTGGCCTGCCACACGCCCATCAGCGTCCGTGCGAAGTCACGGCCGCTGCGTTTTGTCTGGAAGCGCATGACGAGTGAGGTGTCGCGGGTGAGTGTCGCGGTGTTTTTCGAGAGTGTCGGGGAACGGCAAATGACACATGCAAACACCGCCAACCGCTCGTACCGGCCGGCGAGACCGCCCGCCGCGCCGCCGCGCCGCCGACCCCCCGGAGAGCGGCCCTCCCGGGCCGCCCACCGCAGCTCCGCCAGCTCTCACCATGGGGAGCGCTCCGCAGCGGCCCATCTAGGCTTCCGGTCGCCGTATGCGCATCCTGCTCACGAACGACGACGGGGTCACCTCCCGCGGGCTCCTGGCCGCGAAGAAGGCGCTCGACTCCGTCGGGACGGTGTCGGTGATCGCGCCCGACTCGAACCGAAGCGCCGTCGGCCGCGGCATCACCATCCACCGGCCGCTGACGGTCGTCGAGCACACGCTGCGCGACGGCTCCACTGCATACGCCACCGACGGCACGCCAGTCGACTGCGTGCGGTTCGGCGCCCTCGGCCTGCTGGGCGAGCCGCCCGACCTGATCGTCGCGGGCATCAACTACGGCGTGAACCTGGGCGACGACATCACCTACTCGGGCACCGTGGCCGCCGCCTTCGAAGGGATCGTGCTGGGCATCCCCGCCGTCGCCGTGTCGCAGCAGAGCACGGAGGCGGGCACCCACTTCCGGCGCCAGTCCGGCTACGACTTCGAGCCCGCGGCCGGCTTCCTGCCCGGGCTGGTCTCGCTGATCGGCGAGCGTGGCCTGCCGCCGCGGACGATCCTGAACGTGAACGTCCCGCCGCCCCCCGTCACGGGCGTGTCCGTCGTCCGCCTGGGCCGGCGCATCTACCGCGACCGGCTCGAGCTCGAGTCCGACGAGCAGGGCCGCCGCCGGTACCACATCTACGGCGACGACCCCTCCTACCACGAGGAGCCCGACACGGACTTCCACGCGATCGCCGAGAGCCGAATCGCGGTCACGCCCGTGCACCTCGACCTGACGAGCGGCGCCGGCCTGGACGAGGTCGGGGCCTGGCCGCTCGGGCCCGGACCCTAGCCGGACTCGGCGGCGGCGAGCAGGCCGGGCAGGTCGAGCGGCTCGGTCACCATCGCCAGCGACCCGTCCGGCCGCAGCGGCCACTCCTCGCGCGGCCGGTCCCAGTAGAGCTCGATGCCGTTGCCGTCCGGGTCGTGCAGGTAGAGCGCCTCGGACACGCCGTGGTCGGACGCGCCGTCCAAGCCCACGTCGTGCTCGATGAGCCGGCGCAGCGCCCGGCCCAGGTCGGCGCGGGTGGGGTAGAGGATGGCGAGGTGGTAGAGCCCGGTCGTGCCTCGCGGCGGGGGCGGCCCGCCGCCGCTCTCCCAGGTGTTCAGGCCGATGTGGTGGTGATAGCCGTCGGCGGCCATGAACGCGGCCTGGTGGCCGTAGCGCTGGCGCAGCTCAAACCCGAGCACGTCGCCGTAGAAGGCCACGGCGCGATCGAGATCCGACACCTTCAGGTGCACGTGCCCGATGCTCGTGCCGGAGGGGATCCTGTAGTCGTCGTCCATGCTTCGTCAGCCTACTCCCGTTACGTGTACGGCTGCTGGGAGATGACAACCTCCAGGCCGAAGCCGGCCAGGCCCGTCGCCGCGGCCACCGCGACCCATTCGAGCTTCGTCGGCCGCCCGCGGAACAACGGGTAGACGAGGAACACGATCGCCTGCGAGACGTAGAGCGCGACCAGCGAGGGCGTGAGCGCGTAGGAATACGCCTTCTCCGGGTCGACCAGGCTGACGACGGAGGTGGCGACGAAGAGCACGGCGATCACGCGGCCCGCCAGCCGCACGGGGACGCCCAACATCGCCCGCGCCAGGCGCGTCAGCGCGATGAACTCCGCCACGATCACGGCGCCCACGCTGGCCGCCGCCCCGAGCGCGATCGCCGTCGCCAGGCCGTCTCCCTCGTAGGCCTTGACCACGGTGTAGCCGGGCGCCTCCAGGAACGCCAGCTGCGAGGAGCCGAGCGCCGCCATCGGCACGGCCACCAGGAAGATCAGGGCGGCGGTCACCGCCACCGCGGCAACGATCGTCCGCCGCACGGTGCGACCGCCGCCGGCCACCTCCGCGCCCAGGTACAGGGGCAGGCTGGCGCAGATGAAGAGCAGCGCGACGTTGCCGGCCCCCCGTAGCACGGACGGCGGGTGGGCGTGGACGTGGAAGGCCGCCTGGTGGACGCCCGCGTGACGTGCGACGACCCCGGCGAGCACGAGCGTGAGTCCGGACTGGACGACTGCGACGATCGCGACGAGGACGAACACGAGCCGCTCGGCCAGCAGGATGGCGGCGGCGATCGCGACCGGGAGGGCGATCTGCAGCGCCGTTCGGTGCGGTGCGATCCCCGGAAACGATTCCGGAAGCTGGTCGTAGACGAGGTAGGTGACCGTGAACGGCAGGTACAGGAAGTAGCTGAACGTCCAGATCGCGCCGTGGACGAGCGCGGTCCGGCGGCCGGCGGCGCGCTCGACGAACGCGGACAGGCCGCCCGACGAGGCGATCTCGCCCGAGTAGCGCCACCAGATCAGGAGCGGAAACGCGAACAGGCCCGTCCCGGCAGCGACGGTGAGGCCCATGGCCGGGATCGCCCGGTTGCCGACCGCGTCCGGCAGGTACAGCGCCGCCAGCGCGAGCGGCCCGCCGACGCAGCCGAGGGCGAAGCCGGCGAAGAGCGGCAGTGGCAGGGTTCCGCGCTCATCCACCGGCTTGCGCCCGGCTTGCGGCGGCCGATCGGCCGAGGCGTTCGATCAGCTCCAGCTGCCGCCGCTGCTGGTCGAACCGCCGCCGGACGACGTCGACGTGGTCGACGACGCCGCGGCCGTCCCCGAGCCGCCCGAACCGACCTGGAGCTTCGTATCCATGCCCAGCGCCTTGTGGCCGGGGACGGAGCAGAACAGGTCGTAGGTGCCCTTCTTGAGCGTCACGGTCAGCGTCTGCGTGCCCGGGCCGGAGATCGGCGTGGCCTTGTCCGCGACGCCGGGGCCGTTGATGGCCAGGTCGTGGCTCGACGGGCCCTTGTTGACGACCACGAAGGTGTACGTGCCCGGCTTCACCGTCGACCCACCTGCGACCGTGATCGAGAAATCCTTCTCCGTGACGTCGATCTTCTTCCCGGACACCACAACGGGTGTCGAGGTGGACCCGCCGCCGCCTCCGCCCGCCGCCGCCGTCGGACCCGACGAGGTGCCGGAGGAGGACGCGCTGCCGCAGGCGGCCAGGGCGAGGGTGAGGGCGGCCGCGGCGGCCGCAAGGCGTAGGCTTCTCATGTGCCGTTGTACGCTCCCACCCAAAGATTGGTTTCTCCGGTGTGACTCGCGTCACGAAGTCCGGAGACGCCCCGGCGGCATGGTTGTTCGACTTCGACGGCACGCTCGTGGATTCCGTAGAGCTGATCATGGACTCGCTCCGGCACACGACGCGCACGGTGCTCGGCCGGGTCGTCCCCGACGGGGTCCTGCGGGCAAGGGTCGGTAGGCCGTTGGCGGAGCACATGCGCGAACTCGACGCCGAGCGGGCCGACGACCTCGTCGCCGTCTACCGGGAGCACAACATGCGCCGCCACGCCGACCTGCTGCGCCCCTATCCCGGTGTCGCCGAGATGCTGGCCGGGCTGCGCGGCCGCCGCGCCCGGGTCGGCATCGTCACGTCGAAGATGCGCCCCGCCGTCGATGCGGGCATGGCCCTCGTCCCGCTGGGCGAGTTCGACGCGATCGTGACCTGCGAGGACACCGACCGGCACAAGCCCGACCCGGCGCCGGTGCTGCGCGGCCTCGAGCTGCTCGGCGCCGACCCGGAGACGACGGCGTACGTCGGCGACTCCCCGTACGACGTCCGCGCCGGCCGGGCCGCGGGCGTGCATACGGCCGCCGCGCTCTGGGGCGCCTTCCCGGCGGCGGTGCTGCGCGCCGAGCGGCCCGACCGCGAGCTGGCCAGGCCCGAGGAGGCGCTGGCATGGTGAAGCCCGAGGCCCGCGCGGCCGAGCTGCGCAGGCTGATCACCGACGCCAACCACCGCTACCACGTGCTCGACGCGCCGACCGTCTCGGACGGTGAGTACGACGGCTGGGTGCGCGAGCTGCAGGCGATCGAGGCCGAGCATCCCGACCTCGTCACGCCGGACTCCCCCACGCAGCGCGTCGGCGGCCCGCCGGCGAGCCAGTTCGCCCAGGTCGAGCATCTGCAGCCGATGCTCTCGCTCGCGAACGCGCGCACCGACGACGAGTTCTGGGCGTGGGTCGAGCGTGTCCGCCGCCTGCTCGACGGCGAGCCGTTCCAGCTCGTCACCGAGCCCAAGATCGACGGCCTTGCCATCTCGCTGCTCTACGAGCGCGGCGGCTTCGCCCGCGGCGCCACCCGCGGCGACGGCGTGATCGGCGAGGACGTCACCGCCAACCTGCGCACCGTGCGCTCGATCCCGCTCTCGCTGCCCGACGACGCCGGCCCGCTGCCCGAGCTGGTCGAGGTGCGCGGCGAGGTGTACCTGCCGCTGCAGGGGTTCGCCCGGGTGAACGAGGAGCAGATCGCGGCGGGGGCGAAGCCGTTCATGAACCCGCGCAACTCGGCGGCGGGGTCGCTGCGGCAGAAGGACCCGGCGGTGACGGCCAAGCGGCCGCTGGCCCTCTGGGCGTACTCGATCGGCACGAGCGACGGGCTCGAGCTCGAGTCGCACTGGGACGCGCTGGCCTGGCTGCGCGAGCACCACTTCCCGGTCAGCCCCGACGTGCGCCTGCACGACGATCCGGCCGAGGCGCTGGCCTCGTGTCACGAGTGGGAGGCGCGCCGGGCCGAGCTGCCCTTCGACGTCGACGGCGCCGTCGTCAAGGTGTCGTCGTTCGCGCAGCAGCGCCGGCTCGGCTCGGTGGGCCGCGACCCGCGCTGGGCGGTCGCCTACAAGTTCCCGCCGACGACCGCGCTGACGACGCTCGAACGGATCGGGCTGAACGTCGGCCGCACCGGCGCGATGAACCCCTACGCGGTCCTCGAGCCGGTGAACGTCGGCGGCGTGACGGTGTCGATGGCGACGCTGCACAACGAGGACGACATCAACCGCAAGGACATCCGCGAAGGCGACCGCGTGATCATCCAGCGGGCCGGCGACGTGATCCCCCAGGTGGTCGGCCCGGCGCCCGAGCAGCCCGGCACGCGTGGCAAGCCCTGGTCGATGCCCGAGCGCTGCCCCGTGTGCGACCACCCGGTCGTGCGGGCCGAGGGCGAGGCCCGCCATTACTGCTCGAACCGGGCCTGCCCGTCGCGCGGCTACGAGGGCCTGCGCCACTTCGTCTCGCGCGGCGCGATGGACGTCGACGGTGTCGGCGAGAAGCTCGTGCGCAAGCTGATGGAGGTCGGCCTGGTCGCCCAGCCGCAGGACTTCTACAAGCTGACGACCGCCGATCTGCTCGCCCTGGACGGCTTCCAGGAGCGCTCCGCGGAGAAGGCGATCGAGGCCATCGAGACGTCGAAGCGGCAGCCGTTCGGGCGGGTGCTCTTCGCCCTCGGCATCCCGCACGTCGGGTCGGTCACCGCCCAGGCGCTGGCAGACGGGTTCGGCTCGATGGAGGCGCTGCGGTCCGCCGGCGCCGAGGAGATCGCCGGTGTCGAGGGCGTCGGCCCCGTGATCGCCGAGCAGGTCGCGGGCTGGTTCGTGGACGAGGAGCATGCGGCGGTCGTCGACGCGCTGACCGAGGCCGGCCTGACGATGACCGGACCGAGGCGGGCGCAGGCGCCGGCCGGGCCGCTGGCCGGGAAGACGTTCGTCGTCACGGGGACGCTGGAGGGCTTCTCCCGCGACGGAATCGCCGAGCATCTGACCGGTCTGGGCGCGAAGGTGACCAACAGCGTCTCGAAGAGCACCGACTACCTGCTCGCGGGCGCCGGGGGCGGGTCGAAGCGGGCCAAGGCGGAGGAGCTCGGCGTGCCGGTGCTCACCGAGGCCGAGCTGGCCGACCTGGTCGCATCGTCGGGCTAGATGATTGATTCCACGCCCTGTGGGTCCTGGGCGGTTGCGAACCGAGCAGCGCAAGGACGCAGGGAGCGTTCATACCTGGTCGTATGGGCGCGACCGAGGACGTAGCGATGCGACGGTTCGCAGCCGCAGCCCCGCCAGCGACCCGAACACCCGTCACAGCCGGACGTCCAGGCGCGCAGAGGCGTGGAGTCAATCATCTATCTCAGGGCGCCGAGGCGGCGAGCAGCTGCACGATCCGGTCCTGCAGCCGGTGGGCGGCGGGGATGTTGATGTGGCGCCGGTTCATCACGATCGAGAAGGCCAGATGGTGGCCGTTGCGGGCCGTGACGAAGCCGGAGAGGGCGGAGGCGCCGTCCAGCGTGCCGGTCTTCGCGAGCGCGTTTCGGAACGCCGGGCCCGAGCGCATGCGGTCGGTGAGCGTGCCGCTCACGCCGGCCAGCGGCAGAGCGTGGCGGTAGAACCAGCCGTCTTGCTCGGCGCCGGCGCGGCGCAGGACGCCGAGGATCTGGCGGGCCGACAGCCGGTCGCCCTTCGAGAGCCCCGAGCCGTCCCAGATCCGGGCTCCGGCCAGGTCGACGCCGAGGTTGTGGACGTAGCGGTGGGTGATCGTCGTGCCGGCCTTCGTGCTGCCGCGCTTGCCGGCTGCCACGGCGAGATCCTTGGTCAGCGTCTCGGCGAAGAAGTTGTCGGAGACCTGGTCCATCTCGAAGACGAGCCGGTGGATCGTCGGCGACGGCTCCGCCGCGAGCGTGCGCGCGGCGCCGGGATGGGTGCCCGTGCGGGCGGGGTGGCCGACCGCGATGCCCTGGCGCTGGAGCGCAAGCGTGAGCTGCTGCGCGGCCCGCAGCGCCGGGGAGGGGGCGGCCGCGAAGTCGCCGAACCGGAGCAGGTCCTCATTCACCGTGAGCGCCGAGAGCGGCGCGCAGTCCATCCACGAGTCGCGCTTCCAGTCCGGCCCCCGCCGGACCGTGTCGAACGCGCTCTCGTCGCCGACGACCGCGCCGGTGATGCGCTCAACGCCCGCGGCCTTCAGGTGCACGGCCAGGTCGTGCACGAGCCCGGACGCGCCGCCGAAGGCCGCCCGCGAGAACGGCACCGTGGAGAACGACGGATCGCCGCCGCCGACGAGCCACAGATTGCCGTGGAGCGTGCCGGCGGTGAGCGCCCCGCTGGCCATCGCCCGGGTCTGGAGGCGGTTGGAGAACCCGAGCCGGCCGAGCGCGGAGGCGCTCGTCATGAGCTTCATGTTCGACGCGGGCCGCAGCTCGACCCGGCCGTGGTAGACGGCCAGGAGCCGGCCCGTGCCGCGGTCGACGATCGCGATGCCGGTGTGGCTGCCCGCGAACCCCGAGGCGGCCACCATGCCGTCGATCTTGCGATCGAGCGCGGAAGCGCCCAGCGCCGGCGGCGCGGCGACCAGGAAAAGCGCACAGGCGGCAGCCAGGATTCGTGACGCCGTCACGAGCTGGAGTGGGAAGCCAGGAAGCAGTCTCCCGGCGCTAGCGGGTGAGCGCGAGCTCCTCGCGGACGGCCTGGAAGAGGCTCTTGTCGATCTTGCCGTGGTAGATGGGGACGGACTGCTCGTGGCAGAGGCGGATGACATCTTCCCGCTTCATGCCGTACTCCTTGGATAGCTCGTCCGGCGTCAGGTGGTTCGCCATGCCTGCCCCCTTGATGGTCTTCGGAAATTGAAAAACCCACCGGGATGGATCCTCGGTGGGCTCAGCAATGCCGCTCCTCATGTGCGCGCGCCTCGGGCAATTCAGGCGCGCTCCTCGCAAACATCCATGTTCACACTGTAGCGACGTGCCCGGACGCCGTCAATCGGTTCGCAGGGCTCTCTCAGATGGGGTTCGGCAGGTCGATGAAGACGTGCTCGACGCCGAATCGGCCCGCGATCAGATCGCCCAGGACGCGCACGCCGAAGACCTCGGTGGCGTAGTGGCCGGCGGCCACGAAGTGGATCCCCGCCTCGCGCGCCGCGGCCATGGCGGGCTCCCGCGGCTCGCCCGTGATGAAGCAGTCCGCACCGGCGTCGGCGGCGCCCTCGAGCTCGCCCGCCGCGGCCCCGCTGATGACCGCCACCCGGGCGATGCTCTCCGGGCCGTCGGCGAAGACGAGCGGCTCGGGCGAGACCTCCTTGCGCACCCGCGAGACGAGCTCGTCGAGCGTGATCGGCGGCTCCGCCCGGCCGATGAACCCGATGGTGCGGTCGCCGACGCGGCCGAATTCCTCCAGGTCGTCGAGCCCCAGCAGGCGGCAGAGGAGGGCGTTGTTGCCCACGTCCGGATGTGCGTCGAGCGCCAGGTGGTAGGCGACCAGCGAGAGGTCGGCGTCGAAGAGCGCCTTCAGCCGGTCGCGCTCGCGCGGGCCGATCCGGCGCGGGTCTGACTTCCAGAAGAGGCCGTGATGGACGATCAGCATCTGCGCGCCCGCGTCGGCCGCCCGGCGGAAGAGCTCGAGCGACGCGCTGACGCCGGTGGCGATCCGCGTCACCCGCTCGGCGCCGGCCACCTGGAGGCCCACCGGGAGGGCGTCCGGGTACGCGTCGGCCTGCAACAGCCCGTCCGCGAAGGCGACGATCTCGTCTCTCTGGGCCACGCGCATACGCTACCGCCCGAACGGGTGGTCCCACCACCCCACCCGTTGCGCGCGGGCGGCCCGCTGCGCCATGCTTCCGGACATGGAAGAGCGCGTGTCGTTGCAGAAGCGCCTGGAAGGCCATCTCCCGCCGCCCGGCGGCAGCATCGACCGGGAGGCGTTCACACGCCCGGCCACCGGCGGCCTGCGTGCCCGGATCCTGGCCCAGATCGACCACGCCGTCGAGATCTTCGAGGTCGACCGGCTGCTCTACGACATCGAGGTGGAGGCCCAGCATCGCTGGCTCCGGCGCATGATGGCGTTCGACGCCTACTGCGCCCGCCGCGACGCGGCCCGCGGGAGCGGGCAGCAGTCCCCGCCGCCTGTGCGATAATCCGGCGTCCCCCGGGGCGTGGCGCAGCCTGGTAGCGCGCACCGTTCGGGTCGGTGAGGTCCCGAGTTCGAATCTCGGCGCCCCGATAGCTGCGAGGCCGCGAGCTCCTGCCGTGGCCTTGCGGGGGACAGTCCCCGCCGCGCGGGGACTGTCCCCAGCTCTTCCGCGGCCGGGCGCTGAGAAGAGAGATGCAACCGCACGGTTGCGTATACTGCCGCGGTGCGCATCCTCGTGCTCGGCGGGACGTCGTTCGCGGGCCGGCATCTGGTCGAGCTGGGGCTGGCGCGCGGGCACGACTTCGTGCTCTTCAACCGCGGCCGCACCGGCGCCGGCCTGCACCCGGGGGTCGAGCGCGTCGTCGGCGAGCGCGCCGGCAGCCTGGACGGCCTGGGCGGGCGGACGTTCGACGCCGTCGTCGACATGTCGGGGTACTTCCCGCCCGACGTCGAGCGTTCGGCGGGGCTGCTCGCGGACGCGGCCGGCCGCTATCTCTTCGTGTCGACCCGCAGCGTCTACTCCGACACCTCCCGGCCGGGCGCGAACGAAGACTCCGCCGTCGGCGAGCTGCCGCCCGGCGCGCCGGGCGACGAGATCACGGAGGAGAGCTACGGCCCGCTGAAGCTGGGCTGCGAGCGGGCCGCCCAGGCCGCCTTCGGCGACCGCGCCCTCGTCCTGCGCCCGGGCCTGATCGTCGGGCCGTACGACCCCAC
>Ga0207695_10009238_pt1 | contig 12216 bp, 8 predicted proteins | sample KBSC54metaG_FD_184354 | JGI IMG/M metagenome (GOLD analysis project Ga0207695, IMG submission 184354) | Corn rhizosphere microbial communities from Kellogg Biological Station, Michigan, USA - KBS C5-4 metaG (SPAdes) (version 2) | ecosystem: Host-associated > Plants > Roots > Rhizosphere > Soil...
GGCAGCCAAGATAGATGCCGTACTTCGCTCTGCGTTGAATGTAGATGCCATTGCGGGGTACGACATGATAGACATTGGCGCCGGGAGTGGACATATCGCTGCGCATTTTGCGCAAGCCAACAACGTGATCGCGGCAGATGTCGAAAACCAGATTACAGTAAAGAATGATCGCCTTCCCTTTGTCAAACTTTCGGGGGCCGGGCTTCCCTTTGAGGCCCACAGATTTGACATCGCGATCCTCAACCAGGTTCTTACATATGTTCCTGACCCGTCTTACACGCTCAGGGAAGTCAAGAGAATCCTGAAGCCTTCCGGCTACTGCTATATCACCCTTCCCAACCGGCTCTTTCCCCTCGACCCTCATATCCGAGTTCCCTTCGCTTCATACCTCCCGTCTAGGACTTATCAAGCCTTGGTTAACAGGATGCGCGGAACGCATGAGAGGGTATGGCAGTTCGATCCGGCGACCATGCGCTCGTTGTTTGAGGCTGCGGGCATGGGCTGGCACGACTTCACTCCGCGCGTGCTGCATGAGCCGGCATTCTTTCATGTGAAGATGCCGATGCGTTTGCCATTTTGGAAATGGCTCACGTGGATTTCTCCGACAAACATTTTCGTGCTGGAAAACATTTAACTCATGGCGGCTTCCGTGCCGAGGCTTCGGGTTGCTTTTTTTGTCATACTAATGCTGACAATAGCTTGGTTTTTTTATACTCAAGTTGATGCACATTGGCAGCAATTATCCGTATCGCGTGTACAGCTCCGTTGGCTTTGGCTGTTATTTGGTCTCTTCCTGGTACTGATCCACTACATGATGACAACAGCTGCTTGGCGTATTGCAATGGTGGGCGGCACCGAAACGGACCTGTCCTTTGCCGAGAGTGTTGGGATTTCGAATGTCACTCAATTGACGAAATACGTGCCTGGCAAGGTATGGTCATATGCAATTCAAATGCACCTCCTTGCTACCCATGGGATTTCCAAGACTCGAGTTGTGTCCACAAACCTGCTGATGCTGCTGTCTTTGCTTTCATCTGCGACGGTCCTAGGCTCCGGGTACTTGGTATATTCCGAGACTGTCTTTCCGATCACCTTTTCCCGCGCCCTTTTTGTGGCGTCGGTAGTTGGTTATATATGCTTGATAGTCGGTGGTACACATGCAATTAATGCAACAGTTCGGTTGCTGAACCGCTTATTCAAACGTAATATCGAGCCTATATCTATAGCCACTCCAGCGATTTTGCGTGTTCATGGGGTGAACTTCGCATCAAACGTTGTGTACGGCCTTGCCGGGTACGTAGTGGCGATTGGATCTGGTGCACCGACCACGGTGGATATCTTGGTCCCGATCGCTTCGGCGACCTTGCTGGCCGACACTATTGGGCTTTTGGCGATCGTTGCGCCTGGCGGCATCGGGGTTCGGGAGGGGATAATGTATGTAATGCTCAAGTCGGTCCTGAGCGCACAAATATGCTTTGTGCTGTTAGCTGCGTTCCGCCTTGTCACGGCCGCGTGCGATCTGATGTTGGGGAGCACAGCGTTGCTTTTACTCCGCTGGTTTTCGCGGCGACGCGCAGCTCACCTTCGGGGCTGAGATTATGCGTAATCCAGACACTTGGAAGCCCTCAAAGTACAGGCTCGTCAAGAATTCACTGCGTGCGTCGACCAATTCGCAAGAAGTCGGAGCGGGGTCACGTCTTCTCGTGGAGGTAATTGCGAAGTTCTACGATCGCGCAATACCCAACTACGTCAGTGGGAGGCTGATCGATCTTGGCTGCGGAAAGGCGCCGCTTTTTTTGAAATATCGATCCTTTGTTTCTAGTGTCACGTGCGTCGACTGGGGTAACACTTCGCACAAAAACGAAAACCTCGACGTGGAATGTGATTTGTCTAAGCGATTGCCATTCGACGAGGCCTCATTTGACGCGGTGATTTTGTCCGACGTCTTGGAGCACCTCCCTAATCCCGATTTTTTGTGGTGCGAAATGGCCCGGATACTGACGCCGGGCGGACGGCTGCTCATGAATGTGCCATATTTTTATCCACTTCATGAGATTCCGTTTGATTTTTATCGTTACTCGCGTTTTGCTCTTGAACGCTTTGCCCGCGAAAGCGGATTTGAAATCATCGAGCTTCAGCCACTCGGGGGCTCGCCAGAGGTGTTCACAGATATCTTAGCAAAGCACATCCAGTTCATTCCGATAGTAGGCAGGCTCATGGCACGAAGTATTCAGGCACTGACACTGGCTTTTGTTCGCACAACAATGGGCGGGCGGCTTTCGATGCGGTCCGCTGAATATTACCCATTCGGGTACGCCATGGTGGCGAGTAGGCGTGCTGACGGTTGCACCCCAAACAGTGAGGACACGGTGACATGATCCATCGAGGCGAGCAAAAGGATCGAGCATGAAGCTGATTATCCAAATTCCGTGCCTCAACGAGGCGACTACCCTCGGTGCAGCACTGGCTACCTTGCCACGCGAAGTTCCAGGCTTCGATATAGTGGAGTGGCAGGTGGTGGATGACGGCTCGACGGACAACACCGCGACTTTGGCACGGGAGCTTGGTGTCGATTATGTAATTCGCCATCCAGTGAATCGCGGATTGGCCGCCGCCTTCATGACTGGCATTAACGCGGCCTTGCAGCACGGCGCCGACGTGATTGTCAACACCGACGCTGATAATCAATACGAAGCGGCCGACATTCCGTTGTTGGTGAAGCCGATTTTGGAGCATCGGGCCGACATGGTCATCGGAGCGCGTCCTATTGCACAGACCGAGCACTTCAGCTGGATCAAGAAGCAACTACAGCATCTTGGAAGCTGGGCCGTCCGTCTCGCAAGTCGGACCGATGTGGCTGACGCACCGAGCGGCTTCCGCGCGATAACGCGAGAAACCGCTATGCGGCTCAACGTCTTCAATGCCTATACTTACACCCTCGAAACCATCATTCAAACCGGCCTCAGCAATCTTCGCGTGATGTCGATACCAATCCGTACCAACCCGGATTTGCGACCTTCGCGATTGGTAAAAAGCGTCCCAAATTACGTCAAACGTTCGCTAGTAACAATTCTGCGCGTTTTCGTGATCTACCGCCCGCTTCCACTGTTCATGTGGCTGAGCCTGTTTTTGATGCTCGTAGGAATCGCTGTGGGAGCGCGGTATCTTGCTTTTCTGGCGATGGGAGATAGTAGCGGGCACATCCAATCGCTTATCCTCTCGGCTTTGTGCATCATGCTCGGAGCAATTTCTTTCATGATAGGCCTGCTAGCAGATCTGATTTCAGTAAATCGCAGATTAATGGAGAGCATCAATTTTCGATTACAGCAAAAGCAGCAGAATAGTAGAACATCCGAATGATCTAAGCTGCGCCCAGCTTCGTTTGCTGAGACCTTGATGCTCTCGCTCCCTTACACCGCAGCTGTCACCTTCGCCCTCCTACTAATCGGATGGCTGGCCGTGAAACGTGCGGCGCTCGGATGGCTCGAGCGTAGCATATTGGTCTGCGCGGCATTTACCGTGTCAATGTCGCTAGGGATCGCGACTTCCTTCTGGCTCGTGGGAAACCTCGCGCCAGTTGTCATTTTCCCCACAGCGGCCTTGTCCGTTATCCTGCTTGCGTGCGACCTGCGTGGGCACGCCCGGGCAGCTGAGCCATGGACCGGCGGCAAAATCAATCAAAAAATCTTTGTTCTAGCTCTCATGCTCGGCGTTATCGGGTTGGGCGTCGGCCGGCAATTCCAATATCAATCAGCGTGGGGCGATGTCGGGGCATATCTGACTGCGGGGCAATTTTACAGCACAGGAGGGTCCGTAACATTCAAATATGAGTCCAGAGGAAGATTACTCGCGGAAGCTAGCCGGCCCCTACCCTTGACGGGTGTTGTCAACGATACACCCGGAGGCGCACAGCAGTTTCATGCGCTTGCGGGATGGCCCGGTTGGATGACACTCTTCGGAACGAACCAGAACCGCGCAGCAGTACTACCTCTGTTGTTCGCATTTTGCATCGGCACTTTCTATATTCTCGCTACGCGGCTCTTTGGGAGGACGCTTGCTCCCATTTTGTCAACTGTAGCATTCGCGCTGTTGCCTGTTGCATGGTTTCAGAGCCTCTACGCAACATCAGAGATGCTTGCGCTTTCCACTACGCTCGCCAGCCTGACACTATTCTTCTATTCGCGCTCCGGCACATTTGCGCTCGCAGCCGGGATGTTTGCATTCGGTACAATCCATATCAGCCTGATTGTATTTATTCCACTCATCTCCGCGGCGTTGGCGATAGTTGGAATCTATGGCGCAAAGACCGAATGGTGGACAGCAAAGGCCGGGGCTCTTGCGTGTATCTCTGGGTTGTGTGCCGTTCTTTTTGCGCTCCATACAAGCAATTCCTATGCAACGGCCATCTTTTCCTCTCTCTTTGGCGATCGGCCATGGATGGTGTGGCTTATAGCAGTGCTGCCCATCGTTAGCGTGGTTCTCACGATCGCTTTTCTGCGACTCCCCAAGCTGAAAGCTGTCAGCAAATGGGCTTGGACGATGCTTCTCCAACACTCATGGCAAATCGGAACCGCCGTCATAACCCTAATTCTTTTAGGTATTCTTTTTCAAGCCTTTCTACTTGGTTGGACAAAACATTATTTACCCAAAAATGTGTCTATTTACGACTCAACTAGTGCACGAGTTGCGTACGTAGACAAGGGGTTCCGCTCGATTCTTCATTTATCGGCCTTGAACTTACTGGGCGCATCCGGGCTCATAGGTCTAGCCGCTTTCTTTACGCTTCCACTGGCCTGGAGGCAACGTCCAGACCTGAAGACTATCTCATTATGGTTGGCATGTGTCTACATAGTTGGCATATATGGTGTAGCAGCCGTTGATGTTACAAACAACTACTACGCGTCTCGCTACTTCGTACCAGTCGCCACACCCCTTCTACTGTTACTCAGCGTGCCTTGGTTGGGTGTTTTTGGAAAAAAGGCCCTGTTGGCACTACTTGGCGCTCCGGTCGCCGCCTATTATATTTGGGCGATGCTATTCCAGGGTTTCTTTACTGGCAACCAACGATTTGCGCACAGCATTCATCAACTGTTTGGGGATTCACCAATCGTCTACGTTGATGGATCAAGTTGGTTGCAATACTTTATTGCTCCGTCCTTAATGAGCAATTCCTTGTCACCTAAGAGCGATGCTCGAAGCATACAATCGAGTGCTAGATTGAACCCCACCGTTATTGTCACCGACGTCGCGAGACTTTCTGCAAATGACGACGCTTGCATCACGAAGGACCTGCGGCAGATTCCATGGCAGATTGGCTACCTCACCAAGCCCGCTATCGAAAAAAAGACGGTTTGTGTGGTCCGACGAGCGTCGGGACCCGAAAGATTGACTTTGGGAGCCAATCAATGGCTCGTAAGAGGCTCTATGACATTTCCGATTCAAAGGCCGGCCGGCTCTGGTTCGGTAAGAGTGACCGTTTTGAGTTACGGCTGGTGGGCAACCAAAAGCCCTTTCGCCGATCCTGAGAGTCTGCGGCCTCGGCTGGAGGTTTGTGGTCATCCTTTCAAACTCGCGGAGCTTTCGCCAAAACAAATAGTGTTTGTTGGGACCCTGTCCCAACCAGTCTGCAATGCACGCCTACAGACTGCCACATTTGTCCCGCGCGCCATCGGCGAAGGCACCGATTCTCGTGAGCTTGGTATGGATCTATATGAGATCGTTACTTCACCAACCTTAGATTGAGATGGTGCAGACGTGAGGCCAGAAAAGCGGCGAGCCGGCAAGCTCCTCAGCTCAGACCCTGACGGTTTGCCATAACCAGCGCCCTCATCAAACGCGGATAGGTCCGGCGCAGCCTAGTAAAATTTCTTCGGTTAATCTGTACGGATTAGTTGTTTGAATCTAAAGCGATTCCCAAAATAGGATTCACCCTGGAAGGGAGCCATGGCAAGCCCATCGAATTTTTCATTCGAGTCGTTTTTCACGAGACTTATCTTGTGCCCCAAAGCACCAAGCGACTCCACTAATTCTCTTTCAACAAAACTGTAAAAGTACTCCTTTGCGGAATTCCGGCATAAATATACCTTATTGAAGCCAAGGAGGAAAATTACCAAATCCGCTGTGGTGGTGTATAGATGATTATATACGGAAGCAGTTACTTGTGGATAAAGTTCGGTGTGGAAGTCATCGACGCATAGAATGCCATACTCTCCAATCATTTCCTCACACAGTTGAATATCCTGACTAACTGCGGCAAACGAGTGCATCCCATCGATATGAGCGAAAGCCAGACTTCTTATATTGTCCTTGTGAAAGTCGCCATAGCGAAGTCGCTCCGATGGTATTTCGAGGTACCGGATCCCCGGTAATATTTTATCGAGCGACCTTCTCGCATCCCCGCGTACTTCAGGATCAACGATGGTCAGCTTGTTACCATGTAGTGCGCAGAAGGAAGCCAAAATACTCGCCGACTTTCCTTTGTAGGTGCCAATTTCCAGATAATCCCCCGGCTGCAGGCCGTGCCAGTTCCACGTTGCCTGTTGCGCACCCAGCAAGACACACCACGTAGCAGCACTTACTTCCATCATCATTCCGTCGATAGATCGCTGCACGTCGAGAATTTCTTTGTAATTCATTTTCATCCTCCAATAATATCCTTCCCTAGTTGAGTAATCAGGCCAGCTGGGCCCAGTGTGGCCGCAGACCTCTCGGATCCTAGGCGTACCGCCAGCAATGGTGTCGGCGACGCAGTCGATCCGGATCAGGTGATATTGGGAGAGTAGCACAATGAAAATTGCCATCGTCAGCCCGCGAGCCAATCCGGAGGCGAGCGGTGGCGCGGAGAGGTTCTACGAGGCACTTGGCGCTGCATTCCGGCAGGCCGGCCATGCTGCTACTGAGCTTGTAGTCCCAGCGGACGAACCGGATTTCGATGCGATCCAACGCAATTATTTGGCCTGTTATGACCTTGATGTATCCGACTTCGATTTTGTGGTATCAACCAAGGCACCGACTTGGCTGGTCCGCCACCCACGCCACGTCTGTTATCTAGTACACACGATACGCGTGTTCTACGATATGTTTGAGAGCACGTTTCCAAACCCAACACCTGAATTGCTGGCGCAGCGACAGCTGATCCATCAGCTCGATTCCGCAGCCCTGTCTCCGCCTCGATGTAAAGCAGTCTTCTCAATTGGCTTTGAAGTTTCGCGGAGACTGAGTGAATGGAATCATTTGAGCGCGGAGGTGCTGCACCCGCCATTGTGGAATAGCGGCTTTCATACTGGACCATCGAGCAATTATCTGCTGATGCCAGGTCGATTACATGAGTGGAAGCGAGTGGATCTCGCCATTCGAGCGATGAAGCACGTGAAGGCGCCATTACGCTTGTTGATTACGGGTACTGGCGAAGCTGAAGCCGAGTTGCGAAGCCTGGCCGCGGATGATCCCCGGATCGAATTCCGCGGACGGGTGACTGACGAGGATCTAGTCGCCTTATATGCAGGTGCCTTGGCCGTCCCATTTTTGCCGTTGCGTGAGGACTATGGGTACGTAACTTTGGAGGCTTTTGCCAGCGGCAAACCCGTTGTGACCTGCACTGACTCCGGCGAAGCGGCCGCGATCGTCGCCACATCCAATGGCGGGTACGTTGTTCCACCCGAGCCCTCTGCCGTCGCTGCAATTCTGGACCAGCTCTGCGACAATCCCGAACTTGCATGCAGCGTGGGTGGCCACGGTAGCGAATGGGTGGCCCAGTTGTCGTGGGGAAAAGTTGTTGAACGTTTGATTTCAGCTGCCGGGGACTAGAATGACATGGGAAGGAGCAAGCTTAGAGTTACCGTACTGGACATGCAGCCGATCATGCCCGCCATTGGCGGTGGGCGGCAACGGCTGCTAGGCCTCTATTACGCGCTAGGCTCCGACATTCAGTGCACCTATGTCGGGAGCTATGATTGGCCAGGTGAGGTGCCACGCGATCAACAGCTTACATCCGGCCTGCGCGAGCGTCTGATCCCGCTTTCCGCCGAACACCATGCGGCCGCCGCGGCCTTGTCTGGAAAGCTCGATAATCGTACGGTGATCGATCTGGCGTTCCCCGAGCAAGCCGCGCTGTCGCCGGCGTATGTGGCAGCTGCGCAATCCGCAATCGCAGGTGCCGATGTAGTCGTCTTCAGCCACCCTTGGTGCTACCCCCCTCTTGCATCCAAGTTGTCGTCCGAGCAGTTGGTTGTATATGACTCGCAAAACGTCGAGGCAGTGTTGCGGTCCTCGTTGTTTCAAGACGTTCCAAGAGCGGCTCCACTAATGCGACGCGTGGCCGAAGCCGAATTTGCCTTGTGCCGACGCGCAGACTTGATTCTTGCTTGCTCGTACGAGGACAGCGCAACGTTCCATCGCGTGTACGGGGTCGACTGGCCCAAATTGAGGACCGTTCCCAATGGCGTGTTCGCATTTGAAGCACCCGTACCATCCACGGCGGCGCGCACCGAAGCCAAGCGGAAACTTGGAATTACCCAAGACACGCTTGTCCTGTTTCTTGGTTCAGGTTATGAGCCAAACAATGAGGCGGCGCGTTACGTGAACACGCGGCTCGCCCGCACCGCGACCAAAACCGGATTCGCGATCGTGGGAGGCTGCGGCGACTGCTTGTCGGAAGCAGTCATAGAGCCCAATGTACGGACTACAGGAATCGTCGACGAAGATCGCAAGCGTTTGTGGCTGACGGCGGCGGACGTGGCTATCAACCCTCTGGCCGAGGGTTCCGGAACTTCCATCAAGATGTTTGACTACATGGCCGCGGGTTTGCCTGTTGTGACGACGACGGTGGGTGCTCGCGGGATACTCTGCGGACCCGACTCCCCGTTGCTGGTGGCCGGCTTGGACGCATTCCCGCAAACATTGGCCGGCCTGCTCGCGGATAGCAATGCGCGGGAAGCCATAGCCAAGGCTGGTCGTCGGCTGGTCGAGGAAAACTACGCTTGGGAGCGCATATCACCCAACCTCGGAATGCTCCTGACAAGGACCGCCGATCGGGCAAGACCGCGACCATACTTTTCCGTGGTGATTCCCACGTACGAACGACATACTCAGCTTGATACACTGATGCAGCGGCTCGATTCCCAAGACACGACTGATTTCGAAGTAATCATTGTTGACCAGTCAGCCGAGGCGTGGCAATCGCCAGTCAGATCCCATTCCTTCGAAGTACGATATGTACATTCCCAAATAAAGGGTGCAGTTGCGGCCCGCAATCTCGGAGGATTTTTGGCACGAGGCGAGGTCATTGCGTTCACCGATGATGACTGCGAACCTCGGCCGGACTGGCTCCCCAATGCCCGCCGATGGTTTCGCGATTCACGCATCGTTGGCCTAGAAGGATTTATTCGTTCCAATCATCTCGACGATCCTGACTGGAGGCCGGTAACCAATATCGGTTGTATTGGACTGGGTTTCATGACTGCAAACCTTCTGGTTCGCAATGCTTCATTTCAGCAACTTGCCGGGTTCGATATCGCGTTCGATCGACCACACTTCCGCGAAGACACGGATTTAGGATGGCGCCTGCAGGAACTAGGGGAAGTACCGTTTGCCCCTGACGTGGAGGTATTTCATCCTGCCCAGCCACGCAGCGTTGAGCGCGAATCCACCGAAGCACGTGGAAAGTTTTTCATCAAGGACGCACTTTTGCTTAAAAAGCACCCGATCCGGTATGCCCAACTGTTCATGGCTGAGGCGCACCATCTGCAGACGGATGGTTTCTGGGAAAACCTGTGCCTAGGACTGGACACGTACAAGATGGCGGTCCCGAATTGGATGCAGCCGTATATTCCGGCAGGCATGCTCGACGAGAGGCTGGCAAAAACACATTCGTCTGCCTGATCGGCACATCAATGACAACATTGGATCAACTTGAACTAGTCGTTTGTATTACAAACAACTCTTTCTCCGAATGCGCAGTTCGGGTAGATAGATACCTGCCGGAAGACCTCCTGCCCGCAACGCTTTCGGCAACTGAAATGAATCAGCTTCAGGGCGATGATTTGTCAATCATTGCATGAGTAGCCTTGTTGCGCGGCTCACGGCGCGCAACTTCCGCCCGAATGCGTTCCACCACTGTTGCGAACGCATCTTCGGAATTTATCCGAGCGCCCTCGTGATCAGAATTGCTCCCGAAGTCCGGTAAGAAGACGCGGCGTGGCTCAGATCCGTCTTGGCCTTCATTCTCAGGGCCAAAAGAGGTCTCTTCATGATTGGCTCCGCGACCGACAACCTCCCTCCGGATACGTTCCATTACTAAATCCAGATTAAAAGTAGCGCTCGCCTCCTCGCTATCTGATGTACTTACGGATTCATTAAGTGAGGAATCAGCTTTAGTATCCCCCGGCACCTCAGCAGTATCATCTTCACAGCCTCGCATAGCGCTAGTGGGACGGTCCGACGTGACCACTCCAAACAGAAACAATCTCGCGTGTTCAGTGAGGCGTGAATTCTTGCCGAGCGTGGTCGTGGCAATGGTTCTTATGACCCTGTTTTGCGCAAGCCATCGCAATCCGGGCCGCGCGGCGTGCGCCAACCGCCGAATTAGCAAATACAGGGTCCGACGCACGCCGCGGTAAAGCGAACGAGCAATGGTTGAACAAGCACGAAAAGGAGCAGTGATACGCCAAGAGCGGCTGGACAGGAACGCAAGTTGATTCGCATGCAACGTTTCGAACGCCATACGAAAAGCATCCATCTCATCCTGGATTTGCGACAGACGTGCGACCAATTCGTCCCTCTGGACCGTAACTTTTTCCCGGACAGATTCAGCAGCATCGCGCTCTACGACCACTTGGGCCAAAACTGCCAAAGATTCCATGCGTTGAATGGCAAGCTTGTTGCGAGCGGCATAGGCGTCATTTCGCTCTGTCGCGGCCTCGTCGCGCGCGGCGATGGCCTCGTCTCGATCTACCAAGGCCCTGCCACACCGTGCCATAGCCTCGTCTCGTTCTGCCAAGGCCCTGCCACACGTTGCTATAGCCTCGTCTCGTTCTGCCAAGGCCCTGCCACACGTTGCCATAGCTTCGTCTCGTGCTGCCATGGCCTTGTCGCGTAAAGCCGCGGCTGCGTTCCGCTCCGCAGCAGTAGCCTCCAACTCCTTGCGTAACTCTGCGTTCGTTGTCGCACCCTTAAGTCCCTCGATCTCGATGCGCAGTCGCTCAATGTGTTCTTGGGCCTCAATCTCGGAAGCCAAGTGCACGCTGTCGAAGATATTCACCGGCGTCGCAAACGCCGATGCCAAGTCCATGTGCTCTTTGGCCAAGTAGTAGCGATTTAACCCGTCAAAAAACCCGAACTCGTAACTTCTGCCGGTTAAAAGAGTTTCCCATTGTTGCCAAGTGGGCTCGGTGCTGTTGGGCTTTGTTGCTTCCACGAGGATGATCCACGGTCTCACCCCAGTCAGCGAGATTCCCTCCAAGACGGCCTTTTCAGCGCCTTCGCAGTCTATTTTGAGGAAATGGACCGTTTCCACGTGATGGTCTGCGAAGATCTGATCCAACGTTGTGCACTCCACAACGTGCTCGCGAACCTTGTAGCCACTGACTTCGTGCTGATGCGCAATCAGGTGGTCTGAGGTTGATAGACCCGAATCCTGAACCTCGAACAACTGCATCGTACCGGGACTATTAGAAGCCGCGAGACGCAGGTTGATATCATGAGGCCTGTCTTCGGCCAAACGTCGGTGCCAGTATTGGACGGGCTCAATGTTGATGCCTCGCCAACCACGTTCGTAGAATGCTTTGGTGACTGAATCCTTGACTGGGTCCTGCGCCCCTACATCGACGTAGAACCCGCGCATCACGCCCTTCAGCGCGCGCCACAGCAGAGCGTCTTCACCGTTTTGAGAATACGTTACGAACGGAGGCTGGAACATGGTGTGCGCCTTTTGCAAAATGCGAAACACCATTATCGGTGAACCGGTGGCGCCCCACACGTTGAGCATTCAGGTTCCTGCAGGTTTTCTCGGTCTGGCCGTGAAGGCGTTCGGCTGATACATTGCGGGACCGTTATCGATCGGAAACGGCCATGCTGATACCAGTGATCCTCAGCGGCGGCAGCGGTACCCGTCTGTGGCCTCTGTCGCGCAAGAATCTGCCCAAGCAGTTTCTGGCCCTGAGCGGCGCTTCCACGCTGTTCCAACAGACTGTCGCGCGCACCCGCACGCTGGTCGGCGTC
>Ga0207695_10009240_pt1 | contig 12215 bp, 6 predicted proteins | sample KBSC54metaG_FD_184354 | JGI IMG/M metagenome (GOLD analysis project Ga0207695, IMG submission 184354) | Corn rhizosphere microbial communities from Kellogg Biological Station, Michigan, USA - KBS C5-4 metaG (SPAdes) (version 2) | ecosystem: Host-associated > Plants > Roots > Rhizosphere > Soil...
CACCTCATTCCATAAGAGTTAATGCTATCTGCCCTGCCGCTGTATGGACGCCGATGCTGGAGCGCTGGTGCGGGGAGCAGCCGGATCCATCGGCTACTCGACAGTTTCTCGACACGATTCACCTCCTGGGCCCGTCTCCGCGCGGCGATGTGATTGCCGATGTCGCGGTCTTTCTTCTTTCCGACCGGTCCCGCTTTATGACGGGATGCATTCTGCCTGTCAGTGGAGGGGCTGAGCTGGGATACAGGCGGCTGAACTAGGAGCGAATATGCCAAATAGTAGTGCGATCACCCGGATCACCGCCGTTGACATGCGATACCTGTTGCCTCCAGGAGCGGGCACAGACGCGGTGCACACGAATCCGGAGTATAGCCTCGCCGTTACACATCTGGAGACGGATGACGCGCGATCTGCAACGGGAATCACACTCACATTGGGTGAAGGTAACCGGCTCGTGTGCAACGCCATCGAGATTCTCGCCAGGCCCCTACTGGGCAGCGCGATTGAAGATCTGATGGCGGATTTCGGAGATGTTTCCCGTCAAATCGCAAACGACCCGGCCATGCGCTGGCTTGGACCGCATAAGGGTGTCGTCCATCTGGCGCTCGCCTCCATTACCAACGCATGTTTTGATCTGTGGGCGAAAGCCCGTGGTGTTCCCCTTTGGAAGCTTCTGTTAGAGCTGACGCCGGAAGAGTTGGTCGCTACGCTCGATCTGAGCTATCTGGAGGAAGTTCTTCCCAGGCAGTGTGCGATTGACCTGCTCCATGCTCATCAATCGAGCAGAGCTGAACGAGAAGGCATACTCAAGAGAGGCTATCCAGGATATGACACTTCCGTCGGCTGGATGGCTTACGACGACGACAAGGTACGGGAATTAACGAAGCGCGCATTAGCGCAAGGGTTCTCCGCATTCAAGCTTAAGGTTGGGTCTGCGGACGAAGGCCGAGACACAAGGCGAGCGCACATGCTGCGAGAATGCGCCGGAGACTCCGCAACGCTGATGTTCGATGCAAATCAGCAGTGGAATCTGCCGACAGCCATGAGAATGTGCCGAGATCTGGCGGCTCTTCGACCCTTATGGATTGAAGAGCCAACGCATCCTGACGATCTGATGGCACATTCCGAACTTGCATCGGCAATCGCCCCAGTAAAAGTAGCTGCGGGCGAGCACATTCCGAACCGGGTTGTGTTCAAGAACTTTCTCCGGTCGGGAGCGGTGCATTATGTTCAGGCAGATGCTACTCGACTCGCGGGGGTCAGCGAGTTCCTTACTGTGAGCCTGTTGGCACGTAAACTTGGGCTCCCTGTAGTTCCTCACGTGGGCGACATGGGCCAGTTGCATCAACACCTGGTCCTTTTCAATCACATCGCTCTGGGACATGAGGTGAACTTTCTGGAGTACATTCCCCATCTGCGTCAGCATTTTGTGCATCCCGCCCAGGTTGAAGGAGGCGTATATAGAACTCCGCAGGAACCGGGCGCCTCACTGGATCTGGTCAATCTTCCTGTGGCCGTCGCATGATGCCATCGACCTCGGACGGAGTCATCCTTGCGGCAGTGGCTGGCCTTATGTCTGGCAACTGTATGCTGCCGTCGAAGTTCCTGCGCTCGTGGCGATGGGAGAACATGTGGGCAGTCTTCAGTCTGGTCTCTCTGGTGGTACTTCCGTGGGGTCTGGCCTTCTGTCTTGTCCACAACCTCCACGAGATATACAGATCGCTGCCACTCTCGGCATTTTTCATGCCTATTCTCTTCGGCATGTGTTGGGGCGTGGCGCAGATTCTGTTCGGAATCTCAGTCGATCGCCTTGGGATGAGCCTCACTTATGCCATCGTCGTCGGCATGGGAGCTGCTCTGGGCACACTGGTACCGATGATCGCCCTGGAGAAAAGCAAACTGCACCGAAGCACGGTTGAGGCTGTCGTTCTTGGCATTGTCCTGATGGCCTTGGGCATTATCCTCACGACGCTGGCCGGCCGCCTCCGCGACAACGCACATTCCGTACATCTGCCGCCGCATGGCGGAAAGAGTTATCGGGCCTTGATTATGCTTGCGGTTCTCTGCGGATTCCTGGCGCCGATGCTGAACTATTCCTTCGCATTTGGGCAGCAGATCGCGAAGCAGAGCATAGTCTTTGGCAATTCTCCTGCGTTGGCGAGTTATGCTGTATGGCCTATCGGCCTCGCTGGCGGATTCATTCCCAATGCCGGCTATGCGGCCTATCTCATCCTTCGACGACGAAGTTTGCCGTTGTTCGCGAAGGCGTCTCCTGACCTGTTGCTATCGTCTGCCATGGCCGTGTTGTGGATGGGCGCGTTCGCCGTCTATGGCATGAGTGCAGCCTTTCTCGGGAACTTAGGAACCTCTATCGGCTGGGCACTCTTCCAGATTTTCATGATCGTTGCAGCGAGCGTCTCAGGGCTGCTGGTTGGAGAATGGAAACATGCCTCAGGCAGAGCGTTTGTGTGCCTAGCCTCCGGCATGTCCCTGCTGATCGTGGCGACCATCTTTCTGACGTTTGCCAACCGAATTTAGCATTCTGAAGACCAGAACGACCGCTGAGGATGGGACGAGCTACGCCTTCCCCCTCGGCGGAGAACAGCGAGGTTTTCAATTACCGAGATGCGCTCCTGGCACTGCGCGCCTTCTTAGCTGGAAATACTGGTCTCTTCTCCCAATTGTCGTAGGCGCTCTGGGCAAACCGTGACATTGCATACCGCACATATTGCTCGGTAATGTCCGGCTGGCCCTCCTTGATGAGATCAATGATTCGCTGATGCGCTTCGAGATCCTTGCCCCACACGGATGCGTCCTGGCCAGAGGAGAGGACACGAATGCGCGCAAAGGCGAAGAGAGGAAGGAGAATCCTGCGCGATTGTTCGACAACGTAGACATTGCCTGACAGATGACAGAGTTCGAGATGGAACTCAAGATCTCCATCGAGCATGTCTTCCGGACGGTCCTCCTTGAGAGCTTTTCGCATCTTTGCGAGGGCCTCTTCGAGAGAGGAAATATCCGCCCCCTTCTTCGTAGCAAGCCGCGCCGCCAGCCCCTCAATGGCGCCACGCAGCTCATACATATCGAGCACATTCTGCTCACTGAAACTGACCACGCGGGCACTTCGTCCTGCAGCCTTCGTAACGAACCCATCCTGTGCGAGCAGATTGATCGCTTCACGGACAGAGGCCTGGGCAACGCTGAAATTCTGTGCCCAGGTGCCTTCAACGATGCGCGTACCAGGATGAAGCCTCCCGCACGCGATTTCCTGACGCAGGCGATCCGCGACCGTGTGCTTCACCAATGTTTCAGGAGGATCGGCATTTGAGCGTGCCACTCGCGTTCTCCTCATTTGATTAGTCTCCTCCAAGGTTACTGGGGAAACCGCTTGGCAGTTATTTGATTATAAGCGCTTGAATCTTCGCAGATTCCACCTACCCGGCGATCCGTCTGCCGGATCAAGGATTACGCGCGATTCTAAAAGAATAAGCGCTTATTATTCAATATCATTTATGGGAATGCCTGGCGCGTTATTTCCAATATACTCAATCATTTCGCTATTTATTTCCAAATAGCATTTGACAATGAAGCATGTAACCGTGTACGTTTCTTCTCAAATGAGCGCTCAAATTACAAAGTCTCTCGGAAAGAGTTGACCCGGCAGCCAGGTAAAGAAAGCGCTCATTCTCACGAAGGTTAGACATATAGCGCCAGGAGAGAACTCCGCGGTGCCGGAGGCAAACATGATGCAAATAAGAAACACGCTTCGACGGTTCGAGAGCCACTTTCTGATAGCGGCGAGAATGCGATCAGTTCTCTGTCTGCTTCTTTTTCCGTTGTGTGTCGCGGCACACGCCCAGGTAGATCAAGGAGCTATTACAGGCACCGTGCACGACCCCTCTGGTGCAGTGATTCCAAACGCCCTGGTCACGCTTACGAGCACAGACAGTGGTTTGGCGCTACAGCGGCCGAGCAATGCGAGCGGTGTCTACATCTTCTCCCCCATTAAGATCGGGAACTACACGTTGAGTGCATCGGCGCCTGGGTTTGCGACCACGACGCGGAGAAACATTCACCTCGACCTTCAGCAGCGTCTGGATGTCGATTTGCCGTTGCAGCCAGGCGCTACGTCACAGACGGTTACGGTGACCACGGCTGCTCCTCTGCTCCAGACACAGCAAGCCGCCGTCGGCCAGGTGATCGATACCCAGACCATCAATAACACGCCGCTCAACGGACGCAACTGGGTTTATATCGCGCAGTTGACCGCCGGCGTTGCGCCTCCCTTTGGAAATACACGGGGCAGCGGCACAGGAGACTTCGTTGCAAACGGCCAGCGCGCCGAGCAGAACAACTTCATTCTGGATGGCGTCGACAACAACACAAACCTCGTCGACTTCCTCAACGGTTCCAGCTTCGTGATGCGGCCTCCACCGGACGCTCTCGCTGAATTCAGCATCCAGACAAGTAACTTCAGCGCGGAGTTCGGCCACTCTGCCGGCGCCGTGATGAACGCGAGCATCAAGTCCGGGACGAATCAGATCCACGGTGACGTATGGGAGTATCTGCGTAACACCAATCTCGACTCGAAGGATTGGGACGCAAGCACCATTCCCCCATATCACCAGAACCAGTTCGGAGCGACACTTGGCCTTCCCTTATGGAAGAACCACTTATTCTACTTCGGAGATATCGAAGCGAACCGCATCTCCATCGCCAACCCGACAACCACTACGGTTCCCACTGCGTTGATGCGTACCGGCGACTTCTCTGAGCTGTTGAATACCAGCCTCAACAATCAAGGCGTGCCTGTTCAGCTATATCAACCGAACTCGGGCGGAGCGCAGACGCTCTCCTGCAATGGAGCGAATAATGTCTTCTGCGCCAACCAACTCGACCCGGTCGCACTGAACATCATCAAGCTTTACCCGAAGCCTAACCTTGGCGTCACGGGACTCACCTATAACAACTACCGCATCAATGTGGGCCGCGCTGACAACACGATACAGTGGGACCAGCGCATCGACTGGAATGCAAGTTCGAAGGATCAGGCCTACGCTCGCTACAGCTATGCGCACGAAATTATCACGCATGGGCTCCCTCTGGGACCGATCCTTGATGGAAGCGGATTTGGCGGTCAGTTTGATACGAATCTGGCGGAGAACTTCATGCTCAGTGAGACGCATGTCTTTTCGCCGAATCTTGCTAACGAGTTCCGCTTCGGCTACAACTGGATCGTTTCGCAGTACCACCAGCCCAATGCCAATGACTATGCTTTGGCGCCTTCGCTCGGTCTGGGCGGTATCCCGAACAACGGGCCTGGTCTGGGCGGTCTTCCGCTGGGCTACTTTGACGGCTCCATTGGAATCAATCAGTGGGGTTCTGTCGGCACGCAGGATGAAGCGCAGAACGTCTATCAGATTCTGGACAACGTAACTCGCACCCTCGGAAACCACTCGCTGCGGGCAGGTGTTTCGTTTCAGGCAATTCGCGTATTCGACCGCTACGCGGCAGCGCCTACCGGCCAGTACTTCTTCAACGGGCAGTTCACATCGAAGGTTGGAAGCACTGTTACTACTGGCGCAGGAACCGCTGACTTCCTGATCGGCCAGATGCATCAGGCTGACATCTGGACCAGTCCCAACATCAATGATGCGCAGTGGTATAACGCGGCTTACTTTCAGGATGACTGGAGGGTCAGCCCGCGGCTTACCCTGAATCTTGGCGTCCGTTATGACCACTATCAACCGTACAAGGAGAACGCAGGCAACCAGGCGAACTTCATCGCTACGGGCGGACTGGGCATCGGCACAGGAACTGGCATCTATGAGCTCCCCAGCCGATCGCGCGGTCAGGATCTTGGTTCGGCGTTCCTTGCGGTGTTGGCCAAGGACAACATAACGCTCCAGTACAACACCAACGATCGCCTGGCGACCGGACAGAATCTCAACTTTGCTCCGCGCGTCGGCGTCTCGTTCCGACTGGATGATAAGACCGTCGTTCGAGCCGGCACGGGCCTGTTCTATGGCGGTCTGCAGAGTCAGGGCAACACAAACCTGGGAACGAACTTCCCCTGGGCCAACGACGTCTATCTCTATGCGCCTAGCTGCTCAACGGGCAACTGCCCCTCGCTGTTGTCAGAAGGCATTTCGCTCAAGGACGGTCTGACAGCAAAGACCCACGTCGGACTACAGAATTTTGTTTCCAATCCCGGCCTGCATGCGATCGATCCACATATCAAGACACCGTACACGGTCAACTACAGCTTTGCGGTGGAACGCTCCATCACGCCGAACATGGCTGCATCGCTCAGCTATGTAGGCAACGGGTCGAGACATCTTTCGCTGTACTACGATCCGAACACGATCCGCGGCTTGTTCGCTCCTGGTATATCGACTCAGCAATATATGCCGTTCCCCGATCTCGGCGGCATCGGAACGATTCATTTTGGTGGCGACAGTAACTACAACTCGCTGCAAGCCAAGCTGGAGATGCGCGCGTCACATGGGCTGACTTTTCTCACAACCTACACCTATGCGCACGCGCTCGACGACACCAGTGACGCAGGCGGACTCTCGACCGCAGTCGGCGACCGGAACATGGCGCTGATTCCATATGGCGAGGAGTACACAAACTCGCCGTATGATGTCCGCCACCGCTTCACGCTGAACGGTAATTATCAACTGCCCTTTGGCAAGGGACGCGCCTACCTGAACGGCTCGCGCCTGGCCGACTATGCGGTCGGCGGCTGGTCGACGAGCCTGGTATTTGCAGTGCAGACAGGTACTCCGTTTACGGTATACCCGAGCATCTCCACCGCGAATGGTGGCGGCGCGCGGGCGATTCTTGTGGGTGATCCGTTCAAGGCTGGCGGAACTCCAGACGCGACCAACAACCCAAGCCTGTCCTCTTGTCCAACACAGGTAAAGACTCGCAAGAACTGGTACAACCCATGCGCTTTCAGAAATCCGCTTCCAGGAAATCTGATCACCGGATCGACGATCGTCACGGACCAGGCGACTGCCATTGCATACCTCGGTGGACGCTCCAACCGGATCTATGGACCCGGCTATTCACGGGTGGACATGTCGCTGTTCAAGACGTTCCCCACCTTCCGCGAGCAGACGCTGCAGTTCCGTGCCGACGCCTTCAACCTGTTGAATCATCCGACATGGGGCAATCCTTCTAACCAGGGGATTGGACCGCAGGGTGGTCAAATCACAGGAACCAAGTTCTTCCAGAACAACACGCCAGATGCCCGGTTCCTGCAACTCTCGCTGAAGTATCAATTCTAACCAACTGACGAGCTGGCCAACCAGTCAGCTCATCGATTTCACATCGCGGGTTTTCGGATACTTCCGTTGGCCCGCGATGCTTCTCAGCCGTATCCTTTGTTCGGGGGCTTCCCTTGAATCGAACTCTCGCGTGTTGTCTTGCAGTTGCCGGTTTATTCATGCCTGGGACAACAGCTACTGCTTACGCTCGACCGCATCGTCAACTCGACACACTTACCTTTGGCAACGACATAGTCCGCGTGGAGTATGGCCTTCACACCGGGACCATGGATTTGCTTTGGCGCGATGGCCACAAGCTGCTCGGCATTTCCAGTGGCGCACAACTGGCCGATGGCCGCACGTTGTCCTCTGCGGGATACAGCTCGCACGTTCTCGAACCGTCGACTGCAACAGATCGCGGGGAGCACGACTATGTCGTCCGAAGCAGCATGTCAGGAATGCCCGACCTGATTCAACACATCACGTTGTACGACGGAAAACCGTGGCTCACAATACAGGCAGAGTTGAATGGCGAAGCCGCAAGCGTCGGTACGCGGCACTTCGATGCCGTGGCGACGAAAACGCCGGATGCAGTGCAACTCGGCATGGGTGCGAGATTGCGCGTACTCCATGTACCTTTCGATAACGACATGTGGTTTCGCTTTAACAGCATGGACGTCGCCGCGATGAAGCCCGGGCAGACATGTTCGAGCGCAGAGGTCACGACGATTTTCGATAACGAAAGCCGCCAGGCGCTGGTGCTCGGATCGATCACGCATGATGTCTGGAAGACTGCGATCGACCTCCATGCCGCAAACGGACAATTGAAGGATCTCGATGTGTATGGCGGCATCTCGTCGCCGACAGGTGTGCGTACAGATACGCACGACACCGTGCCACATGGAATCGTTCATGGCCGACGGATCACCTCCCCACGCATCTTCATTGGCTCCTTTTCGGACTGGCGTAACGGTCTGGAGGCCTATGCGCGTGCCAATGCAGCGATACATCCTCCGCTTGTATGGCCGGCTGGAGCACCTATGGGCTGGAATAGCTGGGCTGCTTATGGGGAGCACATCAATGCGCACCGCTATCTTGGCTCTGCGGCATTTGTTCGGGACCATCTCGTACCTCAGGGCTTCGGACGCAATGGTGTCGTGTATATCAACCTCGACGCGTTCTGGTCAGCACTCGACGCTGTGCAATTACAGGACGCAGTTGCTGACATCAAGGCCATGCACGGCGCGAATGGAATACATTTCGAGCCAGGTATCTACTGGACTCCCTTCGCCTATTGGTCCGACGATCTCGATGCGTATGTCGAAGGGACCAACATGAAGTATCGCTACCGTGACATCCTGCTCAAGGCGCCGGATGGTTCCTTCCTGCCTAAGGTAGATGGCGGTCGCCCGATTGATCCCACGCATCCCGGGACTAAGGAGCGCACAGCATACTACATACAGCACTTCAAGCAGCTGGGATTCAGATACCTGAAGATTGATTTCCTTTCGCATGGAGCACTGGAAGGAACACATTACGATCCAACCGTGCAAACGGGCATTGAAGCGTACAACATGGGCATGAAGGAGATTGTGGACCAGAATGCCGGCCGCATGTTTCTGAGTCTTTCGATTGCACCACTCTTTCCGTCGGGATATGGAAATGCCCGCCGCCTCTCTTGCGACACCAAGGGGCACATCAACGGCGCGGAGCAGTCAACTGAATACATGCTGAACGCCCTCACCTACGGTTGGTGGACCGATAAGAGCCTGTACATCACCGATCCCGATCATGTTGTGCTCGGAACGAAGGCCGATCAGGGCGCGCGTTCCATAACCGAGGGCAAGAGCAGGCTGCTCTCCGCAGTCATCAGCGGAGGAATGATCCTGGACAGCTCACGGCTGGCTGACGACCCCGAAGGCCAGGCGTTTGCAAAAGCTGTGTATGACAACCCAGCTATCTTTGCCGTAGCCTCTGAGGGGAAAATCTTCCGGCCGATCGAGGGCGATACCGGCGACAAGGCAACGAATGTGTTCGTGCGTCCCTCAGCTCATGGATGGTACGTAGCTGTCTTCAACTATGACGATAAGCAGCCGCAGACCGTGCACATCCCGCTTGCACGAATCGCTGCTGAGCTGAAGGATGCGTCGCCAACCGTCAAAGATCTGTCTGGCAACGCCAGACTCAGCGCAGAGCATGGAATCGTGAGCGTCGTTTTACAGCCGGCAGAATCCAGGTTGATTGAAGTGCAGACACGTCCATCGTGAGGATGTTGCCCTGCACACTTCATCGTCAGGTCTCAGTTAGTCTCCAGAACCCGCAGATGGGAGGACAATTCGTTGATTACCGATCGACGCAGCTTCCTGCAGAGTAGTCTGGCGCTGGCCGCGTCGTCGCACATGCCCATCGATCTCCCAACAGGAGATTCAATGCGGTTGGCCGACATGCTCTGGTACGATCGCCCAGCCACGCGCTGGCTGCAGGCATTCCCCATCGGCAACGGTCGGCTCGGAGGCATGGTCTTCGGCGGGATCGACACGGAACGCATTGCACTGTCGGAGTCCACGGCGTGGTCCGGCGCACCCAGAACGAGCTGCGTCAACCCAGGCGCGCTTTCGCACCTGCAAGAGATACGCAATCTCTTCTTCTCCGGCAAATACGACGAGGCGCAGGCGCTGTGCAGCAAATACCTTCCCGGCAACATGAAGAACTTCGGCACGAACTTACCCCTACCGGAGCTATTGTTCGCATTTCAGAACCTCGACGGACCGACGGAGTATCAACGATCGCTCAACCTGGATGAAGCTATCGCCAGAGTTCACTTTCGCAGCGGCGGTGTCCTTTTCACGCGCGAGGTCTTCGCAACTCATGCAGATGGCGTGCTCGCCATGCGATTCACTGCAAGCCATCAAGGAGCGATCGACTTCAACATGAGTTTCAGCAAGGGCGTGATTCCCAACACGGTTCACACGGACGGGACGCTCGTACTGAACGGTAACTGCTTCGAACATCAGCACAGCAGCGGTCACGACGGTGTGGCGATTCAGATTCGCGCTCAAGTGCATACTCAGGGCGGAAGAGCCTTCGCGGAGGATCAACGCATCTCCGTCACCGGCGCGGACGCGGCAACGATCCTGCTGGCCATCGGCACAAGCTATCACGGCGGCGTTCCGGAGCAGATGTGCAAGCGCGCCTTGCAGGAAGCCTCGATCAAGACGTTTGAGCAACTTCGGCAAGCGCACGTCAGCGACTACCAACCGCTGTATCGACGCATGTCGATCGATCTTGGCCAAAGCTCGTCAAGGACGCGTCTACGTCCTACAGACGCACGACGCAAGGCCGTCGAGAACGGGGGTGACGACCCGGAGTTGATTGCGCTCTTCTTCCAATACGGCCGCTACCTCACCATCGCTGGCTCACGCGCTGATTCGATCCTTCCGCTCGCATTGCAGGGCATCTGGAACGACGGACTCGCCAGCAGCATGGGCTGGACCGACGACTTCCACCTGGACATTAATACCCAACAGAATTACTGGCCGACGGAGGTGTGCAATCTTTCTGATTGTCAGACGCCTTTGTTTGGACTGATCGAACAGCTCGCCTCCGCTGGCAGGTCTACCGCGAAGGAGATGTACGGCTCGCCCGGATGGGTTGCTCATACGGTTACCAACCCATGGGGCTATACGGCGCCGGGTGGTGTCGGCTGGGGCATCGTGGTAACTGCCGGTCTCTGGATCGCTGTTCAAATGTGGCAGCACTACGAATTCACTCGGGACACTACATTTCTTCGTACCCGCGCATATCCAGTGCTTCGCGAATCGGCCGAGTTCTTCCTGCACTACATGGTGGTAGAACCCAGGCATGGGTGGCTTGTGACTGGGCCGTCCGATTCGCCTGAGAACTGGTACATCGCACCGTCGGGACACCACATCGCGGAGTCCATGGGAAACACGATCGACCGCGTCTTCGTGTATGCCCTGTTCAGCATGATCATGGAGGCATGTACTACGCTCTCGATTGACGATGACCTTCGCTCGCGGGTAGAAGCAGCTCGAGCTAAGCTTCCCCCATTTCAGATTGGCCGCCACGGACAGTTGCAGGAGTGGCTGGAAGATTTCGAGGATGCCGAACCGAACCATCGGCACACATCGCATCTCACGGCGCTCTATCCCGAAAACCAGATCTCCCCGCGTACCACGCCGGCCCTGGCCCGTGCGGCCGAGGTGACAATCCAGCGCCGCATGAATGCTCCGCACTGGGAACAAAGCGAGTGGGGACGCGCGAACCTGGTGGTCTACTATGCGCGACTACTAAAAGGTGACGAAGCATACCGTTATCTCGTAAGCCTCATAGCGAAGGCGGCCGATGATAATTTGCTGACCTACTCCAGCGCAGGAGTAGCCGGGGCCGGTTCGAATATCTTTGCCATCGACGGGAACACTGCTGGGAGCGCAGGGATCGCCGAAATGCTGTTGCAGTCTCAGGGAGGCGAAATTGAACTTCTTCCTGCCCTGCCAGCGGCATGGCCCAACGGCTCAATCCGTGGCATCTGCGCGCGCGGCGGCTATGTTATCGATATGGAGTGGCGCAATAGCGCGCTGTACTGGGCCACCATCACCGCGAGACAGACCGGCTTTACCCCTGTTCGTTATCGGAACCGCTTGACTCACATTCGATTGAATGCAGGACAACAGATTCGTTTGCGCCCGGATAGCTTCGACGAAAACGCACCCGCGCCAACCGATTCTGCGATTCGTGTGAAGGCGCCATAGCCCCGATCACTTGACTGTTAATCCCATTGATACCAGAAAGCTGGAGGATGACATGACCTTATACCCACGCCACTATTTTTCGTTCGACAACCGCTACAGCGTCGCTGTGTGCTTTGCTGGAATGCTCATCGCGTTGTTCGCCTGTACAGCCGTCGTTGCTCAGGCGCAG
>Ga0207695_10009241_pt1 | contig 12215 bp, 15 predicted proteins | sample KBSC54metaG_FD_184354 | JGI IMG/M metagenome (GOLD analysis project Ga0207695, IMG submission 184354) | Corn rhizosphere microbial communities from Kellogg Biological Station, Michigan, USA - KBS C5-4 metaG (SPAdes) (version 2) | ecosystem: Host-associated > Plants > Roots > Rhizosphere > Soil...
TATCGATTTCTGCGTCACCGCTTTGTCGATCTGTCCTTTTGGCGTGCTGATGGCGGCGCTGCTGGTTCTCTCAATTCACGACCCAGTTAAAATTCTCCAGCACGTTGAACGTTGTGAATGCAGACCCGTTGAAGCGGAGGCCTAGAGCACCAACTCCAAATCCTGACGTTTGAAACTCGATTGCACCGCGAATCCCTGCCGTCGAAGGCCATTGGTTGGCGAGGGGAAATGCCGCGTGCCCGTACGCACCGAGCGAGATGGTCTGGCGGTCGATAATTTGGCCTTGCTCGTTACGAATAGTGACTGGTATGATAACCGCTTGTAGCGTCGGATTCGCGATAGCCGCCGCCGTTACGTAAGCTGTATTGTCGAAAGGCAGTACGAAGTGACTTTCAAACTGGTTCACGATCGGCACAACTGCCTCTTGAGGCTGTCCGCCCGCAATACTCTGGCGGAAGATGGCAAATCCACCAATTGAATCGGTCGTGTCCTGACTAAGCAGAGCCCAACCTTGAAACAAATTCGCTGATGTTCCAGCCGTCTCGAACGTAGCACTACCGGCAGTGTTTAGCAAGATGTTCATCCCTCGGACGAGACCTTGACCAGTTACGGGAACATACAGGTCTGTGCCGTTGTCTTGGAAAAACAGTACTTGAAAGGACACGGGGTGGTTTTCGAGATTTACCAGCGTTACGCCTGTCTTCCACAGTCCACCATCCACAAACTGGCTAATAACACGGTCTCCAATAAACACAACAACGTCTTTGTGAAAAACATCTTTGCTTTGGCTCTTTCTGGCATTCATCAACTTTTGATTGAGGTGACCGTCCGAATGATCACCGGTAAGGCCAGTTAGTTCGTGGCCCGAGACAAGAGAAAATACAAAGCACATTCCGATCGTCATACGAGCGATCAACATAGCCACATACTTAGCGGTTCGAATTTTCAGAGTCAAGATCGAGACCGATGGTAAATCGGCAGATTCTCTTAAACTTTATAGGGTGATGCGTGGCCCAGCAGTGTGGCACTGCCAAAATAAGTGGCGTCCCCAGCGGGATTCGAACCCGCGTTACCGCCGTGAAAGGGCCTTCCAGTGCTCTTTGTCTATGTTTTTACCCTTAGGACGATCTTGCCCAAATGGTTGTAACAAAGCCATTATTAAGTCGAATTCGGTCTTAGGCCTTTGGATCACTTCGGACCCGCTTTCAGGGTCCATCGTCACCGTAGCGTCACCGATTCCGACGTTCACATAAATCAAACTTGCGCGCGGGCCTCCGCAGTCCGCTGGGTAGCTAATCGCTTCGGGTGCTGCTTGACACCACTGCCGAGTCGATAAGAGGCTTTCGGAATATAAGGTGATCGAGAAGCCGCTGGTCTGCTCGGCGTCACTCCGCGGCCTCATTCACAATTTTTCAATCACATGGCGAAGTTTGCATCTCTCATGCAAATATCATATGAACCATTTGCAAATGCCCAGAGAGCATGAACATTGAGGATGCGGTAAAGGCGGCCCCGAACGAGGGTGATTTGGCCGCAGTCTATGAGCGGCTAATGGCTTATGCCTGGTCGCTCGCCCACACGATGCGTGCGGTGTTCGATGGCATCTCTCCGGATGACCTTGTTGGCGAGACGATAGTGGCTTATTTGGAAGCTGAGGATGGTTTGAAGTTTGACCCCCTCCGCGGTTCGCTGGAAAAATTGTTATGCGGAGTTCTAAAAAATAAGTTTTTGATGCATGTCCGGCGGAACCGGCTTTTCGGGGGCTCTGCCGCTGATAACCAAATTCAACGCAAACTTTCCAGTCGGATATTAGCGAAGCCGCCAGCTTCGAGCTCCACAATTACGAATCGGATCGATCAGGCAAAGAGGGCCGCACTCGGGGACAAGGAATTGGAAGGGCTAGTCGAGGTTGCAGCGCATATTGAAAAGCGGTGGCAAAGTTAACAAACAACTCAGTGAAAAGCTTCAAACAACCATCGAAGATGTGGTTAACCGAAAAAAAGACTCAGTAGACGCCTAGACCGTCTCGCCAAAGCAGCAGCGATACCCAAAGCGGACACAATTAGAAATCAATGAAACCTAAAGATCCAAGGGACGACTACAGGGAACCATCCTATGGTTTTGCAGGTGTACAGGAAAGAGCCGATGAGCTTCTGCAAGTTGCACTGGATCTCAGCGAGGCAGAGGTGGATCGAATTTACGTTGCAGCGCACCTCGCACAAAACTTAAACGAGAAACTCTTTGGTTTAGCTAGCCGCGCCGCCGCAGTCTGCCATGCCGAGCATCGGCCTCGGCCTGCACTCCAAGCAGCACTGGCGGTGTTTGCGCAGATGGAACTACCGTTAGAAAACAAGCAGAGTCCAATATTGCCTCGCATTCTGTTGATAGATAGCGACGCAGAGCGCTTGTTGGAGCGGAGAAGAGTGTTTTCGGAACGACAGATCGAGACTGATATCACTACGAGTGCCTCGGACAGGTCGCCCGACTGCAGCTGGAAACCTTTCGGCTGGTTATTGTGGACTTTTCTGCAAAGACAGAGATGGAACGAACTGACTTGCTGGCGCTCCAAAGATTCAACGTTAAGGTGCCCATCGTCAACGTATCTGCATGGGCCACTTTTACAGACGCAGACAACCGATTGATCAATCGAGAGCTACTTCGTGCCGTGACTCGACTGTTTGGCAAAACGGTGCCAAAGCGGCTACCGAAAAAGCGACCGCCAAACGCGGCCAGAGGGCTAAAACCAGACGTAAAACTGTTCGACGCCGGATAAATAACCGATGGATCAGTTGATAACTGCGACAACTGCTCTCGAAGCAACCAATGTATCGATTTAGGAAGTAAAGCACCTAGGCTCGCTGGCCGCTGGAGCTGAGTAGAGGGTAGCCGATCGCGGGTGATCGCCTCGCCGCGATTCGACGCGCGCCCCACGTTGGCCGCGCGGACACGGGGCGGCGAGGTCGCGGCCGCGGGCCGGTGGCCGCACGTACCGCCACCTGGCGCCCGGCGGTTTATGCTCTCGCTTGACCAACTTCTTGAAAGAACCGCCCCCCAAACCTGCTACTATCAGGCCGTGCAAAACAGGACCGAACCGAGAACCCTGGGCCAATGGATTCGATACATAGTGGTGGCCGCAATCGCGCTATTTCTCGTATGGTGGATGATCAGGTTGTACGTTCTCTGAAATCAACCCCTCTTCCGCCCGGTCAGGAACAACCGGACGGGAGGAAAAACTGGACAGACGACCTGTCGATCCCGCCTCGGTGTGCCGGCGAGTAAGTCTGCGGTGTGCCGAACTTGATCGTGGCGGTCCGCGCCGCCCACGTTGGCCGCGCGAACACTGCGTGGCGCGTTCGCGGCCGTGGCCGGTGGGCACGCGAACGTGTTATCGACGCGAAGAAACTAACCGAATAAGCAGCTTCGCCGCTTCGAGCCGGGCGTAGTGATCGGGACCGCCATGAACAACCACACCGCTCGGTATACATGAAGGGCGGCAAGAAGCGTTCGGCTGCGCGCACAGCATCACGAATACCGAAGCAACTGGACAAAAAGATGGGGGAGAAGTAAATTACGATCTCTTCTCCCCCCTTGCAAATGCCATCAAGTTGAATGAAGGAAACGAAACACCTTCAAGAGCTATATCGGCATCGTTCTCCTAAATGCCTGGTGGCCAAGCGAAAAAGTATTTTTTCTGCAACAAAACGGGACGGTGACCGCAACTCTTCTAAACGCATTCCTGGTGTGCCACGGCCCTCGCGCCGCGATTCGAAGCGCCGCCCCGCGTTGGCCGCGCGGAACACCGGGCGGCGCCTTCGCTTCGCCGCTTCCCAAGAGTGATATGATTCCCGGCTCATAAAGGTTTCCCGGATTCCTGCCGTAACCTAACTATGCCGTTCTATGTCGTTAAGAGGCCAGGTCTGGCTCCAATTCTTGAGACCGTACGCGTAGAGCTTCGGATGCCTGCATCGCAAGAGGATGCCCAATTCATCTGCGCATATGGATCATCGAAAAAAGCCGACCACATAGCTCATAGCGTAGCCGAAATGGTTCCAAGCATCCAGTACTTGCCACCCCAGGTGTCAAAACTCACCCTGCTATCCAGGGATAGGCCCCTGAGCGTGGATACGGAACTGTACGCCGGTGGCGTCTGATTTGCCTGAGATGGCCAATCCTCTGGATGACAAATTTCAGCGTCTGGCCTCGCTGCTGAATCTGGAAACGACCGAAATTACGTAATCGGCCCTCGCGCATGTCGCAGCGCTCGCCTCGCGCCGCGATCCACCGCGCCGCCCGCGTTGGCCGAGCTAAAACGGGGGCGGCGAGCTCACGGGCCGCCGGCGGCTGGCACCCTAACGTGTGGCGCCGCCCTACCTGCATGAAGTAATCAGCCGGATAAACAGCTTTCCCGCCTCGAGCCGCGCATAGTGATCGTGCCCGCCGTCAACAACCACGCCTCTCACCACGAAGATCTTGCGCGCTTGAAACGCGTCTTTGATCAGGTCCAGTGTCTGGTCAAAAAGCGCGCTCAAGCGCTCGCGCTGGTAGTCGAGCAACTCCGCGATGAGGATGCGCGTGCCAGGTGCGTTCGCCTCGCGACTCGCCCACGAGCGCGACACGCCGAGCTGCCGCGCGACGGGCGGCGAGTTCGCCCGCCACGCTTTCCTTAGCGAGTTTCGCTTGTCACCCCTTCGCAGCAGCGCGCACTCAGGCGAGCACAATGATCCTCGTAGCTGTCAAGCTTAGCTATAGCGATAGTAAGGAAGCAGTATAGCCTCCGGTTGGTTTGGGCCTGCGTGAGCGCGAGTGACTACCGAGGTATTTGATGGCGTAGAATAAAATCCCATGAAACGAATAACCATCCTCTCGCTGTTCGCCGCTTTGCTCGCGATCAGTTACATCAGGGCAAATGAAAACACTGCGGTTAGCGGGCAGGGCAAGATGAAGTTCAGAGTACTCTACAAGTCCGATCACCTCCCCCTGGAAGCACAAACAGTCCTCAAAGGTGCTCATGGCGGATTCTCCGTGGATCTGGCAAAGGGCAAGGGAGAGACGTACTTCGCGCTGAAGGGCGCTGGCATCGTCCAGATCAGTGCGGATCTGAAGTCCACTCGGATGGTCGACACACCGGAAGAGATGAGGAACACGAATCTCCACAACACTACTATCTGGCATGGCCCGGACGCGACATCCCATCTGCTGTTTCCCGGAAATGAGGCCAACAAGGTTTTTGTGACGGGATTGGATGGGAAGCTCGATGCCGTGTTGGCGGCGCCTGAAGCCGGTGTTGACCTGGGCAACCCCGTCCCGAATGATTATTTCAAGTCAAACGGAAAGTTCGTACCCACTGACGTCGAACAGTTGGATGGGAAGCTCTACATCACCACCGGGTATTCAAAACTGGACTACGTGCTCACCGCCCGAATTCTCAAGACCGATCCGGTGGAACTGGCCTGGAACAATCTGTCATTTGGCGGCAAGGGTAAAGGACCTGGTCAATTCGATACGGGCCACGGCATCACTGTACCGCCGAAATTGACCCGCCTTGACATTGCCGATCGCGCGAATGGGGAAATCGACCGGTTTAGCCCGGATGGCAAGTACTTGTCCACTGTCACTATGCCGAAAGATTCCTTCCCCTGCGACACGTACTATCTGGGGAATTATACAGTCGTGGCTTCGCTGAACAATCCTGACAAGACGAAGGGTGCAGCGATCTACATCCTTGAGAACGATAAAGTGATCTCCACCATCCTGCCGAAGGAGGAACTCGGCCTCGCGAACTTCATGCACATCCACAACGCTGTTCTCCGCCAGATCGGCAAGAAGTACTACGTGATCGCGCAGGCATGGAATCCTGGCGATTTCGCAATTCTGGAGCAGGTTCTGTAGACGGAATTTTGGGCGCCGCCCGCGTTGGCCGCGCGAACACCGGGCGGCGCGTTCGCGGCCGGGGGCATTCGGACGCGTCACGGACGCGAAGAAGTCAGCCCAATAAACATCTTCCCCGCTTCGAGCCGGGCGTAGTGATCGGGCCCGCCATCGACGAGCACGCTTCTCACCACGAAGATCTTGCGCGCTCCAAACGGCGTCTTCGATTACGTTCAGCGTCTGATCGAAGAGCTCGTTCAGCCGCCCGCGCTGGGAGTCGACCACCAAGAATACGCGTGCCCCGGGCGTTCGCTTCCCGGCTCGCCCACGAGCGCGACACGCCGAGTTGCCGCGCGACGGCGGCGACCGTGATGCCGGCGGTGCCCGCGTTGGCCCGCGAACACTGCATAGTCGTTCGCGGGCCGTGGGGCGGCGGCGGCCGCGCGACAAATCGTCTCCCGGGACCTCGGTTTGTGGCGCGAATCAATAATGCGGACCGCTCGAATTGTAGACTCCTGCTCACTCTCACTTCCGGCTTCACGACCATCAGCGACGCGATTCTGGCCTCGAATTAGGCCCTCGCGCGCGTAGGGGAGCGCGGTACGCGGCGGACGCGAGGAAGGGACCGTTCTAATCGCACTTCGGGTTCTTGGTATCCTTGCGGCTGTCGAATTCCTGACCGCCGAGTTGTGATCGGTTTGGCGAACGCAACACATCGGTGATCATTTGAACCAGCTTTGACGCCACAAATGGCTTCTGAATAAAGGCCCAACCGTAATTAAGAACCAGTAAGGTTCCACCGGCTCCGCCGGACATTAACATCACGTGCATGTCCGGTCGTGTCTTCTTCAGGATCTCCCCTAAGTCCGGGCCAGACATCTCCGGCATGTTCACGTCGGAAAGAAGAAGGTCAATTGTTCTTTCCGTTTCTTGTGCAAGCTTAACCGCGCTGGCCCCGCAGTCGGCTGAAAGCACAACGAAGTTTGCATGTTCGAGGATATTTACTACCGTTTTGCGAACCAGTTCGTGGTCATCAACCACCAGAATGGTTTCAAGAGTCCCTTTGAGAGGGTCTGGCATAATTACCTTCCAGGTAAAAATCGCAGTCTCGAACTCAAGAGAAACTGCCTCACGGAATTGCGAGGATGGCGGCTCAGGGGTGGATAACGAATTTTAAGTCTGTTCTCATTAATGCGCAGCATGTCACGGGCCATCGTTTCCGACGGGAAGGACTGTAGCAATCGTCCGAGGGTAGAAGAAAAGACGCGGAAGCTTATCGCAGTCAAAGATAAAAATTGTAAAACTGGCGGTCCGCTTCGGGGCTCCGGCCTGACCTGTACCTGAGACCCCGGATTGGAACGCGGCCCTGTGGCGCTTCGCGATAACTCGAAAAAGTGGCGATGTTGGGAGCTGGTAGGGAGCTGGTAGGTAGTTGTTAGAGCATCTGAAATGTAATGCGTGGCCGCAGGTTCGAGCCCCGCCCGGTATCCACGTCAGCAAGCATTTCTTCGTCGTGCTATTCTAAGGCACCCGATTCCAGAGCACCCGCCCCGGAAAGCGCTTCTCTTCTTTCGAGTAAAGGATGAGCGTGTGAAACGAGGCGGCGTGTATACCCTCAGAGCAGCAACGTTGGGGATTCTTTCCATAGAAGATTCCAATCGGCTTCCTGTGATGATCCCGACTGGAGCCACCATACCCGTGGTTGATGGAAACGTCAGCGGCAATCGATTCGTGAACATTGACTGGCAGGGCCAAACGACTACGATCTTCGCGGTTGATTTGCGGGTCCGTGATCGCATCATGCGGCAGTGGAACGTAGTGCAGGAATCGAAATCATCCCCAGGCGCCCCCGAATGCCAGCCTCGAGCCTCCATTCGAGGCTGGATCGGCTCATATAGCGGTTCTCTCATCGCCCCCATCTTCCGGAGGTTTGTCATGCGTCTTGCCTATGCTTTTTTGTTCGTCCTGACCGCCGTCGCCCAGGTGCTAACGCTCCAGGACGGCACGCCCGTGCGCCTTCGCCTCAGTCGCACCGTCTCGTCCTCCAACGCGCACGTAGGTGAAACGGTAGATTTCGAAGTTACCGAACCTGTCATCAATCGGAATTACGTGGTCATCCAGAAGGGCGCCGTCGCCCTAGGCCGCGTCACCAAAGTGGATACTAAGCGCCGCTTTGGACGTGCCGGCACGCTGGAACTTAGCATCGATTCGGTGCGTCTCTCCGATGGCCGAACCGTACCCCTTCGCGCTAGTCCAGAAAAGGGGCCAAGCGACATGAGCGGCGCCCGTGTAGCCGCCTCGATCGCAGCCTCCCCTGTCCTAGTGTGGGTCAAAGGCAAGGAGGTAAGCTTCGAAAAGGGCACTGAAACGACCGCCTATGTCAGCGGCGACGCCCGCATTGATGAATTCCAGCCACGTACCGGTTCCGACAGTACCGCGGATCGCAGGGCCGCCCCCGACGCTGTGCTCGTCAATGCCGACATCGTCCAAATGCAGAAGGCTGGACTCTCCGAAGCGATCATCCTAAGTAAGATTGGCACTTCCACTACCAACTTCAACACCGGCACCCAAGATCTGATCCGGTTGAAGGAAGCCGGCGTGAACGACAACATTATCAATGCCATAGTGCAGAAATCCGATCGCCGCTAACCGGCGTGCTACCGACGCCCGCCCGGATCGGCCCGCTCTTATACCGGGCTGCACGGCCCGCAGCCGGCGGACGTTGTTACTGACGTGAAGAAACGACCAGCCTAACATCCTTACCGCTCCGAGGCGCTCGTAATGATCCGGCCCCACCGTCAACGAAGGCCTCTCACCAATCTTACGCGCTTGAAAGGCGTCTTCGATCACGTCCAGCATCTGGTCGAATAGTCTGCTCAGCCGTTCGCGGCGCGGCGCGAGCAACTCCGCGATGAGAACGCGCGTGCCAGGCGCGTTCGCTTCTCTGCTCGCCCACGATCGCGACTCGCCGAGCTGCCGCGCGACGGCGGCAACCGTGACGCCAGCGAGTAAGGCTGTAACAGTTTCGCTGCGTTGGCAGCATATACAGCGGGCGGCGCGTTCGCGGCCCGGGGTCCCACAATTGCGGAATTACGGAACTCCGCACATCTGTAAATTGCCCGCCGGGCGTGGATCACCGCAAACGAGCGCTCCAACGGCCTGGTCAGCCCCGCGGCAGGAAACCGCCATACTCACGGCCTCACGGCCGGGGACCCGTGGCAACGTGGTCCATTCAGGCCATCGCCCGCCGGTACTCGGACGGATCGCTTTTGACAATTGCAAATATGCTAGACTCGGCGACAACAATGGGGTGCCGTTCGCCTGGAGGAGGGTGGGTGGAGACCTCGGGGCCAGGGGCAAAGGTATCAGTTTTTTCCTTTCGTTTTCCTTTTACTGACGCCGCTCCTGGTTTTGAATTCCGGCGGCTCAGATCACCGCGGGCCGCGTCCGGTGGGCACCGGATATGTCGGGTTACCTGCGTGAAGAAACCAACCGAATAAACAGCTTCCCCGCTTCGAGCCGCGCGTAGTGATCGGGCTCGCCGTCAACAAGCATGCCTCGTACGAGAAGATCTTGCTCGCTTCAAATACGTCTTCGAACCTTACTCACGATTGAGCGCGAAGACCTCCAGTTCACCCTGAACGACTACAGCGAAGTTGCGCACTTGGTTGGATAGCGCGCTTCGATGTCCCAGCCTGCCATCGCAGGCGTCATCTTAGTGCTCTTGTGAACCCAGCAAATCAACCGACCTGGTGCATTCGTAGAAGTCCGATTCGACCAACAGGTATACGGTAGGGGTGCTGAGCGGACTAAATGCCATATACTCCGCATCGTCAATATTGGACAATCTATGCGCGCTCTGCACAACTAAAATTCGTATGTGGGCGGGAAAGATAATCGGCCGCATCTCGCCATCTCGCTCCACCCTGAAAGCAGTGAAGCAGCGTATGGTTTCCACAACGTGGCCCGTTGTAATTTCAGGCACATCTTCCATTCAAGCAGATGACTACTGAAAGTGGAAGAGACCAAACAGAAAAAAATACTTAAGCGATGACCAACACAACCTTAGGGCGCTACCTTGAATCGAGAAGGCGGATCAGCCTCAACCACAGGCCCGCGGGGATTCGTGAAGCGAGGTCTGATCGAATAGCGCGCTTTAAAACGCTCCCGCTCGTCGCTCGAGCAACTCCGCGATTAGGATGCGCGTGCCCGCCGAGTTGCCTAGCGACGGCGGCAATCTTGATGCCGGCGAGTACGGCGACGGCAATGATGCACCGTTTTGCTATTCGATTGGCTGTCAGGCCCGGCGGGCGGCCGGGCCTGCGCTGCCGTTCGATCGCGGGTTTGATTGCCGCGCGGCACTGACCGCCTCACCGCGATTCGGCGCCACTCGCGAACACTGGATAGTCGTTCGCGGGCCGTGGGGCGGCGCTGTCACGCGGACAAATCGCCTTCCGGCGCCTCGGTTTGTGTCGCGAATCAATAATTCGGATCCGCTCGAATTGTAGACTCCTGCTCACTCTCACTTCCGGCTTTACGACCGTCAGCAACGCGATTCTGGCCTCGAATTAGGCCCTCGCGCACGTAGGAAGACGCTGGAGCGCATCGGACGCGAGGAAGGGACTCTCAGTAGGGGGAGCCTTAGCACCTTCGATGTCCCCGACAGCATCGGCACCGAGCCCGGTGGCATCAACAACACTGGCCAGATTGTGGGATGGTTCGCTGATGCTAGTGGTACTCATGGGTTTCTCCTTAGTGGGGGAAGCTTTACCACCCTCGATGTCCCCGGCAGCAACGCTACCGAGGCCGCAGGCATCAACAACCACGGCCAGATCGTGGGAAAAATGCGCCTTTTAGCCTCGATAGTTTGGCGCCCGTCTCTTCTACACCCCTGAGAACGATTCATGCGGAGTTCCGGATACCCGTTTTCAGAAGAGTCCCGGAGGTTATCCTGGATCGGTTCCAACTGGTGCAAGTCCACCTGGAACACTAATCTCGCGCTGACGGCAGCGCAGAAGGAATCCCATTCCGAACAACGGACTAACCCGGCAGCACACGCTCCCGGGGTTAGAGGTAGTCCGATCCTCGTTGTAACTCTCTGGCAAAAAGTACATCCAGCGAGTTTTCGAATTAACCCAGAGATTCCGCGAAGATGCGGAACAAGTTTACGGGTTCTGGCCCGATAGAGGGCAGCCGCCCGAGCCATTATTCGCATTATCGAGCTGGGTAGCAAGATTCACAATTGTAGTAAGATCTCCGCTCGCGATAGCCGCATTCACGCTGCTGATGATTGACGAAATTGTGAACGGAAAGCTCACACTCGAGTTACTCGCATTCAGCAGGGCCGCGACGGCCGCACGCAGTAGGATTTGTTCCTTTCCAACCAGGGTTTGTCCGCCTCCTCCTTCCAGCGCGGTCGCAAGGCTCTCACCGGCTAGAGAAGGATCAACGCCTGTGAAAACGGAACTCACCAACTGAGTCGGTGAGAAGCCGACCCAAAACCCGAAGTGAAACGTTTGTTTCCAGAACCCCGGTGTACATCCCTGGGTTCCTGGTTGGGATTTATTGAAAAACGTAATGGTTGTGAAAGGCCCAATACCTTCCACAGCGTTTGCCGTTACTGTGCGTAGGCCCAAATCGAAACTTACGAGTCTGTCTAACGGGTCTACGGTAATGTTTGAGACTACGACCCCGGTCTGAGCCGTCTCCGTGACCGTGTGCGCGCCTGCTACCCCAAAATCGAACCTCTCGCAGGGGCCGCCCACAGTCAAACTGAAGCTTGTTGTACCGTCCAAAACGAACCCGAAAGTCCCAGTGACGGGCGGTGTCGAGGATGGATCCGAGGCTTTGCAGACAATTATTGTGTTAGCTCGCAGGACACTCGAGCCGAAAACCACCAGCATGGAAAGAGCGGCTAAGGCCGCCTTAACAAACATGTGGGGACGCAGTACTTCTCTCATCTCTTCCTCCTTTTCACGCCAATTTACATGTCCAGAGATTTCCAAGAAAAACGAAATACGCGTTCAGCGTGTGCTGAAAAATGAATGAATACAAGGTTCATTCACTACCCCAGTACCAGCTGACTAGTACTGTTTTGTCAAGAAGAGCCGGCCGCGTAAGCGCCCGGCTTTTTTATTCCCACATCAAGAACTTGCACGATCTTCAGCGTCCATAAATCAGCAACTGGAACGACTCAAGTCGCCGCGATTCGGCGCAGCCCGCCGTCGGCCGCGCGAACACCGGGCGACGCGTTCGCGGGCCGGTGGCCCCCGTTACCTGCGTGAAGAAGGCAGCTGAATAAACAACTTCGCCGCTTCGAGCCGGGCGTAGTGATCGGGCCCGCCGTC